>Ga0247778_1000889_pt1 | contig 20761 bp, 22 predicted proteins | sample UWRJL049202B5_FD_179939 | JGI IMG/M metagenome (GOLD analysis project Ga0247778, IMG submission 179939) | Plant litter microbial communities from Arlington Agricultural Research Station in Wisconsin, United States - UWRJ-L049-202B-5 | ecosystem: Environmental > Terrestrial > Plant litter >... | reverse complement strand
CCCCCCTCCTCCCAAACCCAAACACCCCCCCAAACCTTCCCACAACAACCCTCGCAAACCACGGCGTAGCCCAAACACTCACCAAAATCCTAACCGGCAACAAAACCTTCGTAATCGCATACGCAGTAGCAACCTCCACCAAAATCCGCATCCCACTCCCTCCCCCCCTCCTTTCCGCCCCCTTTATATCCTCCTCCCGAAGCTCAATCTCCTCCACATCATGACTCCTATCAAACCCAAACCACCCTTTCCTCCTAAAATACCGTCCAAACCGTTCAATACCCTCATTTATATATCTCCCCTCGCTCCAAGCTTCTGGTAACCAGTTCGTGTAGTGGAATAGAGATGCGAGGCCGAGGAGGGGTAGGATAGCGGTTATTTCGTGGAGGAGGAGGAAGGAGGTTATGTGTGTTAGGGGGGCGGAACGCAGGCGGGAGGTGTATGGTTGGAGGCGGGTAGGGAGGCGGGAGAGGAGGCGGGTGAGGCGGTCTGAGGATGAAGAGGTGGAGGAGAAGCGGGGGTAGAAGAGGTGCGTGCGGCGGATGAGGGGGCGGAGGGGGTTCATTTTGTTGGCATTGCTGAGGGAGCTCTTGAGAATTGAGGTGGAGAACGTGTGGTCGTTGGGGAAGTGACGCGTTCGAAGCTATTTACGCGAAGGAAATCTGGGGAACTTCAGTCCGCCCGTTTCTTTTCCTTTTCAACTCAACATCGGGAAAATCAAATTGGCCGGGTCGATCGAGCCTCTTCTTAGGATTGCAATTCGGATCCCTGAGCTTAAATGTAGTCGTCTTTTCCAAGATGAAGCCGCGAACCTTCCATTTTCTGGGTTGCCAGTGGTACCCTACCGTAGTAGTAGATCCTCGACTCCCGAGTTCATGGAGGATGGTAGTTGCCTTGAGCGTAAGAAGCCCTACGTTCTGACAGTCCTGGTACCCTGGACTATGGCGCACCTTTGGGCTTCCCTTCCCACTTTATTTCTTGATTGGTGGTTTTGAATTCAGCCTTGCCTGGCCCCCGGCTTATCGTTCCACCAGTTTGCAGCAGCTCCTTCCTCACTTCTGCAAGATTCTCTTCTCGTTTTGTTCTAAACGGAGATTAATGATACGTTTGAAATTTAAAAATGCGGTAGGCTCGATCGCTTTTCTACCACTGTTGATACTACCGATTCTCTTCTAATGGCGCTGACGATGCTCCTAGCGCACCGACAGCCTCGCCCTCATTGATTGTACTGAGTAATTAAGATTCAGGCAGCGTCTTCTCGGCATGGCGGACCCCCTCAGTATCGCGGCCTCGATCGCGGGGTTGATCACAATCACACAAGCAGCATTAGCTGGGGTGCATTCTCTCATTACTGTTGTAAAGGAGTATGACGATGACATGGTCAAGTTGGTACAGGAGCTAGCCGCCATCGAACAGCTTCTCCAGCTATTACGGAATGCCCTTCCCGACTACAGCGACCGCGTACTCCTGGGCAATCCGGCGTTTGAGCCCCTTCGCCTCCTTCAGACAACGCTTCAGGATGTCGAAAAGCTAAAGCCGAAAGATTCCAAGCGCGAGAAGGCATTATATATCACATTTCGCAAAGACAAAACTTTAAAGGAGTTGCTACAGAGATTAGAGAGGCACAAAAGCACAATCTCTTCGCTGCTTTCGGTTCATCAGGTCGATCTTCTCCGAGAAGCTTTGTCTGGCCAAGCTACACTCTCAGCAAAAATCGATACCTTTCGTGATGAGTGGCACGCTGCAAATACAAGACATGAAAAGAAGGAGCTCCAGCAATACTACCATTCAGACCATCCATATCGGCTTTTCAAAGTTGCACAAAAGCTGCACCAAGAACATACGGGAGAGTGGTTTGTCAATGGCACCGCTTTCACAAATTGGATTAAATCCAAACGCAGTAAATTATGGGTGTATGGTATCGCAGGCGCTGGCAAAACTGTTCTCTCGTCTCTGGCTATCCAGCATGCCAATCATCAGATACAGACCCGCAGGTCCTCAACCGTGATTTATTTCTTCTGCGACAATTCCATTCCAGAAAGTCAGGATGCTAAAGTTATCATTGGCTCGCTCATCTACCAACTGGCAAACAGCAAGAAAGACGCCCTCGTGAAACTCGAGAAGCTACATGCCGAAAGGTCGAATTCATCCCTATCGCTGGCAGGCGATCAACTCGATGATCTGCATCTGATCTTCCAAGAACTAGCTACCCATTTCGACGACATCTCAATCGTAATCGATGGGTTAGACGAGTGCGACAAGTTCAGGGAAGTCTCTGAGGAGCTGCGACGACTTTCCGACGACAGTCTACCCACAAGACTCCTCTTCTTCAGTCGAGATGAGATTGATATTCGCAACACTCTGTCATCCTTCCAGTCAGTGTCAATATCCGCGAATAACGATGACCTCAATCTATACATTGCGTCCCAAATAGCCTTGCATACCCAAAGCCCAAACGGAGATCTTCCGGTAGAAAGTCAAGACGTGAAAGATCGAATTCGCGAGAGGCTGGCCGCAGGCGCGCAGGGAGCGTAGGTTCATTTCTCAATTCGGCTAAATTTCTAGATGTCTTGTAGTGCAACTTGGTGCTGACAGCCTTCACCAGATTTCGGTGGGTAGAATGTCAAATCGATGCACTTTGCCAATGTGCAAATGAAACCGAGTGTGAGGAAATTCTGGAGAATCTGCCCGAAGGCCTGAAAGGATCTTATGACCGGATCCTGGATCGTATCAACAAACTCCCCAGCAAGTACCAGCATTACGTTCACAAAGCTTTGCAGTGGACCTGTACCAGTCGAATGCCGCTTACCCTCAAGGCTCTTTGCGAAATTGTTGCCCTCAAGGATGATGGCGATCACGCCAAGCGACCGCAACCAATTCACGACAGAAAATTACTACATTGGTGTAGCAGCTTTCTTCGCCATTCAACATCCGACGGGCTAGTGGAAATCGCTCATTACTCGGTCAAGGAGTACTTGAAAGAGCCCAAGTACGCCCACTTCCTCGTGACAGACGAATGCAACGCCCAGCTTGGGAAAGCCTGTTTGGATTACCTTTTGTTGAAGGATTACCAAATTAGCGATCAAACAACGTATGATGAGTATGCGACATTATTGAACGGGAGACCTTTCCGGGGATATGTCATCAAACACTGGGTCCATCATTGTACGGACGAAGATGGGAGTTTTCGCAATGTGGACTTGCGTGATTTGGCGAAAGTACTCTTTCTGTCTACAGAAAGAGGCCCGTTCTATTCATTTTCCCTCGAAAGCTACTTGTTCGGGCATGTAAGTTGCAGAAAAACTAATATGTTGCCCTGTATATGGGCATCGTTCAATGTACTTCGATATGTGTGATCATCTTTAAATACTACATATTTGTTTATCTCTCCTTATTTCCTTTGCGTTGACTCGACCTCATGGAGTCATGCTGATTTGACTTCAACAGTTGCTAGCTTCACCATGGTCCGATGCTCCCCCGCCGGCTGGAACTAGCTTCCCCAGCTTCCTAGAAGCTCAAGTGAGGATTGCCAAAGTTCCTCCTTTGCATTGGTCTTCCTCTATGTGGCTGTGGCAGCTGACCAAACCGCTGGTGGATCAAAGCAAGCACTCAATCGAGACGATAACTCCTTTCGGCACACCGATTCATTGTGCAATCGATCGAAGTTTTTCTTCGTTAAAAGGGTTCAGAGAGGTACTAATGGGCGACCGCATGGCTTCAACTCTTCGGTCTTTGATTCTGTGCGGTGCGGACGTCAATCGGAAGTTTGATAAACGCAGCGCAACCTTATTGAGTAACGAACTTCCTCGTTTATCTCTGCCCACAGCAAAAATGCTCCTACAAGCAGGTCTGATGTGCGATAGAAAAACGCTGCAGGCGTTGGCCAAACCGAGTGAACCATTTTCTCTCGTCGACCCTGCAATTTTCCAAATGGTGAGCGAAAAGAACGTTTTTGAAATTGACCGTGAGTATTGGCAGCGCTTGAGAAGGGGTCTTCTAGACACAACAGCAAACCTGCCCGCACTACCTATTCACTCGGCGAACGATCCGGCAGGGCACGCTTCCTCTACAGAAACCGTACCAGATAGCTCACATGGGTCGGGTGATGAGGGCGAGAAGCAGTTTGATGCCGATGAAACCATCGAAGATAAGCGCAACTCAAGACTGTTACATGCCACAAGAGCTGGTGATATTGACCTGATTGCGAACTTAACCTCCATAGGGGCAGACTTGAATCACCGCGACGAAATTGGACAGTCACCACTCCATATCGCCGCTAAATATGGATACGTGCCTGTCTACATACAATTATCGAATCTCGTTGAGCATGATTCTCCCGTCCTTGATACTTTGGGTCGCACTCCGCTACACCTGGCTGCGTCCAACGGTGCCGTAGGGATCGTGGCGGCTATTTACGCTGAATCACCGAGGTCTCATATGTTGAAAGCTGTGGACAACCTGGGATATTCACCGTGAGTCTCAAACTTCGACCCAGGGCTTTGTGCTTCATTTTGACGAATTGCCTTTCGCCTGCGGGGTCCTCAAGCATGAGTATGGCCTTGGCTAACTCGAACCCCTTGACAGGCTCCACAGTGCTGCACAGGCTGGAAACTTAGACTGCCTGCAGTACCTTCTTGAGTATGGGGCAGAGGCTGATGCATTCAAGACAACGCAAATGGGCATGTCTGCTCTTCATCTCGCATGCAAGTCTGGATCTTCTTCGGCTGTTAGAATGCTTCTCGGTAGGGGCCTAGATCCTAATGCTCAATCGAACGATGGGTCGGCCGCCTTGCATTATGCCGCCGCTACCACCGCCATACAAGATTCTCCGGATCGCATGGAGATTCTTAAAATTCTTCTCGAGGCCGGTGCCGACCCTGGAGTACAGCGATCAGATGCTTGTCTGCCAATTCATGTCCTCTCCACCACGGCGCTACGTCAATCATCGATGGTGACCGATGCCACCGACAGGGAAACTACGCTATTGCGTTCCCTTATTCAAGGCTTTGCGAATCGAGGGAATAAGAACAATGAAACTGCTCTACATCTCGTCTGCAAATCTGTGATCGAAGCGGGCGTTAATCTCACTAGCTGGATATCATGGATGCTTGATGATGGCTATGACTCTTTAATCGAGAATTGCGAGAGGCAGAGTAGCCTTGGGATTCTGCTAAACGGCTTTTTGGACGACAATTATTCAAAGGCGCCTTCTATGAGCCATGAACCAAGCAGTATTATCGCACTTGCTTTGCAGCTAGTTCTTGAAGGACTCCATCGTCGCGTCGATGACATGTCTCCTGAGATAAGAAGAACAGCTGCCGGCGCCTTATCAGTTGCAATCAGACACTCTCTGTGGGGCCTCTGCGAGCAGTTGGTCGAGCTGGTCAATGACACTTCGGAGCTAGATCCTGATCCTTTGGGCAGCCCTCTGCATCTCGCATGCATGCAACCTCACTTGAGCCCATCACTTCTTCAAACCATTGTATCGAAAGCCTCTGACTTCTCCCGATATGACGAAAATGGCTTTGCTCCACTTCATAGAGCCGTCACGAACAATTTGCTACACATGGTCATGTCGTTGGTCAGTCATGGCGCAGATGTAAACCAACGAGAGAAGTTTGGAAGAGGCAGGCCGCCCCTCTTCATGGCTTTGATGAGATCAAAAACAGGGTATGGTATAGTACAATACCTCATTGATTCGGGTGCCGACACAAGCCTACGGTCTTCCGACGGGGTCTCCTTGGTCCACCAAATATGCATAGATGGAGCCTTGGATGTCCTGGCATCGGTTTCCCGGGAAAATATCATCGCTGCGGGGCGTATTAACTTCCATCAAAAGTCATACAAAGCTGAATACCGATGGAGCGATGCAGGATGTCTGCAGCTAGCTGCGATTCACGGTCACCTTGACGTGGTGTCTTATTTGCTTGATCGGGGTCTTGCAGATGTCAACGAGGCCACCCCAATTGATCTTATCACAGCTCTTCATATCGCGGCTCGCAATGGCAATATACCTCTCGCGAAGTGTTTAATCAGAGTAGGAGCAGACATTAATCCCAAAAATGCCCTAGGGGAGACCCCGTTTCATGTGGCACTGAAAGTTCATCATGCCGACATGCTGCATTATTTGCTTGATAACGGCGCATATTTGAGTGGAGAGAATAAGTCCATGGTCTGGATGGAGGTCGTTGGCTGGAACAATTTCAGGGTGCGCCACATTCTCGAGGGGGCCTTCAAACGCGATCTCCAAAGTCAAGTCAGTAAGTGGTACTCACACTCTTATCGTCCTGTTTGTTTTAGTGTTTTGGTCGTCGACTGAACGTAACTTAGTCTCCCTTTCCGATGTTCTGAATAATTATGAAGGCAGAACTAATCTTACGGCGGTACAACGCATACTAGATGAAGGACTCAAGTATGCCATCGAGGCGGGTAATGCTGAACTCTCTGCGGCTATTCTCAACCATGGCGCCTCTATGGAGTCATCCATGGGCGATTGCGGACTGTGTGGGGCCTTGCTCTATGCCTTGCGACTCGACAGACCATTCATTGCAGCTCAGTTGATTCAAGCGGGCTGCAAGCTTGATGTTGCCGCCTGTCGACATCACGATACCTTCGCCTTCGACCCAGCGACGTACGCAGCATGGCGAGGAAACCACCGATTACTTTCGCTCATCCTGTCCAAAGGTTATCTTTGCGCAGCGCTTGTGCATCCTATTCATGTAGCAATAATCATGGGCCATAGGAGCTGTGTCGAGGTCATCTTGAATCATGCCTTGCTACAGATGCAGAAGACCGCGGCTAGAATTTCATCTACTGGTACTGAGTCGCCAGCGAGAGCTGCTTCGCCTAGTAATGCCGTTCAACCCTCCCAAGCCGACGATTACATCTCTGAGGCTTCTTCACTTGATACCAAGATGCCCAACGCGGTTCCATTAACATATCAACATCTCCCATTAACTTACCCCATCCAGGCGGACGTTTCGTCTTGGCCCTGGGGCTTGGTGAACTACCAAAAAGGAAAAGGTATGAATCTGTCCACAGTATCTCCGTTCTTCACAAAGCTGAAGTTGGCGATTTCGATCCATTTCCTATGATCCATTTCCTATGCAAAACTTAGAGCCCCAAATATATCGGAATATTCTTGGCTTCCAAACTCTCCTTCAACCTGGCGTTGCTAACTGAGACGCTTTGTAGGGCCCGGACTTGGATGGACCGCACTCCACCTTGCTGTGAAAGGGCTTCAGCCAGAGCTGGTTCATCTCCTCCTCCGATATGGAGCCAATATAGAGGCACGCGATCAATCGGGCTGTACCCCGCTGCATCTCGCGGCTAGCAGAGGTAATCCGGCGATAGTTGACATACTTCTAGAAAAAGGTGCTTGTCCGACTGCTCAAACAACTGATGGCGAGACCCCCCTTATGAAAGCATTAGACGCTGGCCATTGGAATCTAATAAAGAAGCTGGTCAGCCACGAAACAATCAATTTGTCGACTCGCGGTGGGTGGTCGCCCCTCCACTATCTCGTTGATTGTCAATCTGGTAGCTCTGATCTCGTTCGCTGTGGATGCGTCGATAATCTCGAGGAGTTTCTCAACGTTGGTGCGGATATTGAAGCCACCACACGTAAAGGGATAACGCCTCTTCACCTTGCCGCAGAAGCCGCCGATCGATCTCAAGCTTTGCAGCATCTCTTGGATCGTGAAGCTAATGTTAATGCGCGAGATTCCAAGGGCAGGACCGCTCTCTTCTTTGCGGTTGAACGTGGTTATCTCGAAAACTGTAAAAATTTGGTTCAACACGGGGCGAGTATTGACGTTGTGGACAACGACCGCGAGACCCTACTTCATGCAGCTGTAGGAGATGGCTTCCTTGACATCGCTCGATGGCTCATTGAAATGCGGCCCTCGTTGTCTTCCGCGAATACACAACTTGGCTGCACTCCTCTCCATTTTTCACTTGATTCTAACAACGTCGAAACGCATTTGTGGGCTCTTGACCAGTCGTCTGACTACAATCTAGACTGCCAAAGCTTTTGTGGCAGTCTTCTCCATCATGCATGTCGCTATGGGCAAGTTGAAGCTGCCCAGGAGATGGTTCAGCGACTTGGTCGGGAACAACTACATGCGCTCTGTCGCAAGACTAGTCAGCTCTTCGCTCCGCTGTTGACTTTGGCAGTAATGACTGGGAATATTACAATTGTTCAACTTTTGCTGGATGCGGATGTTCCCATGGAAATCACTCATCCGCCCTGGGAGAGTCCTTTCGCCGAAGCTGTTCGTCAGCACAGACACGATGTTGTCAGGCTTCTTCTGGTGCGCACTTTCAACGACATGCACAAGGACTCAGAGGAACAAGAAGCTGTGGACAACAATGATAGCTCAAGTCAAGAGGAGGGAGGGAGTGGGGCAGATTCTTCGAGTGGGAAGGGCGATGTGAGCGCAAGGGATACATGGGTTGAAACAAGATTTAAGGAACTGTTCGAAAATACTGATGGTGGAAGTCTCTAACTTGCATTTATGTTCACATATGTTCTCGCATGTCACGCAATGCTTGAAGTTTCTGATTGTATTCTGCTTTGCGGTCTTGTAGCCGAGTTCTTGGATAACCTACTACATTTTCCGTTGTGGAATGTTCCTCCAAATTTTCATGAACTTGTTAACCCCCATACTAGGGGCCCCTGATATTTTCCAGATTTCAGTTATTGTATCTCAATTGTTCGGTTGGTTTTATATACCATCAAGAAAGCTTCGCACGTGCTACCTAGCCCCTGTCGGCAATGAATCGGCATGGCCTATGGAGGATGCCGCCGCGAGGCTTGCCACCAACCACACCCCGTGGCGACGGATTCCTTTTTCTCATCCTCATCTCAACCTTTCGCTGCGCATTTCAGATGCACGTGTCTTGAGTAGGCTGCAGCCTCATGCAGGAACAGATGTCACTTACACAGCCTTATTGGGCTGCTGCTTTTTATTTGCTCTTGACACGGCCGGGCCGCCACTCCCCTTTGTAAATGGAGCTAACCGAATACGGAAGGTTCTGATGGAGCAATATATTTATAAAGATGCGGTGCTCTTCTCTTGGCAGTTGCGATTGCTCAGGGGAAATTGATTAGTCAGGCCATTGGACATTATGCGTTTCTTCAGACAGGCATCGGTTGTTATTGCAGCCATTGGCGGTGCGTTGGCTCAGTATAATGACGGCTATGAGAATGTCACTACTTCAACGACTCCGGTTCAGATCCGCCTCGCATACCAGGGCCCTACAGCCATGATGGGTAAGTGCGATCCAGACTTGCCATGTAAATACTAATAATTTCGTAGTATCGTGGAATACTTTCTCTCAACTTGCCAATCCCACAGTCTGCTACGGAATGAGCCCAGACGCACTTACTCTAAACGCTTCTTCCTCTGTCTCTGTCACTTACCCCACGTCTTTGACTTACAACAATCACGTCAATATCACTGATCTGCTACCCTACACGACTTACTACTACCTTCCCCAATACAGCAATGCCACTACTCCATATACCTTCACGACCGCCCGCCTGGCCGGTGATCCAACACCCTACACGGTGGGTGTTGTCATTGATATGGGGACCTTCGGCGCTCTGGGTCTGAGCGATGTAGTTGGAAAGGGTGCAGCCAATCCTCTCAGAGTCAACGAGCAAACCACTATTTCCTCCGTCACAGAGCTGATTGACACTTTTGAATTCATAGTCCATGCTGGAGACATCGCATACGCCGATTATTGGCTCAAAGAGGAGATCCAGGGGTACCTTCCGAACACGACCACGGAGCAAGGTGCCGTTGTGTATGAACATATCCTGAATGCTTTTTATGATGAGATGGTCAATATTACGTCGCAGAAGGCGTATATGGTTAATGCGGGGAATCATAAGGCGAATTGTGATAATGGGGGGACGACGGATAAGAATACGGGGCAGAAATACACGGAATCGATCTGTTTGGTGGGTCAGACAAGTAAGTAACGAGGCCTCGATGAGATGAAAGTAATGCTGATCATTCAGATTTCACCGGTTACATCAACCACTGGCGAATGCCAAGCGGCCCGTCTTCCGGACTTGGAAATTTGTGGTACTCCTACGACTATGGAATGGCTCACTTCATCCACATCGACACTGAGACGGATCTCGGCAACGGCCTAGTTAGTCCAGATGAAGGTAGTCCCGAATATGGCGGCCCTTTCGGTAGCTACAACCAGCAGATTAACTGGCTCACGAAGGATCTCGCCTCTGTCAATCGTACCCTAACTCCGTGGGTCATCGTACTCGGACATCGAGGCTGGTATCTCTCTGCTTCCTCGTCCGTATGTGTAAACTGCCAGAAAGCATTCGAGGACATTTTCTATAAATACGATGTGGATCTTTACATTAACGGACACGCTCATCTGTACGAGAGAACGGCTCCCATTTACAACGGAACTATCGATCCGAATGGTCTCAATAACCCTAGCGCCCCGCTGTATATCACTAATGGTGCAGCGGGCCATTATGATGGGCTCGATACCTTTACTGCGATCCAATCGTATAGTATGTATCGTGAGAATTCTGACTATGCTTGGTCTACGATTTCGTTCGAGAATAGGACTCACATGATTATTTCGTCATTGTGGTCTGCGAATAATACGGTTTTTGATACGGCGACTCTTTATAAGGCTCATGCCCCTCTTTCGAACTAGTTCCGAGCCACCTCGAGTGGAGCAACGGTCTTCGGGCAGACTGCTGGCGGACGTTGGGAATTTCTGCACAGATCTCCGAGCACGTGAACCTCCATCACAGTTCCCCGCCAAGTACAACCTCAACCGTGTCGTCACATCTATCCACACCAAGAAACCTATACTCCTGAAGCATTGGCTCCAGGGATTGGTTGAGTCACATTTGTTTGACCTAGTAGCTTTTCTCTGAAGTTCAGTATGCTTGATACGTGTTCAACTATTGTTGAGTCAACGATCATACTCACTCATACATACCACGACTAGTATTGAGACAAAGTCAAAGACTTTCTTTTCATATTGTTTGGAACTTAGCAAAGATTCCCTCCGAAGAAAGCCAAGGCTATTCTTTGTATGCTTCAGGAAGATTCCGATGACTATTGCGTCATTTCTCGTGTTTGGAGGAACGAGGTTTGCTTTTCTTGGAACAATGATAACGCTCTTGACCCATATCATCTGGCCATTTCTTATAGATGCAATCCAGATCAACAGTCAGACTTGTCAATCACCGGTGCTCGATGAAATATAAGTACAGCGTCTTCCTCTCCTCTCATGGACTTGACTTTTGAACGAAACAACGCTTCCCTACATCTTCCAGAACAATACGTTTTCTACAACTATGTCAGCCTTTAACGAGATCCAATTTGTTCCCGAAATGACTGAAGAAGAGAAGACATTCTTCTCGCGTAAGTCACGATTTCAAGATTCGGAACAAGAAATGTACTTTGCTCTTGATATAGATGAAGCCTCACAAACGAGCCCTCTCGCTTTCCCTGACAACCGAAACTGCTGGGAATCCACTCGTGGAGCAAAGCTCCGCGGTTGCACATTCGAGCAAGAGCAATTCACTCAGGATTTAGTAGAATTACGGCGGACCGAAGGCGAGATCAACTCGAAGGCAAACTCGAAATTGTCAGAGGGAAAAGAAAGAGAGCGGGTGTATCTGCTTAATCATGTCAAGAATTATATCGTGGATTTTGATGTGTTGTTAGATTTTTACAGGAAGTTGGAAGTTCTCGTGAATCGAGAGGGTTGGCCTGACTGATATTGGAGAAGCGGCCTTTGGGAGCAGACAAAGATCTGGAAACAAATCAAGCGTAGACGGGAGTGTGCGTGCAGGAATAGGAAGCACTACGACAGGTTCCAGAAGTTTCTCCAGGACTAGGTTTGTTACGGATATTGATTGCATCACTTGAGTTCAGTAGTAGCAGGCCTAGTAGTTCTCATCACGCCTTTTGCCTTCAGAGTAAAAGCCTGTTCCTCACATCTCGTGTAATTAGTAAATTACCAAATAGAGCTGCTCAGTCAAGCGGTTCGGGTGTTTCAGTGGAGAAGTTTTGACAGGTCTGGTGAGGCGTGGCTGGAAAATCTAGTCTCATAAGATCTTTCAATTTGTACTTCTCCAGGCCGCCCGCAATTGTGGATAACTCTTTCCAAGTTAGAATGCTCAACGTACAGCTGACTGTTATTGGAGACGAGGTGAAATCAAGCATCTGGTTGAGTAATTGCTCAGGGGAGCTTTTCGTTCTCCCCCCACCCTCTTGTCGACAACATCGTAATATCACGTCAGCTCCTCAAAATCCTAGTTGCCCCTGCGGACACCCATTTCCACATGTCCGAGAAATTATTGAAATAGGATATACGGTCTTCAGCCTAAATCAAAGCACATCATTCTTTTCTTCCTTCGGCTCGTAGTAATCCTTCTAATCTTAACGTTCGGCGACCCCTGAAGAGGCGGCTGACTAGGCGAGGCGAAAACGTGGCTCAGGTGCCACAACCCGTGCTGCATATGCACGCCAAGCAGGGTTCCGAACAGCTGGAAGGATCGGGGCCAGAGATTGGCCTATAGAACAGATTTAAATACGCCTGAATGGATTCGAGTTTGTGTCGTTTATTGTGCGATGATGAGATAACTTTTGGGAGGAAAAATCTGCTTGTTTGGTTAAGATCTAATATTTGAGAGTCTCCAGGATTAGGAAAATCGGGAAGCGACCTAGAATCTCACAACAATTACCAATTTGTGGACCGAGTGTCACCCAAAAGGCTTGCTGGGAATAGTCATCTAACTACTTTTCCTAGACTGTGAACGCTCAGTAATATCTAAAAGCTCAAATCAAGAAGTGATCTACAATCAGTGCGGCTTGAATTTCTTTTCGCATCGAGATCGGCACCTGCAGCTGTGCTTACCAGGACACATCCTCGCATTTTCCGCCTAGCAAAGGTACCAAATGAATCAGATAAGCTTACTTGGCAAGCTGGCAAAATCGGAATAAATTTATTTCAAGCCTTTGGACGCATTTGGCAGTAAGCTGACGTCGATTCAAGGTTACATTAGGCGGCCCTCATGTGCAAACCCACCAATCAAAAATCCTATCTGACGCAGCTGGAGATTTTTGGTACCCGGTAAAGAACCCTCTTCGTAGATTATTAAGACTCTTAGCCGGATAACAGACAAGAAAAACTCCCGAATAGTCACCGGTGTTGATGACGGGCAGCTTGCCACATGGAAAAGGAATGGCAAGCTTCCTCGGTATCAACCGAAAGTCCGAGTGCTATTTCTGGACGCGCCTGATTATTGTCTGAAGTATACGTATATATAGAGAAGTTGAGTACTTCTTTCCAACTCTGATTAGAATCAGATTTCATATTTCCTTATACAGCGGGCAGTGACTGGAATTTAATTTTGTCGAAAGCCATCATCCAGCCATGTTGTTTTTCTCCACTCTCGTTATTTCCTGTATCTTTGCTGTAGAGCTTTGCTTCAGCAGCCCGCTTCCAGCACCCATTGTTGGCGGAACATGGAGCTCACTTCCTCCCATCCCCATCGCTCCGCGCATGGAACAAACCACCGTCGCAGTCTCCGATTCAGAAATTTTCATACTGGGCGGCATCTTCCCTTTCGTCTTGGGCCAAACTTTTGACCCAACCACAGCCGTCGTACAATCTTACTCGATCCATACCAACACATGGAAAAACGCAAGCTCACTACCGATGCCAATGAATCACCTCAACGCCGCCGCCGTCGACGGCAAGATTTATGTTCTCGGCGGGCTGGCTCCAGCACCAGGGACTGAATGGCCACCAACCAGCGTGTGGCCCGCTGTGAACGATTGTTGGGTCTACAACCCTGCCCAAGACACTTGGACTAGACTCCCCACCAATGTGACTGATAATCAACTCCGAGGCGCTGCTGCGGTGGGCGTGCATGGCAAAGTTATATATCTTGCAGGAGGAATGACCGATGGTTTGGGAGGAAGTGTCGCGACGGTATCTGCGTATGATACCGTTAGCGGCGAATGGCTGAAACTTCCTAGCAAAGCAACAGATATGCCTGCAGCGAGGGACCATGCTGGTGCTGCGGTGATTGGAAATACGTTTTATGTTCTTGGAGGGAGAGATCATGGACAAGCGAATGTGAAGGATGATGTTTTCGCGTTGGACTTGTTGAATCTTGAGAGTGGTTGGATGACGAAAGAAGGAAAGATGCCAACACCAAGGGGAGGAATTTGTGTTGGGAATGTGGATGGGAAAGTGTATACTTTCGGTGGGGAGGGCAACCCCGCTGGAGGCTCGAATGGTGTTTATAATGAGACGGAGGTGTATGATTCTGTGAGCGATACTTGGACCAAACTGTCACCGATGCCGTTACCCAGACATGGGACTTCAGCGGTAACTGTGGGTGGTAGGATTTTCATACCTGGTGGAGGTGTTTTCGAAGGAGGGGACCCTGTAGATAACTTCACCGTCTTTGCTCCTTAGTATTGTCATGTACCTTTTTCCGAGAGACAATCATAATATTTTATAATACACGCGCAGAAGAAAGCAGAATGACTTCGTATATCAATAGGATACTATAAATGAGCAGTATATCCAGGGTGAATTACACACCGGATGTTGAATGAAGCTACACTTGTAGTGGAGTACCCAATCCTGAAATTATTCTGCAGGCGGGGCAGCGACACGCAATGCGGGGGGCAGATAATATGCTTGAAGTTGTAAAAGGAAGACAATACAGGACCAAGGCTCAAAGTGCCTCTTTCATCATGACCCTCTTGGTAATACATACAATCTAGCACCGGACTTCTCGTGGACTGTGCCTCAATGCTACAGTCTGAAGCTTTAGGGGGGCTTTTTTGACTAGCAACTGCACTGTCCCTTTCAATTGCCACCAGAGGAAACGATGTCCGAATTGACTTCTTGAGGTACGGTCTCCTCATAACTATGCCTCTCTTAACGGTTTCTTCGCCCGGGCGTATCAGGCTACTATCGCCGGCTTCAACCAAGTCGCTTCTCCAATCCACCTTGCTTCTTCCCCATTGACTTTACTCTGAATCGTTTCTGCTTGTTGCCACCTCTCTCAAGTACATGCTGATACTCGTTCTTCGCCGCCGTCTCTTGCTTCAGAATCTGGTGCTCGACGGCTATCATAGCACGCTGCCTGAGCTCTGGAACCCCAACCAGGCTAGTCGATGTACCTGCTCTCAAGGCTAATCTGCGGTCTGAAGAAGTTGATGGTGCGGGTAGTGTGTCTGATCCGGGATCAGTCTCAGAACTACCTTCGGTAAGAAGCTGCTGTTCTGACGCCGAAGCGGAAGAGGTACGTTCAGTGTGATGCTGGCGGAAGTAGCGTGCTTGTGATCGATGCCCGAGAATTCTGCCTGACGGCAGGCGAAGCTCATCATCGTCGGGAACCAATGTCACTTCATCTTCCATCTCCTCTGAATCACCGCCGTCGCCGCCCAAAAAGTCGTAGAACTGTTTGAGTTGATGCTCATCGTCCTCAAAATCGATCTTGCAGTGACCTTTACTTCGCATGTGATCTTGGACTGCGAACTTCGTGCTTCTTTCAGTTCCGCAGTAAAGACATTCGTGGAAGATTGATACAACGGTGAATAGGTAGCTAAGCAAGGACTCAACATCGATGAGATATTCAGCGTCGGGGATGAAGAAGCTGTGAGCGAGGGACATGTGTCCCAAATTGGCTTCCAGTGAGGGAGACGTCAAATTACAAAACAGACATTGAAGTGACTTGAATTCTTCCTCTTCTTCGATTGGTTCGTCGTCGTCGGTACTCTTGAACGAAAGAGCGCGTAGTGATACACTTTCATGTGGCGCAATTGGGGCTTTCGAGCTTGATGCCGCCGACTTTTCGATATGATTCCGTGACTTAAGATGCGCCTGCCACGCTTTTCGGTTCGTGTAATGCTGCTCACACGCAACGCATGATTGTTGAAAATATGAAGATGCTTCGCTTCCATTCTCCCCATTTCTGGATTCAAGGATTTGATTTTGGAACACTTTCTCGGAAATAGGAGGCAAAGAAGCTATTTGACGTTTCAAGTTATAGACACTATCATGTCAGATTATTTGCGTTCCCGGTGGATCGGTATACAACTCACTGCCAATCCTGTCTCATGTGACCTCTCTTTGATTCTTTGCTGTCGAAAGTGGCTAGGCATGTCTTGCAACCAAGATAGTTGCTTGTATTATCTGCACCTGATGTTGATGCACCGTCCATTCTCGATATATTAAGTAAATGCAATTACCTGTTCTAAGAAGAAGCCTTTCGAAGAGGTTGCTTGCGAGGAATGTGGGAAATTGAGGTTGAATTGAAGTGGGAAATTAGGAAAGAAGTGCAGTACTTGTACCTTTGAACTCAATGCTGCTCTTCATCAATGTCAACAGTCGAGTCTCATTGCATTCTTCAAGCGCTCAAAGTTCTGCAGCTCTGCAAATGATGCGTTTCGACTCATCGTGATTTGTGGAATGTGACTCATGGCAAAACTCAGCCACTCGATAAAATATGTCGGCTGTAAAATCTGTAGATTTAACTATGGCCCCAACATGGGCCATTCAAATCTCAGCAGTGCCTCGAAAGATTCAGAGAGTATCCTCAGGATTGACTCATACAATGTTTGAGCCTCTACGCGGATGTGAATGTCGACGAAAAGCTCTCCGCGCAGCCGAGGTTGGATTCGTCGAGCCGCCACGTGACCAGGACCCCTGCTCACCCCTTTTTGGGATCCGCTCTCAGTTTCATGAAACATCCACAGCCCAACATCAGCCAACATCCGTTTTCAACAAAATTCCGGGTATAGATTTGGATAGAGGAAAGAAACTAGACTACTAAAGATCAATATGCCGATTCGTCTTGAAGATAGCCAAGAGCTTCTGTCTCAAGGCGGGGGAGTCGTTATTGGAGGGGCGAAGCGGATGTGGCACGGCTTTGCTGATTTTGCGTTGCAAGATAATGTTTTGGAGGTTGCGGTGGGTTTAATGTAAGTTCTCTTTCGAATTCCCACTCTTTCCAGTTATTGCCAGATGTTGCATTTGCTCTTTCCCAATTTCCGCTCCACCAGCGGAAGCTGCCGGACCCCGCTCTCTCCGCTCTTGCCCCTCAGCTGATATAATCTCGTGATATAGCATCGCAAATGCCTTCACAACGGTCGTTACTTCCTTCGTCTCGGAGATCCTACTTCCACCATTATCGCTGCTTCCATTTGTACATCGCAATCTAGATGAGAAGTTTGCAGTTCTGAGAAGGGGTCCAAATTATAATACCACACCACATGACAATCACGGGGGCTATAATACTTTAGATCAGGCAGTAGCTGATGGAGCTGTTGTGCTAGCTTACGGGTACGTTCAATTACGCCCTGATTTTATTGGTGCATACTAATGCGCAAAGCAGGGCTTTCATCAACAAGCTCGTCAACTTCCTCGGCGTGGGTCTGGCTTTGTACTTTGTCGCTGCCTTGTATGACTTGTCCGGAAACAGCGACCCTATCATCAAACACATGGTCAAATGCAAGTACTGCCGAAAGAAAATCAGCTCCAGGGTACGTCCAACTTTACTCAAGATTCTGCCTGTGGGCAGTCTTTCACTGGCGCATTCAATGCTAACATCCCGATAGGCAAAGCGTTGTGTCAACTGCACTAGTTGGCAAGATGGAAGAGAGGACAAACCAATTGTGCGACCGTTTGAACAGCCTGTAGATCAACAACCATCTGTATTATGAAAAGACTTTTTCCTCAAGTCATGAATATGGAATGTCTAGGCATTTTGGCATCGGCGCATAGAGAATTATGAGTGTTGCAGCACTGTTGCCATACAGCAAGCCCTCACAGTTGAATCCTTACTCCACTCTTAGAGATCTAGCCATCTCGAAATTTACCAATTCTCGAACGTGTCTATATACCCAGCATTTCTGGAGCTCGAACTCACGAGACAGCAGACTTAACCCAGAACCAAGTCAATCTCATCTGTCTTTTCACGATCCCAAGCTTTCTTCAGTACACGACCCAAACCCTTCCGGTGAGCGATACCATTCTCCCACCCAATCCATAAAACATAATACAACTCAACGACAATCCGCCTGTACTTCCATTCATAGGTCATTACCGGTTTTCCCTGAAAACCGCCCCAATTTATGCCTACAGGCAACTCGGAATCTCCATCAACCAAAGAGGTATCTCGAATTATAATGGATCCAGCCGAAATAACTACTAACTCAAACTCAGTGTCAGCAGGAGGGCTGACAGACCAGATGAGGCTGAAGTCTAAATGCCCAATCCGGTTGTCATTTTTGTCCGCAAGAATGACGTTCGATCCTCCTTGCGGGCCGAGGTAAGCAAAGCTACTGGTACCGCCGCTTCTTAAATAGCCTCTAGAGGTACGGCAGAAGAGGTATGGTGCTGAGATAGGACGGAGAAATTCACCAGACGATGTTGGAAGTGGGTATAAACTCCTTGTTCTCGGATCTTTCTCGAAGTGGTATTCAATCTTATTTGTACTCGACAAACTTTCATGACCAGACCAGCCTAATAGAATTGGCAATTTCGGATGAGTAAGTATATTGCTAAAGACCCGACCGGAACCATTCACCGGCGACCATTGCCCTACTTGGTTTCTGTAATACCACTCGACTATCGGAACGACCTGAAAGACTGGATTGGCCCGTACCCTTGATAGGACTGATCTGCCAGGCATTTCTATATGTTCAAGATGCAGATGAGTCCAATGATGCTCCCACATCTGCGTCATGATGTTACCTTCCCAACCAGCCCAAGACCAACTAGGTGCGTTAGGTGTATTCTGGGCTGATTTACGCCTCTGCAAAGGTTCGCTCGGGTTCCAGAGGAGGGCTTCGTCGAAGAACATTCGCGGCAGGCCGCTGATAAACCCTCCTGGGAATGAATAACTCATCACTGAGAGCAAGCTAGCAATCGCGGGTAGAATATCCTCAGCATATGTAAGTTTTCTTTTACAGTAGTCATTGGCCAGGTTTATATACTGTCTGATATCTGGCCACCTGGAAAATTCAACTTCAGATTTCCACGGACTAATGCTCGGTTGGTAAGGCGATGCACCTAACTCGTTTGGGATTGTTGAAAGCGATGTTTCGTGCTATGAAGTTGTGTTGCATTCCCAGATCGCAAGCTGGTATTGAAACATGATCTTTCGTCGCGAAAATATCATCTCCTAAAAGGTCCAGCCCCGCGTATACCAAATACTCGAGTATGGTTGAAGGTTTTCGCGGAAATCGTGTTTCAGGAACGAAGAGAGCTGACGTGGTTCGGTGACTCCTTGGACGCCGTGTAGCCCGTGGTTGGCATCCCATCCATTGCCTGCAATAATAGTAACGTAGGCATTGGCATATATTCCAGCCATGGCTTGAATCTGATCATGTTTCGACTCCTCGTCATCCTGGAGTATACACAATGAATTAACCCAAATATATCGGAGGCCAAGTTGGTCTACTAGACCTATGGCATGTTTAATCGTTTTTGGAATCTCATCCCACTGGGCCGTGAGTGAGTTATCCTTCATCCGCCTATCCACATTGCCTTTGTGTGTTTTCAGTGTACTAGCACCACCCCCTGAGAAGGCATCATATTAGCATTTCTAGCTCATTCCAAACTTCCTAAACCAATTGAAAACCACAATATTGACAATATGAAACTGAACAGAACATCCAGGTGGCTGCTCAACTTACACACATAGCTCAGGCAAGCATACTGATCTTCCGGCTTGGAAACTGCCAGACACTTCCGTTTCACATCAACGAGTAAATTCGCTTGTCCGAGCTTCAGCGTATCTAACCCAAAAGGTCTCCGGCATTTGTCCCCATGTTCTCTGTCGCACTTCTGGAGCCAATATCCCATCATTTCAATATCGATCCATTTAGGGTCAGGTGACCTGGTCAAAAATTCGAGCAAAGGAGTGTCACTTGAGGCAGGGATCTGCGTCGAAGAATCATAGACTGGAGGGTCACCCCTATCTTCAATTTTCAATCTCGGCGGAGGCTGAGTCGTTCTATCATCGAGCTTGTGGGCGTTGTCTTCAAGCCGTGCCCTCGAGAGCGTTTGATCTTGAGACGAGCTGGACTCGGGCTCCTGGCCTCTTGGCCTAATGTCGAGAAGACTTGAGCTGATGACTTGATGACACCTGATGGACCACTATGTTCTGTCGCATTATCATCGTCCCTACCACTACCCCGCGAGGGCTCTGAGCCCCCTAAAAGGAAGACGTAGTATTTCTTTGCTGCGGTTCTGGAACGATCTACCCTGGGAATTAGATGAGCCTGGATCCATGTTTGAGTTTGCGTTTTCTGTATTTAATTTGCAAAGTACGGGAGAGAACTTAGGAGTGGGATGTCGTTGTAAAACGATCTGGATACCTAGGTAAGGCTGAGCGCAGCACTGTGGCGTATTTTGCGTCGCTGATCCTGCCTGTAAAAATGCAGTATTCGGATGCGGGGCGCAAATTACCAATATGCAGCAACGAATTCTGATCTTGTATTTCAACCCAGGGCTCATGCGCAGCAAACACTCAAGGTGTAGGGATCTTGATTCTTACGAGATCATAAGATTCCCAGACAATTCGAAGTTCGTCGACGATGATTGGTCCAATGTTCGGAAAGGTCGTCAGTGCCTTGCCAGAGACTAATCTCTCCTATTTGCTCGCTTCGGAGATGAAGCGATCGGCCCAATGCGGCACAGTTTCGCTATAAAGACTGGCACCCTTCCC
>Ga0247778_1000887_pt1 | contig 20892 bp, 18 predicted proteins | sample UWRJL049202B5_FD_179939 | JGI IMG/M metagenome (GOLD analysis project Ga0247778, IMG submission 179939) | Plant litter microbial communities from Arlington Agricultural Research Station in Wisconsin, United States - UWRJ-L049-202B-5 | ecosystem: Environmental > Terrestrial > Plant litter >... | reverse complement strand
ACAATGGCACTTTCTGGATAGTCTGGTTGAACGGAGTAGTGCTGACGGCAAACTTCTTCGTACAGCTCTACTTCTACCGGCGGGCTAAGCGTAAGGACGCAAATGCCACGGCCCTGAAAGCCGCACTTGCACCAGCTCCCACCGACCCCACCCTGACCGACAGCGACCGCTACCCCCACCAACAGCCCTAGCGCCCACGTACCACTCACCAAAAGGAGTACGACCATGCAAGAGCTCCAGGGTATTACCGCCGAAGAACTGCAGAAGCGCTACGAAAAGTCCGACGGGGACCTGACCATAGCCGCGCTATTCTTTGTGCCGTCCGGCGTGTTCACCATCGTGGCAACCTGCGGATGGTTCAGCAATACCGAAGCCTGGCAACAGGAACACACCGGCGTGGCCGTCAGCACCATGCTAATGGCGATGGTCACCTTCCTAGCGGGCACGGTACTGGTGGGCGCGGTCATCCGCTACTACTTGTACAAGCTGGTGCTGCCGAACCTGGTCCAGACTTCGGGCGAGACCGCCCCCGAAAAGCCACAAGCGCCGGCAAAGCCGGTGGTGCTCAAGATGTTCAAGTAGCACCCAGTACGAACAACCGACAAGTCCCGGCTACAAAGCTGGCTCGCGCTTTTTAAGCGCTCAGAGCAAACCGGGCACCGCCGCAGAAGCGATGATACATCATTGCACGCTGCGGCTATTTTTTACCTAAAAAGCCGGCTCGTCGAACTCGGTGTAGCCATGTTGCCGGAACGTATACAAACCGGCTGGGCGGTGCCGGGCAGGAGCAGTGCGCTCACCGGTGCCCTCTACCACTCCGAGCGACAATATTTTTTTACGGAAATTGCGCTTATCGAGCACTTGGCCGAGCATGGTTTCGTAGACCGTTTGGAGCTGGCTGAGCGTAAAGTGTAGGGGCAGCAATGAATACGCGATGTTGGAATACAGCAGCTTGTAGCGCATACGTGTGACGGCCTTCTGCAGGATCTGATCGTGGTCGAATGCCAGCGTCGTCACTTGGGCAACCGGCATGAGCCGTGTATTAGGCTGCAGCAAACCGGCGCTCAGTAACGTTTCGGGCACCAGGGCGTAGTGAGCAACGGTAGCTATACGCCCCCGCGGATCACGGCCAGGAGCATCGAATGTATAGAGCTGCTCAAAAAATACGTCCTCGGCCCCGACCTTGTTAGAGAGGATACGCTGTGCCGCCGCCTGGGCAGATTCACCCTCCCATACGAAACCCCCGGGCAGTGCCAATGTCCCGCAGAATGGGTCTTCGGGCCGTTCCACTAGCACTACCTGCAGTTTTTGCTCATGCACGGTGAGCATCACCACATCGACAGTCAGCTGAAACGATGCTATTGGCGGACGTTCGGTGGGGTTCACAATATGCTCATTATAGCACCGTGATACGAATTTGTGTATTTTTTACAAAAACTCATTGACTTTGCCGGCTTGGCGAGGCATAGTATGACTCGACTTAGTGTACGAGTGACACGAAAGTTGCTCTTACACAATTTGGTTTGTTTTCTGAAGGAGATGATCTGAGATGCAACCAAGCGTCTCTGCGTACACGCTGCACAAAGCAAGCGTGCACGGCACCAAGCATGCCAAACTGGGACTTAACAACCAGGATGCCTGCATGGTGATGGAATTTTTGATCGGACCGACAAGCTACCGGCTCGGCGTCGTCTCGGACGGCTGCAGCGGCATTCCCGCCGTCAGCCGCACCGAGGTCGGCTCCAACCTGCTGGCCGCATTCTGCCTGACCCAGGTCCAAGAACTGCTGAGCGGCGGTCACCGCATCGACGATATCCCGGCAGCGCTCTACCCCGCGCTTACCGGCTTCTGCCGGACGCTGTCCCGGCTGGTCGTACCGGAAGGCACATACCTTCCGCATCGGCCCAGCCGCCTGAAAGGACAGGAATATCGGAACGATCTGACACCAGCCGAACGATTCAGAATCGACTATCTGGCAGCGACGATCATCGGTTTCCTGGACGACGGCACCACGCTCATCACCTTTCGAAAGGGTGACGGCGTGATCATCGTCAACGAGCACATCCAGGTGATCGACCAGGATAACACTCCCGAATATCTGGGAGTGTCGGTAAACCGGCCGGGCGAGGAATTCAATGTGGATACCTACGACTCGGCCGCAGTCCAGCGCCTGGTGATCGCAACCGACGGCATCGAGCCGTTGCTGGCGCTCGAAGGCGTCGGCGACCAGCTGTTCACCCCAGGTGGGTCGTACGGCATGCAGGGGAACCTGAACGTGCTTCGGCGCGAATACCCCGAAAAGCTGGCTGACGACTGCAGTTTCGTAGTCCGCGAACGCCACGAGTGCGAGGAGGCAGCACATGAAACAGAGCCAAGCTGAGCGGTTCATGCTCGACGGCGTCACGTATACCGTCGATCCGCAGACCAAACTCGGCGCCGGTTCAGAGGGGATGGTCATCCAGCATCCGTGGGATGCCACCCAATGCATCAAGCTGTTCCATCCGCCCGACCCGGGAGCCAAAAGCGCCCAGGCAATCGCGGCATACCGGGGGCGCAAAATCAGCGCCATCTGCGCTGCGCCGCCTGCCCTGCCTCGCCATTTCATCCTGCCCAAGCGGCAGGTATCCGACCCCAAGACCCGGGCGATCGTGGGCTACCAGATGGACCGCGTGGCGGCCGGCTACTTCAAACTGAAGGAGCTGACCAGCAGCGCGTTCCGCACCAGCCAGTCCATCGGGCTGAGCAATATCCTGGAGCTGTACGCCGATCTGTTCGACGATCTGGCCCTCATCCACAAGAGCGGGCTGGTAGTCGGAGATTTTAATCTGGGCTGCATCATGTTCATGCCGCGTAGCGGCAGAGCATGGGTAGACACTGACAGTTGGAGCTACCCTGGATTTCCAGGGGTGGCAACAACCGAAATGTTCGCCCATCCGGAGCTGTACGCCAACCTAGACCCGGACTCGACCCGAGCCGTGAACCCCGTGCCCAGGCATGACCGTTTCGCGCTCACCATCGCACTGACGATGATGGCACTGCCGGGCATGCACCCGTTCATTGCCGGCTCACACACAAGCGTGCGTGGCCTGCAGAATCGGGCTACGGCCGGTATAACCGTATTCGACCAGGACGTAAAAGTCCCGGCCATGTACGGTTCGCCGGAACTGCTGAGCGATGAGCTGCTGAACGCGCTCATCGACCGGCTTAAGCGCCGCACCGACCTGCCGCTGGACCCGGGCCTGCTCCGCAGATCCGCCAGCGAAACGGTGATGTGCGGCAACTGCAAGACCGGTTACCACACATCGCGCAGGCAGTGCCCCAAGTGCAGCCAGGCGACATCCGTGCAGGTCACGGGCATCTTGAACTACCTCATCGAGGAGCTCTGGGACACCCGCGGCGCAACATTGTTGTTCGCCCAGCTCGTCGGCAAAAACCTGCACCTGGTGTGCCGTGTCGGCAGGACCGCCCAAGTGGTCCGGCTGGACGAACGCGGCATCGCTACGGTGTTTCGCCCGGAACTCAAGGATGTTCCGGGCGCGCGCTACCGGTTCTTCGGCGACTGCCTGGCAGTCTGCCGGGAACCGGCGAGCGCCACTGCATCGGCCACCATCCAGGTGTACCGGCTGCGTGGCGACACGCTCCAGGGCCTGGGTGAAACTACGACCGGTGTATTGGCTAACGAGGGAGCGGTGTTCGATACCTCGACACGCTACCTCTACCGTACGGCCGGCAATGCACTGTTGCGCACCGAGCTGTTCGCCGCGGTCAACAGCCTGACCGACACGCAGATCGGCACCGTGCACCAGCAACAAAGCTGGTTCACGGCCGACCACAGTGTGCAGGCCGACCGCGAGGTAGTGTTCGGTTACGACCGGGCATTCCTGAGCTGGGAGTGGTTCCTGATCCACAGCAATGGAGCGGGCAATCACACCCAGTACCACAAGGTGAACGGCCTGGATCTGCTACCCGCAGAAACGGTCGAAGACTTTGCCGTGTACTTCAGTGCGAACTCCGTACTGCTGGTGCGGCAGACCGCCCGAGCCGGCCGCGACTACGTCCGGTATGCCGTGATCGGGTTTGACGGCGTGGTGCATCTGGAAAAGATCATCGACGCCGCCGACCCGACCTATGCATATTGGTCAAACATCCGCGGCAAACTACACCAAGGAGGGAGCGTACTCCACGCAACACCCGACGGCATCGTAAAGCAGTCGTTTACCGACGGCCGCTGCACGGTACTGCCGGAAACCACCGGCCGCGTGAGCGCCGACGACCGTCTGGTTCGCCTAGACGGCCGCGTCGGTATCGTGCGGCGCAGTGGCATCCTGACCCTGTCCAAAAAGTAGTACCCAAGCAAAGGAGACCAGTCATGGTCGCTCAGCTCATCCTTCCCGACAACATCCAGGTGGCGCCGCATGCGCCGCTTGCCTACACCCCGCAGTTCTTCGATGCCCGCAAGGCCTATGTGGCCTACGAGCCAGACATCGAGGGCGCCCTGCACGAAGGCTTCGCCTACCGCAAGGCGCAGGGCAAGTCGTTCCGCCCGGCGAGTCTGCTGGAGAAGGAAGGCATCAGCAACGCGCTGATGCTGACCGACCTCCAGCACGATTTCCGGGACTTCGGCCGGCTGCCCGTGAAGGGCACCGACGATGTCGTGCTGCGAGTGGTCGTCCGACTGCTCAACGGCATCATCAATGACTACTACACACGCATCATCTACTCGCAGGACGGCCACGTGCCGTTCCACATCAGCTACGGAAGCACGTGGCAGATGGTGCGAAGTGGTATGCAGCTCGACCTGCGTGTACACAAGGCCGCCGTGCTGAACCTGGTGGACCGCAACCGCGCGGTTTTCCAGGCGACAGCCTTCGCGCCCGATGGCACGCCGGTGGACCTGGGCGAGATCCGCTCGCTCATCGAAGCCACCGACACGGTCGAGTACTGGGACCACTTGCAGGCAACCGGCCAGGGCCCGATCTGGGTCTTCGCCAACCACTGCAAGCTGAGCACCGACGGCACCAACCTGCACCCGCTCCTCGCCGAGGCTCTGGCCTTCGCGGAGGGCGCGCGCATCATGTCGCCGATGCCGGTCAACAAGGGACACATCCGTGGCACCGACTGGTTCGGTCCGCTGGAGCCCTGCCGTCCCGATCCCAGCCACCCGCAGGGTTCGTTCCAGAAGCACATCTTCGACCAGCTGGTCGGGGTGCGTGGACAGATCGAGTTCTCGGGTGTGGCAGAGGATTTCTGCGACTTCAACATGAAGAAGCAGGTCCTGGCACACCTGAACGACAGCGACGTGTTCCAGCGCATCGCGTTCCTCACGGACGGCACCGCGCCGATCGTGCCGAACACCCAAGCGGTGCTGGACCAGAACGCGGACGCCCGGCGCAAGGGCGTCAAGTTCTTCACCCACGACGAGCCGTTCGTGCTCGCCGCCTGACACGGGATACGTCCCGAGATAAGGAGTACGGTCATGAGCAGTAACGACCTGGACCCGAGCACGATCGACAGCCACGTCACCGGGTTCTTCAGGAATCCGGCTTCGTCCGTCCCGGTTTCGCTGGCCGCCCAGCAGATCCAAGCACCCCTCGTGCAGGGCGCTGCCTTGGAGCTGGACGAGCTGGAAACCGGCGGCGGCCTGCGCGTGGTCGTCCTGGCGCTCGACGCCTCACAATCCATGTGGGAGGTCGGCGACCAGCTGCGCGACAGCTTCAACAACGATTTCGTGCCAGCCGTGAAAGCGGCGCGCGAAGACGATGTCTCGGCGCTGCGCGTCGGCGGTATCGCATTCAGCAATACCGTACAGCAGATCTGGCACGCCCCGAACGGCGACTACTTCCACAAGCTGGAGGAGTTGCCGCAGCTGACGGCCGCCGAATACGACCCCAGCCGAGGAGGTTCGACCGCGCTCCACCAGTCCATCCTGGACGCCTCAGCGCTGGGCATGCGCTATGCCGCCGCCCTACAGGCTGGCGGCAGCGATGACGTGGATCTGGACGTGATCGTTCTCACCGACGGCGAGAACAACCGGCCGCCGCATTCCCCGGCGGAGGTGAAGCAGATGATCCAGGGTCGCGACAAGTCGCGTATCCGCTACGGATTCTTCTACTTCGAAACCGCCTGGGGCAACAGCGACCCCACCCGCTACGCCACCCAGGAACTGGGTATCGACGGCGAGATGGTGCAGGCCTTCATGGCTCGTCCCAACGAGTCGGCCCAGGAGCGCGCCAAGCGGTTCCGGACGATGATGGCCGTGATGAGCCGGGTCAGCGCCAGCCGGGGGATGTCGGCCGTCAAGGCCACCAAGGCGGTGTTCACGGACGACAACCTCGTCTGACGGCACGCGCCGGCAGCGGAAACAAACCAGAAAGGGGTTAGCTAACCCGTAAGACCCGCCCGGGCGGCGCCTCGGTTGCAGTACGTGCAACCTCGAGGCGCCGCCCGAGCCCACACTCCTGCCGCACATGCGGGTAGATCGAGGATGCATCCATTCTCTCTTCCCCGCCTGTGCGGCTTTTTTCATGCCGGAACTGTCGCCGTAAATTGACAGCCAACGTATTCTGTACTAGAGTTTATAACCGTTCGTCAGGCCGATTGCTTGTGCCCACAAGAGAGGAAACACCATGAAGGCACCGAAAAGCCGCTGGTATGTGCTGACTATCTTCTGGATGGTCATGACACCCCTATTTGGGTATGCCACGGTGTACTGCGCCAAAATACTCATAACCGACCGCTGGCAGGACGGTACCCAGCGGATCATGCTGGCGGTTGCGACCCTCATCGTACTGGTCCTGACCATGATCAGCTTGCTCGAGTCCATCCGCAGTATCGCCGCCCGACTCCGCCGTGACAATTGGAAATTCCAAAGCAGCAGACCCTGAGCCGAGCCAGCCCAACGAACAACCCTGCAAGCCCCGGCTACACAGACCGCTCACGCCGATGGGCGTTCAGAGCAAACCGGGCACCCCTACAGGGGTGATTACTTTATTTCACCCCTGTAGTTTTTATATCATAATCTATATTATATGATGTAGTATATTGACATTTATAACTACTTATGCTAATATATGGGCTGATTCTTCGTTAGGAATCAAATTCCATGAGCAGCCCTGCTCACGATGTTTAAAAAGGATTATTCATGTCTGTCCTGGCTGAGCGCCCCTTGTTCGTGCCCGTCCGCACCACAGCCCCGATCACACCTTCCGACACGGCCGCCAACCCCCCGGTTCCGGTCATCCCCGGAAACGCGCCCACGGCCGCACCCATGTACAACGCCGTCAGTGTCCCGGTCGCCAAGGAGGTGTACGCCACCGCCGAACGCGTCAAGTGGTTCTGGCTGTACGGACTGTGGCTCACGGTTGCCGTGGAGACGTTGGCCTACAGCCAGTACGTTCACGGTGTGGCACTCCAGTTGTTCACGTTCTGCACCGTTTCCAGCATCGTCATCGCACTGGCCTGTGCGGTCTACGCGCTGAGCAGCCCGCGGACGTTCACCTACGAACAGACCGGCAATGAGTAATCGCCCTTTGCGAACGAAGAAACCCTCCGGTTCACACGGCCCACCCTGCCGCAACCGGAGCGCAGCCGCCACGAGCGGATGAGAAAAGCATTGCCTGCTCTCACCCTCTCAGGCGGCTTTTTTCATACTTTGCGCCAGCATCTTTCCATTATGTATATTCGATGTTAGAATATGCGTAAGTATGACGAGTGCCGAGGCGCATGCCACAGCCGAACCGCTGGAATCTGCGCAAGTAGAGACCAACCCCCACCAACTCAGTCGAATACGCCGCATCGCGGGCAAAACCGCGGTCGGCTTAGTGGCTGGTGGTGTTTTTGGTGGTCTGGCAGGTGCGGCGTACGGCGCGTTCAGCCCGACGGCGATCGAAATCGGCCCGCACGATGCTACTGCCCAACTCACCGTAGACGGCCGCTATACCTTCGACCTGGGACCGCTCGGCGACGCAACGCATGCCTCGAGCCTGCCGGGTGGCATCGGCATAAAAGTGGTCGGCAAGGGCATCCCGGTGCCAGCGGAGCAATCAGCACTCGCCAGCGTGGCAAGCGTGGTCGGCCAATATGAACAGCTGTTGGTAGATCCGGCACACATCAAGGCCAAAGCGGAGGCCACCGTCCGCAAACGGGTACGGAACGACTCCACGGATAGCGCCGTGCTATTCGGACTGGCGGGCATAGGCGCAGCCGGGCTGCACGAACGCAAACGGCAGCGCAAGGAAGACGGGCTGGCCCGGGCACAGGCGACCATACAGAGTTCCGCACTGACCCCCGCTGAAAAACTGCAGCTAAATACGGACCTGTGTGCAGATATACATCCCCGGTCGCGGCGCGGGCTAGCAGCCGCCACCGCCCTGGCCATGGCACTGGTAGCCTGTAACAGCGATATACCACAACCCAGTACAGGGCCGAACCCGGCCATCGACCACGCGCTCGACGGCACACCGTTCGAGGGCTTCGCCATACACGGCGAGCTGTTGCGACTGGCCGTAGACGAAGCCGCGCCCAAGATTAAAACCTATGTAGAAACGAACAGCGCTGCATACAACGCCACCACAGCGAACTTTCACAAAACATTCGATGCACGTTTTGCGGGCGCACCGCTTGATCACGAAAACCTCTTATACGTCCTGAGCATTTCCGACAACCACTGCAATATCGGCATGGACCGGGTGCACGCGGCAATTGCCCAGAAGTTCGGTGCAGACCTAGTGATAGACAGCGGTGACACGACCATGGGTGGCACGGCAGCCGAAGCGGAATGTGTATCTGCCTTTGCCGATAGTATGCACGGCGTACATGTGCCTGTCGTGGGTATCCGCGGGAACCATGATTCGGATATAACCGAACAGCAAGAGGCTCGTGACGGCGTAACCGTAATTGGTGACAACAAAATGATACAAAGCGTGGGCGGCCTGACTATACTGGGCGTGGGCGATGCCCGCAAGACCCGTTTCGGCGAAGGCACCCAGCTGTACGACAGCAACTACACCATCGAGGATGAGGGCGACGACCTGGCTGCCGCAGCCGCCAAAGCCCAGCCGGACATCATCGTGGTGCACGATCCGGATGCAGCCGTCAAAGCCGTGACGGAAGGCAGCACCTACCTGAGCATCAGCGGTGACACGCACCATTTGAGCGGCCCGAACCTGCTAAACACCCGAACGTATTCATACCAGTTCACCGAAGGCACCAGCGGTGGCGCCAAGCCGGGCGCACTCACCGTCGGCCCCCTGCAGCAGGATGCCATCGAAACCATATTCGCACTCGACAAGACCACACATCGGCCGGTCGGTTACTATGTTATAACTTCCCATCCCAACAAAACGGTAGACATATCCCCGTTTACCTACATGCCGGTTACACCGGCTGATCTCAGCCCGGCAGGCGGCGTAAACCACGACTAACCAATCATTAACATAAAATTAACTATTCGCTGGCACTTGCAGTTATACTACAGTCAGTTCGTTGTTCTAGCACGTTCCATGGCACCAAAAGGGCCCTAGTAATTCCAGAGGAGGAGTTAGGCCATGAAGAAGGTACTCGGATGGATCGCCCTGTTCTTTCTCATCTTCTTTATCGGATATAACCCCAACGCAGCAGCTGACGTGTTCGGCTCTCTGGGAGATACGATCGGAGATATCTTCAGAGGATTCGGGACGTTTTTTGGCAACCTGGCGAAATAAGCACACGAACTACCCTTTCCGGGCACCCGCCGTACCTGCCCGTGGCAGACTAATAGCGCTCCACCCGGAAAGACGGGTCGTGCGGGACCATACACCCGCACGACCCGCTTCTTCTTTTGCTTTTATGATTCGGCGCTGCTTTTATTGCAGACGTGAGCCGCTCAGGCCGCCCCACTCCACCACCGTAAAGCCTTGGCGCGGAATAGCACGCAGATGCTGCGCCGGCAGTTTTACCGGCTGGTCGAAGCCCTGCATGTCCAGGAACACGCGGATGAGCGTGTCGGGCTGCGGGCTGATGTGCAGCGGTGCGAGCTGGTTCATCTGGGCGGTATTCAGCCACGTGAGCCGCACGTACGGACTATCCGGAATCTTTGACTGCCAGTAGGCCATGAAATCGTTTATTTCGTTCGGGCGCAAACCTTGCTGCTTGAGCTGCTTTTTGATGGTGGCGAGCGCATCGGCGTGTTTCACCACGGTGCCAGCGTTAATGCCAGGATATGCCCCGGTTCCCTGGCCTTCCCAGAACAGCGAGCCATATGTGGTGCCGCCGACTGATAGCTGGCCATTAGGCCGGGCGAACACGTTCCAGCCATCTGCAGCGCTATACAGCGGATCGGACACGGTTACGTCCGCACCTACCCGAACACTGACATTCTGAGCATGTGTCGGGTACAAGTACACCACGGGCTTGGCACAGCCGCCAAGTGCCGCGAAGTTGTTGCGGGTATACACCAGCCAGCCGTTATTAGGCGTTTTGTAGGCGACGATGGCGTGCTGTTTTAGAAAGTCATTGAACGACACGACATCAGTAGAGCTATCATCGGCGTAATAGTCAGAGTATTCGCTGTAGGCCTTCTGGACGATGTCATTGTTATTGTCCTTGAACGCGTACACCGTCTTGCCATCTTCGGTTTTGCCGGCAGGCACGAAGTCGCTGTCATGCGCGGCGTCGGCACGGCTGACGGCGAATATCGTACTGCCGCAGCCACGCACGATGCCGCCCATCTGGGCAATATCAGAATCGCTATCGGCGATGATGTTAGAATCGTTGCTCCAGGTATAGCTGGTGAGGTTGGTGCTGATAGGGACGTAGCTCAGGTCCAGCTCGGTGTTTATCGGCAAGTCCAGGGCGTAGTGTACGGACGTCAGATGGGTGTCGGCGTATTTGCGTTCGATTTTTATCAGCTTGCTGCCGCCATAGGCGTGGAGTGTGGTGCGGGTAACGGTAGCATCGGTATTGGGCTGCTGCAAATTGCCGAGCCCCTGGTACTCTGCACTGCGCGGCGCTACGGTTTCGCTGTTGCCGATTGCAAAGTTCTTGGGCAGGCTAAGCGAATCGTAATGAATTGTTGTGTTTGCTACAACAGTATCGGCAAGCTGGCTTTTGCTGTAGGTGTTGTAGTCGCTGCTGTAGGTTGCGGTGGCATTGGGCTGGAGAATGGCGCTGACGGTGCCGTCGGGAGCCTTTTCGAACAATATGCGCTCTTCGTCCATGGTGTTGGGGCTGCCCATATAGATAGTATTCTTGCCGCGCGTACCGATCTGGTAATAGGTGGTCAGGCTGCCGTCGGTGTCGTCTTTGTAGTATTTGAGGTTTTCCACCTTTACCGGTGCGGTCCATTTCTCGCCCGTCGTGGGGGTGGCGAACTTAGTTAGGAGCGGATCAATCTTTTCGGTGGATTTTTTGGGTGTGGTCTTGGCGGTGGCGCGTGCCGGAGCCTTGCTGCTGGTAGTGTGCTTATCACGGTGCATGACAAACCAGGCGGCCGCCCCAGCAAGCAGCAGGACTGCTACAACTGCTGCTATCCATATGATGAGCTTCTTGCGGTTTTTGGGCGGCTGCGGCGCGGTGGTAGCCAGGGCTGGCTCCAGCGGGGACGGCTGGGGGAAATCTTCATGCGGGGGTTCTATGGCTACTGGAGCCTGCACCGGCGCTGCCGGTTGTTGTTCGTTTTGGTTTGGTGTTTGCTCCACGGCAGCGCCCCTTTGTCGTCACAAATTGTTTGTCTGTAGTGTAACCGGAGCTGCTAGATAATGCTAGTGGTTAGGAGTTGGGGTGAGCATCAGATGACGATGCCACCGCCCACCACGCGGTCGCCGTCATAGATAACGGCGGATTGGCCGGGGGTGATGGCGCGGATATCCTCGGCGAGCGCTACGGTTGCACTACCGCCGTCTATGGTAAGCGTGCAATCCACGAGCGCCGCCCGGTAGCGCGTACGCACCTGGTATGTCTTGCCTGCCTCGGGCACGCCGTTTATCCAGTGCAGGTCGGTCAGATGCAGATCGCGGTGCCACAGACGTGTGTCCTGCAGGTCTGTGGTTACGTACACTTCGTTCTTGGCCATGTCCTTACCCACCACATAGAACGGCAAACCGCCGCCCACTTGCAGCCCATGGCGCTGGCCGATGGTGTAAAACAGCGCGCCGTCGTGCTCGCCCACGGTGGCATTGTTCTGGTCGATGATGCGGCCATGCGCCTGCTCGCCCAGCTCAAACAGCAGAAAGTCCTTTATACCCACCTTGCCCACAAAGCAGATGCCTTGGCTATCCTTTTTGGCAGCCGTGGCCAGGCCGAGCTCGGCGGCTTTAGCGCGCACCTGCTCTTTTGTGGCGAATTCGCCGATGGGCATCAGGCTGTGCCGGAGCGCATCTTCGCTTACGCGGTACAGAAAGTATGTCTGGTCTTTTTCGGTGTTGGCAGCGGTGAGCAGCTGACCGTCCTGCGTGCGGGCATAGTGGCCGGTGGCGATCATGTCCGCGCCGTCGCTCAGGCAAGCATCCAGGAACAACTTGAATTTGACCTCTTGGTTGCACATGATGTCCGGGTTGGGCGTGCGGCCGGCTTTGTATTCCTCTATCATGTAGTCCACGACCTTTTGGCGGTATTCCGTCTGGAAATCGTACATCTTGAACGGAATACCCAGCTGCACGGCCACGCGCTTGGCATCCTGGTAATCCTGCTTCCACGGGCAGACCATGCCGGGCAGATCCTGGCTCCAGTTTTTCATGTATACACCCGTCACGTCATAGCCCTGCTCCTTGAGCAACGCGGCCGTAACAGAACTATCTACACCGCCGGACATACCGACGTAAACTTTCTTTGTCATATTACTATCATTATAGCAAATTTTTAATTATTACGTACCGGTTTGTACTGAATTTCTAGACTGCCATGCACGACAAGCTGTTGATAATATGAAGTTACAAAATAACCATGAGGAGATTGCATGAGAAAAAAGTTTTTATTACTCGTAGGAATGTTTGGCGTGGCAATTGGGGCCGCATCTTTTGACACTGCGAATGCTCTAACAAACTCACAGATATCAGGAGCGACAGGTTTACCGGTAGGCATGTCTACTTCAGAAGATGGGCGTTACATTGCATTCCTTTCGAATGACAATACCCTAGTTTCAGGTGATACGAATAATGTTGACGCATTCCTGAGAGATACGGTAAGCAACACTACGACGATGCTCAGTGTGTCCACTTCTGGCATAAAAGAGAACAGTTTTTCAAGACGAGTAATGTTAAGTGGCAATGCGCGCTACGCGCTGATCAGCAGTAACGCAGGCAACTTAGCTACAGGTGGTGTAAATGGCAGTACAAACGTATATTTGCGGGACATTAAGCTTGGCACGACTTCCTTGGTAATAGCAGGGGGATCGGGCATTTCATTTTACGGTGAAGGTCTAAGTGAAGATGGGCGATTCATTTACTACTCTGGTGTAGGCGGGCCAGACGACGGCAAACTATTCGTAAAGGATACTGTTTCAAACACAACTACTCGTGTAGATATCAATACTAGTGGCACTGGGATAGCTTGGACAATACAAACACAAGTCGACCTAAGTTGCGATGGTAGATTTGCAGTAATCGCATCTGGAGCATCAGATTTAGTGTCAGGAGATACCAATGGATATACTGATATATTCTTAATTGATAGTATGAATGGACATATCATTAAGAATTTAACGATTAACGCTAACGGCTCAAGCCAGTTTCCACGTATAACGTGTGACGGGAACCATGTTGTCTTTTACTCAGATGCTAACAATCTAGTCTCAACTGATACGAACAGCTCTAGTGATCTATTTGAGTATGACATACCTAACGACTCATTTAAGCTAGTGAGTCTAGATAATTCAGGGAATCAGTACGGTACACTTTCCTCAGCGACAGGTGGTCTAAGCCCGAACGATGCAAGCGCAGATATGTCATTAGATGGTAGATACATTGTATTCTCGATTGATAAGCTTACAGGCTCAACCGAAACCAGTGGTCAGATTCTTCTTAGGGATACTGTTTCAAATACTACCACAGCATTGACTTCTGGAAGTGTAATTGCGGACCGGCCGCAAATCACTTATGATGGTCGAACTACATATTATGCGTATGCAAGCACAACCTCATATCTCCAATATCGCACGATATACGTCGCAACCAGCTATCTATAAATTACGCAGTACATTAAATAAAAATGCCTGCTACTAGCGGGCATTTTTAATGAAGCAACCTAGTAACGACGGCGGGAGGATTTGAGGATGCGGCGCTTGTAGTTGCGCAGGAACACCCAGACGGCTAGGATTATCGCAGCCAGCGCTATTATGCCGATTACTATGGCCATTATTACGGCTGTTGGGATTATCCAGACGGTCTTGGTTATCTGCACCGTTTGGCCTTTTGAACCGTACCCGAAAGTTGCCGCTACTGTGTATTTCCCAAATTTGCCAAAGCCTTTAATAGGTATGTTCCAGCGACGTGCGCTATCCGGCAACACAGCATCTCGGGGATTCTTGTTGTTAAAACTATAGCTATAGACGGTCTTCTTACCTTTTTGTACATACACCTGGCCGAATGGCGTTTCCTGTACGTTGCCCTCGTTCTTGAACCGAACCAGCAGGCTTAGATCATTCGGAGTACGGAAGTTCGAGCCGGTACCGCCATTTTGCTGGATATCAAAGTTCGTAAGCGTCAGTTTCTCTACTGTGTCACCAGGTACGGTCAGCAATATCAGAGATGCTACACTGGAGCTCAAGTTCACTGATTTATCTCCACTAGTGACAGCGGGCGCAAACCGTATAGCACCGAAATAACCACCGGCCTGAGCGGACTTGGGAACCTTCACCGTTACATCGACCTCTTTGGTGTCATTCGCTGGGATAGTAACATTACTTAATGGAACCATGAAGCGCTTCAAACTGTGAGTAGGCGCATAACTATTCTCATCTAGGATAAGTGCAGGGGTACCTTTTTCGTCACCTGACACAAAATCGTTCTCAATAGGCTTAAGCTGTATAGCCGTAGCAGTTAGGTTAGTAACGTACGTCTTTACAGTTGCACTACCACCTACATCAATGGTCACATCCGACCTCAGGGGAGATATCTTAAGTGTATTGGCTGCATTGTTAACGACGGGCGTTGCTGTCTTCGTAGCCGCCAGAGCGCCGGCCGGCATTGCAAGCGTGGAGAATGTGCATAGTAGAAGCGGCAACGCACTACGCAGTTTATTAGTTTTCACAGGTTGTTCCCCATATCAAAATATTACTCTTATGGTAGCAGATAGTCGCCACATTCTACAACTATACGACTACGCTCTTGTTTATAAAAACAACGCTGCCTTGCGAAAAGCAGCGTTGTTTATGTTTAGTTCGTTTAGAACTTACCAGTTGCAACTAGGTTGAGTGTTGCTTTGTACAAACCAGCCGGGGTAGTGTTGCTGACACTAGCGCCGAAGGTTAGTGGCATGTTGACGTTGTTGATCGGCAAGCTGTCGGTGTCCAAGAATGGGCTACCGTAGGTGCTTGTCACGCCAGTGGTGTCGCCAGTAGCATAGTCCATGTAGTACGTACTAGCATTGTAGCTGCTAGTGGCTGCCGCCTGGAACGTACCACTTCCATCCGTCAGAGTTGAAGGAGTGCCGAGTTTTACCCCGAATAATGCAAGTCCGCCAGTTGAGTCAAGTACGCCATTACTGTTTACGCCGGATGGTTTGATGTCACAGTTAGTAGCACCAGCGCGAACCAGACCACCACAACCGACTGTACTGTTGTGTAAGTTTACAATCGCACCGCTACTTGCGTTAGTGGAAATCTGTGCGTAGTTAGTACCCGAGCTTACATGAGTAGAATCCAGGGCTTTTAAGTCGTCCGTAGCACCCTCGCCCAATATAAGGCTTGGTGAGTCGGTACCAGAACAGTTTACGCCGGGTGCGCTCTTAGATACACAGAAGGTCATGGTTTCACGAACGGCTGCGCTTACACCGACCGCATCAGTGGTTGAGAGCGCTACTGCACCCGTGTCTACAGTTGTACCGAGCGTGTCAAAGTCAGTGTAATTCACAGTCGCGTAAGTGTAGATACGAGCATAGAAGCTACCAACAGCTGTTGGGTTATGGATTCCCGATAGGACAAATGTAGTTGGACTCGTGCTTGTACTAGCGGACGTGCCGTCAATAATTGTGTGGATTCGGGTTGAGGAAGCATTGATACTAGCTGTACCGATAGCACCACCTGATATACTGACACCCGTCTTAGCATCAAAGCCAACTGGGTCAGTACATGTATTTTGTCCGATGACAGGACTATCAAGACACCAGTCAATTACTGCGTGCTGCCAACTAGCGCCAGAAGGAGTGAATGTGACACTGTAATCAGCTCCTGTAGCAGCCGCTACCGACGAAGACATTGCGATGCTTCGTGTGGTCAGCGTTGCCGCAGATGCAAATGCTGGGATAACGCTAGGCACAACTACGCCCAGCAACATACCTATGGAGGCCAAGCTGTAACCAGCTCTCCTATCCAAGAATCTTAAAGATTTCATGTTAAGTTTTCCTTTTTTATTTTTGATTAACTTATTTGTTTTGTTTGTGACATTACTAGTTTTATCATGCTTGTGCATAACTATGCAAGACTTTTTTGGCTTTTACTTGACAAGTTATCCACAGGCTGGCCAGTAACAGATGTGAGTTTGCAGATAACCCTTGACAGAAACTACCCACAATTTTGTCCACAACCGGTAAGGCTATTCCGAGTATGACTTAGTAGGTTTTACATAAACTTCAGAGAATCTAGTATCCGGTCTCCATTCTGTAGATATCTTCTTGACTATCATAAGATCCCGGCAGATGGTCTCCTGTAATCAGTTCTCGAACAGTTTGCAGGGAACCAGGAGTAGAATATTCAGATACAACATATGAACCGTCTGGGCTTATTGAAACACTCCAACCGCTACCTATATAGCCTGCACGCTTACCGGCTGCCGTTATACTAACAAGCTCAGTGGTAGACTTTTTTACGTCACGCACGTATACATCGTTATATGGACCAGTATTTGCATCAGTATAACTTGCATCCATATTTGCTGCATTAGTGCTAAATGTTACAAAACGCCCGTCATCACTAATTGAACTTGATAAACCAATCCCACCCCCTGAATTCTGCTGCACACCGGCACTATTCACAGAGACTAGTGTCATTTTGCCATCCAACCGATTATATTCGTATACATTCGAGTACCCTGTATTTGTAGCCGGAGAGACTATATCAGTTGAAGTACTTGTAAATGTGACGGCGTTGCCATTACATGAAACCTGCACGCCATTACTGATTCCGTATGTGGAATAGCCGGTCGCATTTGATATTTCATTGCCAGACCATCCAATCTTTGCAATATACAAATCGTACCTACCGGAAGGAGTTCCTGTACTGCCGCTTGCAAGATTAGTCGCTAGCGAGCCAAAAGCGACTATATTTCCATCACAACTTATACTAGCAATCCCACTGTCATTGTTTCCTGACACCCCAGAAGATGTGGCGCTAATTGGCTTTATTGCACCTGTGTCCATATCTTTTAGATACACCTGTATTTTGTTACCTGTTGAAAAACCGGTAACAAGGTTGCTGGCTGTAGAGAGAAATACCACGAATCTTCCATCTGCACTTACTCTTCCATAGTTTGCATACGTCGAGCTTATAGCTCCACTTGACGAAGTATCAATGATAGAAGTAGTTGCGTTTATCAAATCACGCATGTATAGGTGCGTGTTAGTTGTACCTGTAACACCGGAGACAAGATTACTCGCGTTTGATTCAAAAACTACATACTGACCGCTATAACTTATGGACGCAGATTGAGAATACGCATTAGCTTGAGTGCCACTACTCGACTGACTTACTAACGCCGTAGTGTTAGCCTGGTTGTCATGCACAAAAACGTCTTTGAGCCCATTCGTATCACTCGAAACAAGATTGGACGCACTACTTTCAAATACAACATACCTGCCATCGCCACTAATTGATTGCGGGCTTCGCAAATGCGACTGGCCATTGGACCAGCTACTTGTAGCAGAGGGCGTATTAAGAACATTATTGCCAGGAGCTACTGCTGATACATGATGTATGTAGAGCCCGCCTACCGATAACCCGACCGTTAAAATAGTTGCAGCACCAAGTGTTATTGTTTTTTTCATAGCACCCCCTCTACCCAATATTTACTAGGATACGCTCATACATAAGACGTAATCAATATGATAAATGTCACTGAAACCTACAGTTCTTTGTAGTTTTCCATATCCTTTTCGAGCTGGCGGTGGAGGGTTACGAGCTCGCTGCGGCGGCCGAGCCAGTAGGTTGGTAGCAGTAGCAGTAGGCAGATTACGGCCGGTATCCAGATGACTTTGGTGATGTAAATGGTCTTTACCTTGCCGTCGCCATCGCTAGACGCAGTGGTGGCGTGTCCGTTGGCGATCGCCACCAGCTGCAGGAAGGCCGTGACGCCGTTCACGTCTGTTACGCGCACGGTTACGCGGTAAATACCCGCCTGACTGTACACGTGGGCTATATCCACCTCACCGGCGAGCCCTTGACTCTTCAAGTCTGGCTTAGTGCCATCACCCCAGTCTATGCTGAACGCATAGGGCCCGGTACCGCCGGAAAGTAGCAGTGGCCAGGTAAGCGTGTCGCCGGGGTTGGCTGCGCGGCGGCCATAGTTGCTGGTGAGAGTTATGAGCGTGCCGAAGGCCTGGAAGCTGGCATTGTTGTAGCTGACGGATACTTTGTTGCTGACAGGGCTGGCTTGTCCCAGATCGTCGTACTGGATTGCCGTCAGGTCGTTCTGGCCGGTGAACAGGCTCACCTGCAGGCTAAAGCTGCCGCCTTTGCAATCGATGGCGCCCACCATGGCATCGTTATCGTATATCTGCACCAACAGATCGGTAGTACACAGTCCGCTCACCGTAATCGGTGAGGTGCTGTATGAGCCACCGTTGCTTGGTGTGACGATAGTAGCCACAGTAGTAGGCGGCGCCTGGCGCTTGGTAGCCTCCAAGCCGTACGAGCCGGTGCCCGGAGGTGGATTCGGGATCGGGTTAAAGACCGAATCCGCAGCAGCGTGGAGTGGAGCTGACACCGTCAGCAGGCAGCCAAGCACAAGCCCGGCCCACCACGGGCTACGACGCTTGTGCTTGTTGATTTTCTGGCTGGCCCACATACCTTATGCTTATTCTACCCTGATTGTATTTGGCCGCCTAGGTTTCTTTCGGCCCAGTTAGTTACGCGCTATTTGCGCTTGACGCCGCGGCCTTGGTGATAGGTGCTGCCTTTTACGACGGTCTTCAGCTTTTTCTTTACCCAGAACACACCCCAGACAATGAGTCCGATGATTACAGCTACCAACACCAGGAACCAGATTGGTAAATACCAGAAGCTCGCATCAGCAGTAACCTCATGGGATTGGTTTCCGTTTTGCCCATAGAACACATCAAGATGCGCAGTGTAGCGACCTGGCTTTAAATTGGGTTCAACGCATGTCTTATTCTTGCTCGTACCACCTAAAGCTTGTACGCTCTGCTCTACAGTCTTTATACATGAAGTAAATAATCGTGTCTGCCCAAGGAGTGCAAGTGAAGAGTTACTATTAGTAACCACGTTAGCGATTTGATGTCCAAACATATCCTTAATAGTTATATTACCCGCAGGGCTTTCAAATACGTTGCCTGAGTTCTTTAATGCATAGGCGACCATTCGCGGCTGCTCCAGCATATCAACGAACACGAAACTACCGGTTGCGCCATTATCTTTAGAGTTATATGCCCCAAATTTTTGTAACGTCATACTTTCTTTTACCTGACCGGGTACTGACACGAATGCTAATGTCACACCCGAGGCATTCAAGGCCACATTACCGCCATTCGCCCCACCAGCTTGGTATAAAATTGCGCTATAGTAGCTACCCGCACCCATAGTCTTTGGGATAGTAATAGTGTAGTTTACTGTTTTTGTGGCACCTGCTGGAATTGTCACGGTCTTAGGCAAAGTAGTAAAAGGACGGAGTGACCAAGCAGTTGGCTGGGTGTTCTGCGCGACGTTTAGTTTAGGCGAACCGGATTGGTTCATGTAGGTAAAGTCGATCATACGCAGCGTCAGAGTTAGGTCGTTTACTTGATCAAGGTTGCCAATTTGTAACTTGTCGGTAGCACTTTCACCGGGCTTAATTATATAGTTCTTTTTCGGTGTGATACTTAGGCCGGAAGACCCATTCCCCGTTGCCGCAGACACAGGAAGGGTGCTTACGGTAACAAACAATATTGCCAGGGCGGCACTTAGGTAGCGGGAAAAACGTTTCATGTTACTTATCACCTTTTTTAATTTCTAACAATAAGCAGTATTGTAACATCAAAATCGCCCTGTGCATATGTAGGTGATTGTTGTGGTATACACACCGGCACGAAGTTTAGGAGGGGTATTCACAATATAGCTTACAGTAAAGCGCCCTACTAAACTCACATTCGGTGCGCTCGCCACCTCATCGCCGTCATGGTAATAAAACTTGTTTGGAATATCATAATTCGCGGAAACCACCGTATTGCCTGATGATCCGTCCGTGTTATGACCAATATTGGGCGCTGTGTTCTCTACTAAGTTAATTCCAAATTGGCTATTACCAGGCGCACTGACAGTTGGTGTATCTAGGGCATTTATAACATGTGTACCTGCCGCCATAGTTGTGCCGTGCACCGTTATAGAGTAACCGTTTGATGCATTCGTGCCGGCCCCCATCTGCGAAGTTGTATAGAGAGTCTTTAAGTCGTCATCATTAATGTCACCCAAGTCCTGGTAGTTGCCGCCACTATTAGTGTTGCAGTTATCATCTACTAGCTTCTCTACGCAAAAAACTAGCGTAGGTGGTACTT
>Ga0247778_1000886_pt1 | contig 20900 bp, 15 predicted proteins | sample UWRJL049202B5_FD_179939 | JGI IMG/M metagenome (GOLD analysis project Ga0247778, IMG submission 179939) | Plant litter microbial communities from Arlington Agricultural Research Station in Wisconsin, United States - UWRJ-L049-202B-5 | ecosystem: Environmental > Terrestrial > Plant litter >... | reverse complement strand
GAGCGGCGATAGACGAACACCGAGCCTTGATTGCTGTCCGCGCTGAGGTCGTACGGCGCGCCCACCACGAGGTACGTGTTCGTGAGCGCCACCGTGAACGGCTGGCCGAGGGCGGCCGTAAAAGGCGCGACCGTCAGCTTCTGGATCTGCGACCAGGTGCCGCCCGCACTGCGCTGGAAGATGTAGACCGCTTGATAGGCGCCGACGGCGACGAGATCGCCCGACGCCGCGATGTAGTCGCCCACCTGCTTGCCCTGGAACGAGGTCGCGTCGTTGGCCGTGAGCGTGGCCACGTTTTGCCAAACTTGACTCGCGTTGCGTTCGTAAACCTGCACCGCGCCGTCGAGAAAAGAAGTGCCCGGGCTGCCGGGAGTGCCCACCCCGACGTAGACGCGACCCGAGTCGACTGCTACGTCGCGCGTCCATTTGCCTTGGTAGCTGAACCCGGCCGCCCGGCTCCAGGTGCCCGATTGCTTGCTGTAGATTTGGACCGAAGGATAGCGCGTGGGGCCGTTATTCAGATCGGGCTGAGTGACCGCGGCCACATCGCCGGACATCCCGCTCTCGCGACCGAACTCCCCGCTAGCGAACGACTGGCCCGCGCAAGAGCTGCCGCAAGCATCCGTCGGTTGAACCTTCTGCTTCTCGAAGGTCGCGCCTTCGAGGCGCGCACCGCTTTCGATCGCCCAGACGGTGGCTTGCGGAGCGTGCGCCTCCGCCACGAAGTCGCTCGTCGCCGCCAAATTATCGGCGAAAAGGCCGAAGCCGATCGCGGGTGTACTCAAGCGGCCGTTGAGCGGCGGGTAAATGGAACCGGCTTTGGTCCAGGTGCCGCCCATTAGCTCGTATTTGACCAGCTTCGGTCGATTGCTCTCGCGATCTCCAATAATGATGCGCTGGTTTTCCAGGAGCGTCAGCGAAACCGCGTTCTCTAGAGCAAGCGAACCGAGCGTGGTCGTCGTACCCACGCCGGTCGCACTCACTGGCGCCAGCACGACGCTGCCGCCGTTGGCGCTGGCGAGCGCCGCGATGGTATTGCCGTTCGCGACCACTGAGCGATAGCCAGTGCCGGGGAACGAGGAAGAGTTGGCAAGAGGGACCGCCTGCGTGGCCTGGAGCTGATAGGTGCGCACGACGGGCTCCGTCGTGCCAGGGATGGCGGCGAGGATGCCGTTGTCCGTGATCGCGATACTGCGTGGCCGGAGCAGACCTTCGACGGTGTAGCTGTAGACGACCGAACCATTCGCTTGCACCGTGTAAACGTGGACGGCGTCGCTCGTGCCCGCGTCATCGACACCCGCAGCGGCCACGATGAACGCCCCATTCGTAGCGACCAAGTGGCCGAAATAGCCTTGGTTTTTAGGCGACGGCTCGGTGTACTTGGTGCCTACCGGCGTGAACACCTGACCGGGCGCCGTACGGCTGAAGACGTAGAACGACCCCTGCGACAGATCGTTGCTGCCATTTGCGCAGGGGTACGTGCCGCAGTCGAGCGCATCTCGACTGGCGGAGACGACCAACAGGTTGCCATGCAAGGCAAGGTTCCGACCGAAGCGAATCTCGCTGCTCACGGGACCGAAGGGCTTCAGGGGCGGCTGCAACGGCTGCCAACTCTCTACGGTGCTGCCGCGGGTGTAGACCTGGACTTGTCCTTTGTATGCCGGCATGCCGCTGAGATTGACGCCCAACGCTGAGAAGTCGCCCACGATCAACGTTTGGTTGTCGGCCGCGACGGAAGTACCGAATTCCTTGTTGACCGTCGGATCCGGAGCCGGAATGGTGAGCAGCGCCTGCTCTTCGTGACCCGAGACCGACTCGGCCTGCTCGCCACTGTGAGAGCAGCTGGCAAGCAGCGTGCTACTCACGAGAGCTAGAACCGATAGGCCGCTTCCCAGGTTCGAGAACCGCGGTCGCCGTGATGGTTTTTTCATTGTGATACCTCGAGCTCAAACTGAAAGCGACGCGTGGATGCGCCCGCACTTCGTGAGTTGCGCATAATCAGCGGCCCGACGCCGAGAACGGACGGAGATGGACTGCCGAGCTCCGCAGTCCAGAGTCCCGGTCAATACGCGATTATTATCGACTGTTATTATGTCGTTATCGATCGTCAGTATCGATCGTCGTTATCCACCGCTGTTATCGACGCATCGAGCCGCGCAAAAGACTGCTGCAAGCGCGATCTCGCAAAAGTGACAGTGCCCCGGCTCCCATGCCTCGCTCGAGTGTCGAACTCGGCGCTCACACCGCCTCCCATCGCCCCCACTCGATTCGTGGGCAACCCACGCCTCCACTCCAACCGGCCATCGCAACCCTCCTTTTCGCGCACCCACGCGCTAACGGTAGGTGCTTATACGTGACGGAGTTCGATCGTGTCAAGTCGAGACGGCGACGGAGTTGGAGTTTGGAGCATGGAGCTCCCTCGCGGCAATTTGCTACGCGCGTTCGATTGGACGGGCTTGGTCCGGCTCGCCGATTGATCAAAGCGGTGAGCATCGGTCGAGCGCTCGGTAACCAGGCAGGCACCAAGGTGCTGAACGAGCATCACTCCCTTCGAGTGTCGATAGCCGTGATTCGAGTGTCGATGCCGTGATGCACGTCACCGCTTCGACCCACGCGAGATCCGCCACCCACTTCGGCGTGATGCGCCGACAGCGCGATGCGCTGAGCGATCGAGCGCGCGAATGCTCACTCGCACTCGGCGCCCTTGCACAGCCGGCGCTTTCGACTCGCGCATCAGACAGCACACGATCTACCGAGCGGCATTTGACAAGGGCGGTGTATCGGGCGTACGAACGTCAGGTGGGTTGCGGCGCGAGTGCGCCCAGGAGGGCACGTGGCATCAAACCAGAGGTTGGGCGGGAATTTTGCGGTGTTTCGAGCGGCATTGCTCGCTGGCTTGGCTTTGCCAGCGTGCTCCACGCCCACGACGCCGAACGAGTCGGTGGCCAGCGCGAGTGGCGCACTGATCAATGGCGGCATCGCGACCACCGCGGCTACGCCGGACATCGCCGCGGTTGCAGTGCTCTCGACTTCCGCGTTTGGCAGCTGTTCGGCCACGCTGATCGCTCCACGGACATTGCTGACCGCCGCGCACTGCTTCTTCCCGACGGCGCACGGCTGTCAGGTCAACCTGGGTGTTCAGACGGCAACATTCGCAGACGCCGCGGGCAACCCGAATGGGGCCGTAGTTCAAACCATCAACGTGCTCGGCGTCTCCGCCCATCCAGATGCGTACGGGTTCGATCCCAGCACCGGCAATCCCGGCCGCGTTGCCGCGTGTCCTGAGCCGGCAGCGCCCCCCGCCGCTTGTCCGGATCCGACGCTTTCGCCCAACGCGTTCAATCTACCCTCGTGCGCGCTCGTCAAGGCTTGTTATCCCACTGGCGTCAGCGCCCTGCCCGCTTGCGTTCCGAACATGCCCTGTGCGAGCACCATCGTCAAAAACACGATCGGCGGCGCCTGGGGCCTCAAGACCGAGCACGACATCGCGCTCGTCTATCTCGAGTCGGATCCGGTCGGTATCGCGCCCATGCCGGTGCTCACGCGTGGCTGGAGCGCCCCGAGCCGGGGCATTTTCGAAGCCACTGCAGCGGCGTTCGATCCGTGGGTGGCCGGCAACCCGATCATCACGGCTGCTGGCTACGGCATTGGCCCGAAGGCGGCGGTTTCGCGTGACGTGGGCACGATGACGCTCGCTGGGGGTCTCCGATCAATCCCCCCTCCCCCGGATTGCGCCGGCGTCGTCGGCGCGCCGACAGTGGAGGCTTATTGGAGCGTGACCTCCACCGCAGCTCAAGCCAGCATGACCCCGGGTGACTCCGGCGGGCCGATCATGTTCGGTAGCGCAGCCGTGCCGGCGGGGCCGATGGCGACCGCGCTGCCCGTCGCCGCGGGGCTGACCGAGCGACGCTATCTCGTGGGCGTCAATTCGATGCTGGACGGCGGCCCATCGCTATCGGAAGCATCGAACGCCGCCTGGCTCAAGTCGCGCTTGGACGACTTCGACGGTGATGGCATCACCAACTCGCGCGATAACTGCGTCGGCACCCCGAACCCGGATCAGGCCAACTGCAACGCTGACGCGGAAAAGGATCGCCAAGCGGTCACGCTGGGGGACGCCTGCGATCCGGTCCCCTGTCCCAACGCAGATCCGGTGGTGACGCAGTCCTTCAGCAACCCTGGCGGGATAGTGTCCGTGAAGCGAGAGATTCGCGATCGGATTCAGCTCGACACCGTGGGTTCGCACAATTTCTACAATGGCTTCCAAGTAGCCGATCCACAGCGCCAGACCTATTTCCGTTTCTGTCAGCCCAATGCCGCCCGTGGCGTCACCTGCGCGCAAAGCGATGGCCAGCAGACTCATCCCCAATTTCACGAGGTGGCGACGGGCACGCCGACCAATCCCTGGTTGCCGGTGAAGCTCAAAGACGTGGGCGTGGGCGTCAACCCACTCATCGACTACCCTTCGCGGCCCGGCGCGTTCACCTGGGAATACCTGGCCGACTACAGCTCGTGGCGCACGAACAACTTCGTCGACGCCGCGCCCAGCAACGTGCTCGGCAGCGACCTTGGCGGCCTGCCCTACACCGGGCTCGACGGCATTTTCGGGCTCCGCGCCGGCGACGCGTCAGAGGTACTAGGCACCGGTTACCGACCAGACAACGGGGTGCATCCGAGCGTCGTGTTCGACGTCTATCGGGTGGGTGCCGCCATGGCGCGGCACTACTTCCCCCTGAGCCCCGACAAACCTTGGATGACGCTCAAGGCACCGGTCGCGACCTGCGCCGGGCTGTGTCTCCCTGCGTGTCCGCAGTGTGGGCTCTTTCAGCCGATTCCTGAGTGCATCACGTGCGGGCCAGCACTGCGTCGCCCATTGACGGAAGACCCCTTCGTGCTGCTTCCCGTCAATGAACGTTGGGGCCTCATCAACCGGCTACTCGCCCCCTCCGACGCTTCCTCGAGGCTGAGCCCCAACTTGCGCGGCAAGTTCGCCGATGCCACGTTGCGCTTCGTACCCCGCATCGAACCAGGAACGTTGAACACCGCGCTGGTCGGCAATACTCAAGGTGTCTTCGTGTCCAAGCTCGGCACGAGTTTCGATTCGAAGCTGGTCTCCACCCTGCGTGGCCTCGCCCTCGAAAACGAACCGCTCCCGGCAATAGACCCCGCGATCCGCGAAGCGACAGTGTTCCAGATGGCGCTGCCGGTCAGCGCCACCGTACAGAATGCCGCTCTGGGAACTTTCGGCGGCTCACTCCTGATCAACGATCGCGTCAAGGTCTTCGCGGCTTCGACTGGCTACGCGACCGTCACGGGGCTGCAAGGCCTCGTGCGCGTGGGGGCCGACGCCAAAGTGGGCAACGTGTTCGGCGACCAAAGCGTCGAACTTCGTGCGCGCGCGACGGTCACCGGCTCGCTCTGGGCCGCGACCTCGCTCACCGCAGACACGACCGCGCTCGTCACCGGCAGCAAGACCGTCGCTGTGCCCATCTCGGACGGGCAGAGCGAAAGTTGGCCGGTCTATTACCCGAACACGAATCAAGGGTTGGTGGGCCTCGAACCGAACCAGACCCGCTCGCTCGCGCCCGGCGCATTCGGCGACACTTCCGTCAAAAATGGCGCCAAGCTCAGCTTGCGCAGCGGCAGTTACTTCTTCCAGTCGCTAACGCTCGAGCCTTCGAGTACGCTCGAGCTGGACAATCGCAATGGCGCGCTGTTCATCTACGTTCGCAACCAGCTCATCTACCGCGGCAAAACGGTCGAGCTTGCGCCCACCTTGCCGAACGTGCTGTTCGGCGTCGTGGGCAGCGAAGGCGTGACCGTGGAAGCGCCCTTCCGCGGCACGGTCGTCGCGCCGAACGCGGCAGTCACCTTGGCGACCGTCGGCGCCCCCGGACACGTGGGAGCATTCTACGGCCGGTCCCTCGAGGTGCACCAAGACAACACCGTCCAACACCGCCCGTTCAAGCGCGCGGACTGCTCGTCCACGTTCGGTTGCATGGGTGGTTGGGAACCGGTCGGCCCCACCAGCAGCGTGGCGCGCTCGCTCGGCATCAGCGCACGGGTTGATTTCGTACCGCTCTATTCGGCGCGCACATCGCAGCTGTACTTGGTGGGCGGCACGTTCGCCGGCACGAGCACGAATACGGGCCAAATCGTCGTCAACGACGTGGCGAGCGGAGCCACGCGCGTGCTCGCACTCAGCGGTTATTCTCCCGAGAAGGTGCTGGGCGCCAGCTCGAGCTTCAGCGACGACCGCTTGTGGGTGCTGGATGAGCAAGCGACCGGTGTGACTCGGCTGACGCACATCGATCCCTTGAGCGGTCTTGCGCGCGTGGTCTGGCAGGGCACGCGCAGCGGCGGCTACGACCGCTATTGGCTGAGCGTGGATCTCGACGGCTCGCTGCTGCTCTTCGCTTCGAGTTTGAGCGCAAAGAAGTTCGCCACTTTACGAGTGCGTTGGCTGCCGTTCACGTTCGATAGCGAAAAGCTGTACCTGGTGCGCACGGGCAACAATGGGCTCGTCGGAGCGGGCATTCCCAGTCGCCAAGGCATCACCTATTTCGTGGCCGGAACGAACGGCGCGGTCACTCCGCAGCTGCCCGCTACCGCCGCGGAATCGCTGATTCAAGACTTGGGACCATGGCTGTAACGAGCAGCCTGGCACGGGCACATTGGCTCGCTGTCGCGCTGCTCGCGTCGTGTCATAGCCGTCCGCTCGATCGCCCCGACGGCGGCGCGGTGTCAAACGGCACCACTGCGGGCCAGAGTGGGGCCAATGGCGGCTCCCCTGCCTATGGCGGCGCCGCCACCATCGGCCACGGCGGCGCGAACGAAGCGGGCGCTGCGAGCCAAAGCTCGGCCGGCGGCGCCGCGGGCGAAACCAACGACGCGACGCCATGTGCGCCCACCGCTCGCGGCGTGCCCGAGGGTTGGAAGCCACTCGCGCTGTACGGGAGCCGCTGTGTATACGTGCCGTCAGCGCGCGCCGACCTCCCCGCGGGTTTGACCTGGAAGCCCTGTGCCGTGAAGGCGCCTTCGTTGAGCGACTGCCGAGAGATCGCTATCGATTGGACGACGGACGGCAGCAACGCGACCGGCGGCTCGAATGAAGCTTTCGTAGGTCCCGACGGCCACGTCGTGCTGCAGCTGCGGCGAATGTATGAAGACCACGCGAAGAACCAAGCGGCGGCCATGGCCCTGGTGGTGGAGGTCGACGGCCAAGTGCGGCAAGCACTCTGGGATCCTTATGATGACGCCGCGCGCCCCCCGTTCTGGTTCTTGCCCGGCGGCATCGGCGACCACACCGCAACCTGGTCTCTTTACGAGTTCGGCGCAGATCCGGCGGAGCGCGCCGGCTTCGGCGGATCCGATCAGGATCTAGAACCCAAGCTGCTGTTCGAGCTACAGGCAGGGCGCGGCTTGCCACGGCCCGGAAAGTCGTACTTCGCCGATACCGGCAACCCGCTGACGATCCGAGACTGGGCCGATAAAAGCCTCGCAGCAGTCGAGGGCAGCGCGGACAGCAATGTACCGCGCTGGGCAGGCGATGTGCTGTATTGGAGCCGCGAAGGCGCGATCACCTCCGAAGTCCGGGTTTGGACCAAAGCCGGCGGCTCGGTGGTGTTGCGCGGCTTTGGCGACGACTCGAGCCGGGCCGCCAGCGAGCTCGGAACCGACGGCAAAGACTTGGTCTGGCTCGAAGGTTCAGGGCGCGACACCGGCTCGCCCGAGGCGCCCTACCCCACCCGCGCGATCTACACGGCGCCGTTCACGACCGATCCAGAGCAGCTCAAACCGCGGCGCCTGCGCAGCTGGTTGCCCGAGGGCATGAGCAACAGCTACCCGCCCGTCGTCGGCTGCGGGCGCGCGGCCTTTGTTCACACTCGGCCTGGTAACTCAGCCGACCCGAGCGGCGTGTTTCGCGACATCCTCGTCGTACGCCTTACGGATGGCATTTCCTGGCGCGTAGAAAGCCCAGCGGCGTTCCAATTCGACGCCGCATGGACGACACCGCTCGCCCTCACCTGCAACGAACTATTCGCCGGTGCGGGCGTCAATGTGCGCCGCGTGGCGCTCGACGCGCTTGGCGAGGGAACGCCGGCGGATTGAGCGCACGACAGCCGATGCGTGACCGTCAACCAATTGATGATGGGTTGATGGTCCGCAAATACGAAACGGAGCGCGGTGCAACTGGACTCAGCCGCACCGCGAATCACGACAGCTCAGCCGTCCGAATCAGGACCCGTACTTCGACTCCATGTATGCAGAGTAGCCGGGCCCACCGGTGCCGACCGTGCAGAACAGGTTCCCATTCTGCCTCTGGCAGCCGATGGTGAGACCACCTGGATCGTTCCATTGCGTGCCGAGAGCAAAGAAGACCGAAGCATTCGGGATTTGCTTCCAAGCGGTATAGGCACCAGTAGAAGTGAGCTTGAATCGAGTCCAAGTCTGGTTAGTCGCCGTGCAAGAAGTACCGGGCGCTGGGTTGACGTTCGCGCAGTAATCCTCGACGGCCACGGGCATGCCCCAAGACTGGAGCTTGCTGATCGCTTGCTGATTGTAATATTGGTTTCTGTAAGCAACGCCGTTGTTGCTACCCCCCTCGAACGTGTCCCAGACGTGCCCGTAGACCAATTTCTCCGAAGAAGATGCGACGCTTTCGTCCGGGCTGTCGCCGCTCTCAGCGCCAGTATTCGCGCCACAGGCACCTAGGGAAAGCGCCAAGCCCAGCCCAGCAATCCCCACCAATACACGATTGAACATGAGTACCTCGTTACATCGTTTGATTCGATGAACGCACCAATGCCAGGAATTGAGCAAGCAGCCGCGTCCCGCGCAAATGCACGGCGCCTCAAGGGTAAAGCGAGCCAGGCGGGACGATCACGAGCCCGCTGTGACACAACGACTACCGCTTCCTCGTTTTCCGTCGTGCGTGCATCCTCCACATAGAAAACGTAGCGACCCCTCGCCCACGTTCTATGAATCAGTTCGTATCACCCCACCTAAAGTCCTTACAAGTAAAATGATCGGAGCTCGTCAGTCATGACGTGCGTGCATGCTGACGATCATCGCCGTGGCGAGAACCGACGATCGCGCCCCGGTTACATTTACATTCGTGAGGCGCAGTGGCCGAGCACGATCAGTCAACATAGACCGGCCGACTCGTCATTCTCGTCTTCGCAGCGCGCGCTCAATGATTCACGAAGCAGAGCGCGCGCTGATGCGTCTTGCACAGCGGCGCCCCATTCGACGTCGCAATCAGCTCTTCGGTCGCCTAGCTGATCAGGATCGCGTCGCAGCCGTTCTGGCCTGCGCTCATACGCAGCTGCGCGAGCGCCTCGGCTTTACCGTCGCTCGTAGGCGCGTGAGTGCCAGAGTCCGCCTGCATTCGTCCAATCTCGACTTCGACCGCTGCGGGCGGCGGGGCATCGAGCAGCGCGACCGAGTCTGCGTTGCGCGCTGATGATGTCGCGTGCGGCGGTGCACTCGAACGACTCGCTGGCGCCGCAAGCCCTCCTGCTGGCGCAGAAGAGCGCGCTGACCGGCGCTGAAAGGATCCGACTGATGAACAGGACGCGGGCTGATCGCTGAATGGGGGTTGATGGTCACGAACTAAGTCGCACAGCGGCGTAGCCTTCGGCGGCGGGTTGCGAAGCTCAGGCCCTTCTGCATCTGACATTGTTAGTCAAAACCGCTCAAGCAATCATATCGTCTCGAATGAGTCTTCGCGATAGGAGCTGGCGAGCGACGCCAATGAACGACACCGAGCTACAGGGTTGCGTCGTCGCGTTACCCGCCGAGCGGTTTCGATTCGCCAACCGTTGCAAACCGTTGGAGCACGCAGTAGCCGCAGAAATTTCTCGTCGTGCTGAGCCTGCGGATCGAGAGCGAGTCCGTCAGCGGGCGTGGCATCATTCCCCGCAACTCGCGCGCTGAATTCAGCTACTCTCCGTGCGAGCCAGTTGGCGAGCGTTCGCCGCGGCATCGAAGGTTCAAGCAACGTCGCTCACGGCCTACCGTCGCGGGCCTGCGGCGGATGAGGTCGCGTCATGAAGATCGTGCGTCTATCGTATCGCTCCCTGCAGATGGGTTGTGCCACCGTCCTCGCACTCGCGGCTTGCAGCAGCGATCCGAAAGCCAGCGGTGGCAATGGCGGCAGCAGTGGTTTCAGCAGCGGGGGCAGCGCCGCAGGCGCACCGACCAGTAGCTCCGCCGGGAACCCCAGCAGCGTCGGGTCCGCTGGCTCACCCACGTCGGCGGGCTCCAGCAACGCGGCGGGTAGCTCGGGGGCGCTCAATAGCAGCTCAGGCGCGAGCAGCGGCAGCAGCGCGGGCGGCGCGGGCGGCGGCAGCGGCGCGCCCGCCACCACGGGCGGCGCAGCCAGCGGCGGCTCAAGCTCCACGGGCAGCGGCGCTTGTTCGCGCGAATTCCTGAAGAGCACCCTGGCCGCGTACTTCACGGCCCTGTCCGCGCACTCCGCAGCCGGGTTGCCCCTCGCCGACACTCTGAAGGTCACGGAAAACGGCAAGGCCATCATGGTCGGCCAAGATGGCCTCTGGAAAACGGCCGGCATGGTCAAGTACTACAAGAGCGCGCTCGACACGGACGGCTGCAATACCGCAAGCGAAGCGGTGGTGTCGGAAGGAAGCGCGGATCTACCCGTGGCGCTGCGGCTCAAGTTCGTGGGCCAGAAGATCACGGAGATCGAGACGATTGCAGTCAGAGCCGGGGACTACCAGGTCTCGGGCTCTAACTTTCCCTCCAAGCCCGACGCGATCATCATGAGTGACACGACCGTGATGTGGGAAGCCGCAGTGCCTGAAGCGATGCGCAACACGCCGAAGGAGATGAACGCCTGGATGAGCAAATACTTCAAGGCCTTCCCAGCAGGCGTTTGCAACCCGGACACGAATTGTAAGCGCTTGGAGAACGGGAACTCGCCCGGCGGCTGTGGCTTGGGGGCGAGCTGCCAAGCCGGGGACCCAACCGGCAACGTCATCAAGTCCCACGCCATCTTCTCCGACGTCGAGACGGGCATCGGAGTCGGTTTCGATCTATTCATGGGCAACACCGACATGCACATGTTCAAAATGTACGGCGGCAAGGTGTATGCCGTCCACGCCGTCCTCGGAGCCGCAACCAGCACGGGCTGGGACGACAAGTAACGCGGCCCGCGCGTTCGCCGCTCGGCAGCGCACCCAGTCAATGAAACAGCGGACAAACCGCACCCATTTTTATAAAATGACCAATTAGCCTTGACTCATTGATTAGCACGCACTAATCAATGTCCATGACTCGCGCTGCTGCCCTCGATGCCGTGATGCGCACGCTCGCTGATCCCACCCGGCGCAGCGTTTTCGAGCGGATCGTGAAGTCTGACGAGATCAGCGTGGTCGAGTTGACGCACGGCAGTGGCGTCACGCAAGGGGCGATCTCACAGCACCTGCGCTCGCTCAAGCGTGCCGGGCTGATCGCGGATCGGGCTCAGGGGCGCAACGTCTTCTATCGGGCCGAGCCCAAGGGGCTTGCGCCGCTCGTGGATTGGCTCGGCCACTACGGCGTGTTCTGGCGCGAGCGCTTCGTCAACCTCCGAACCTTGCTGAAGGAAATCGATCCATGAACGACGCGGCACGACAGCCCGACACCCAACAGATCGTCGTCGATGAAGTCTTCCCCCATGCGCCTGAAGTCCTCTGGAAAACGCTGACCAACGGCGAGCTGATGGCTCGTTGGCTGATGGCACCCACCGGCTTTGCCGCGCTGGCGGGCACACGCTTTACGTTCCAAACCACCCCCGGCGGCGCATGGGACGGAGTCATCCACTGCCAAGTGTTGGAGGCGATCCCGAACCAGCGCTTGGTCTACGCATGGCGGGGCGGGCACCCCGAAAACACTGGCTACGGAGCACCGCTCGACACCGTAGTCACCTGGAGTCTGACCCAGGTCGAAAACGGCACGCGCCTGCGCCTCGTGCATTCCGGCTTCGTCACTCCTCAGAACGACTCCGCACACCAGTCGATGGGCGAGGGCTGGAAGAAGGTCGTCGCCAAGGTCGGAGCCATCGCCAGCGAAACCAGCAACGCAGGCGCGGAAGGAACGAAGTCATGAGCCAGGCGTACACGGGCGGCTGCGCATGCGGGGCGATTCGCTATGAGATCTCCGATCAGCCGCTGGCGATGAATGATTGCCAATGTCGCGATTGCCAGCGAAGAAGTGGCACCGGTCACGGATCGTATTTGACCTTCCCGAACCAACAGCGCGTCCAGCTTCAGGGCTCGGCGACGCACTGGGCAGTCAGCGGCGACAGCGGGAACCTGAAGACGCACGCGTTCTGTCCCACCTGCGGTTCACCGGTGTATCTCACCTTCTCCGCCGCTCCGGCTCTATTCACCGTGCATGCGGCAAGCCTGGACGACCCGAGCCGATACAACCCCCAAGCGGTGACCTATCGCGTGCGCGGCTACGCTTGGGATCAGGTCGATCCAGCGCTGGCGCAGTTCGACAAGATGCCGCCCGGCTGAGCGTGGCGAGGGAATGGAGCAAATTCGCTGGGCTCGGGCTGGACCGGCGCGAGCAAGGTTTGCGCGGGCCCGTGCGCACGGCCGGGCTGACACGTCGTCGAAACGGCGCGAGCGCCGAGCCGCACAGGTTCGAACTTTACACTTCTTTGCATTCGCCGCGCGATCCGGGCGTTCTGGAGCGTGCTAGTCAATGCCGCCCAGATGAAGTTCACGCCGTATCAGAAGTTCGTCGTCGCGGTTCTCGCGTTCCTCCAATTCACGGTCGTGCTCGATTTCATGATCTTGTCGCCGCTCGGCGCCATCCTCTTGAAAGAGCTGCACATCAGCACCAAGCAATTCGGTGCGGTGGTTTCGGCGTATGCGTTCAGCGCGAGCGCGGCGGGCTTTCTGGCCGCTGGCTTCGCCGACAAGTTCGACCGTAAGCGGCTGTTGCTCTTTTTCTACTCCGGCTTCGTGCTCGGCACCTTCTTGTGCGGCATCGCCCCGAGCTACCAGTTCTTGTTCGTGGCGCGCATGGTCACGGGCTTGTTCGGCGGAGTCATCGGCTCGATCAGCTTCGCGATCATCGCCGATCTATTCCCGTTCGAGTCGCGGGGTCGCGTGATGGGCTTCGTGATGACGGCCTTCTCGGCCAGCCAAGTGCTGGGGATCCCCCTCGGTTTGTACCTGTCGAACCACTGGGGCTGGCACTCGCCGTTCTTGATGATCGTCGTAGTCGGCGCGGCCGTCGGGGTACTGATCGCGCTGCGACTCAAGCCGATCAACGAACACTTGAAGGCGCCGTCCGATCGCAATGCGCTGCGCCACCTGATCAAGACGCTGGGCCAGCCGCGCTATTCTTGGGCCTTCGCGGCGACCATGCTGCTGGCTGTGGGCGGTTTCATGTTGATGCCCTTCGGCAGCACGTTTTGCGTAGAAAATCTCGGCATTCCGCTGGCCAAGCTACCTGCCGTCTATGTGGCCACCGGCGTCGCTTCGTTCATCGCTGGCCCGGTGCTCGGGCGCTTGAGCGACGCGATCGGCAAGTACCCGATGTTCTGCATCGGTTCCAGCCTGGGCATGGCGCTCGTCGTCTATTACTGCAGCCTGGGCGTCACCCCGCTCGGCATCGTGATCGCACTGAACATCGTGCTGTTCATCGCCATCACCGCACGCATGGTGTCGGCGCAGGCGCTCTCGTCCGCGGTGCCCGATCCGAGCGATCGCGGTGCGTTCATGTCCATCAATTCGTCGCTGCAACAGCTCGCGGGCGGTGTGGCCTCGTGGACAGCAGGCCTGATCGTGGTGCAAACTGCGGCCGGCCCGCTCCAGCATTACGAAGAGCTCGGGTACGTCGTGGCCGGCGCCATGCTCATCACGATCATCCTGATGTTCAAAGTCAACGGGCTGGTGCGCGCCAAGCTGCTGGCGGCCAAAGGGGCGGCCCCCAAAGTAGCCGCCGCCAACGCCGCGCCCAGCGCGCATTGAAAGGGCGCATTTGCCAATGCCGCTCGCATTTTCTGAATCGCGCGGCCCCGCTCTGGCAAAATCCCTGCCGAATTTTCTGATCCGCAATCCCCAGCAGACGTACGCTCACGGCTGCTCATGCTGAGACCCGGCGATGCCTTCGAGCGTTACACGATTGAGGCCCTGATCGGTCAAGGCGGCATGGGCTGCGTGTACCGGGCGTACGACCCGCGCCTCGGACGCCGCGTCGCACTCAAGGTGATCTCCGAGGGTTCCGCGCCCAGCGCTGCCAACGCCCGCCTCGTGCGCGAGGCCCGCGCTGCCGCTGCCTTCGATCACCCCAACGCGGTGGCGATCTTCGACGTGGGTGAGCTCGACGGCGCGCCTTACATCGTCATGGAGCTCGTCGAGGGGCACACCTTGCGGCGCACGGCCGGCGATCCGCCATTGTCCGTCTCGACGCGCGTCGCGCAACTCTCGGGGGTCGCGCGCGCCTTGGCCGCCGCGCACGAACGAGGGTTAGTTCACCGGGACATCAAGCCCGAAAACGTGATGGTCCGTGACGACGGCATGGTCAAGGTCCTCGACTTCGGCATTGCTCGGCACACGGCCGGGAGCGTCGATCCGCGCAGCGCTACGCAGCCCGCGCTGCCGACGCTCACCGTGGAAGGCGTCAAGCTCGGGACGCCGGTGTACATGGCCCCCGAGCAGATCCGCGGTGACGAGCTCGACGGGCGCGCCGATCAGTTTGCGTGGGGCGTGCTCGCGTACGAGCTGCTCGCGGGCGAGCTTCCGTGGCGAGGGGCCGGTGATGCGCTGGCAGTGGTCGCATCCGTGCTCACTGATCCGGTGGATCCCCTGCCACTCGAGCGGGCCGGCGTTTCCAAAGCCCTGATCCGCGTGGTGCTGCGCGCGCTCGAAAAGAAGCCCGCGGCTCGCTTTCGCTCGATGGACGAGCTGCGCTCGGCCCTCGAGTCGGCCGACCGCGGCCAAGAGCGGCTCGAGCCAGCAACGCCCGGACCCGCCGCAGGCGACACGCTGGCCCAGCTGTTCTCGACCTCGGAGGTGAACGAGGTGCTCGGCAAGGCGATCGAGCGGCAGGCCGCGAGCCAACGCTCGACCAAGCTCGGCTTCGACGACTTGATCGCGATCGCCGCCGAGGTGGGCGTAGATGTCGAGTCCCTGCGCGAAGCCAGCCGCACGCTACGGATCCGCAACCAAGAAAGCGGAACGACCCGCGCCGAGTCAACGCAGCGTGATGCCTGGCTGCGGCAGCAGCGGCTGCTTTTTTATCGACATGCGGGGATCTACGCCATCGTCAACGCCGCGCTTCTTGTCCTCGGTCTAGCGATTCTGAGCTTTACGCCCTGGTGGCTCTGGTTCCTGCCCGCGCTGGCCTGGGGAGTGGGCGTCGCCATCCATGGTTTGGTCGCGTTCACCACGAACGAGCAGGATTGGATCGAGCACAACCAAGGCATGCAATGGTGGCTCGAGAACCGGCAGCGTAGACATGAGCATTCGTCGCAGAGGCGGGCTGATGCGCTGCCTGAAGCGGCGAAGCTGCGCGTCGCCAAAGACACGACAGCGGAGTTCGAGGACGAGGACGAGCAGCGCCTGCCCGACAATCCTGCGGCGAAGCGCAGGGTTTGACGGCCCGCTCGCGGGCACGCAACATGCCCTCCGTGTCTCGCCTGTTCCCGCCGCATCCGTCACTCGCACATCTGGTGCGTGCGTACGGTGTGCTCGACGACGTACATACGGAGCTGACCGCCGAGCACCGCTTGTATCCGGCGTGCATGGTGCTGCTGACCTTTTTGCATGGCGAGTGCTACCTGGGGGTGGGCAACGCTTTGCGGCGTTTGCCGCCCGTGTATCTGCAACAATTCAGGGATTTTCCCCTGCGTTTACGCTCCTGCGGGCGTACGCGGATGGTCGGCGTGGAGCTCTATCCGTGGGGCGCCATCCGCCTGTTCGGTCCGCTTTCCTCGAACAGCGAGAGCCTGTGCACGATCCCATCCCAGGTGAGCCCCGCCTTTGCGGCACGAATGCAACGCTTGCTCGTCGCCGGCCAACAAGAAGAAGCGCTGCAAGTGCTGGAAGAATGGCTGCTGGCCCTCGCCGCACGAGTCGATCTCGAGCCGACGGCCGCCGTGCTGGCCGCCACGCGCCTGGTAGAAACCGTCGGCTTGAGTACCGTGACTGAGTTGGCGGAAGGGGTGGGGTTATCGGTGCGCCAACTCGAGCGGCAGTTTCGAGCGCAAGTGGGGATGTCGCCCAAGTCACTGGCCCGCTTGACACGCTTCGAGGCGGCTCAGCGACGCATTTGCGAGGGTCGTGAGCTCAGTCTCACCCGCTTGGCCCACGAGCTCGGCTACGCCGATCAGGCGCATTTTTCTCGGGAATTTCGGGCATTTGCCGAACAATCGCCGGGCGGGGTCAGAGCCGAGGCCAGAGAATTTTTGCGTCGCCACGGCGATGTCGCATTCGTTCAAGCCGAGCGTGTCCTCGCCCTCTAGAACACGGGCATGAGTTCTGTCTCTGCCGGAGGCGTGCCGCGCACGCTGCTCTGGTTTTTGGTGTGCACCACCTTCCTGGGTGCGATGGGCATCGGTTTGGTCAATCCCATCGTGCCGTACTTGGCCGAGCGCTTTGCGACCCCGCGCGACCTCGCGCTCGTGCTCAGCGTGCTGGCCATGACTTATTCGGGCGCGGCGTTCTTGGCAGCACCGGCACTCGGCGCGTTGAGCGATCGCTTTGGGCGCCGACCGATCTTGCTGTTGAGCGTGCTCGGGTCGGCGCTGGGCTATGCCTTGTTCGGCGCGGCACAGGCCACGTGGCTGCTGATCGTCGGACGGTTGATCGATGGCCTGACCGCGGGCAACTTCAGTGCGGCATTCGCCGCACTCGCCGACAGCACTCGACCGGAAGAGCGCGGACGCCACTTTGGCTACCTGGGCGCGAGCGCCGGCGCAGGGCTGATTGCGGGGCCTGCAATCGGCGGGCTGCTGGCGCACTTTGGGCCGACCACGCCGCTGTATTTCGCGGCCGCGCTCTGCTTTGGCAATGGGCTGTTCGGCTTTTTCTGCATGCCCGAAACGCGAGCCAGTGCTGGGCCGCGCGAGCCGCTCTCGCTCGTGGAGTTGAATCCGTTCGCTCAAGTTCGCTCGCTGCTCGAACTCTCCGCGCTCAGGCCGCTGCTCGCCGCGAGCGTGTTGTTCACCATCCCGTTCGCCATGATGACCACCCTGCTCGCCCTACTGAGCAAGGATTGTTTGGCCTGGACCGCGACGCGAGCAAGCACCGTGTTCATCGCGGTCGGGGTGTGCGACGTTGCGGTGCAAGGCGCACTGCTCGGCCGAGTCTTGACCCGCTGGGGCGAACGCCGGGCGGCGCTGTTCGGCCTCGCCCTCAGTGCTGCAGGCATGCTCGGTATGGCGCTGATCAGCGCCCTGCCCTCGTCTTACTTGATGTTCCTGGCCGTGGTCGCCTTCGCAGTCGGCGAAGGCATTTTCACGGCCTGCCTGAGCGCGCTCCTGTCCCTCGCCGCGGGCCCCGACGCCCAAGGGCGCGTGCAAGGCGGCAGCCAAGGCCTACAATCGCTCACTCAGATCGCGGGCCCGCTAGTGGGCGGTTTCCTCTACGCTCGGATCCACCCCGCGATGCCCTTTGCCTTGGGCGTTGTACTCTTGCTGAGCGCGGCGGCGCTGTTTCCGCAGAGCGAGCTGCCGTGCTCGACCTAGGATCGCCCCCCCTTCAGGCCCGACTCGAGACCAACAACACTGGAGCCGCTCGTGAAAGCTAGATCGGACCACGATGTCATCATTTCCGGCGCTGGCCCGGTCGGGCTGATGCTCGCCGGTGAGCTGGCCTTGCGCCAATGCTCGGTGCTGATCCTGGAGCGGGCGGAAAATCCGCACACGCCTTTGAAGCGACTGCCTTTCGGCATCCGCGGGCTGTCGGCGCCTTCCATCGAAGCGCTCGATCGACGTGGTTTGCTGAGCCAGCTCGAGGTCCACCAGCGCGTCAAAAGCCCGCATGCAAACGCTGGCCAAGGGGCACGCCGTCAAGCAGGGCACTTTGCCGGCATTCCATTTCACGACGGCGACATCGACAGCTCAGCATGGCCGTATCGCCTACCGAGCTCGACTCCGCCCAGCTTGATTTCTGAAATGGCGGAACTCGAGTCGCTGCTGGCCCGCCGTGCAACGGCGCTCGGCGCGGAGATCCGGCGCGGCCTTTCCGTGACCGACTTTCGGCAAAATGAGGACGAGGTGAGCGTGCGCGCGGATGCGGAAACGTTCGCCGCGCGCTGGCTCGTGGGCTGCGATGGCAGCCGCAGCGCCGTGCGAAAAGCCGGCGGTTTTGAGTTCGCCGGCACAGAGCCAGAATTCACCGGCTACACCGCCCAGGTCGACATCGTCGATCCGGAGCAGCTCAAGACGGGCCGCAACGTGACGAAAGCGGGCATGTACCTGCAATCGCAGCCGGGCTACCTGGTTCTGCAAGACTTCGACGGCGGGGCCTTTCATGCCGCGGATCGGCCCGTCACGCTCGAGCACGTGCAAGAGGTGTTGCGGCGGATCTCGAACACGGACGTGACGCTCGGCGCTCTGCATCTGGCGGCCACCTGGACTGACCGCGCGCGACAGGTCACGTCCTATCGCAACGGCAGGGTCCTGCTGGCGGGCGATGCGGCGCACATTCACTCGCCTTTGGGCGGGCAAGGGCTCAACCTCGGCTTGGGCGATGCCATGAATTTAGGCTGGAAGCTGGCCGCGACGATCCAAAAGCAAGCCCCAGAAGGCTTGCTCGACAGTTATCAAACTGAAAGGCACCCCATTGGCGCACAGGTTCTGGATTGGTCGCGCGCTCAAGTAGCGATCATGAAGCCGGGGCCCACGGCGCGTGCGCTGAACGCCATCGTGCGCGATCTGATGAATACTCGCGACGGTGCCAGCTATTTCGCCGGACGCGTGTGGGGCGTCTCCCTGCGCTACGAGCTGGATAGCGCGCACCCGCTCGTCGGTCGTAGCGCTCCCAACTTCGAGCTCGGAGGCGGGGTCTCGCTGGCCGAGCTATTGCGCAAAGGCCAGGGAATGCTCCTCGATTTCAGCCCCGATTCGGCACTCGAGGGCGCATTGAGTGGGTACGACGCGAGCGTCGAATACTGCTCCGCCTCCGCGAGCGAACGACTGGGGTTGAGCGCGATCCTGATCCGCCCGGATGGAGTGGTGGCCTGGGCCGCTGACCACGACCCTAATCGCGAGCAGTTGCTTCAGGCTGCCGCACGTTGGTTCGTGCTGGGCGCGAAAGGGCAATAGCCGGGCGTGAGCTCAAGCCGAGTGCTGAATGCCAGCCACGATCAGCTCGATGCCGGCGAGAAAGTGCGCGCGATCGTCGTGCTCGCGCAATGGCGCGGCCATGGTTCGCGTAAAAGCGTACTCGTCGGCATCGAGCGCGGCCCAGGCACCTGCCATCGCGCTCAGGAATTCTCGGCGATTGGGCTGAGACCAATGCGTCTTGGCGTGGACCGCGTTCGCGGCGTTCTGACTGCCCACCCCGAGGATATAGTTCACTAAAGTCGTGACAGCGCTGAACTGCCCGGCGTACGACACGCCGAGCCGCTCGACTGCGCGCCCGATGCGTTCGAAGATCTTCAGCATGGGCGATGGCGGTTGCGCGCGAGCGAGCTGCGCCCCCACCCACGGGTGCGCGTCGATCGCGTCGAACACGCCGATCGCCACGGCACGGATCGTCTCACTGGCAGCCGCTGCCCTCGCGCTGTCCGCGATTGCGCCCGAGATCACCCGGTCGGTGGCAGCAACCAGCAGTGCGTCTTTGTTCGCCACGTGCCAGTAGATCGCACCCGCCCCGGTCGACAGCCGTTCGGCGAGCGCGCGGAAGGTCAGCCCTCCCTCCCCCGCCTCGTCGAGTAGCCGGATCGCGGCGTTGACGATGGTCTCCTGGCTGAGCGCCTGTTCGCGCCGATCGGCCCGTCGCGCCTTGCTCGTCATCCCCCCACCTGGACACGGATGGAACGGCGTTCCAACATCGAACTGGAACACTGTTCCAATAAAAAGCGACGAGTAGATGCGCCAATGGCGAGTACAATTACGGCAGCTTCTGCTCGACTCTTTACCTGAAGGCAGCGTTCGTGGAGGCCACAAGGCGAGCGCGGTCAGCACGAGCTGACGTTCGTCAACGGGTCGACCGTGATCTCGGAGCTATTGGTCTTGCGGCGCCCGATGGCGAGGGCGGAAACTAGGCCATGCTCGACGGAGCAGAGCTTGCCAAGGCCATCGCCGCCCGTCCGAGCGACCTCGAGGCCGCCCTCGCCGAGTACGAGCAGGGACTCTTCCAGCGGGGCGCTTCGGTCGCGGCCGAGCCTCCGGTCCTAGAGCTCTGTCTGGATCAAAACGCTCCGCACAGCCTGCTCGCTTTCCTCACCGGTCACGCGCCTGACGCGTGACGCGACGACCGTCGACGAAAGCTGGCGTAGCAACGGGCACGGGTGCGCGTCTGGCACCTTTGAGCACCGAGCGCCCCACAGCGGCGGCGGCCAGCGCACCTATTGTCGGCGGGGAAAGCTTTTGGCTTCAGATACCGACCGAAGCGTTCGCATACTGTGGACATGCTCCGCACCGCGCCGCTCATGGCTCTACTCCTTGGTTCAGTGACTGCTTTCGTCGCCTGCGGTAGCAACCCCGCCGTCACCAATTCAGGTGGCGCATTCGACGCCGGGGGCAACGGCGGTAACGACGGCAACGACGCCGCGGCTGGCTCGAAGGACGACGACCCCGGGCTGATCATTGGGACGGCAGGCGCCGACGATGGAGTCAACGACACACTGACCGTGAAAGCGGAGAGCGACACCGTCACGATGAACATCGGCGACGCGGCTCCGAAGGTCGCCGTCAGCGCATTTCTCGG
>Ga0247778_1000885_pt1 | contig 20946 bp, 22 predicted proteins | sample UWRJL049202B5_FD_179939 | JGI IMG/M metagenome (GOLD analysis project Ga0247778, IMG submission 179939) | Plant litter microbial communities from Arlington Agricultural Research Station in Wisconsin, United States - UWRJ-L049-202B-5 | ecosystem: Environmental > Terrestrial > Plant litter >... | reverse complement strand
GGAATCATTTGATGCGTGCTCTTACAAAATCCGCAGCAATGGCGAGCGTGCAAATTATAGCAAATTCAGGGTCTTAAAAAAAGAAACCGCAATTTAGAAAGACTGCAGTGTTTCAAGGAGCTGAAAATGCACACGGAGAGAGAAATGTCAAGACGCGTAAACAGAGTGCCATCTAAACGAGGGGCTGGTGAGAAGGGGATTACATTCCTAGTAAAGAACATCACTTGATGATCTATTGATGCGGATATGAATACGTAAGACACGCAGAAGAAAGGGTGTATTTGAGACATATATGAAAAAGGAAGATAGAGATGGACGTCGAAATTGAAACGCGTCCCCGAATCAACGCGCCGTAGCTAAAATTTAGTGCGGGGCAGCTTCCTGACATCACTGTATTCTCTTTCTTCACCACCATGCCTCCAACATACCAATATGCCGTCTCCGGACGAGATATTCGACAACTGGAATGGACTCATCGACAATGATTTCTTCAAGACAATCTCACAGACATTCGACCTCCCCAGTGACGACAATTATGTCTACCGCGCCGAGTCGTTCGCGATGACGATGCCGCAAATTCAGGAGCTGGTAGGTTCAGGTACGATGAAATACAAATACCAGGCTCATGGGCAACAAATAGAGGTATGCAAATATTCAAATGCCACGGATTGGGGTTAATTGACAAAGGTGCCGCCCGCAGACATCACTGCTTATACCTCGATCTTCTCCCCCACCACCGAGACCTCGAAAGCCTTGACTTCCTTCTCGTCGAATGCAAAGAAAGGATCACCCCGCGAGACGGTATCGAAATACCTCAAGTCCCGGCGAACATGTGACTGTAAAGTTCCGAAGGCGAAAAATCATATCAATCCGTACATGGATCTCTGGGCCCATTCATGTAAAAAATTGACCACGTTCCTTGGACCACTCCCCGATCCCTCCTACGCTAATCCCGCGAATGCAAAGAGAACACATCTGATTCTTCCTGTACTATACCACCACTTCGGCTGCGTTGTGCCAACTTACGATGCGCTATACATCATATCCGAGCTTGTGGCAAAGTCTGGAGGCGGGGTCATTGACATGGCGAGTGGGAATGGATATTGGACATATATGTTACGTCGAATGAAGCTTGACGTTGTAGCTGTGGATAATATGGCTAGCGAGTACCGGACGATGTGGATAGGTGATACGGTCAAAGCTGACGGCGTTGAGTACCTAAAGAAAAATGGAGGTGGGAAAGGAAGGGTTTTGTTGATGGTATATATGATTACCGCTGGGGACTTTACTAGGAGGATTGTGAGGGCATATCAGGGGGATGTTATTGTGGTTGTTGGGACGCAGAATGCGAATAGGTATACGGGGTTTAGCAACTGTACCGCAGAAGAATGGTTTGAGAAGGAGATGCCAGGGTGGGAGATGACGACTAGGATTGCTATGCCGAGTTTTGCTGGGAAGGATGAGGGCTTGTCTGTTTGGCAGAGAAGATAAGTAATGCATCATAGTCGATAATGGCAGCATTCTATACGAACCAATTTTAGTCCCCCAGGTGCTATTGACCTGGTCTCTTGCTTCATTCATCAAATCCTTTTCACATGTAGATCCATGCAAGTCCGCAAGATAAGTCAGGAATCACATCATTTCAAGCCCAATTGAATTCAATTCAGCTAACAACATCCCCTACCAGCTGCGACATATAAAACGACCGTGCTCAGTCCTCCACCTTTTCAATCCCCCCTCCCCCTTCTCCCTTCCCCATCATCCACCCCACGTTCAAAACACAGCCTTCAAATTCCATCTCTGGTTAGAACCTTTATTGCTCTCCCAAGCAAGAACCGGAGTCCCACTCTTCGAATTCCCACCTAAGAGATCCAGGACCTTAGTCGGGTAGGCAACACTAGCAAATCTATTCTGGCTTTAGTAACCTGCTCTTCTAAGTGCAAATAAAACATTTTGATTAGAGGGAAAGGAGACATACGTGACCGAGCCATCAGATTCCGGCTTCACGACCCAGCGATTCAAGGGGTCATTTGGGGAACCTGGGCCACCCACCGTGCGGGCCTTGGTGTCTGGGCTTGGGTTCTCGCCTGCTTTCAGTCCTATTTGATGTTCGGTCAGTAAATATTTGATGGTAGTTTGGAATGTGGGGATTATGAAGAGTGCGCCAGGGGGTACGAACCAGCAGGGGCAGAGATATAACTCCCAGTACCGTAGTTGAGGATGATGACTTCGCCTCTGCCTTTGTCGGCAATGAGCCATGTTTGGTGAGGATTATCATTGGCGGATTCCCTGCGGGTTGTTAGTTCGGGTTCTTTTGGTGTGATTTTGTGGGAGAGGCAAGCAATTAATTATGCATGAGCCAAAAGGAATGGAAATTCAACGGAAGGGTTGTGATATACCAGCCGTTGATTTGAACTCCAGACTTTGGATCGCCGTTTAAGAGGTCAACCGCAGTGTTCGTCTTGCTGTTGAGGATGTAGTACGTTCCTGGACCGTGATAGGAAGACATCTCGAGTGATGGTTCCGAAATTACTTTTCAAGTGAGTTTGGACTAGCTAAGTAAATGACTTATTTGCAATGAAGACTTGCTGCTCAGATGATGGGAAGCATCAAGCTCGATACTTATATAGAGTCCTGGATGAAGTGAGGGACGAAGGCATGCCAGTGTGCGCATTTTCTCCATCAGCTGCACAAAGAATCAATATTGCATTTTGAAATGTTTGCATTGGCTTCTATGCACACTAGAGTGGACTGAACACTTCCTTCTTCGAATGAAATGAATTTAGACGGTGGTATGCAAAGAGCAAGACACGGTGTAATATTGATTGCGGAATAGAAGCAGGTTGATTCGTAATGTGCTGTCATAGAAATGAAACTTTTTGGTTTGGTCTGCAGAATGGGCGCACTGAGCACCTCAATCACGCAAGAACGCCATCGCGGCCCTTGCCGTGCCGCGCGGAATGAGGGGGTGGTTCAGTTTCAGCATCAAATCGGTTGGCTTGTAATGGAATCCGGGGTTGTTGATGGCGTTCAAAGGAAAGCTGATATGTCGGTTGCGGCAGCCGGAAAGCAATGTGATATGCCACACGAAGGAGAAACACCTGCCAAGCATGCAGTAAAACTATGCAGTAAAACTATGCAGTAAAACTAGACATCAGTCATACATAGCATCCAGATCAAATATTTCAGCTAGCCATGTGCGGTCGAGGTGGGAAACGGTAGACGATTTGATGCTTCAGCAGGACAAGATATCAGGACACCATGGAGGCGCTCCTGTAGACATTTGATTGGCTGATCAACGCGTTCTCGGGAGGGGCCGAGAGCTAGGTTGATTTGCGGAGTAAGACGTAAGATGTGAGACACATGTGGTGTAACACCCAAAGGCGGAATGAATACTTGGCAAAGAAGGTATCAAAATTAGGAGATGAGGGGAAGTTCTTGCTTCGAGATCTCACGAAGCAGCCTTAATGACGGGTCTTCCGGGGACAACTTGTCGCAAAGAGGGGCCCGGTTGACGCTTGCCAAATCAAATAACCAAAAGAAAAGAATTATAAGAACCATAAATGCGATTGACGAATGATGTGTATCTATGTTGTATCTCAAAAGTCACTGCCCCTATTCTCCCACCAAGAACACATCGCGCAAAGTAACGCCCTCTAATGCAAGTACAACCTCACCACTCACTGATCAATGCCCTCAGCAGTCGGCAAAGGAATGGCACGATACAGCAAGATGAGCGCGGAATGCGACTCGCCACCTCCGCTCAGCGTATCGATCTTCTCCGGCTCGACTTCCGAAACCTTGTCATCATTGAACCACCACCACTTGCCGTCCTCCTCACCTCTCTTGCCAGTCTTTGGATCAAGGGGTCCTTGCTTCTTGACGTAGGAGGTATAGTGACCGCTGTCTGCGCTGGCGCCCTGATGGGTCACAATGCCACGGAGCTCGTAGAGACCAGACTTGTTAGCGCCGTCGTCCTTGAGGAGGTCAGGGTTGATCAAGGCGTGGAGTTCCTTCTTGGCTTCCAAAATGGCGGCAGCGCGCTCGGCGTCAATCTCCGCATCGGTCTTGTAGACTACATCCTCCATCTCGGTATCCCCACCACTCGATTGACCCTCTTTCTTCTTCTTGTCTGCGTCTTTCTTCTCGTCGGCTTTCTTTGATTCGGAGACCGAGTCTACGATTCCTGCTGCCTCATCCGCCACTTGCTTATCATGGATGCGCTTCTGGCGCTTCCGAGCACGCTCAACGTCTTCCTCGTCCTTGCGGACCTCGCGAACCTTATCTCGGACTGGAACCAACATCCCCTTGAGCTCATCCGTGCAGAACTCAACCACGTCTAGCTCATGTGGGAATGTGACCTTGCGCATGATCTTGGCTTTCTTCTGGGCTTCACGCTTCCAGAAGAATCGTACGAAGTGGACGGTGAGATATTTTGGCAGCCGTGAGATCCTTGACTTCTTTGTGTACACGGCATCACGACCAAGCGTTGGAGATGTCTTCTCAATCTTCTCTTCCAGGGCAGCTAGAATTCCGTCTCTCAAGTGGTTAGTGGTGCCGCTGATGTGACAATCCAACTTCAAGAAAACATCTTCTCCTTTTGTAACCTCTTCTCCGGCATCCTTCGCGGCTTGCTCATCGCACTCGGTAACCGATTCGAAGACTCCAGATAGGTATTTGTCAACGAACGGGATTTCCTTAGGTTCACTGCTGGATGTATCTTTAATCTTTAACTTCTGGCGCAATTGTGCAACAATCTGGGACCATGCTTCCTCTGCATCTTGCTGCGCATAGCCATTGCCGGACTTTGCCTTCTCAGCGAATTGTGGGAAAGCGGCTCGAAGGGCGTTGAGGAACACGAGAGGTGGGAAGCCTTCTTGAGTCTCGGACATCTGTCTATAGAGATCTCGCAACGAAGCTGTCAGATCCATGGAAGAACCAAGTCCACCAAGTCCAAACATGCTGAGATCACCAAGAGTGTTTCCTTGAGTGCCCGGGGCAGGCGGGGCTGCAGTGTATTTGGATAGCTCTTCTTGAAGTTCGGGGACGGATCGCAGGGTTTGAAGAGTCGAGTTCAAGTAACATGTGTTTCCCAAGTTCTGCAAGCCTGCAGGCGTAGCTCCAACTTGCTGTGCAGCTTCGGCTTCGGTCATGTCCTCCACAAACTTGATGGCCTCCTTCGGTCTGCTGAGGGCAGCACCACCAGCTGAAGGTGTACCCATCATCATGAATGTCTGTCCGGGCTTTGCGCCAAGTTTCGAGAGGTCCGTATCATCCTTGAGTTGGCCACCTTTGACCAGAATCTTTTGTCGGTCTGGCTCGACGCCCGTCAACGAGTAGAGTTGGAATTTGAAGACTTCGCCGGTCGAAGCAGGGTCGAGCTCAACATCGTATTTCTTGCCCTGGTGCTTGACAATGACTAGAATGTTTAGAAAAAATCTTCAAAGGGCATAACAGCTTGACAAACCTGGGATGGACGCCATGGTGGCGGGGTTAGGATTGGCGGTGGGTGAATAGATGATTTCAAATCCGGATTGGATTTATGAGAACGACCTAGGTAGCAAGAGCAAATCCGCAGACGAAGCCTCCCCTTTGTCTCCAAGACGAAACGTTATTTGGAGGTCCTGTTGAGAGATGCTTGGGGATGTAGAGATGGTGTTTTAGAAATTAATAAACATCGTGAACGAGGCGTTCAATTCCACTAGCGCCTTACGTAACGTGGGATGCCTGTCCTGTGCCTGACCCCACCAAAGACGACGACAACACCATCCCAAGGCCCACGAGAGTATAACAGCTGGGCACAACGAGCCTCAAATTCGCCCCTCATGGTCTGTATATATTCTCAAAACCTCCATACATAATCCTGCTGACCTCCGCGCAGTCTCAATCATTGCGCCCCTACCTCCAATGCGTGCGCTCCTCCCTAACCTCCGCGCTCTGCCTCTCCAACTTCGCATCGCAAACCTCAGAGCGCCACAATGTCCCCGAGATCGAGGCGCAGACATCTCCGGAAGTGCTGCTGAATCCCCTGACCGTTGCCCGTAACGAGAATGAGCGGGTCCTGATCGAGCCGAGCATCAACAGCGTGCGCATAAGCATTAAGATCAAGCAGGCGGATGAGATTGAGCATATCTTGGTACACAAATTCACGAGGTTCTTAACGCAAAGAGCAGAAGCATTCTTTATTTTACGGAGGAAGCCGGTGAAGGTGGGTTCAAGATGGTGGATTAATCTGGGGGAGATGCTGATGATCATAGGGATATGATATTTCATTCTTGATTACGAATTTCCATACGGAGGAGATGTTGAAGCACAAGCTGGTGGATTTTATCATTCAGTTTATGGAGGAGGTTGATAAGGAGATATCAGAGATGAAGCTTTTCGTAGGTGCATGAAAGCAGGTCAAGAATGCAAAAATGCTGACATTAGGATAGCTGAATGCGAGAGCGAGATTTGTGGCTGAGTCTTTCTTGACTCCGGTAAGTGATTCCTGGAGGACTTTATTATCAAGTCATGTTCTAACTTTGCATTTCTAGTTTGATTAAGGAAATGACTTTGGGTTTCGGGCTGGGAATAGACGATGGGTGGCGGCTGCTAAGCTTTTGGTATGGAAGCGAGAACAACGTGGGCGTTCGGAGAACAAAAACATAAATGATATGATGCACAACCGACATGGAGACTGTATGTGACGTGTGATTGCAAGGTTTTGGGAAGATATGTCTAGGACTGCGGTCCGGGAACTGCAATATCCCCCATTCCGAAAGTCAATCAAAGTTCCCCTACCCGAGACCGCTTTTGACATGATCTAACTTCAAAGTCTCTGGCCCCCATATTGTATCTGACACCAAATCTATATCCTGTTCTGACCGAATCTTGATTTCCAGTTTGAACAAGGCCGCACACACAGATGCCTAAAAATTCGAGCGTCCACAATTCTTGCTCCAGACCCTAGCATGGCAATTCCCATATCTCCGTGCTGTGTCCATCAAAATTGCACTGTACAGGACTTCGAAGTGCAACAAACTAATGTCATCAACTCAGAATCAGGCTTGACACGTGCCCAACTTGTAATCAGGAACCGCCGACTCAGAGACCGTTCTTGCCGCCCGCAGCCGCAGGAGAAGTAGGCAAAGGCAACCTCCTATGCAACCTCGCCACAATCTCCGCAAAATCTCTCTCCCCCTCGGGCGTAATAGCCCCATGCCTAACAAAGAAATCAATCATCACACACGCACTATTCGTCTTCCACTCTCCCTTTCCCAGACTCTCTTTAATCTCTTCTACGCCCATCAAATAAAACTCCTTGACCTCCTCATCGTTTTGCTTGCAAATTACATCGCTCGGGAGCTCGAGATCAAATAGATAGATCAGTTCCGGGGAGATGAGACCCTTTTCACTACCGCCCGGCGCATCTTTATGCGAGATGTAGGAAATGCAACCGACTGCTTTAGTGTTTTCCCTCACAAGCTCCTCATCTAGACTTGCCTCCTCAGCTGCTTCACGGACAATACATTCAAATGGACCCTCGCCGGCCGTGACTCCGCCTGCGACTGTGGTATCGAGACAATTGGGGTAGGTAAAAAGATTTGGGGAGCGGCGCGGGACCCAGATCTTGAGGCCGGACGGGGTGTTGGTGTAGGCTGTGAGATGGGCGCCGCGGGAGATGATGCCGAAGAGGGGGGCGGCGTAGCGTTCTAGGGAGATGGGGTGGTTTGCGCCTATTATTGGGTAGGGTTCGCTGTGTTGGCCGTGGATTATTTTGAAGGTGTCTTGGAGGATGGCACGGTCGATTAAGTGAGAGAGAGCTGTGGTGCAGGCGTCTGAGATGTTTGGGATATCGGGGGAGGGGAGCAGGGTGATGGTTTTGAGGGTATTGTCGACTTTGAAGGAGGAGGTCCATGGCATCTTTGATACTGTTTCTGGGAGGAGGAATCCATGTGGTCTTGGATCTTGTGGTAGGAAGAACTTGTAGAGGGATGAGAATTGATCGGTGGGAGCTAGAGGGTCGGTATAAGGGAAACTAAGAGATATTTAATTAAACTTTCTCGAGAAGTTACGTTGAAAATACCTGTCACAATCGTCGATAAGATCCAAATAACTCTTGCTGACTGAAGCCATCTTGACAAAGACTTAATTAAGCCCTTCCACTCACGTGCAAGCCACGACACTTCCTGTGGAAGGCTTCCGCTTGTCCCTTGTAGTATCTGAGCAGCGGAATATGCCAATAAAATTAAGCAATAAGAGATTTAAGAGCCTTACATTTACCAGACCCGAAGCAAATTATCCAATTTCAAATGTTCGGAGCAGAGAGTTACGACGGGGGTGGGGGTGATATCAAAGACGCTAATGGAATATTATTCTTCCGGGAATTCTCTCAAGATGCTCCAAATAAGTTAAAAGGATGCTGTGAAAAATGGATTCACTCGAAGCAAGGCATGACAAAATAGTATCTCGTCTCAAGCCGCAGGAGAATTCTTCGAAGTAAGATCTTCCGGGATTGGAGACCAAACTTGAAACATAAAGTACTTTCCACTTATTCTGTATCCCCTCGATAGACTTCTTATACCCGGAGTCATGGACCTTATTCTTGAAGTCCTGGGACACACTTGTAATACATACCGAAAGCCTCCAAAGTTCTCCGTCGATGCCAGCTAACTGAACCCCTGTGAACGGCCCGCGCCGCATCTGTTCTGTCGATCACCACGCCGTCTAGAACCCTGGATGGATTACTCAACAGTGCTAAACGGATGATCACTTGAGGCATGACTGCAAGGAAAATAGCAGAGAACAACGTAGGGATATCTATTTTGCACACTATAAACAACCTCCTCTGATCCTATATCATGTATCCTCAGAACCTGTCCTGTCGCAAGCACCCCAAAACGCCTTGCTCATGCCATTTTTCGCTCTATGTATATCATACAAACAAACGATTTTTCTATGTACGGGAGAAAAAGGAAAACTGAGGTGCAAACTACATTGCCCATTCGACGACTTCGAGGGCGCACATGACGAGTATGAGTGTTGAAGGGAGAATCCTAGTATTACTGTTAGTTGAAGATTCGGGAAAGGGGGTTAGAGAGGAGACATACCAGATAACATAGCTCTGGAAAAGCAATTTACTCATCACGCCTTCATACACCCCGTTAATCTGGCAGATTTGTGCCAGCTGTAATGCACTCGGCGCTCCGGTCAACAAGAAGCAGACGATCACGAAGATTGGATCATCTACGATGCTGACAGGTACGTATTTGGCTACGAGCGCAAGTAATGGTGCCATAATGAGCGTGGGTAGGAGCATGCGGGAGATGAGGGAAGCGACGAGCAGCTTCGTGCCGATCTGATTCTCCTCTGAGTTCTCATCATGGGCTTCCTTGGGCAGAGTATTGCGAGCAAGGTTGGCTCCGAGTACAACTAAGATCAACGGCACAGCGACACCACCTGATTGTGACACGGCTCGTGTGACGGAATTGGCGATGAATGAACCGTCGGCGAAGAATAGATGCTGGAGTTTGGGAATGGACGCAACGATGATTGCAATGAGCATTGCCCAGAGTGGTGGGTTCATGAACTCCCATAGCCCGGCGAAGAAGCGGGCGAAGAGAGAGTAGACTTTGGTGAGGAATCGTTGTAGTGAAACGGGAAGAGCATGGAAGGCCCTTTGAGCAGTTTTCGTAGCTTTGTGACGTGCGAAGAATATTCCACGCTTGGTTCGCAGGCGGATCGTAGGTATTATGCCCTTGATACCGCTTGGGATATCTCGGTCTTCCGGGGGTGATCGGATGCTTGGGAAAGAGGTCATGTTGCCGTTTGAGCGGTCGCTGGGGAAGACATTGCCATTGGTAGGCGTAGGTAGAATTCCTGGTGCCTTCTTATCCGGATCGTCGTCATCTTCATCGATTGAGCCCGCATACTGGGCGTTGAAAATCGGAGTTCGGTCACCGGATTCAAAAGAGTTGGTGGAGGAGCTTGCATGGGCGTATGCATTGTCGTCCTCGCCATCCAAGCCTGGAATCAGTTCCCCCTCTGGCTCATCTGTGTATCTTCCTTCCTCAATATCCCCGCCTTCGATTGATTCTGCGTATTTCTCGGGCGGCGCAAGTAGAACGTGATATCCCCAACTCCATCGCACAAGTTGACCCAGTTGCTGGAAGATCAGCAGGTACAGGATACCTCTGGCAGCAACTTCATCATCGTTGTCCCCCGGTATTTTGTCCCAATGTAATCCTTTGAGTGTTTGCGAGAGCGAAATGACGAGGGAGATGGGGAGGGAATTCGAGTTTCCGAAGACCTGGAAGAAGAATTAGCATACGCTGCAAATATCCCATAATAGCAAGCTTACTCCCATAGCAGTGACGAAATTCGCAGGTCTCTTCTTGAATCTAAAAGCTTTTGATACACCCACAGACACCAAGTACGAAACCAGCGTCTGTACAATGAAAATAGCTGGAATAACAGCCAACTCCACCAACTTGTCCGCGGTCAATTGCGAAGCCAGTTTCGTGAAAACTGCCTCCCGTTAGCACAGTCAAAGTCCTCTGAAAGTGTCTACCTACTCAGACACGGCGTAAACAATGCCACATTCAAATTGGCCAAAAATTTCTGCTTCTCGGCATCGAACATCCCCTGTCTCGCAACAATGTATCCCGGCAAGCTCACGCACACAACCTCCATGACGGCCTCGAAGACGAGCAGGACCAGATGGCCCAGCGCGGGATGCGACTCATGGTTATTTGCGCGGTTGGAGAGGAATGCAAAGGTCGAGAAGGTGTTTGTGGCGATGGAGGGGGTGTTGTCGCCTGCAACAACGGCATTGAGGCGGTACGAGGTCGGGGAGGTGAAGAAGGGCATTGCGGGAGGAGAGGCCTCGTCCGTTGTGGTGTTTTGTAGGAAAGAGGGAGGTGCCCTCTTGATGTTTGTTGCGAAACCAAGTACAAGGACTGGGCAAGGCAAAGGCAACACAAAGATGAAGTTTCGAGCTTCAGCCTTGATCACCGTGAAATCCGGGAGGCGAGGCGATGATACCAAGTCCTAGTCCTAGGTAGTTCAGTCGCCGATAAGAGACCCAGGGCCGCGCCGGAGCAAAAGAAAGCGCCCAAGCGATGGTGTGATGTGCGATGGCGTAGGCGTAGGCGTAGGCGTGGCAGGATGTGTGGCCAGCAACACCGGGGATTGGATATTGCTGCGTGTGAGACGACGATTTTTTCTCTTTTATTCCATTTCTGCAGATATTGTGTGATTCTGGAAAAATGAGGGGAAAAACTGGAGAGTTGCAAATAATGGACTGTTTCTTTTTCTTATATTTTCTGAAGAAGCGCCTTAGATTTCCTGCTACTGCTCAACTTTCTCTTCTGCCTTGGCCTAGAGCTTGGCTGTGTTCTGCTGTGCGACTTCGAGTCCAGTCCAAACACAGTCAAAGTCGTGGCTCGCAGTAATCCTTGATTGGTACCTGACGACACACAAGCAGGGTCTAAGCCATGACGATGATGAGGCCAAGGATATTCGTGGCGCCTCACGGAAATCTCTTCCTTCCATATTCACTCCAAAGCTGAAACTGCAGAAACACGACTCGCAGTAGTCTCGATTTTGTTTGTTCTCTATTTCATGAGTGTTGTATCTATTTTTCAATAGTCGCACAAGTGGCGACATTTGATGCACATGTCTACCACCCCCAAGCGCCAAGTGGGATGCTTCGCGAATCACAATGTGGGATGTTGCGGCATCAAATGATGTGTCATTCAATCACAGTAAATTCAGAAATACCGTGACTGCAAATTGAAGTTCTCACGACGTTTTCAGTTCGTATTCTTGCTGTTTCTGTACTCTGCACCACAGTAAGCGCGTCCAGATCTGGAAATATATTATCGCCCAGATATTCGCAATCGGGCGTGTAGCCAGTGGCCTTCCTTTTTCATCTGTCAACTTATCATATGCGTTTATACCAAGAGATTGTCGGCGAGCGTGATGTGAGATCTTGAGCTCCCACTCACCGCTGATGGAGAGGCAGGCTGCTTACTTCTTGGCTGGAACATGCTCGAGGATCCTCATTTGTTGCTATCGAAATGAAGTATTACAACTGGACGGCCGGCACGAAATGGCTCTCCTAGTGACAAATATCGAAGTATCGTCAGATTTGACTTCGGGGCCCTGTTGCTGGTGGTTGGAGTAATGCGAGGCGGAGAAGGAAGAGTAGCTCCGGGGAGATCATCATCAGCCTCATCCTCAGAAAACATCACTGTTTGCGAATTCATCCACCAAGGATGAAATCTCAATGCTTCAAGTCATCGTGTTCTCGGCTTTCAATATCTTGCGTTTACTGTTGTTATGTCGATGGTGTTTGAGCTCTTTTTGTAGTTGGACTGCTGAATTCATATCACCAGCAGATTTCTCAATCAACAGGAATGAAACTGAAACTTCCGTTCATCTCCAGAACAACGTCATTGTTTATGATCGCTCTCTTAATTTTCGTTTCAATTCCCCCGCCACCCTTCACAACATTCCTCCCCAAAGATATCAGGGGCTACCCGCCACCATGTCACTTCACATTCCAAACGAAGGCTTTGGATACCCCACCAACGCAGACGTTGATATATAACGCAAAGGCTCTGAATATCCTTCCCTAATGTGCTCTTTCTTTTTGCTCCAATATCACAAGTTCAAAAATTCTGCAATAAAAGATCAAAAACGTCAAAATAATATTTCACCATGAGTACCCTCCAAAACCTCCTCCTCGCACTGGCAATGCTCCCCTGGTCCGCCACCAGCATGGGGACCATCCTTCCCCGCTACTCAAACACAACATCCTCCATTCTCCCCGGATGGTTCCTCGCAGGCTGCGACTCCAGTCCCCTCAGCACCTGGACTCTAAATACAACCAATGCCCTAATGACAATCGATATGTGTCTCTCAGCCTGTCAAGGAACCGGTTCTCTGGTCGCTGGAATACAGGAAACGTCAGTTGCCTCTCTCCTTTCCATTCTATTCCTTCCTTAAGCATTATCCCATACTCCTGCTTTACTGACTCCCAGAACAGAAATTGCTACTGCAACGGCCCACCCCTAAACCCAGTTCCAGAAGGAGAATGCAATGCCCCCTGTCCCGGCGCCTCAAACTCCACCTGCGGCGGTTCCTCCTCCTTCCCACTCCCGGGTAAACGCGCCCCAGGCCCAGAAATGAACATCACAGACTCCTACTACACCTTCACCCCCCTCAGCAACAACACAAACTCCACCGGCGCCGACGGTACAAACGGGGGAGATCCAATACAAAGCGATCTAGCCGGCGCATCAACATCAACAATCTACACCACGGTCCTGCAAACCATCACTTCGTGCGCTGCTGCCGTTACGGATTGCCCCTCTCGAAATGGTACTGCGGGATGGGAAAGCGTAGTAACGACGACGAGTCCGGTGTCACAAATAATCTTCAAGCCCCAAACCACAGCCCTCACACCGTGTGATAACTGCGAAGTAACAACTACTACAACTTTACTAGCTTATACCACCATTCCTTGTCCAGCCGCTACTGGGAAGGGACAGAATAATGCCGGTGCTGCATTGACGCCTCCGGGTGGGAATGTGAGTTTGAGTGCTGGAGGGAAAACGCTCATGCCTAGTGCGAGTGCGAGTGGGAAGGCGGGTGGTCCGGTGACTTCGGCGGCGGGTGGTAGGAGGCAGTTGGGTATTTGGGGGGGTGTGATTGGGCTGGTTGGGTTATGGTGTTTTGGGGCGGTGGTGGGGTTGTTTTTGGTTTAGGGGGGAGCGTGATATAGGTGGTTTTGGGGTCGGGGATTGAGGGGATGGGAAATGGGAATGGGAATGGGATTGGGAATGGGAGTTCTGCGTATAGATTTTTGGAAATGGGTTGGAAATGGGGGGAGGGGTTAAATTGACAATCCAGTGTTGTGTTTTTGAGTAGAGATCGGGGATGGGAAGGGGGGTCGGCGTTCTGGATATTGATTTAAGAGGAATAAGGGGCAAAATTGAGAATAGAGTCATGATTTGATGTTTCTGTTTGGAATCATAGCTAGAATTTTCAAATTGTTTCCGAAGTTCTTAAAAACTTACCTGCCTCGATCTTCACGTGCTGCACGTTATTTCCATCTCTATCCCCAAAATCGCCAACATCCCACCGTACCATTCTCCGATTTACACTTTTCGATCGAAAACATCATACGATCCATTCCACTCCATTCCACTCCATTCTTCACTCCTTGGTATCTCCTCATCTCATCTCCTGATGTTAACTTTCCCATCGGTTTCTTGGCTTTCCATCCATTATCGTATTCTGGATTTTGAACTCTGCCAACTTTCAGAGTTCTTGGCATTGAAAAGATAGGGGGTTCTTGGCGTGGAGAAGATGTGATTCTCTTGGCATGGATAAATGAGGTCTTATCTTTTCGCCAGTCGCGGAGAAATTGAAGCATTTTGTTGGAGTTTCATTGGTCGCGGTAATGGGAGATACTGTACTGTACACCAGGAACGACGATGACGGCGGGACTTTAGTGCTTCTCCACTTGGAGACTTGGAAATGGAGCTGCTGCTATCAATTGATACCCCACAAGCTATGCCCTACAAACCGACCAGGCTGAGACCAGCAGATATAAGACAGTTCAACAGCTTAGAACTCGTTGTCTTGGCTCCCCAGAACAAGGCGTCTATCACGAAACTAAGGTCGCTAAAGTAGTGCATTAGTGATAGGTCCGATAGGGCTTCTCCTACATTCCGCAACATTTACAGGTACCGGCAGACACCGGGGTAGCATACTTGGTAACATCTTCATTCCAGGCTTAAACATGCTTCAGAAAGTTGGTCTTGGCACGAGGTGAGTGATCGACAGGAGAATGCCCTCTGCTGCTGACACATCTCGGAAGCTGCCCGATGGATGCCCATCGGTGTACACACGCGGGCACGCGTACCGTACTGTAAGATGGAAATTTGGGAATCCAATGGGCATGAATGCATTTTCGTTGTGGAAGGAAAGGATATACATACCGCTTGATCTCATGATTACAGAGGGATTTTTCCATGGCCAAGGATATCGAGCTTGTGACATGTTTGCTGTATGCAAGAGCTGTAACTGATAAAAATATGGCATTGCACACTGAAATGGGAATTCCAGGGGCTGTCGCTGCCGTCGTTCAATGTCGACTGTGGCTTGCAACGGCGAGATGTGATTGAGTGCCCAGCAGCCGGTGGCCGGTGGGGGCTGTTGTCCTCCAGTCACAGCAGCAGAAAAGGGGGGAAGTCTCAAGCCACAGGACGAACCCCTCCCCCTCCACCTTTGGTCCACGCTCGATCCAGGGAGGGAAATATCTCAGCAACGTCATCGTGCACATCGAATGAATTGCAATGCACATGCACCTTGCTTTGCATTGCCATTGCGCAGCTGGCAGTGCACGCGAAGAATAGAAACATTTTGCATCTGCACAATCTGTATTCTGTATACTGTACATCGCCAGCTTCAAAGATTTCTTTCTTTAGAACTATATTTGTTGCCCTGGATGCGCGTATAAAGCTTAAGGTTACTGGCCGCTTGTTTGAATCAGCAGAAAGGCTCTTTAGAGTTCTTCCATCCCTGCAAGACACAGTACTTCACTGCACGGCGGCATCTTCAGTGCGATTGCTCTCCAGCCGCGCCAAAACCAAAAAACCAAAAAACCAAAACTCTACTTCCAGCGAGCGTATTCCCGACAGACGCCTGCATATAAGCTTATCCATCCTCTATTCTTCATTCATACGCCGTCGACATTGCTGGTGGTCTAGACTTTTGCACGGCCTCAGGTACCGATACAACTGCGGCCCCGCGCCCGCGAGAAACGACTTTATTTCTTAGCACGGCGGCGTCAACGACTCACGAACTCCAAGACTCCAAGACTCCAAGCGTGCCCCAAATTCTCCATCTCCAGGACCGAAACTTTGCCTCTCCGCATTCATACCCGAGACAGCCTCGCAATTCAGTTTTCACGGCTCCTCATCTCCACAAGGCTTGACTTTAACTCTCTTGACACTTCCCACACCGGCACAGGCGTACCGGACCTTGCGGCATTTGAGACCCTAACCTCCTCCTGGTGAGTTTATCTACTCCATCCTGTCTGCCAAGAAGCAAGATGCTTACTCCAGCCCCCGCAGACATCTGATCGGACTCTTGATTTGTGCGAAACCCAAGACGAATCGCCTGCTCAACCGCTCATGCTACGAAGATAGACTCTTGCATCCAGCCATGGCTACCCCGCCAGGAACCGCATCTGCGGCAAGCACGCCAGACGAAACGGTGGATACGCCCACAAGTCCCCTCTCTCCTACCTCCTCCGAAGAATCTTCCCCTGCGACAAGCCCAGCCCTAGAATCCTCAAATACCCCACGAGTCCCCTCCCTTCGATCCGTCTCGGATTCCCAAGCCACAGCTTCCATGACAACCTCTTCCACACCTCTAGGCATGCTGCAGAACGCTCGCAGACCCAACGCCCCTCCACCCTCACTATCCGGCACCAGAAACATGCAACCAGCAGCTGCTCAAGGGGGCAGTCTGACGCCCAGCTTGGAGGCGCGGATGAAGGCCTTCGCGCTGTCGAGACAAGGCACGCCTCCGGGCCGTCCACAAGCTCACACAACAATATCAACAGGCTCTGCACCAAGCCCCCCCAATTTCGGACAGCCAATGGGTAACCAGGCCATAGGAGGCCTGCCTGCCAACTTGCAGCTGCCAGGTAATATGCGCCCAGGTGCCACTCACTTTGCTTCTGCTCCGGCGGTTCCGAAGACAAAGATGTCGCTGAGCGAACGCAGAAAGATGGTCTTGCCTGGGGGACTGCCAGGAGGACTACCTGGTGGACTGCCGGGTGGCTTACCTGGTTCGGCGCCCGCAAACGGAAATCCTGCGACAAATGGTGGCAATGCCCCGAAAGATACACAAGAGTCGGCGTTTGCAAAGTTCTCAAATATCGTGGATACAAAGGCCGGCACATTGAACTTTGCCAAAGCTGGTGTAAAGATCCACGGATCTGGAATCGATTTTGCAAATGGAACCAATTTCAGCATCTCGCTGGATGAGGTTGATACGTTGGAGGAGTTGGGCAAGGGCAACTATGGTACCGTCTACAAAGTCCGGCACGCGCGCCCCCGGATACGGAGACCAGGCTTAGGTCTTGCGGGAAATAAGTTTTCTTCTGCATCACCCATTACCCCATCACCAGAGAAGGATGACGGCGTAGAGGTATCGCCCATATTAAAGGGTAATACCACTGGCGTTGTTATGGCTATGAAGGAGCTACGACTAGAGCTCGACGAAGCCAAATTTGCTGCTATCATTATGGAATTGGACATCTTGCATCGATGTCTGAGTCCCTACATTATCGATTTCTACGGCGCATTCTTCCAAGAAGGGGCTGTGTATATCTGTATTGAGTTTATGGATGGTGGATCAATTGACAAGTTGTACGCGGACGGTATCCCCGAGAATGTGCTACGGAAGATTACCTACGCCACTACACAAGGTCTGAAGACGCTGAAAGATGAACACAACATCATTCATCGAGACGTCAAGCCTACGAACATTCTCGTCAACACAAGGGGACAAGTCAAGATCTGTGATTTCGGTGTGTCTGGAAACTTGGTAGCTAGTATCGCCAAGACAAACATCGGTTGTCAGTCCTACATGGCACCAGAGCGAATATCTGGCGGCGGCATGTCTTCAGCAGGAGCCAGCGGCGGAACGTATAGTGTACAGTCCGATATTTGGTCGTTGGGATTGAGCATCATTGAGTGTGCGATGGGTAGATACCCGTATCCTCCCGAGACGTACAACAACATCTTTTCGCAACTTAGCGTAAGTCATCCCCTACCTTTTCAAGCGAACACATTCTAACGAAAACAGGCAATTGTCGATGGTGATCCTCCAGATTTGCCAGAAGAAGGCTACTCCGAGCTGGCTCGGGACTTTGTACACGGCTGTCTGAACAAGATCCCCAAGAAACGACCATCGTACGCCATGTTGCTCCAACACGGTTGGCTCGCCGGTCTCTCAAAAGTCCCCACCATCACGGAAGCGGATGAAGAGGAAGCAGAGGCCGGTGGCAACGCAGCTGGTGCCTCGTCCGTTGGCAACAGCGGCACGGAAGATGAAGAGGTTGCGAATTGGGTCAAGGATGCGCTGGATAGGAAGAAGAAGGGCTTACTGGGCGAAGCGGCCAAACCTGCGCTTCATGCGGCGCCATTAGATACCGTTAGTCCAGTTGCTAGTCCGGCGTGAGATGAAGAAACGGCGGCCTGCATCCTCCAGGCTTGGAGTGACGGAGTGTAAATTTTCTTTTGTTTTTTGACTTTTGAAGCAGTACATGGACATGGCATGGGCTGGGCGGAATTGAACTGAACTGAACGATACCGGGCGGAACTGATACACAAGATACACGTTTTTTCATGTTTATGAATAAGAAGAAGATCGCGAGATGGGATGGAATGCAATGAAATGGATGGATGGAGTATGGTATGGATTGGGCATTGGGTAGCGAGTGATTCGATTCCAGTGCAATAGGAAGGAATTAGGAATACATTTCTAAATCTCATTATCTTGTGAATATGTTCACTCTTTTCCTTCACTTTTCACGTGGTCATAGTTTAATTCACATCACATGCAACCGCAACCCCACTATCAACATCCCACGATAAGGCCAGCCCTCCCATTGGCCACACTTTATTTCCTCCCTTCGTCATTTCCTTGGACCCCTGCCGGCTCTTGACACAACAGACCACGGAACTTGATCGACTGGCTTGACCGCCCTTGCGTAAAGTAGCGTTGATCCTTATTTTTTTCCAAGGCAGAGCAGAGCAGAGCAGGAGATAACACCGTTGCGTACCTGCGTTTCTGACCTTACGATACCATCTTGCGAATATTTTATATTTATTTGTGTTTACATTTGCATTTCAATTTTGGAATTACTTTTTTTCTCCAGACGGAAATACCTCCGCATTTCGACAAGTTTTGGTGGAGGTGCATGATATTGCGGGGCACACACGAGAGAAGCTTGGGGTTTGGACACAAGTGCACTGTAGGACAAAGAAAGGTAGCAGACACGACAGCGACAGCGAAGGCATAACGTCATCGCCAACAAACGAAACGAACAAAGAAGAGACACGGAAAGATGACGCCTGCGCATACGTCGACGGATAGGGGGGAGGGTATGCCGCTGCGGCCTGCGCTTAAAGCTGAGGGGTCGCTGGATGGTGTTGAGGCTTTGAGTCCGAAGAGTGGTGCGAAAGGTATGTCTTTAAAAGCTTAACATCCTTCTGCTAGAAGTGAAGAAGAAGGATGCTAATACCGAAGGAATAAACCAGTCGTCTCAATAGCAGAACCACCCTCCTCTCTTTCCACTCTCGACGAAGAAAGAGATCAGCCCTCGGGGACCTCGCGCCCCCGCCAATACACAGCTAGTGTTTCGACGAGACGGTTGAGTGGTAGACCGGGTATGCAGAGTTCGTCGAGCAGTAGACTCAGTTTGTTGAGTCAGGGGAGTGTAGAGGAGACGGCGACGAGTGATACTTCGAAGAGCGAACATGGACATGGACATAAACATCATCACCATCATCATCATGAGAAACTCCTCACGCAGGTCGCGGAGTGGCTGCAAGCTGAGAAAGCGAAACGGGCTGCTAAGAAGGCGAATAGGAAGAGTGGGAAGGGTAAGGAGAATGCACAGCAAGGGGAGGGAGATACAGAGAAAGAGACAATGGGGGCGGGATTCAGACCCAGGACCGAAAGTCAGAGTTCAGACTCCAGTGCTATCTCTCTGGAGAAGCTGCAAAGGATACTAGAAGATAACATGTCCAGCTTCGGCATCGACAGTCTCCCGCTCGACACCCCGGTCCTAGGTCCAAGGAGACACATGAGTCGCCGCCGCTCCTCTGCTAGGAAACTTGGAGGAGGAGGATGGGCGAGCAGTGACACAGAGTACCATGATGGGGATATGGTGGTGCCGACCTGTGACGTGGTGCTGGATAACAGCAAGACGATGTCTTATTCCGGCGGTGCACCCGTTCTCGAATCATCCGATCAGACGGTCACAATGTCTACGAGCAGAAGAGCGGAGAAAGAGAAGAAAGCTTGGTTGCAGTTCAAAGGCGAGATTGTGCGGCTCGCTCATACCCTGCGTCTGAAGGGATGGAGAAGAGTGCCTCTCGAAAGGGGAGGAGAAATTGAAGTTGAGCGTCTGAGCGGTGCCCTGACGAACGCGGTTTATGTTGTCAGTCCACCCAAGGAATTACCAGTCGCCAACACACATCCTAAACCTCACTCCCCCAAACCGCCTCCCAAGCTCCTCCTACGTATCTACGGCCCCCAAGTCGAGCACCTGATCGACCGAGAAAACGAACTCGGCATCCTTCGACGCCTGGCCAGAAAGAAAATTGGACCCAGATTGTTGGGCACGTTTACAAATGGCCGGTTTGAGGAGTTTTTCGAGGCGCAGACGCTTAAGGCGGAGGATTTGAGGGTCGAGGATACGATGAAGCAGATTGCGAAGCGCATGCGGGAATTGCATGAGGGTATTGATCTTCTAGATCGTGAGAGGGAGGAGGGGCCTTTTGTGTGGCGGAATTGGGATAAATGGGTTGATAGGTGTGAGGAGGTGATTACGTATCTTGATGGTGAGATTTTGAGTGGGCGGCAGGGGAAGGGCAAGGGGGAGGGGTGGAGGGAGAGGGGTTTGGTATGTGGAGTTGAGTGGAAGGTGTTTAAGGATGCTGTGGATAGGTATCGGAGGTGGTTGAATGAGTATTATAGGAAGAGGGGTGGTGTGGAAAGTAGACTTGTGTTTGCTCATAATGATGTATGTTCCCTCCCCCTCCCCTTTCTTTTCCTCTCCAACACCAAACTCACATTTCATACAGCTCCAATACGGCAACATCCTCCGCCTCATCCCGCCCACCAACCCCTCCTCAGACGGCACAGCCC
>Ga0247778_1000884_pt1 | contig 21003 bp, 24 predicted proteins | sample UWRJL049202B5_FD_179939 | JGI IMG/M metagenome (GOLD analysis project Ga0247778, IMG submission 179939) | Plant litter microbial communities from Arlington Agricultural Research Station in Wisconsin, United States - UWRJ-L049-202B-5 | ecosystem: Environmental > Terrestrial > Plant litter >... | reverse complement strand
GTTCAATACATTAGAATATATCATGACTCTCAAGCCCGGACCAGGAAAGGACTGGGAGAAGACTGGTGGTTTGAAGCCTGCATACGATACCCCCCCAACTTGGCGAGCACCTTTGGAAGGCGAGAAAGAAGACTCGACGATGAACCTTACTTACACCAAGCTTTTTGAAGAGGGGACCCGCTTTCCCACTCAAACTATGTCTCCGCCTAATCTTAACCATGCAATTCCACAAGTTCCTCATCAACACCAGCTTCCTTTCCATCTCCAACAAGGTGGCATGGGTCCGAGACAGTCACCTAGACAACCGCACATAAATATCCACGGTAACCAGCACGGCCATGGTCCAACCCCACCGTTCAATGGCTCCGATGACCATCGCATGATGCCTTCTCAATCTGCGCAGTCGTTTGCATCTCCCCGACTTCACAGTGTTCCCATGGCTTTCCCGTCTCCCATGAATCAACCTGCACAGTTGGCCTACAACCCCCAGATGATGCAATATCCTAATGGCCCTCCGATGCAGCCTTTCCGGTCGCTCTCTCAAAACCATCAATTCATGCCTCAACAGCAGCAAATGCCACCAATCATGATGCAAAATCCTGCAAATGGCTTCATGACCGCCCAAGGTATGCCGCAAGGGCCACACATGATGTATCCTCCAAATCAAGGACATTTTATACCACAACAGAACGGTCACCCTCCACCACCAATGCCTGGCGTCAATGGATATCCAAGCCCTAGCAGAGCTGCTCCAATGATGATGAGCCAAGGATCGCAGCAGGGCCACCAGCCTCAGCCACCAATGTATGGTATGAATCCTGGCATGAGTCCAAGTCCTCAGTATGGAAATCCAGCACAGATGTACCCGCAGCAGCCTCCAGGGCAGAGTAAGTCTTAAGCAGCCTATACTGTTTTCAGAGGAGCCACTAACATTTTTGTAGTGCCTATGCGAGGCGGATATGGTGGCCCAAACCAGTTTGGTACGAGTCCACAGCAGATGCATAACTTTGGACCACAGCACCGAAATAACCATCCGAATGGAAATTATAATAACAACAAGAATTTCCAGTCCCATGGTCAGCATCCTAATGGCCCCTCAGGCAATCAGGTTCCCAATGGTCCCCAAGCGCGAGCTTCCGAGGGTGGGGAAGACTCCAAATGAATGACAATAGGCTGCCACGAAACACATAATGCGGCGCCGATGCCCAGCATCAGTCGTACTACAACGCCATAGAATACCATCACAATCAAGTCATTCTTTGTTGCATACTTATAGTTGCTGCATTGATAGAAGATGTGATGATTTTGCCCGGATTAGCAGGTAAAAACAGGCTATGGAACGTTGGGATGTGAGATATTCTCACACAATACTCTAAGATATGGTGCGTCTTGATTAGTTCTTGTTACGTGAGAATGAGATCTGATATTAGTATCAGCAGAGGTGGCGCACGATAGTCTCGATGATTTCTCTCAATGAGAATGGACAATTCATTCCAAACTGCAGCCAGGGAGGAAGGGAGGGTCCATCCTATCCTCGAGTCTCGTGAAGACACAGAGTCAATAGACGTGGCGAAGCTGTTCAGCTGGTGAGACTGTTACTTAAAATCATGGTTTTTATGGAAAAGTTCATGTGGAAGATGGTGTGTAAGGGCGCCAACAAGAAAATATGCCGGGTTCTGCGCTGTACCAAAGGCAATAGGCCCATAAATACCATTCCACAAACGGGACTCTTTGTGATGTCATGTACTTGATTAACTATGGTAAATTTGCATTCTGTTGCTTTCTCAGTCCTCCATTCTACTCTGAGATCCCAAGCTAGTCTTCTTCATCTTCGGACATTATATGAGGATCTAAGCCCTCTGCCTCCTCGCTAGGAAGCTGTCTTGGAAACCATCCATACTCTTTGAAATCAATCATCAGCTCGCCCATCCTCCCTGTGGTTACTATCACACCCTCGCCCCGAAGCACCCGCGCTTGGTTTGGAGCTCCTGAAGGATGGCCTCTGTCTTACTTTAGTTCCTCGATCATAAATCTCAGATCTCGGAAAACACTGACCGGGGTGATATTTGACCTTTCGAATTAATGACTCTTTGCCAGGGAACGTTGCTGAAATTATGGGTCATAGAAGCGTCGTTGGGCAGGTGCTTGAGACATACCCCTACTTGGCGCGGACGTTGAGCTTAGAGGACATTAGCACTGATCATCAAATACAAATGATCTTCTCAAATCAAGGCATTCATAAGAGTCTTGAAGGAATTTGAGAGGCTGAGCAGTCCAACGTACGCGTGCCTATTAGTCGAGCTATGTGGGCGTACGACGTGACCTTCCCGTGGGGTATCTCTTGGATTGCGTTATAGACAGCGTGGAAGAAAGCCTCTGCTTCATCTGAGCGTGCCATTTCGGGCTTGAATTTGAATTAGAATTGGGGAACATTTCGCGTCCCGTCAGCTTCAAGATGAAGTTCGAAACGCCTCTTCACGTGATTGGATATCGGGAAATATTCCGCAGCTTACTGTAAGAGAGACTGTTGTCACTGCAGCTTCAAGCAACGCGAAGATGAAAGACATCTTGTTTGCTTGCATTGCGAATCCTCGCTTGAGATCTCGCGCAAAATACCTAGGTAGATCCCGGTAAGGTTCGTAAAGGTCAGGGACGTGGTTGTAACTACTCTCCCAGCCACGCTGTTTGTTCTGACGCTACAGAAATCTTGGACTGCTCGGAAACTGATCCCGCACCCCAGCCACCAGCTTCCCAGCACCATGGTCTGAACCTACTTGGATCTTTCCATTTATATTCTTCATATCTGATTGACTTGCTGCAGATTGTTCCATTTACTGTCGTTTATTGTGTGGCGCTGATTTCAGCCTCGTCAGCCTCGTCCTAGATCCTCATTCTCTCCGCACCTTGCTACAGCATACACCGCAATGCGAATCTCTTCGATCTTCGGCCTCCCGGCACCTATACTCATCTTCATAGCATCGCGCACGGCTTCTTCAGAAGCAATCCAAGACGGACAATCAGCAGCACAATGGACGCAGAAGCCCGCAAACCAAGTCAAACGCTGGCACGAAGGAACAAATCGAAGAAGAGAGGTGGAAGAACATCTGCGGCTTGGGAGGAGTCCTGTGGGCGTTATGAAGATGGGCACTGATGAGGGAGAAAAGTTCTACATGGAATACTGGCAATTTGAGCAAGACTTGGACCAATCGAGAATGCTTGACACTCCTTTGCAAGCAAGAGATATGGACGAGGAAGCTAGAATACTGGCGAATGGATCCGTGGCTATCTCGTTTCGTCCTCCATTTGCGTTACACACGGACTACGAAGACCTAAAGGGTCGGGGGCTCGGGGATGGCCCAGCTGTACTAGCTGTGCTGGAGAAGAGGGGATTCGTTTGTCCCACTGGGACTTCGGACTGCGGTGCAATTGGATACCCAAACAGTTGCTGCTCTACGGATGAAAGCTGTTTTGCCATCCAAGATACAGGCTTGGGCCCAGTTGGATGCTGTCCAAAGGGAGGCAGTTGTGGAGGAACAATCTCAAGTTGCAATGCTCCAAACAGTCCTTGTGCGGATAATCTGGGAGGAGGATGCTGTATACCAAACTATGTTTGTGAGGGAGTTGGCTGTAAGTACTATATCACATCACTTCTGAACCTAAAGCTAACTATCCATCTAGGCGTTATGAACTCAGTCACAACGATTGTTGTAACCCAGACTTTCACCAATACTGTGGCTTCTTCGACTTCTCTCCAGACAAGCACGACGATCAGTACAATTATCATCCCTTCAACTACAGCCACCTCCACTCTCCCCCCTTCCTCCTCCTCTTCATCTTCGTCTTCAACGCCATCCAGCACTAGATCCACAACAGCCACGACTACAGCGACGGGAGTACCTCCAATTCGACCTACCAGCGCTTCAACTACTGCAACGCCTACGACGGATTCAGCACCGACTGTTTGCCCTACAGGTTTCTATGCTTGCAATGCGTATTACGCTGGAGGCTGTTGCCGAACCGGACGGGACTGCCAAACTACATCATGTCCAGCTACAAGCTCTACGACGATTGTTAGCAGTGGGGTCACGATTGTCGTACCTGTTGGATCAGCAGCAACTGTGAACAGTCCAACTGGGACCTGCGCCTCGGGATGGGCAACCTGCGCTCCTAGTGATGGAGGGAATTGTTGCCCAAGTGGATGGCAATGTGGAGTTGCAAGTTGCTCATCGATTTCTCCAACTTCGACTTCTGTAGCTCAAAAGGCGAGTCCGAATGAAGGGTCGAGAAAACGGTTAGATCTTGAAGCTACCTTGATGACTTTGATATTGGCTGTTTTACTGGTGTAGATTAATTGTATAGACTATGATTCGGCTGTAAATGATATCAGCAGAGAATGAATAATGAACAAACATTCAAACGATTTCATGGTTTAGCTTTGGCCGCCAAATATGTGATCCATCCTTGCAGGGTGATGCCGCATAAATAAGTTGCCAGCGGCGACAACCGTCCCAGTTGAATGACAAAGCGGCAACTAAATATTGCGCATTCTGAAAGTTCCACTTAGCGGGGGCAATTCGGAATCAGTGCCGCTTTTTTGGTCTATCGCGAGCCGGCATTGACATAACGTGGGGCAACATCCAAGAAATTTCGAATGTCATAACTATAACTCCATCATTTATTCACCTCCACCCTTGGAACGCGATTAAGTATTCCGGGAACTCGCGTCTTACCATCCAGCTCAGCTAGTGTCCGCAATCTTCGATTTCCGCGTCCTAAGCCAAGGACTTTCTACAAATTCCACATCCATAGCCTTCACCATTGTCCTGACATAGAGACTGCAATATCCCAGATTCTCTCAGAGAATGGCATCATCAGCCCTACCTTCTCGTTCAGGCGGTAACGGAGGTCAAACGCAAGTTCAGCAGCGCCCGTCAACAAACACGCCACAAATCACGACTACCCCACACCAGCCAGTGCTTCATCTGCGGGGCGCCACGAGAGAGGAAGAAGCAGAGGGGAGTACGAGGGAAAGACCTAGGATACAGTGGGCGGAAGATGTAGTTGATAATGAGGGGCTGGGGAGGAAGAAGAGTAAAGGTATGTTTGTTCGCTCCGGCTTTGGTTGATTTTCGCAAGGGATGACATGGCTAATGAGGTGATCAGTGTGTTGTATTTACCACGCACCGAAAGGCATAGACGAGTCGAGCGACGAGAGTTCGGATAGTAGTAGTGATGAGAGTGATAGTGGGGATGATGGGGCTGCGAGGCCGAGTAGGGCGGGGAGAGAGGGGCATGCACAAGGGCATGGACACAGTCACGACCATGGTAAGGGGAAGAAGGGGAAGGGGAGAGCGATGAGTCCGAATGCGTACGAGAAGGTTCCCAAGGTTAAACCGAAGGCGGATTCGAAATAATGAATGATGGAGAGGAAGGGTTCACGTTTGATGATGTGTATGAATAATGAGGTGTCATCTGGGTCTGGCGTTGAGATTCTTGCATTCAGGACGGCGCTGAAATATTAGTTTCCCAGGGACAGAGCATTACTCTGGTCAGGGCAGAACAAGTAAGAATTTGAAAGTTTTCTACCTTGGCCTTTTTGCCTTCTAAAGAGCATCATATTTCCGAAATTTAGATTTACATCTATCATATCTTCGTCCAAGTGGATCTTTACGAAACAAATGTTTCATTTCTTCGAATATGGATAAAGTAGAAAGTAACGCGATTTACTCGAAAGCCCCAACTCCTTCGTTGCATAGCTAAGTGGCCTACCCTCTCTCGTTTACCACACCTAGCAAGAAGCTTCAGCTGGAATGTTCTCACATTTGGTGCTAGCCTTCCCTCCAGTGACACGGACACCACTCCATGTCCAATTTGAGCATGCTCCACTTGCACACAGAATATAAATGTTGGTGGCGCTTGAGTCCACGGTACCCGTAACTCCAGAAATGGTTAGATCAGTGATGGGAACACCGTTTGTGGGTGTGCCTGTTGGGCTACCGTTCTCATAATCTTGTTCGATGACCTGTTGTTTTTGTTAGCTGGGTGTATCAAAGGAGGAGCGGGATCCTACAATTCCGTAGCTTGAAATACCGGAAAGGGTGATATCCTTGTAAGTGACACCTTTAACAGTTCCATTCGCTCCACTGACGGTCTTAATGCGGACACCATTTGCAGAGTTAGTTACTGTGCTAGAAGAAATCGTGACATCAGAAACGGTGTTGTCGTCGCGGCCTCCGACTGAGCCGATTGAGAGACCATGACCACCCGAGCAAGTTCCTCCGGTGAAAGTGATGCTCTGTTCTAATTAGAAATGTTTTTCTCTACATTTCCAGGGAACGGGGAGAACTCACAGTTCCGGAGTTCACTGCAAGACAATCGTCTTGATTTTTGACATTAGCCCCCGAAATGATAATATCGGTACTTGAACCAACGTCAAAAGCGTCAGTATTATGGCCCAACTGATCAGTATCGCCAGCTGAGTTATCAATTGTGACGTCGGAAATGGTGAGCCCAGTGGCAGAATTGACAGAGAAGCATTGGACAGGGGTGTTGAGAATCTTGAGACCATTAATAGAAGATGTTCCAGTCAAGGAGTGCGCGTAGAAGAACTTCGGCTTGGTCTTTCCTCCGTTAGTTCCCTCTCCGTCCCACCACTTAGGTCCATTGCCGTTCAAAACATGGCCGCTGTTGCCAGATACAACAATGTTCTCGCCAGAGACAGAGAAGAGAGGACCAGACCACTCCTCATATTCCCAAGTGGTTTCTCCCTCGAAAATGACCTATTCGAATCGATTAGCCAGAACAGTTTTTTTTTTTTGCCTGCTTGAGATATCCATCCATAACCAAGTAGTAATACGTACGTAAGTACCAGATGTAAGCTTGGTCATGTCAAGTGTTTTTCCTGATGGCACAGTGATGCCGTCCAGAACGATAGTTGCACATGAATTCTTGGATTTACTTGCAGCGGCAGCGTCAGTAAAAGTACAAGATGCACGCTTCTCGATAGCAACGGCCTTGTTGATATCTGGTGCGGGCGTAGGCATAGGCACAGCCGCAACAAGAACAGAAGCTAAGGTGATGCCCAACCCCAGAGCTTCTAAGAAGTGTACCATCTTAGTCGAAGAAAACAAGCTTTGATATGCAAAGAATCAAGCAGCGCCAAGGAACTAGAGAGACAAGAAAATAGATAGCCAAGCAGCCTTCTTATACCACACCATTTGAGAAAAAGGAACAATTAAAGCAGGGTCCCGAGACCTCGAGCCATAGCTCCAATGAGCTATATGCAGCGGCCCATCCTATAACATATGAGGGGCGAATGTGTTTCGTCTCCACAAGCGCCTTCGAATGATTCGAAAATGTCGTCTCCATCCGCAGCTGTGGTGCTGCTAAGCAAATAAAGCTGTTTGCGGACTTTTTCTGATCATCTCTATCAAAACAGAAAGAGGATCCGTCACCTTGCCGGCCAAGATTTTCCGCCGCTCCTCAGCTGATCATGAGCCTGCCTTTACATGAAGGGGTCGCTGATTGAGGCAGGTACGGTAGCAAAGGAGGTGAGCTTGAGGCTGGTATTTTAGAAAGTGTGGGGTACAGTAGTACAGTATGCGATTTCAAATCGGGTAAGAAATATTCCTCAAATCAAATCGTTCTCTCTCAACACCAAAACAACGGGCGACTTCTTCCTCAATTTATAGATTTTGGACTCGTATTGGGACTTAACCGCATTCATTAAAGAGGTGTTTCTTTGAAGCTGACTCTTCCCGACTCATAATGTGCTATCTCAGAAAGCTTCGTGTCCACTTTATTTCATCTTCACGGAATCACACCCATATCCACGCCCGTGACGTCCCATCTATTGCCACGGGCAAGTACATATTTGATTGGTGGCCCTTCACGCATCTCACACTTTGTCCTTACCCCTGTCGTCGAGGACGTGATTGGACTTCTTTTTTGAGCAAACATTTTGCTGCTGCAGTTTTCCGTTTCAACGACTGGCAGTGACCCACAATGCACTTTATCCTCCACTCGGCCCGTACTCCACTCCCGAATGTCCACTTCTTCATCTATCTTTCATTGCTTCATCTCCATTGGTGGCTTGAAACCTTTCTAGTCCAGCGAGCGAACTTGGTGCCATGGAGCGAATGGATTCATGTGAGAGGTGGAAAGGGTATTATCCTTGAAGGTTTCGGGAAATCAGCAATCGGATGCTGAGATGCGAGTAAACAAACTTTAGACAAAAAGTCAAGCCTAGCCATGCAGTCGTGACCGTCTGGGAAAGTGTTTACCCCACAGGCTCATGAGATTTAGAAATAGCATCAGCCTGCAGCTTCATCTTAAGTATCAACTACCCTTTGTGCCCGCTCTTCCTATTTCCTCCGACTCTCTTCGTCCTTATACTCTAGATCTACCTTAATCCCTTACCTCTTGGAACTTTTCCCTTCGTCACAAGTCTTCTAAATTGAGCTCATCACCCATCATGCGCTATCTTCTTGCATTCACCTCGTTCATAACGGCCGCATTAGCTGCAAGTCGAACAACTGCGCCATCAGGCGCCATCACAGTTGGGAGTGGAGGAAAATACTCAACAGTAAGGCCTCGTGGTGCCCCCATTGATTGCCGAAATTGACGAGAATAGATTCAAAAAGCTATAGATTCTTTGAGCACGACTTCTACCGCAGCGCAAAGTATTTTCATCTTGGCCGGAACGTACACGGAACAGGTTATTATCCCTTCGCGAGCTGCTGCTCTTACAATCTACGGCTACACGACGGATACGACGTCCTACACAAGCAATGTCGTCAACATAGTTCATAGTTCCAGCCTTTTGAGTGGTGCTCCCAACGACGAGGCTACTGGAACGGTACAAAATTCGGCTGCCAACACCAAATTCTACAACGTAAACATCAAGAATACCTACGGTAAAGGATCTCAAGCAATTGCACTCGCGGCATATGGCACACAACAGGGCTACTACGGTGTAGGTCTTTATGGCTATCAAGATACTCTCCTTGCTCAGATTGGTAACCAAGTCTATGCCAAGTGCTACATAGAAGGTGCTGTTGATTTCATATTCGGTCAACACGCAAGAGCATGGATCGATGGCTCTGATATCAGAGTGTCTGCTGGTGGAGGATCCATCACCGCGAATGGCCGAGCATCATCTTCTGATACTTCATACTACGTGATCAACAAATCGTCCGTCAATACATCAAAAGGTTCAACTGCTGGAACCGGAACCGTGTATCTCGGTAGACCTTGGAGCGAGTACGCCAGAGTAGACTTTCAAAATACAGTCTTGGGTGCTATAATCAACGGTGCTGGGTGGGAACAGTGGAGTACAAGTACACCAAATACTGCAAGTGCGACATTCCAAGAATACGGCAATACTGGTGCTGGTGCTTCGGGTACAAGAGCTAGCTTCTCCTCCAAGCTCAGTTCTGCGGCAACCATCTCGACGATTTTGGGCAGCACGTATACTGGCTGGGTTGATACAACATATCTGTCTTGAAAACCAAATGTTGAGAGGAAGTGGAGCTCTATTCGATCAATTCTGAAGGACACATTTGATTCTCGACCTAGTATGGGAGTTTTTGCTACAGTTCACTGTAAATATTTGATTAATACGAGGAAACTCACAGGCTGTATTTCGTGTTTTGTATGTACTTTTAATTCGAATTTCTGTCAAGCCACCCTAGCCCCAACCCCTTTCCCATGAAAAAAAAAAAAATTTAAAAATTGGCAGCGCCCAATCATTGCTACAGAAAATGTCAGTGGAAGCAACGGATGTGAACCGACAAACTTCGCAAAGAACTGAAGCTGGCGACCGTAAAGAATATTCTTAGACCCACTTGCATCACCCTGCAGAGCTGCCCTGCGAACGAGAACACGCCAATTTTGAAGATCCAATTCTGCGAACGTCAGCCCAGCTGTAAGACGACAACCACAACGAATCGCCACCATAGCTTGTTAACAACTTCTTGTATTCTAGACGTTCATTCCCACATATTTCCTCCTGTAAACGAACTGCAGGACACAACGACGATCTGCGGAGCGTGATATTCAAGCGGAGCGGGACACCGGACCAGCTGCTGAAGACCAGACCGAATTCTCCGAATTCCTCGGACTTATCTTCGGGATTTCGAGGACTTCGAAGGTTTTGGAACGAGGATCAGGAGTCTACAAGGAATATAGGCAATTGTATTTGTACCATACGAACTACTTTACGACGCCCGGAGTCAGCTCCTAAACCCATCCGCAAGAATGCTACGAACAACCATAGCTCGAGGAGCAATTCGCTCTCCTCTGTCAGCCCTACGACCAGCTCTACGAACGACGACACCCTTCCGCTCCATATCCCAAGCTGCGAAAAGCACACCAACAACAGCCTTCACACTCCCCTCCCACAATCTCCGCGCCTCCCAAAAGCCCAGCAGCATATGGCAGCGACTCCGCTTCTTACATAATTCCCGTGCGCGAAGAAGCAAGGCTCCATCACCAGATCCTACGCCGAATCTAAACTCGCCGGGGGGAGCTGGAGCCGCGGAGGCGGAACCGACGAGTCTGGGCGCGAAAATGAGGAAGCTGTCAAGAGAATATGGATGGTCGGCTGTGGGGGTGTATGCTCTGCTCACTGCGCTGGATTTCCCTTTTTGCTACCTTTTCGTTAAGTCTATGGGGACGGATAGGATTGGTGAGTGGATTTCTTTGTTTTGTTTGGGGAGAATGCAGTTTCCAGTCTCTGGGTGAAGATTGTGGTTTCTGGGATGAAATATGGCCTCAACAAACTCCCCCAACGGATCCAGGAGCCTTCGAAATTACCCGGGATTTGCATTGCACATATTGGCGTAAATGGGGACTGGAGAGATAAGGATATGGGAAAGATGCCACAGCAACCCGCCCGCAACAATCTCAAGTCGGAAAAGAAAGGCAAGACCAGCAATTGGTATAAAGCTTAGGCTTTAACTGTATCAAAAGGCTTGGGCGACCTTACAGCTGCTCAAATACTGGCCTTGCGAGCGACTCGAGGAATACCTCACGCAGGGAAGTCCTTTTGCATGGTATTTCAAGCTATATTTTGGAGTCCTGGCGCCTCAAGAAGATTTCTGGGAAGCAGTCTAAGGGATCACTCAAACTATGACGGGAAAAGGGGATCGATGAAAAAGCCGCATCTGCCCAGCAATTCCCAAGGAATAGTCTATAAGTTTTGTTTTTCCGGCCAAATCAAACATCAACTTCTTTAGAAGGCCGAAGGAAAGGTCAAGTGGCAGGAGCCATCATAGAGATATGGACTTGCTCCTCCAGTTGGAGCTTGTCAATGATCTTCCTGCACACCGACCAATGGCAATACATTATCCCCAAACCGCGCTTAGAATGTCAATCCGGACAAGACTGTTCTTTGCCAAATCAAACTGGACACTGCATTGCCTTTTTATTTCCTTTAGGCTCTGAGTCACAATACTGACATTGTCTTGTAGGCGAATGGGAGCATATAGTAGTATCAAACGTCAAGAAAGTAATCCCAGACTCCGTCAAACAAGCATGGCACGAATGGAGAACGTCAATGAAGAAAGCCGAAGAAGACGTAACCGGCAGTGACGAGATCAGCGAAAAGGTTGAAATGGCAGGCTGGGGAGTCGAGGAGGCACAGCAAGCCAATAAGAGGGATGCCAGTGCGTAGAGCTATTCTCCCAAAGTATCTGCCCGGACTAACCCCATTCTCCTATCTAGGTCTTGCAACACAGCTGGCATTAGCGTACGCGATTCACAAATCCTTCATCTTCATCCGCGTTCCCATCACGGTAGCCATCACACCTAGAGTAGTCAAGATGCTCCGGGGCTGGGGCTGGGATATTGGCAAGAGGACGACGAAGGAAGCAAAGGCTATCAAGAGAGCGCAACACGCTTCGATACCAAAAGCTCCGTTTCGAAAACCGAAGCAGACGTGAAATGGCATAATAAAGGGAGTGCTTTGTGAAGTACGTATATATTGTAAGATAAGCTCCTGCTAGAGCAACTGCACATAATGTGTGCTATGGGTGTGTTGGAACGAGCAGCAAGGCTTTTGGGGACAGGCCGTTGTGCAGCTGTAGATAGACCAGCTTTGTAGGAATCAAATCCGCTCTTCTGAACACAGACCATTCAACTTAAAAGATGCTCCTATTGCATTTGTGAGTTTTCTTGTCAGCGAGTCCTTTTTCCTTCACAATTATGTTATAGACGAAGTCTTGTAGACCAGCTGTCGTTCCCCCTTTCTTCAGTTCACATTCCAGCATCGCACATAAAATTGACACGATATCAGAAAATTTGCGAAAACATCCAAAGATCAAGTCGAGTAACTCAAATTTTCAATTACATTATTGTTAGCAATTTCCTTCTGAACTCCTTTCCAGGACGAAAATACGAGTGAAGTCCCCATCCCAGACTTCATGATCCATCAACACCCTAAACCCCCTCCTCCTCATCCTCACCCATCCCCAACACCGCATATTCCTCCTGCCACCCTAACCTAGCTCTCCTTCTCCTGCCCGTCAAGTAACACGCGAGCACAAGCAGCCCAAGTATCGTCGGAATTAGAAATAAGGCCGTGATGCTTATAGCCAGCGACTCATTGTCCAGGTTCATGTTGAGGGATGCGGGGAATATGTATTGTGCTGGAGAGATGGGTTGGTTGTTGTTGTTTGGGAAGGATTGGTTTGGGAAAGCTTTGATGGAAGGAAGAGCTGAGAGCGAGTGTTTTCGATTTTATATGCGGGCACGCAGTCCAGATTACAACAGGCTAGCTATCATTTGGACTGGGCTACTCGTTGCGGCTTTCCCGCATCGGTACCAGAGTGTGATGGGCGGGATCTCAATTAGATAGAAATAACGGGAGCTATTTAAAATGGTGCTAGTAATTGGAAAAACAATGGGTGGGGGGATAGTGAAGCTTGGGCTATTGTAAGAATTGGAATGTAAGGCCGTGGAATGTCTTGCCATCTTTCGGACAGGTAAAAGAAGAGATATTTGTCATATGGCACATGTCAATATCTCTTTTCCTCTGGGAAACTACTATGACGCTACATATAACATAGCACGATTGATATTCCATGAAATTCTCAAGAGACGGAAGACATCGCGTGGGGATATATTCCAAATTTTAACTGTACATTGAGTGGAACTTTTAGGCAGCTGCGAGGTAAACACTATTCCACACTTGCTGGTATTATGGAGGACGAAAGAGACACAAATGTTTGATGGAGCAAATGCAAGAGCGGCCGTTCAGTCTCACAATCTAGAGTCTCATCTCGCTCCTCCAGTCGAGGACAAGACGAACAACTGCCACTGCAAGTCACAAGCAGCGAAAAGGCAAAATATAAGGTAGAAACACTGTAAATATATTCCCTATCATACACCACCTAGCCTGCAGTTCTTGTCCACAGACTAGCCTGTATTGATTTCCCCGAACGAATTATGTACCACTGCCGCCGGACGCAAAACTACACCCCCGCATCCGCGCAATGCCGCAACAAATCCTTCCCTCCCTTTGACTCGCTTTGTCGAACCTATCCTTTTCCACTCCAGTCCCAAAAACGCAATGAAAAGCCAGTAGTGTGTATTGTGTTCTTTCCCACTCCTTTCAGTCGAGGGAACGGGTTGTATTCGAGTGCAGATACCTCGAAGGGTGTCTACAGAGGCTGATTGGAACGAGGCCAGCTGCGGAAGGATTCAAAAGCCAATATATGAATTTCTTTCTCGTCTTCGTGCGTTTCGTACGTGTCTTTGTACAACAAATCCAGAACTCGCCTGTCCCATGCAAAAAAAAGTTGTCACTCTCGTTGTCCACGCACAGCCAGCTGCGGATTTTGCCGCCGGTGTGAGGGAGATGCAATAACAAAAACAGATAACACCAATCCCTATTGTCGATTAATTAAGCCGACCGAGCAGAACGCCTTTATTAAGCCCCTTTTCATTAATGCTCATAACCCGCTCCACGTTGCCAAGGACTGTTGCGTGATTAGTCTTTAATTCCAGAAAAACATGTTTGCGGGGTCTTACCTGGCATTGTTTTGATTTCTAAATCCTGCTGGGCTCGCGTTGTGCTGTGACCTGTAATTCTGTGAAAGATTTGATGTCGACGTGTTATCTCGGTAAGGAGCTGGCGCTCCTCTGTTGCTATTGTTGATCAGTGGGAGATCACTATTCGGCCGGCTCTCGGCTTGGTGTTGGTACATCTGCCTTGGGTCATCCTGGTAGTTGGGTGGTGCACCACGGCTACCAGCTGGGAAGAGAGGTACTGATGGATCCACGGGAGAATGAGGTGGTTCTCGGTAGTTGGTACCCGAATTTGCTGTCGAAGGAGGAAGTGGCATGTTGGCCGGATGTCTCAGCGAGTCAGATGACCACGAATCATTATCATCATCCAAATCAAGGTTATGCTTGTAACCACCCTTCATGTCACCTCGAGCTGTTGCTCCTAGAGCATCCAGTTCTGTAGTCAATTGGGTTTGAGACTTGATGAAAGAAGCGCGGTCATCGCTCATTGGCTGGTATCGAGTGTCTGGGTTCTTGCGTGTAAATGCGTAGACTGTGCCGATGAGTACGAGAATGATCAAAACAAGGGAAAAGGCGGCGTTGACAATGAAGAAGATGACACCCATGACACCGGTCACCAGGCCCGGTTGGTTGAAGACGTCCGTGAATACCAGAAGGAAGATGGCGTTGAGGAAGTTGATAGCGCAAATCGAAATGTTGAAAATGTTGGTGCTCTTGTCCATCCATGGCCGAATAACACTAGCTCCAATCAGGGCAGCTGCCTCAATGAGGACAAGTGCGATAGCTTGAACGGTTCCAACGTTTTGTCCGAAGGCAATGAACATTCCCTTTACGACAATGTAGACCAAGACCGGGAGAATGAAGTAGTACGCGGTAGCCCTGAATTGGACGTAGAGGAAACCCCATTTGTTGAGAGCAGCCGGGTCCGAATACAAAATGTAGGCAGGATTCTTGTGCATTTCAACAGAGCGTTTTGCGATGCGAATAACCTTGGTGGCAGCCCATGCAAGAGTTCCAGTCATTCCGAAGAAGAAGAAGATGGCAAGGACGACTTCAGCGGGGGAATCAACCTGGGTAAACTCCCACAAGCAGAGAATAGTCATCTGTGGGTAACCAATGAGAACCATTCGGAACATGATACCCTTGAGAACGGTGAACCAGCCATTTCGGAAGTCCTGGAATTTGTCGCCCTTCATCCAACGCATTCTGACAGCAAGTTCGCAGAAACCCTTGAACATTGCCACGAAAATAATAGTGAAGACAATAAAAATACAGAAGAATGCAAGACCTGTCAAGAAGACATTGGTGGCCTCCATACCAGCTCTGAACGCAACTCGCTTAATTCCCTTGACAATATACGTGCCTGCCTGCGAGGTCTGTCCCTTGTTGTTGGATCTTGTGTGGATTTCATGGGCCCTGGTGAGCAGCTTGATGGTCTGATCAACCGTTCGCTTGCCGAGGGATCGCTTCTCGACTTGCACTGATGTAGTGGTGAGTGTGTTGAGAAGAGTGGCTGGGGTTCCGCCGGTCGATTTCTGGTACCAGGTGGCAATGCTCTGCATAAAATCGACCTGAATAATACCCATAGTCCAGTCGAAGTTTTGAGTCCACGACTGCACGATGGGTGGAAGGGGAACAGCAGTCATTCCAACGATGGCTTGAGCCTGGAAGTATCCGAAAAGAGAGAGGGCATTGGCTGCAACGTGGGCAGCAGTGTTTGAATGGCCCAATCCAGAGGTCACAGCGGATGCAACAAGAGCCAGACCAGCAATTACAGCAGTAGTCCATCCCACGCCCTTTTGATCGACCGTTTTGCCGTTGGAAAGATTGGCCTCGACACATGCCAAGCTGACTTGAGGGTTGGCGGTCGAGTTGATGTGAACCTTAACATTTGCATCCAGATCAGGAACACCGTAAGCGATTCCTGGAATCTGGTTGATTACGCTCTGGTCAAATTGCAAGTTGGAGTTGATGTCGAGTTGTCCAGTGGCCATGGGGCACATTCCCGACATGCCCTTGACGGTACATGGATCGATTGTCTGTTTGATGAAGGTGTAGCCATATGCACTGACCTCAATGCCGAATGACACATTGCCCTGAACGGAGGAGACTCCGACGATATCGTAAGTAATGGTCCTGTTGTCGGGTGTGAAGACGACATTGAACAAGCTGGCTGTGAAACTGGAGTTGTCTTGGCAGGTGTTGAGAGACTTGGACTCGATTAATCGGATGGCGGAGGCGCCAGAAAGTAGAGAAAGGAAAGACGTCACGAAGACAAAGGGCGAAAGTAATAATGAGGATCGCATGATGGCAGATGTGTATCGACGGGTGCCGTAGCGGCGATGGGAGACGTTGATGGTGTTGTCCCGGGCTTCCGATCAATATATGGCGCGGTCGGTGTATGCCAGTGGTACAAATCCTCCCCTACAAGTGTATTTCTCGGTGTCGCACCCAAAGATCGTCCTTCGCTCGATGATCCCTTTGTAGCACGGTGGTGGTGATGAAGTGTATTAATTGTTTTGATGCTCCGCCACAGTGCCTGAGTGATGCAAAGACGGGTAGGGAGTGGTCGAGATGGCGAGTGCGTTAACGAGAGGAGTGGAATTCGTGGAAGAATGAGAGTTCCAGCTCAGTAAAACGAGGGTGCGTCGAGAACGAGCGATGTCGACTGCGATGGCGATAACGGGTGTTGGAAGAAGATGGAGTTGGAGAAGTTGTGAATGTGGATGGGACGTATGGTAGTTTGAAGGTGGTAAGGGGGAAGGGGGAAGGGGTGGAAGTGAAAGGATGGCACGAGAGTGAATTAGGGAATAATTGGGAGGCGCAGACCCGGGACGTGCTGCAGGTGGTGGTTGCTTAGGGAGGGAGAGGGAGGTGGCTCATGGAGCGAAAGCGAGTACCGTAGTAGTGAGGGCCAAAAATGCGCTGGGCTCGTATTGGATCTGCTGCTGGGCCAAGGCTTATGGCCGAATGCTGAGTGCAGTGCAGTGCAGTCCAGTCCAGTCCAGTAGTCCAGGCGAAGAGCTGAGGAGTCGCCGTCGCCGACGGGAAATGAGGAAATGAGGAAATGACGCTGAATGCGCTGCTGTGACTGGTCAAAGCAAGCATGACAACATGACAAAGCAGCCCTGCTCCAGGGGAACCATATTTACGAGTTACGCCCCAGCTACTTCTAAATCTGCTAATTGCCATAGTTTACTGCCCAAACAAGCCTGGTTGTCATCCATTACGCGGTCTCCCATGAAGTGTACTGTGGTACACGAGTATCCATGAGAGAGCGTGTTTTGCGGGTTCTATTGCAGCCCGTATCCAAGAGGCGATCAACTAGATCCTTTTATCCTTTATCCTTTATCCCTTTATCCTTTAGCAGATCCCCATCTCAAATCCCTCGTCTACGGGACAAATCATGAATTCCGCATCGTATCACTAGAATACCAAAAACTTCCAATGCTTAGATGCTTAGATGCTTACATACGAGTGGCGTGCTGGCAATCAAGCTGCACGCTGGAGTCAGATACAAGATGTCAGCATACACATCATACCAGCATCATAAACTCATCACCAGATGTGCCCTCTGAGGTAATCCGGGTTTCTTCTTGGCGCCCACCGCAAAGCCGAACACGGCCACCGCTTCACCAGCAACAGCAATCCAAGGTCCTCGCGGCCACTCTGTCTCTCACGAACGTATGGGAAGAGGGGCATGTTTGTGATGCTTGAGCAACATCTGAAGTTTTGGGTCCGTGGCCTCCCGGATGCAAACGTGCCTCTGTAACACGGAGCGTCTTGCTTGCGTCGTTGCGAAGAATAATTTCCTCCAAAGTTCCTCGGCGCCGTTTTCAGACGAGTATTTTGCACAGCCTCCTCTCCTCGACAAGCCCACGACTCGACAAGAAACGAGAGCCTCGTATCAAATAATTTCTTCCCTCCCCCTCATTTTGGCATTTGGCGCCGCCGGGTACGCGTGTCAGCGGTACGGTAACCTTAGATGTAAGACACGTCCACGACTGCCCGCTGGGTCAAGGTACTCCCGTACTCTACAGCGGTCACTTTTGTTCCATAATTAATCTTCAGCTTGCTCTGAATTCCCCCACAGTATCAGATGGGCGGCGCGTTGAAAAAGCTACATTTATTAGTTCCCGCCTGGCTGTGCTGCCGGCAGGATGATCTCCGTCTTCCTTTCTTTCCTTCGGGGTATCTTGTGGCTCAGTCTGTGGCAACGGGTACCTGAGCAGCCATCTGTATGATCGGAGACATGTAACGATGCATGAACCAAAGATGTCATTTCAGTAAGGTATCCCCGCCCCTCGCGCAACTCAAACGCGGGAGCGGCTTTGTGAAGCAACGCTCGTTGCAGATAATTTCGATAAGGAACCATCGTCAAAGTAGAGATGCCGATCCCAAGGACCAGTATTTTGCAAGACCGTTCGTGAGCCAGATCCAACATTCCAACGATCTCCCAAATAAGATGCAGAAAACCTTATTTATTTTTAGACACAACCGCCAAACTGTGCTGCGAGTCACGAGACCATCAGATGATCATCCTGCAATGCGCGACTGGAGAAAGTCGACATCAGATGGAGGCTCTCAGAAGAAGCAGCAAAAAAAGGGAAAAAAAGAAAAATATTGCGTTAGAATATAAATAGTCCCGATAACTCAGCATAAGCCCCGTCTGTCGGTCAACTTCCGGTCGCTTGGATATCCGCCCGCTCTAGAGCAGCGACTAGCACGGCCAAAGTCATCGGAGAAAATCGGATACAGATACATAGGTAACTAACTTGTAGTTTTTGGGAGTGAATGAATAGGTTTGATTAGATTCATGTTCATTTACTAAAGTTTCTTGCGTTTCCCAAGTTCATTTCTCACCTTAGTCAGAGACTTCAACCCAAGCGATACATATCCCGGAAGCATAAACATAACCCCTCCTCGTCCCCATCTAGATACGTCTTCATTGTTCAACCACAAGATGCCAAAACCACTCAGGCAATTACCACGCTTCAGCTTAAGCCTCCGAGCTGCCCTCCAGCCTGCGCGTCCAAGCAGGCGAGCATTCTCAGCGTGTCCGAGATGCAGTACCGATGGCGTCTACCAAGAATTAACAGCGATGCGGACACGCACTCCGTTCATTGAGGCGTTTAAGAAACGGCGAGATGAAAAGACAAAAGTGCAGCCGGTCTCTACGGAGAAAGTGGAGAGGGATCTGAGTCCGAGAACGATGCAAGATTCCTATCACAAAGTCGTATGTCACGTGGCGCAAAGCTTCTGTTAGAAAATGCGCTGATTGGCAGCTAGATCTTACCTCTGGCACGAGATCCATGGCTGTTAGACAGCTATGTTAACTCCTCTGGTCACATCAGACTTGGGACTATCTTCATGGATCTTGATGCTCTTGCCGGGGTGATTGCTTACAAGCACACTGGCGATTCTGTTATGACTGTGACGGCTGCCGTAGACAGGATAATACTCACAAGGCCACTGAGTGAAATATGTGATTTGGAACTTAGTGGCCAGGTTACTTTTGCCACGGGCAGGAGCAGTATGGAAGTCTCGCTACAAGTTGCAAAAGCTCCCAAAGAAGGAGAGAAAGTAAAGGAGGATGATATCTTGATGACCTGTGCTTTTACTATGGTACCCTTTGCCCTCCCCAATGTCTCACAAATTCTCACTAATTGATGGAAAGGTATCATTGGACCCAGCAACCAAGAAATCAGTAGCAATAGCTCCCCTCAAAACCACTACCCCAGAAGAAAAGCGCTTCTTCGACCAGGGACAGCAAAATTATGACAGAAAGAAGGCGTCCTTAAAGCTGGCCCTACGAAAACAAACACCCAACGACGAAGAATCCGACCTAATCCACGCCCTCTGGCTGCAACAGCTTTCCTGGCACGACCCGAACAACGAGTCCCAAAAACCGGATAATGCAGAATAGTAGGATTACCTTACACTTTCCCGCCTCTGCCAAACTAACACAAACAAGCATGAAAAACACACAAATCCAATCGGTCCAAATCATGCAACCTCAATACCGCAATCGCCACAACTTCATGATCTTCGGCGGCTTCCTCCTAAAGTCCACCTTCGAACTAGCTTTTACATGCGCCTCGTCCATCTCGCACACCCGTCCCACATTCATAGCTCTCGATCCATCGACCTTCGAAAACCCCGTTCCAGTCGGGAGTGTGCTGTACTTAACAGCCACAGTAGCCTACTCCGATTCCCCTCTTCTCACTCCCGATTCTCCTTCCTTCAAAGACGACAAAGGCGGTAAATTTGCGTTCAATGATCGGAAAGTTAGTCCAGAGGGTAGCACAAGGATTCAGATTCGCGTTGATAGTAAGGTGAAGAATGTGGAGCATGACGGGGAGACGAAACCGACGGGGACTTTCAATTATACGTTTGAGGTGAAGAAGGATATCAAAGTGATTCCTGAGACTTACGCGCAGTTTATGATGTTTTTAGATGCGAGGAGACGATGTTTAGTGCTTGATGAGCAAGGGGAGACTGGAGAGGAGGGTGGGGTTATGGGATAGCGGCGCTGCTTGGGGAAGGTATTGTAAGCCTCAGACGATTGGTCAGCTGGCAGAGTTGTTTGAATTTTGTATGTATGCAAGTCATTTGTTGCCCTTGAATATCTCGTTTGCATTACGCATCGTGAGACCTTCCGTGGCCCACGGATTGGGGGAGCAAGGACGCAGAACTATTGAAGGAGGTCAGATCCCCACTATTTTGTACCGATTTTGGGGTCCCCAACAAATAGAATATCTGCTACCTCAGAGTGTAGGTGTCTTTATGAGTAGCTGTTGAAGCGGCATCTTTGGATGGGTGGGCGTACAGGGGTGGCACTTCGCTAAATATAAAGGGGCTTCAGAGCCTTCTAACATAGGTACTTCCTAATTTCTCCAACAAACAACATCACATCTTAGCTTTATATTTCTGACGATAACAGCAAGTTTTGAGTTCATACCCCCACAAAGGTTA
>Ga0247778_1000883_pt1 | contig 21062 bp, 14 predicted proteins | sample UWRJL049202B5_FD_179939 | JGI IMG/M metagenome (GOLD analysis project Ga0247778, IMG submission 179939) | Plant litter microbial communities from Arlington Agricultural Research Station in Wisconsin, United States - UWRJ-L049-202B-5 | ecosystem: Environmental > Terrestrial > Plant litter >... | reverse complement strand
GGCGGCGATCGTCATCAGCATGAACTCGTGCTGCCGCCATCTGGGCTGTGGTTGTTGTAATTCCATCTGTGCTAATTTTCGACAAGATTAGGGCATCCCGGTGGACCCGGAGGCCAAATGTGACGAAATAGCCCCCTTATGTGATGGATATCAAGGCTCTGGCCGGAGGATATCGTAGTTTTACGATAAAAATCGAGGGTCTTTGCTCTTTTTCCTTTGATCGGCCTGGCGTAGATTTGTTCTATCCAATACCGATGAAGTAACCGGTGTCCAAAAATCCATAAAAAACCAAGCTTTCGTGTTCTTGTCCAAAGAAAGCGACTGAAAAATTCAAATTCTCTGAAAAGCCTCCGACTAATCTTGGGGGTTTTTTCGTTTCCAATCTCGTCAGTGAGACATTTTATCTGCACTTAATGTTACATCCAGCCATCAGGGTTAGTCCGTTCGCAAACTTTTTACAGGATTAGCCAGCGCAGCCTTTATTGCCTGAACACTGGCGGTCAGCAAGGCAATGATGATCACCATCGCTCCCGCCATTCCAAATATCCACCAACTGATGGGGAGGCGATAGACAAACCCTTCCAGCCATCGGTTCATCAGGACCCAGGCCACCGGCGAGGCGAGGACGATAGCGATGCATACCAGCACGACAAGATCCTTGCATAGCAACGTGACGATATCCGCGACGCTGGCTCCGATGATCTTCCTGATGCCGATCTCTTTCGTCTTGCGGTGAGCCGTGAACAACACCAGTCCGAAAAGACCCAGGCAGGAAATGAAGATGGTGATCAGCATGGCGGTCTGTGCCAATTTCGAGGTTTTTTGCTCGGCGTCATAATAAGAGGCGACCATCTGGTCGAGGAAGTGATACTCGAATTCATTATCGGGATAAACCTCCTTCCATTTCTTTCCTATTGCCGCCAAAGTATTTTGAATAGTGGCGACGTTCTTCCCGCTGGTTGAAAGCCGGACCCCCACTACCTGTTCCGCATCCGGCGAATGGCCAATGATCAGGGGTGCTATGGGGTCATGAAACGAACGCTGGTGGAAATCCCCCACTACCCCTACGATAGGGACAGCTCTGTCATTGAACTGCAGGAATTGCCCTAACGCCTTTTCCGGTTGGGTGAAGCCCAGCGCCTGTAAACAGGTCTCATTGATCACGAATTCCCGCAGGCTATCGCTTCGCAGGATGTTCCTGCCTGCTACCATTTTCATCCCATAGAACGGGATATATTCTTCGTTGGAGCAGGCAAGGTCGACGCGCAGCTTCGCAGGCTCCTTACCCAACAATGTTACTTCCCCGCTGTATTGTCCCCATCCGGTGGGGGGATTTCCCTCCAACACGACGTTCTCCACGCCGGGCAATTGCCTTATCTTTTCTTTCAACACCTGCAATTTACCAGGGTTGACCTTCCAATCGGTAATCGCGGTCACGACTGCATCGGTCTTAATCCCAAGATCCGTGTTCAACATATAGTGGATCTGCCGGCTGATCACCAGTACACCGATGATAAAGATCAGCGAAATGCTGAATTGAAAGACGATCAACCCTTTTCGCAGCCACCATTTTTCACCTCCGTGAGGGCCGCCCTCTCCTTTCAAACTCCGCACCGGGGAATAGGAGGACAGCCCAATAGCGGGATAAAGCCCGGCCAATACGGAAATGCCCACCATCAACAGGAGCAGGAAGACGAGATTCTCCTGCGTAAAAGGGTGAAAGACCAAGCCCGGCGGAATAAATTCCCGGAAGAAGAAAAGTACAGGCCGCACCATGAGCAGGGCCAGGAGGATGGCAAAGCAACTTACGATGGCTGTTTCCGTCAGGAACTGGAATATCAGGCTGAGCCGACTGCCACCCAATACCTTGCGCACGCCGACTTCCTTCGAACGCTGAATGGACTGTGCCGTCGATAAATTGATGAAATTAACAACGGCCAGCAACAGGATGAACAATGCAACACCCATTAAGATGTATAAGGTGGGCAAATGCGCCTTTCTGATATCGTCGTGCGAATAGTCGGCGTCAAAATGGACATCGGCTAACCGTTGCAGCAGGAAATGTACCCTCCTGTCCGGGGGGACGGGCATCTTTGCGACGAGGGCGTCCAGTTGCGGAACGATCTGCGCCGGCGTTGTATTTCTGGAAAGCTTGATCATCGCCCAGACCCACTGGAACGGGCCTCTCGCCTTCGGCTGCCAGAGATCGGGGTGAAAAGTATTTTGCAGGAAGGATGAGTTGATGGTGCTATAGGAGATAAATTCAGTAAAGGGGAAGTCCGTATTCTTATTCCAGTCTCTAACGATACCGGTGACCCTGGTGCGAAGCGAATCGTCGTAGATAATCTCTTTGCCGATTATCTGATCGTAGGGCAGATTGCCGAAGTATTTGCGTGCCTTACTTGCCGACAATACCACGGTGAAAGGCTCCTGCAAAGAGGCGGAAGGGCTGCCCGCAAGCCAGTTATAGGGGAAAATGGTAAAATAGTTGGAATCGGTTATAATGACAGAGGACTGACCCGAGCCTTCTGTTGTAAACTGGAATCTATGGACACTGTCGCCGCTGCGGATCGTTGTATTCGGCCGGTAGGGATAAAAACCGGCTACTGCCTCGATCCCGGAGATCTCCCGCTTTATCGCGTCTGGCGTCGGCGGCGGCACCCGGCTTGCATTCCAGGTAGCTCCGGTGGCCTGAGGTTCCTTACAGCCTAGATGATAGATACGCTCTTTGTCGGGGTGGAAGTTGTCAAAACTAAACTCATACCGGCAGACAAGGAAAATTACGACACACGCACACACTCCCAGGGTTAGCCCGGAGATGTTAATAATGGTAAATGCTTTGTGACGGAAAATGTTCCGCCAGGCGATGTTCAAATAGTTTTTAAGCATGGCGCTGTTTTTTTAGGCTGAGGTGCCTGCCTACCGTTGCGAAGAAAATGCCAGAATGGTAAGTGACTAAAGATCAATCGTATGGGACCTTGAACTTTCTCCCGACTGTGCTATTTCGATACACCATTTGTCCTCTTTATTGCTTCAGCACTTTTAACTCTACTCTCCGGTTCATCCTTCTTTGTTCATCGTTGTCTTCTGTTGGAGAGATGGGATAGCGGGCCCCAAACCCACGATAAGTCATCCGGAAGGAATCTATCCCTGTTTTGATGAGATACTGATATATATATTTTGCCCTTTGGACCGAGAGGTCGGGTGTATGGGTGTCCTTATCATAGCCATCCTGGTCAGGAGCGTTACAACAGACATAACCCTGTATTTCAATCCGGATGCCGGGATGTTCCTGAAGGATCTTTCGCAATTCCTGCAATTCGAGATAACCCTCTGGCAAAGGGAAATGCCTGTCTCCATAAAAAGTTATCTTCTTCAGCAAGATATTTTTCCTTCCGGAAAGATGGGCTGTGTCACGAAAGGCGGCTTCCAGGTAAGGAATGGATGCCGGCGGGGTTATGCTGATAAATACAATCTCTACCCGGCGGTTAAGGCCGCGCTCTTGATCAGTGCTATTATTATTCAGAGGCTTGCGTTTACCAAAATCATTGAAATCCCTGAAGGTGCTGTCGGGTAGTCCCCGGGCAGCCAGCCATGTGCGTGTAGCCCGTACCCTTTCCCTGGAAAGACTATCATTATAGCGGTCGTCGCCAATGTAGTCGCAATGCCCTGACAATGATATGGAGATAATACGGGACCGGGTTTTCAACAACTTATCCATGGCCAGACTGTCTTCAGAAAGGATCCTCGACTCATTGGAGTTGAAATGTATGAGGAGGGTATCCCGTCGTTGCGCACTTGCGACAGCGGGCACAGTCGCAAGGATAGATATGAAGATAATGCCGGTATATATCTTTTTATACCGCATCTGACAACGAGCTGAATGTGAAGTCACGGATCTTCATGGGAGGTATCAGGGCCGTGCCGCCGCCTTCTCCGCTGATCGTCCGTTCAGGTTTTCCCAGTGTTTCCAGGTTATTGAGCATAATGACCGGGCTCTCGTTGAACCGGAAATTCTTGACGGGAAATTTTATCTGGCCATTTTCGATATAAAATGTTCCGTCCCGGGTGAGGCCGGTATACAGCAGGGTCTGGGGATCCACGGCGCGTATATACCAGAGCCGGGTCACCAGGATGCCCTTCTCTGTACTCTTGATGAGGTCTTCCAGGCTGGCGGTCCCTCCGTCCATGATGACGGCATCGGGGAAGGGGATGGGCTGGACGCCTTTCTGCTGGGCCCAGTAACGGGAATAGTAGAGATTTTTTACGACGCCTTTTTCGATCCAGGATCTTTTCTCCTGGGGGAGGCCTTCGCCGTTGTAGAAGCCCGTCGGCATGTCCGGATGATGTGGATCGGAATAGATATTTACCTGCTCGTCCACCAGTTTTTCACCCAGACGAGTCTTGCCGCCGGGCTTGCTGAGGAAGCTGCGGCCTTCGTCCGCACTGCGGGCGTCCAGGGCTCCGTAGAGATTTTCCAGGAGTACGATACCTGCGGCCGGTTCCAGGATGACGGTATATTTACCGGGTTCGAGGGCTTTTGCACCTTTGGATTGGCTGGCCTTCCAGGCTGCTGTCTTGGAGTACTGCAGCACATCCAATTTCCCAACATCATTATAGCCTTTTGCCGCGTAACCGGATCCGGTCCCGTCGCTGGTCCGGAGCGTCACGGAGAAATTGATGCTGGTGGCCGTATCGTAGGCGAAGAGGCCATGGGAATTCATGATGGCCGAGAACCCGGCATTATTCTGAAGGAATCCGGCCGCGCTCAGCTGGCTGTCGCGGGAGACCTGCAAACTCTGTTGTACCATGTCGGCGCGCAATTTGGCGTTGACGGCTGCTGTCTCCGGGATATAGGTTCTGCTGGGAGGGCCATAGGTCTGGGGTCCCAAAAATGGCATGAACTCAGGATTTTCCGGGGCCAGACGGGCCAACTCCTCCGAACGGCGTACGGCCTTCTCCAGGGATGCGTCATCATATTCATTGATGGTCGCGGTTCCCAGTTTTTTCCCGAATACGGATGCGACCTGCAGGTTCAGCTGGTTGATCGCTCCGCTGGTGGATACTGAATTGCGGGCATAGCGTATGTTGCCGCCTTCACTGCCATTGATGTTGACCTCGCATTGCTCGGCCTTTGAGTAACTGAGTACTTTTTTCAAAAGTGTTTGTGCTTCCTCCTTTGTTAGTAGCGCCATATCGTCAATTTCTTACGGTGTTAATAATCATGATCAGATATTACGGGCGGTGTTGATGACATTGATGCCGTTGAACCGGGTAGTGGAAGATCCGTGAGATACGGCATTGCTTTGTGGCGGCTGTCCCTTACCGTCAAAGAATGTGCCTCCCAGGCGGTAATCCTTCTCATCGCAGATCGCGGCGCAGGAGTTCCAGAATTCCTGGGTATTGGCCTGGTAGGCCACGTCTTTCAGCATTCCGGCGATCTTACCATTTTTGATCTCATAGAAGAGCTGACCGCTGAACTGGAAATTATACCGTTGCTGATCGATGGAGTAGGATCCGGCGCCCACGATATAGATGCCTTTCTCAACATTCCTGATCATGTCATTGGGGGCGAGAGGTGTCTTTCCCGGGCGGAGGGAGATATTGGCCATACGCTGGAACTGGACATCCTGCCAGCTCTGTGAATAGCAGCAGCCTTGGGATTCGTTCAGCCCGATGATATGCGCCTGGTCCCGGATCGCCTGGTAATTGACGAGGGTGCCGTCCTTGATGATATCCCATTCTTTTGTACCGACGCCTTCGTCATCGTAACCTACATTGCCCAGGGAGCCGGCCTGGGTCTTATCGGCGAAAATATTCACCAGCTTGCTGCCATAATTGAATTTCCCGCTCTTCCATTTATCGAGGGTGAGGAAACTGGTGCCTGCGAAATTGGCCTCATAACCCAGAACGCGGTCCAGTTCGGTGGGGTGGCCCGATGATTCATGGATGGTCAAATAGAGATTCGTCGGGTCCAGGACCAGATCGTATTTGCCGGCTTCAACGGATTTGGCGGTTAATTTTTCCTGGGCCTGGACGGCTGCCAATTTTGCATCCTCCAGCATATCATAACGGTCGCGGTAGAGGGTGGTGACGGTCTTTATCTTTTTGCCATCGTCCGGGGTCAGGTATTCGAAACCCATACCCATCGGCGATCCCAGGGAATCCCTGGTCTCGAATTTGCCGGTTTTGCTGTCGATCTTCGTCACGGTAAAGGTCGGCCAGATCCGGTGGATGTCCTGGTCGATATAACTGCCGTCAGTGGATGCGAAATATTTCTGTTCATTCACCAGGAACAGGGCCGTGTCGATGAAACTGGCGCCGCCCTTCATTGCTGCGTCGTTAATGGACAGCAGCATGTCCGCCTTTTCTTTAATGGGAATGTCGAAACCGTTCCTGATGATCGGCGTTTTCCAGCTGATCTCGCCATATCCTTTTTGAGGAGCCAGCTGCACCGGCTCGGACTGCAGTCTTGCATTTTCTTTGGCGATGGATACCGCCAGTTCGGCGGACCGGGCGATGCTGTCCCTGTCCAGCTTGTCGGTTGCGGAGAATCCCCAGCATCCATTGGCGATCACCCGGATGCCCATGCCATAACTCTCCGTATCGACTACATTCAATACTTTATTCTCACGGGTTATAATGAACTGGTTGAGGTAACGGCCGATCCTGACATCTGCATAGGTGGCGCCCCTGGACCGGGCGGCGTTCAGGGCAATATCCGCCATTTCTTTCTTACGGGCCGTATCGATGCCTTCCGTATGTATTCGCGGTCTGGCGGATGCTCCCAATACGGGTATGCGGCTCATCATGGCGCCCCCCAGGCCCATGCCCGCGAGAGCGAGAAAATCTTTTCTTTTCAAGTTGAAAATTTATAAATCTAATATAAATCAATATTTATGCTTGGGCAAAATCTGGACTACCGTTCATAAAGAATATTAAATTTCACTACTTTTAACCCCTAATAAACGAAAGACAATGGCAAAAACAAAGATTACGGTAAATAGTAATGGCTCTCTGAAACTGGAAGGAGAATTCGAAATTGTGGACAAGACGGGCGCTGTCTATGGGCTCAGTGGAAGGGAGATCGTATCGGTCTGCCGCTGTGGTCTTTCGAATAACAAGCCATTCTGTGACGGGTCCCACAAGGGACATTTCGAGCATGATGCCGTTGCCTTCAATCTGCCTCAAAAAAAATAAATTTTCTCTTTATACATTATCTTATATGAAGCAAATATCCTTGTTGTGCAGGCCGCTGTGCGCCCTGACCCTGTTATTTATCATCACCGGTAATGGGAAGGCTCAGACCCGGCAGCCATATGCCTCGCTGACTGAAGCCCTGCGAGCTTCGGGATCTCTTCATGGAAGACCGGGCCCCCAGAGTGTCAACTGGATACAGGGAGGCGATCAGTATTCCTTTATATCAGGATCCGAGATCCATACCTTAGACGGCAAGACCCTGCAGGAGCGGACCGTATTTGATAAAGGCGGCGTGAAATACCCGGGATCCGACCGGCCTTTCTCCTATGAGTCCTTTCAATGGTCCCATGATTCCCGGCACCTGGTCTTTAAAAGCAATTTCCGCCATATCTATCGCCGTTCCGGCATTTCGGACTATTATATCTATGATGTGGAAGGCAAGCAGCTGCAGCAGGCTGCCCGGGATGCCCGGTCGGCCGAGCTATCCCCCGACGGATCGATGGTAGGTATCGAGCGCAATGGCAATATGTATGTCTATAATTTCGCTGCCGGAAAAGAACGGCAACTGACCGATGATTCCACGACTGAGAACGGTGTCTTTAACGGACACTTTGACTGGGTCTACGAAGAAGAATTCGGCCAGGCCCAGGCCTGGAGCTGGTCCAGGGACAGCAGGTACATGGCTTTTTGGCAATTCGACGAACGTCCCGTGCCTATCTTTGAAATGACCAATTATGAAGGGTTCCATCCTGCGCAGGTCAGCATCCCCATCCCCCAGCCGGGAGATTCCAATGCTGTAGTAAAGATCGGGGTCATCGATGTATCGACGGGTAAGAAGGTCTGGCTGACCCCGCAGGAAACGGGTGATTTCTATATCCCCAGGATCTACTGGACCAGCAACCCCGATGAGCTGGCGCTGATGACCCTCAACCGGGCGCAGAATCATATGAAGTTATATATCTTCAATGTGAAGACAGGAGTAGGCCGCGTCGTCCTGGAAGAAGCCAACAGCAGTTGGGTGGCGATCTTTAACTTCTATACCAATGTCAACGATATGGTCTATTTCCCGGAAAAGACCAAGGACTTCTTCTGGGTCTCGGATCGTACGGGTTATTATCATATCTATCATTACGACTATGATGGTAAGCTGATCAACCAGGTTACGAAGGGGAATTGGGATGTGATCAAGGTTACTGGCATCAACCCGGATGCAAAATCCATCTTTTATCTTTCTGCGGAGGCCTCGGCCCTGGAACAGCACTTGTATTCAATCAGATTTGATGGCAGCGGGAAGAAGAAGCTGACGGATGTGGCCGGATTCCATGATATCAACATGTCCGGCAATACGAAGTATTATATCGATGAGTACAGCAATGCCGCTACACCCCTGCATGCGGGCCTCTATGATGCCCAGGGAAAATTGCTGAAGACCCTGCAGGACAACCAGGGAGTGAGCGATTACCTGAAGACACATGATTATTCAGGTGTAGAGCTATTTCATTTCAAGACCTCCGACGGTGTCCAGCTGGACGGGTCGATGATCAAGCCTTTTAATTTTGATCCGTTAAAGAAATATCCGGTGGTCCTGGCGATCTATGGCGGTCCCGAATCCCATGGCGTCTTCAATAGGTTTGCCTCCAATGGCATGCATCAGTGGTTGGCGCAGAACGGCTATATCGTTGTGGATGTCAATAACAGGGGTACCGCAAATTATGGTAGTGCGTTCATGAAGGCGGTGTACAGGCAGTTGGGGAAATGGGAGAGCAATGACTTTGTGGAGACGGCGCACTATCTTTCGACCCTTCCCTATGTGGATGGTGAGAATATGGCGATCATGGGGACCTCCTATGGCGGTTACAGCACTACCTATACGCTGCTGACTCATCCCGGGGTCTTCAAAGTTGGGATCGCCAATTCGCCTGTGACCGACTGGCGTCTGTATGACAACATTTATACCGAGCGATATATGGCGCCCCTGGCAGATAATGTGGAGGGATACAAGGCCAGTTCGGATATGACCCACGCCGCCAAGCTAAAGGATCACCTCTTGCTGATACATTCGATGAGCGACGACAACGTGCATCCTGCCCATACTATGCAATTGCTGACAGCCCTGACAAATGCGGGTAAGGATGCCGATCTGCGCATCTATCCCCCTGGAGCGCATGGTGCAGCCTATAATTTTCAGAGCTACCTGCTGATCAACAACCTGACTTTCGAGTATTTGGAAAAGTACCTGAAAAAGCAGCATTAGTGGTTCTGGGGGGCGACGGGCACCCTGTTCTTTTTTTCGAGCCAGGAGGTAAAGACCGTGTGGAATACCGCCAGAATGATGGCGCCCTTGAACATGCCGGTGAAGCCCCAGGCGGCCAGGCCGCCGATAACGCCCAGGAAGAGGACGAGGAAGGGTATTTTTCCCCCGCTCCTGGCGATTAGGATGGGCTTCAAAAAGGCGTCGATCACCAGCAGCAGGATGCCATAGACAACGAGGAAGATCGTCACACCCGTATGTCCTTCCAACGCAGTCCAGATCACGACGGGTATCCATACCAGTAAGGGGCCGATCTGGATCAGGACCAAAAAGAATATCAATGCAGACAGGACGAGTGCGAAAGAGATCCCCGCGATGGTCAATCCGACCCAGGAGATGATGGCCGCAATAAAGGCCGTTCCCATCACGCCGATGGATACCCCTTTGATAGCCTGGGTAGTTGCCCGCAGCAGGGACAGGCCATCTCTTTTTCCCAGCAGATGCTGCATGGTGAGCTTGACAGGACTCAGCATTTTTTCACCGGAGGCGAGGAAGAAGGCGGAGATAATGATGCCGGCGATAAACTGCAGGACGGTGCCCACCATGCCTGCGCCGCTGGCCAGGATATGGCGCAGGGTCATTTTGATAGGCTCTTCGTGCAGGCCGATGGCCTCTTTCGGGCTGTTTTTCAGCTGCAGCCAGAAGGAGTCGATCTCCGTGCCTACGATCGGCAGGCGGGATGCCCATGGAGGCAGCGGCGGCAGGCCTTTGGCCTTGACGTCATTCATCCAGTCGATCGCTTCGGTAATATGCCCTCTCAAAGCTGTAATGATGTAGATAAATGGCAGGGCGATGATGGCGATGAGCACCAGTGAATAGATAAAGGCGGCCAGTCTGCGGCGATCCCTGCAAAGCCTTGTCAGGCGTTCAAAGGGAGCGGCAAAGGAAACGGAGAAAATAAGGGCGAAGGTCAGGATCCCGAAAAAGACCTTCAGCACATTATAGAGGGCAACCAGTAGGAAGATTAATAGGAATAGGACGATGACAGTTTCTATCATATTCCGGGAATCGCGCTGGGTATATTTGTTCACGGTTCTCTTATTTTGCGACGTCGATCTTTACTCTTTTGTTCTTGATCTTCTGATCCTTTATCAGTTGCAATGTGTGGCTGACCTTTGACTTGCGCACGGCTACGAAGGCGATGAAATCCTTTACTTCGATCAGCCCGATATCTTCTTTTTTCAATTGTCCTTTATGGGTCAGGAAGCCGACGATGTCCATCTTATTGACCTTGTCTTTCTTACCGGCGGCCAAAAACAGGGTACTCCATTTTGGCTTCTCCGGCAGTTCGGCTTTTTCCGGTAATTCGATCAGGGGCAGATCCGCGTCCACATAGGGCGGCAATTTTTCGTCGGGGCCGATGATCAGGATGACGGTACCGCTGGCATCCATCCTGGCCGTCCGCCCGTTGCGGTGGGTAAAGACTTCTTCGGTCGACGGTAAATGGAAGTGGATGATGTACCGGATATTGGGGATATCCAGTCCCCGGGATGCCAGGTCCGTGGTGACGAGGACATTGGAGGTGCCGTTCCTGAATTTATTCAGGGCGCTGTCCCGTTCGGGTTGTTCCAGGGCCCCGTGATAGTATACATTGGTGATGCCTTTATCCTTCAGCAATTCGCTGGTGCGGTCCACAGATTCGCGGTGGTTACAGAATACAATGGCCGACCGGTTGCCTATCCAGCAAATCAGGCGGAAGAGGGTATCGATCTTGTCTTTTTCCGGGCTTTTTACCTGTTGGATGGAAAGGGCCTGGGAGATCCTGCCGGTGAGGAAATCCAGCCTTTCAGGGTTCTTCAGCCCGACAAAGCCCGGGATGTCCAGGGCCTCCGTTGCGGAGGTCAGGATCCTTTTCGTCAGGGACCGCATGATCCCGATGATAAAGGCTATTTCCTCATAAAAGCCTGATTCCAGGGATTTGTCGAATTCATCCAGCACAAGGGTACGGATGGTATCGGTATGAATATTTTCCCGACGGATATGGTCGGCCAGCCTTCCCGGTGTGCCGATGATCAGGGCCGGGGCCTGCAAAAGATTGTTCTCTTCCGTTTCCCGCAAATGGCCGCCATAGCAACAGGTGACCTTAAAGCCCGTACTCATACTCTTAAAGACCTTTTCGATCTGCAGAGCCAGTTCCCGGGAAGGTACGATGACCAGGGCCTGGGTGCCGGGTTGGTCGGGGTCGAGCCTTTCTAAAAGAGGAAGGAGAAAGCCCAGGGTCTTTCCGGCGCCGGTATCGGCCAGAAGGATCATATCATTGTCGGTTTTGCCGGCTTGCAGCGCCGCCAGCTGCATCTCATTCAGCGCCTCGATCTTTAAAAGGGAGAGGATGGCGGGAATAGCCGTTTGTTCCTTTTGCATCCTGCGAAGGTAAGCTAGTTTTAGCTCCCTCCCAATCCGGGTCTTTCCGTCCGTCTTTCCGGGCAGCGGAAAGACGGACTATCTTTTACCCACTAGATTCATGACGTCTTCTTTGTAATTGATCCCGATGGGGATGGTAGCCTTGCCGATCTCTACGGAATTCCCATAAATAGCCCGGATATGGGCGATGGCGATGATATAGGATTTATGGACCCGAAGGAACCGGCGGGGAGGGAGGGTCTTTTCCAACTCGTTCATCGTCTGGTGGGTAACGAGGGTGTAGTCCGGGGTATGGATCTTCAGATAGTCTTTCATACCCTCGACATAGAGGATCTCAGGGAAGTTGACTTTGAAAAATTTACTGTTGGACCGGATGAAAATATGATCACCCGGGGCCTTGTCCTGTTCTTTCTCCTTGCCGGCCTGGGAATACAGACGGTCTTCCTCTACCTTACCGATCGCCCTGGAGAAACGGTCGAAAGAGATAGGCTTCAGCAGGTAGTCGATCACGCTGAACTCATAGCTCTCTACGGCGTATTCGGCATAGGCGGTGGTAAGGACGACCAGGGGCGGTGCGGGGAGGCTGCGGAGGAAATGTAGTCCGTTCATGCCGGGCAGACGTATATCCAGGAACATGACATCTACTTCCAGGGTATTGAGGACCTCCAGGGCTTCAGGCGCATTACGGCAGACCCCTACCAACTGCCAGTGGGTGATCTGCTGTAAATGGCTGATAATGACATCCTGGGCAAGGGTCTCGTCTTCGACTATGATGCATTTGATCAAGCGACTTTGGATTTGATGATTAAAGATACGGTAAAGGCACTCTTGCTTAAAATGACATCTAATGTATGGGTATCCGGGTAAAGAGATTCCAGGCGCTCCCGGGCATGGCGGATCCGCAGCTGGCTGTTGCGGTTCTCTTCTTTTTCCGTCTGGATAATGTCTAACGCATAGGCGTCGGGGTAGAGGATCTCCAGGAGGCTCCGGCTGTTGGCGATACCCTTACCGTTCATTCTTTTTGCCTGGGTCTCCAGGTCCGCATTGGTACTGTTGATCACATTCAAGACGATCTGACCTTCTCCCACCTTCAGGGTGATGTAGATAAAAGGCTCTGCGAAACTGTTGTCCATCGCGTGTTTGAAGCCATTTTCGATAAAGGATACGAAGAGGAAGGGTTCGATCATGATGCCGCTGGTAAGGCCTTCGACGGTTAACCGGATATCGGCCCGGTGCCGGATCTTCTCGATCTCGATATAGTTACGGATAAATTCTATTTCCTTGTCCAGCAGGATCTTTTCTTCGTTGCATTCATAGATCAGGTATCGCATGATGTCCGCCAGCCTGACAACCAGTTCGGGCGTCTTATCCGACTTCTGAAGGCTGAGGGCGTAAATGCTGTTGAGGGTATTGAAGAGAAAATGCGGGTTCAGCTGGGCCCGTAGATAGCGCAATTTGAAGAAGGTCCTGTCTTTTTGGGCGGTCTCCAGGGCTTCTTTCTCATCCAGGGCTCTACGGATTTGAAAGATGGCAATGGAGAAGGTCATATTGGTGAAGATAAAGATACTGTCCCGGAGGGCGGTGCCGGCGGAAAAGGTGAAAAAGTCTTTTTCGACAGGGGACAATGAAAATTGCAGGACGAGGTAATAAAGGACGAAAAGAAGGGTATGGATGACAAGAAAAGAAAGGATGTTCATCAGGATCATGCCTCCGCGCCGCCGCTGGACCAAAAAAATGGCGCCCATGATCCGGGAGTAAAAAAGATAGACCGGGAAGAGCAGCAGGCTCACCAGCAGCAGGACGGGCCAGATCCGGAGGTCACGGGGGAATAGGGTCGTGGCATTGACCAGCGGGTAGAGCAGGATGAAGAGGACCCAATGGAATAATTCGGTCCGGTTTACCGGCTTGCGCAGCCTGTCATTATCATATTCCATGGTAGGGGTAGTTGGTTGCTACAAATCTACCATTCCCGGGAAATGGGGGAAAGAATTTCGACCAATTAAGGATGCGGTTCGATCAATGCGGGGATTGAAGGACGATCGGGATGTCGGAAATGACGATCTCAGTTATGAATGGTCGTATCGACCGGTGTGGGAACGGGGACCGGCGCAGGGACGGGCGTCACGACGCCTGGCGTCAGGTATTGGTTCAGCTTGCGCTGTTCTTTCGCGATCTCATCCTGCGTGTTCAATATATCCTTATTGAGACGATCCAGTTTGTCAGCGGTCTGCCTGGCTTTCTTGGAATCGCCGCGGGCGTCACTGGCCTTGTTATCCGCCTGTTTGGCCAGTTTCTTGTTTTGCGCATCTCCGGACAGACGGCCGGCTGCCGTAGCGTTCTCGTCGGCCGATTTCTGGGCCTGCATGGCAGCATCCTGCTTGTCCCTTGTCGTTTGTTCCACCTTGTTCTGCAAAGTACCCAGCTTCAACTGCAATTTGCTGATCTTAGATACCAAGGTAAGGGAATCCGTGTTCGTATGCTGAGCGAAAAGGGAGGCAGAGAGAAATAAGAAGCCAATAGAAAGGAAGAATAATTTTTTATAAGACATATGTGAAGGTAGGCCCGGGGAGTTTTTTTAGTGTTATATAATTTTACGATTTTATTACATAATTCACACATTTTTTGCAATTATGCCTAAAATACCTGAAGTATGGGGAAATAAACGGATACGTGTGAATTTTATAAAGTTTTAAGGAATATATGTAACGCCAAAATTCTGATAGAGGTTGACCTTCACAGGAGGTTCGAGTAAAGTTCTATATATATATATATATATGCCCGATATACTTATTTCAAAGAAAAACGGTCTCCATCCGATTGGAAGTGACAGCATTTATTCCTGGAAACCTATCACGGAAACAATTCTGAATGGGTTCTTTACAATTAATCATAAATGGATCGTAACGCATTGGAATTCAGCTGCCGAAAAGATATTGGGCGTAGCGGCTAAAGACATTCTGGGGAAGAATTTTTGGGAAAAATTCGCCGGCATCCTACCCTTACATTTTTATGCCGTTTATCATCAGTCTTTCTTGCAGAAGACGCCGGTACACTTCCAGGAATACTGGGAGGAAAAGGGAGCATGGTTCGATGTCATTCTATATCCCAACGATAAGAGTATCTCTGTTTCCTTTAAGAGCAGCAATTATCCTGGCGGCAGGCCGCTGAATGCGGCAAAGAATTTGGAGCAGACCTATTGGGGCGAGCAAATGACGGTCCTGAACCAACTTTACCAGTTTGTGGCCGAAGTCACCAGTGATTGTCTTTGGGAATGGGACCTCCGGTCGGAAGAATTGTTCTGGATCGATGGCGGCCATCACCGCCTCTTTGGCTATCCGATAGAAAATGCGGTGATTCCCCAGCTCTTTTGGGAGAGCCTTTTGCATCCCGATGATAAGTCAGCTGTATTGAATCGATTGCATAAAATTATCGCAGAGCGGGTTGATACCGTATATGATGCGGAATACCGGTTTAAGAAGATCAACGGCGAATATGCCTATGTCCATGATCGGGCCCATATAATCTACGATACGGAAAAATCGGTCGTCCGGATGGTCGGCGCGACCCAGGACATTACTTGCCGGAAATTAGCGGAGAATAAGCTGGTGGAGGAAAGATTGACAAGGCATAAAGAAATCACGGCAGCTATTCTGTCAGCCCAGGAGAAAGAGCGGACAGATATGGGCAAGGAATTGCATGATAACGTAAACCAGATCCTGGGCGCCACCAAACTATATATGGAGCTTGCAAAAACGGACGATGAGAACCGGGAATTTCTGTTGGATAAATCCATAGGTTTCCTCATGACGGTGATCGAAGAGATCAGGCGGTTATCCAAAAACCTGGCGACCCCTGGCTTGCACCTGATGGGTCTTTTTGAAAGTATAAGGATTTTGTTGGAAGACATTGCAGCCGTACATGCTCTTAAAATAAAATTTTACAGAAAAGGCCTGGAGGATGAAGACATCAATGAGAGCCTGCAGCTGAATATTTTCAGGATCATCCAGGAACAACTGAACAATATTCTGAAACATGCGAAAGCCTCAAGAGCTGCAATAACCCTCAGCAAGCAGCCTGACAGTATAGGTTTGTCGATCATAGATAATGGACAGGGTTGTGATCTTACAAAGAGCAGCGGCGGCCTGGGGATTATCAACATCAAGGGGCGGGTGGAACTGTATCATGGCAGTATCAAGATCGTGTCCAGTCCCGGGAGGGGTTATTCACTCGAGGTCTTACTCCCATTGAAACAGTGATTGAATACCTGTCGGCATTGTACTCCTGAGATCGTTAAATCTTGACCCTTTCTTCAACGGCCAGTCCGGTGGCGGCGTCGATCCCCCTAAACTCCACGTATTCGATATTGGGCTTAAATAAGGAGCCGCCATTTATCTGCAAAAAGATCCTGGAGATCATAATATTTTTTTGATTGACCTCGGTGAAGACATGGTATTTATTATCCGTTGACTTCTTTAGGATCATTATCCTTTTCTTATAGGCCAGGAAATGTAATTCATATTGTTCGGGCCCGATCCACTTCGACTCGATGCCATAGGCAAATCTCCTTTGAACGGCGCTCAGCTCCTGTTGCTGACCATGTTCAGGATATCGTATCCAGAAGACATGTACTGGTTTTGACGAATCCACCTGACCATTGGTATAATTGAGTTCGTATATGACGGTATTGGTGTTGGGTGTTCTTTGCAAATAGAACAATTGATGGGCGATCCCGCTGGGCACCGGAAAGACGGTGGTGTCCTGGGCTGTGGCGGATACCGGTTGAAAAAAGACCAGAAAAAGTGCGGACCCGAAAATAGATTCCATTCTCATACAATGCATTTTACTTTGGTAAATCTATTGTAAATCAGCCAATTTCAGAATGGTTGAATGTATTTGTTTGTGGTAGATTTCATTTAAAAACTAACCAGGAGACTATTGCTGAGGCTATAGTAGAATTTTTCGATCGGGACGACGGGGCGGGTGTCGAAGAGGCCCGTATAGGCGATGGAGAAACCCAGGTGCCTGCCAGCCTTTATATTCCACTGTACATGAGGCGCAATACGCGGTTGGAACCTGTCGGGCCTGGTTTGCAGGAAAACATTGAAGGTAACATCATTGTTGTCATTGGGCTTCCAGTCCAGGCGTAAGTAAGAATTGATCTTCCACAAATGATTTTCAACCGGCGGCGTATGCGGGGGGATCTTATTGGAATCCACGGCCGTATAGTTCCACCTTTCGTCCTCATACATCAGGCCCAATCCGCAGTTGAGATCGAAATGATCGCCTTTGGAGACATTATACCGGATATTGGCGCCTGCTACGACGCGATGGATGATACCGCGTTTGTTATCCCATTGGTATTGTACAAAGGGTTCCGGCTGAAAGGTATTCTTATAATGATGCCTGTAGCGGAGATGGATATAGCCTGCGTTCAGGATATCGTCGGGTCCGTTGTAGGTGAATCGATAGCTGGCGGCCATGATCAGTAATTCCTTATAGGACTGTACCAGCATTTCGGCGGTATTGGTCGCGTCGTAGAGCGTGGTCTTTTGTTTGTCGACCTCAAGGCCGGAACTGAGATTGAAAGAGGCCTTGGTCTTTCGTGCATAGTCGGAGGTGTCGGTCTTGTCGATATTCAGGATCTGGCCATGCAGGGACAGCGCCAGGAAAAAGGCAAAGGACAGCAAACAACAGATTTTCCGGTTCATGAGCGCATGCAGGTTTATAGTGAAAGTAATGCTAATATGTTGAATGTCGCAGTTCCTTTTATTTTGCAATGGTCAGACCAAAGGTCATCAGGGTGTTCTCGCTGCGGGTGCGGGTAAATTTATTATAGAGGAAGGCTGTGGTGAAATTAAGCCACTTGTAGAGTTTGAAGGAGGCCGCGGCGCTGAGTTTGAGGATATAGTTGCTGCCGTCGGCCAGGGAGGTCTGCAGGAACTCTGTACCATTCAGGGTGATCAGGTCCCGGATCACAACATGGTATTTGATACGGAAAGAGTTCCGGAGCACCTGGTAGCGGTCCCTTTGCGGGACATCTCCATTGGGCCCCCCATAAAGGATATCATAGAGGTCGCCTTTTTCATAGAGGACGCCATCGCTGAGGATCAATACGGCAGTCTTTTTGTCGAGGATATTGTATCCGGCGCCAAAACCGGACTGGATGAGGTGATTGATCTGCAGGGAGAGGCTGGTGTTGTAATTGACAAGGCCCCAGTAATAGAAGTGCCTGAGTGTCTTGTAGAGGCTGAGGTCGGCAGTAGAGGTAAAATCATTATTGGTAAGGCTGCGGGACTGATGGCCATACAACCAGTTATTGCTGAAATTCAGGGCGGCGCTCTTTTTCACGGCGCTGAACTGGAGACTGTTGCTGAAAACATAAGAGCTCAGGTTATTTGTATGGTTGATGGTGCCCGTTCCGGAATAAGAAAAATGATAATGGACTGTATCCGTATAGTGGGCGCTGTCGGCTGCGTGCCTGATCGTTTGGTGAGAGCTATCGGACAACCGGGCCGAATCATGCTGCTTGGCCAGGCTGTCCCGGGTTTGCCGGGTGCCGGGATCATTTTCCTGGCAGAAACTGAATAATGGGAAGAAAAAGAGGCAGAGCCAGGTCATACGTTGCAGCGTTCTATTCATGTCGTCATATTTCATGATAGGATGAACTATCCCATAAAAAGGCATTTTGCTTTTGCTTCCGTGCATCAAAAATAATACCATGCATACGGGCCAATAACGCTGGCCGGTGACGATCGGGCCTGTGAACCCCGATGGAATCTCAGATTGCTGAAAGAAATGTGGATCCGGGTGCCGGACTCCCTCTTGTAACCATAAACATGTTAATCACCCCCGATAACTTTTTTTTAACAGTTCCTATGGCTATCCTTGTGCTGCTAAAACTAAACCAACCCTCATGCAGCCGAAGAAACTGGTTTTTTTTCTATGTGTATGGTCGATGCCCTTGCTGCTCACCGCCCAGCTACGCTATACGATCAGTGGTACCGTTCGGGACCAGCAATCGGGCGAGACTCTTATCGGGGCCAGCATTCAGTTGGTTGAGAGCGTCCGTTCCACGGCACTCAGCAATTCCTATGGTTTCTATGCCGTCAGCGCAGTCCCCGGACGCTATGTCCTCATGGTCAGCTTTGCAGGTTATGATAACTACAGCCTGCCCATCACGCTGACAAAGGATACCCTGGTCGCCATCACGCTGCATTCCGGCGGTCAGCAGCTACAGGAGGCTGTTGTAACGGCGGGTCGCAATAACAATGTGAGCAAGCCGCTCATGGGTGTACAGAAACTATCCGTCAACGAGATCAGGGACCTGCCCGTCCTCTTTGGGGAAAAGGATATCCTGAAGACCCTTCAGCTCTTGCCGGGTGTGCAATCGGCCGGAGATGGCAACAGTGGTTTCTTTGTCAGGGGCGGAAATACGGATCAGAACCTCATCATCCTGGATGAGGCCACCGTGTATAATCCCTCCCATCTGCTGGGCTTCTTCTCGACCTTCAACTCCGACGCCATCAAGGACGTCACGCTGTACAAGGGCGCCATGCCGGCAGAATATGGGGGCAGGCTGGCCTCGGTGCTGGATGTGAAGATGAACGACGGGAATAACCAGAATTTTCATGCCAGCGGCGGTATCGGCCTCATCTCCTCGCGGCTGAACCTGGAGGGCCCCATCGAAAAAGATAAGGGATCCTTCGTCGTCAGCGGCCGCAGGACCTATGCCGATGTTTTTCTCAAGCTGTCAAAGGATTCCACCACCAACCGGAACAGCCTGTATTTTTACGATCTGAATGCCAAGGCCAACTATACGCTCGGCAGCAAGGATCACCTCTATCTTTCGGGCTATCTGGGCAAGGACAATCTTGGGTTCGGCAATACTTTCGGGATCGACTATGGCAATGCCACAGCGACCCTGCGCTGGAACCATCTGTTCAACAGCCGGCTGTTCTCCAATACTTCCCTGATCTATAGCAAGTATAATTATGATATCAGGATCAATTCCGGGAACAATGATATCGGCATCACTTCTTTTATCAGGGACCTCCATTTCAAGGAGGATCTGCAGTATTATGCCAGTTCCAGCAATAAGGTCAATTTCGGGATCGATGTCATCGATCATACCACTTCACCGGGGGTGATCACGGCCTCGGACAGGTCCAGCTACAACCCCCTGAACCTGCAGAACAAGCATGCCCTGGAAAGCGCCGGCTATTTCTCGCATGATATTTCTCTGTCCCCGGCCTGGAATATCAACTACGGTCTGCGGGCCGGTCTGTTCAGTGTCATAGGGCCGGGGGACTTCTACACCTATGATGAAGGCGGCAATACCGTGGATACGACCCACTATGGTTCCGGCAAGGTGGTGAAAAACTATTTCAACCTCGAACCCCGGCTGTCGACGAGCTACAAGCTGACGGCTTCCAGCAGTATTAAATTTGCCTATACCCGCACCACGCAGAACCTGCACCTGCTGTCCAATTCCACATCCGCCAATCCGACGGATGTATGGATCCCCAGCAGTAATAATGTGAGACCGGAGATCGCCGACCAGGTCTCGGCCGGGTATTACAGGAATTTCTCCAACAATCAATACGAGTTCTCTTCGGAGGTCTATTACCGTAACATGCAGCATCAGATCGATTATAAGAACGGAGCGCAGCTGATCGCCAACGAGAATGTGGAGTCGCAGGTGATCTTCGGGAAAGGCAGGGCCTATGGCCTGGAACTATTCGCCAAGAAAAAATATGGAAAATTCAATGGATGGATCAGCTATACCTTATCCCGGACAGAGCGGCAGTACAATGAAATAAATGAAGGCCACTATTTCCCTGCCAACCAGGACCGGACGCACAATCTATCAATCGTGGGGATCTATAAGATCAGTAAGAAGTGGACCTTGTCGGCAGACTTCACCTATTACAGTGGGAATGCCGTCACCTGGCCCAGCGGCAAGTATGAGGTGAACGGGCAGGTATCTTATCTCTATATGGAACGGAATGCCTACCGGATGCCATCCTATCACCGCCTGGATATCGGGGCTACCCTCCAGGGTAAGAAGACAAAGAAATTCGACAGCAACTGGAACTTCTCTATTTATAATCTTTATGGGAGAGAGAACCCCTACAGCATCACTTTCCGGACGGATCCCGGCGATCCCACCAGGACCCAGGCCCTCCAATAT
>Ga0247778_1000882_pt1 | contig 21071 bp, 23 predicted proteins | sample UWRJL049202B5_FD_179939 | JGI IMG/M metagenome (GOLD analysis project Ga0247778, IMG submission 179939) | Plant litter microbial communities from Arlington Agricultural Research Station in Wisconsin, United States - UWRJ-L049-202B-5 | ecosystem: Environmental > Terrestrial > Plant litter >... | reverse complement strand
CATGTGTTCCTAACCCCCCCCCCCCTCCGTACACTAAATGAGAGTCATGATCATAAGGGCTAGCCCCAACTATCGCTTTCAACCTCAACTTTTACTTATAACAAAAGACTTATTGTCATAATCATAGATACTCGAGCCGGGTCTCTCGATTCCTCGCTGCCGAGGGAGCGGAGTGCTTGAAATTTTGGGGGGGGGGGAAGCTGCTTGAAACTTGGTGCCCTCTCGAGACGATTGCCAACTCATCCAAATGCATACATGTCACTGCATTCTTCAAGGGATGACGAGCTCGGTCTCGCTGTCCTCGACTCTTTGTTGGCGATTGTATGCGGTGAATGATACGTTGGTATCCCTACTGTGACCAGAACAAGTTTTTAGGGCGCTCTATCAAATCGCGCGCTCGAATGCCAGAAGTGATCACCCTGTAACATCAACATCTCGCGAATTGAATGACTGACTCTCACAGGAGGGAAGTACGCCGAGATTGCACGATCGCACATCATCAGGTGTCAGCCTGAGCCCTCCAGCCCATTCCAGGTCGAACATGACGTAGTGAAGTTTGCGGTAAAGACACTCTGCAGGTATCAATGAAGTACTCTACATGTTTGCGCCAGGGGTTTTGTCCCTGTGGCATTGAATATTTGACGGGTGGCTTCTGCAGAGTGTGCTGGGGTCGCCAGCGAGGTGAAAACTGCCCGGCGCCGAGCTGCATGCCGACGTACTGTAACATAACAGCTGCAGCAACATGGTTACCTCCGCGGGCCATTTAGCCATGAAGCTATGCTAGAATCTGGGCCATAACGTGTGGGGGTTTAGGGTAAGCGTCCAACGAATAGCTGATTTTCTTTGTGCGATTGTGATTCCCTCATCCAGAGTTCAACCCAGGAGCGAGACCGTAGCTCGGCACCTAGAGAATCTAAGAGAGCTTCTTACTATCTATCCAGCAAGCGATACTGTTTTTCTACCTACTATCTCTTGTCTTGATAGTTTGATTAATTCTCATTGGGTGTCAAATTGTCTGGATCACTCAAACTTGCGTCATAGTATTGATATTCACATCTACAAAATCTATTACTTAGAACCTTACGTTTGGTGAGGGGTAGCTATAGAACTTGACTGGCGTAATTTCTCACACCGCTTAAATACTGCGGGTGTGCAGAGCTACGAAGGGCGTGATGATCCACTGATACCTGGATGGGTTTGAATCACACTGCATTTATGCAAGCTTTGCCTCTTGTTCAGATCCTTGGCATTCCTGAGACCTTCTTGTTTCAGGAATTCTTACAAATGGTCTTAGAGGCGAAGAGGGGGGAGCTGGCTGGAATGAGGGTTTGTTTCCTACAGCGGTTGGCGTCTTGAACCCCATGCTTAGCATGTCTCAATACCCTACGGGAGGCCCCAGGGTATAGATCAATTTGTATCCGCTAGACGTAAATCACAACAACTTTTACTAAAAAAGACGAGGCCCTGATTTTCAGAATCTGCAGGTAAATTAATTGGTATTTAATGCACTTCGTAAGTAGGAGGCATGAGAATACTGATAGAAGATCCCGGTACCTTACGTAGGTACATAGCAGTTTTCCTTCCCAGATGACAAGTAGCGGGAAACGACGGATTCAAAAAGGAACAGAGTCCCCAACTTGGGTTCATTTTTGTTATTATTTCTCTAAAATAAAATGGATATGAATGACAAGAACATGAGTTCCAAATTGCATCAACGATCGCGGTCTTTGATCTCTAGGCTCCCTACTGAACGTGACTTTGGATCTATGTCGGCTTCTATCTATGATACCTCCTGGTTATCTATACTTGAAAAAGATGGCACTTGGATGTTTGCCGAATGCTTCGATTTCATATTAGCTCATCAGCTACCATGTGGAGCCTGGGACTCCTATGCAACACCAGTTGATGGCATATTGAACACCGCTGCCGCCCTGCTTGTGCTCAAGAAACGCTTGAAAAAAGTACCGGATCACTCAGACTGGCTGCTCAGAAGCCACAAAGCGGAAACGGCACTGAGACGGATCCTGGACAATTGGGTTGTTAGCTCGAGTGACCAGGTTGGGTTCGAAATGCTTGTCGTTCAACACATCTCTCTATTAAAAGACGAGGGGGTTCTGCTACAATTCCCACAGATGGAGACTCCTTGGTCTCTCCGCAACTCCAAGTTATCAAAACTTCCTCCTGAGTGCGTTTACGAATCACCGTCCACGCTGTATCATTCCTTAGAGGCTCTCATCGGTCACATAAATTTTGACCGAGTACGACAATGGCGAGATGACAACGGGTCTATGATGGGGTCTCCTTCATCTACGGCCGCTTATTTGATGCATTCATCAGTTTGGGATGATCAGGCCGAGGCATACCTAAGGAATTGTCTCAAGTATAGCGCTGGAAATGGAAATGGAAGTGTTCCGTGCCTGGCCTACTTCTGTTTTTGAAATCTCTTGGGTATGTCAAAGTCTGCAAATATACGATCTCCTGAAATCCGAGATACATGGCTAATTCAATAGGCTGTGACTACATTGTTGGATGCTGGGGTGAAAATCAACGGGAATGAGGCATCACGTATAGGGGAGTTTTAAAACAAGGCTATTGTGGCTCAAAATGGTGTTCTTGGGTTTGGTATATATTCCTTTTTTGCAGACTACGGGTGCGTGCAAGCTGACAGCCCCTATAAAGCCCCAGGATATTTTCCAGATGCCGACGATACATCCAGAGGAATTGTCAAAAGCACCTCGTAGTTTGAATATGTGTTATTCAGTGTTCATGTGGTGCTTACCAACAGCAGCCCCACATGTTGGCAGCTGCAGGAGAGGGGCGAAGGATTGTATCCATTCTTCATCATCAACACAGTTCATTGAGAACAGCTCCAGAACCATGGCATCCAATTTGAATCTAAGCTCTACCTTGCCGCTGTCCACTCTCCCAATTCGTATTCCGCTCCTCGGATTCGGCGTTTACGACTCTCATGCAGAAGTATGCATTGCCTCTATCCATATGGCTTTGAAGGCCGGATATCGGCACATCGATACCGCACAGTAAATTACCAACCTTACTCTCATACATATTCCCACAACTCAAAACTCTCACGGGTCATACGAAAACGAAACTGAAGTCGGTAAAGCCATTGCCTCCTCCGGCGTCCCTCGATCTGAAATATTCATCACTTCAAAATTCAAGGTCCCCGCCGACGCAGTGCAAGATGGCTATTCTTCAATCCTCGAAAATATCGAGAGGATTGACACTGGTCCAAATGGCTATCTAGATTTGTTTCTGATCCATAGTCCGAAGCCGCCGGTAGATGTGCGGAAACGTGTTTGGTTTGCGTTGGAAAGATTACTTGCTGAAGGGAGAGTGAAGGGTATAGGTGTTAGTAATTGGTATATGAGTCGTATTGAAGAGATAAAGAGTTGGAGGAAGAGTGAGGGAGCTATTTGGCCGCCTATGGTTAATCAGATTGAGGTGAGTGTTTGGATTACCTTCTACGCATCACTGACAGTTTCAAGTTACATCCATTTTGCCAGCAGAGAGAAACTGTTTCGTATTGTCAGGCCAATAATATTGTCATAGAAGCATACTGCTCCATCGTCCGCAACCAACGAGCCAACGATCCGACTCTTCTCGCTCTTGCCGAGAAATATAGGGTTTCTACGCCGCAAATCTTGATTCGTTATTGTTTTCAGAAGAGATGGGTGGCGTTGATAAAGAGTGATACACCAAGTAGGATCGTGGAGAACAGTGAAGTGTATGGGTTTGAGTTCACGGGAGAGGACATGCGGGTGTTGGATGGACTGGATGAGGGCGCCGGGGTGCTATTTTGTGGGCTGTGAGAAGGTGATGAAAGTTTCTTCTCTACTTGAACCTTGCTTAAGTTGAGACTTTGAGGAGTTTCTCGTATATTTTATAATATAAAACCGCGAGGATTCTTGGCGCAGATTCGGACTCCGACGTGAAGCAAATCACCATCAGTATCCCTTTCCCCGCGCCAAGCTTTCGCCTAAATCACCCCTGTATCACAAACTCCCCCTTTCCCAAGGCAAGACCCCAAAGTCCAGATTTAGTATCGAAAAAGAAGGTCCATGTATTGTTCGTTGATCTGTGTCTATCCCTGCTCGTACAGACGCCACACTACTCTACGTGGCGAAGCACTCGCGCCACAACTTCGAAGCGTTTAAGAGGCTGACTGTTGTTGGCGGCACAAGTACGGTCACACCTCAACAGCACAGGGCTGTTTCATGACTGGATGGTTGCTTGTTGGCGGCACAGGCAAGCTCACATGCATTGCGTAGGGCTGAGAAGTGAAGGTTAAATCTATACTTGTATTTCTTCGCAGTTGCGTGTCCCGCCAAGCCACATGTTAGATATTCTGCACTTTCCCTTCGTCTACCTCTCACCGCTCGAAAAGCTGCGTAGGGGAACGCGCCACTAGGAATGGATGCGTATTTAGTGAGTAAATGTAATTTTTTCAGTCTAGTAGGCTTCTTCCTAGATGCCGGGTTTCATCACTCAACTTAAACAGTCAAACACAGCTGGAAGAATAGATTTAGCTTTTAATGCTACCTTCTCATAACTTCCTTCATCTTTCGCGCTCTCGTATATTTTGCCTATTCGGAGTAACATTTGCCTTGGAACCTAAAACAATATCTGCTTCATGGGACTATGTCAGAAGACAATGGTCACAGCCTTTGTTGGTTCGAGTCGGCTAGCCCGCGGCCGATATATTACGGCTGTGTACTCGTCGGCTTCTTCACACTAGGGTCCGTGTTTCGGGTCACAGGTGACTCAAAACAACAGACATTTGAGGCGTCGTCTACGTAAATCACGAGCATAGTTGTAAGGTCGATAGTTAGTCGTTAGCCTTCTGTCTTGTTGAGGCGGTGTCTTTCGAGGAGGCTTTGGCGAAGACGAGACACGCTCAGCCTTCAAAGGCCGAGGACTCGATTCTTATGGTGACTTGGTAGTTATCATTTGGTTAGATCTTTTACGTGAGCTATCACCTGCTCTTACATTGAAAGGGGTTTCCAGTGGCGGCCCGTTTCATTCTTGTAACATTGATGAGGAGAGCCTCTACAAGTGCTCAGCTTTCCAGTTTCCAAACCAGCCTCACGACCGGTTTGTTTTACGAATTCGCACTGCAACGGCCAATTTCTGTTTCTATTGGATGATAAACACCCATACTTTGAGGTTCCGAACCCGAAAAAGACTCATCGGAACTGCTCACGCACTTATTTCTTCATTTTGAGACAATGAACATCGCCACGAATCTATTTTCATGACCGGAAAGTCGTCAACCGACTTCTCCCATGAGCGAGAAGAAGTATAAAGGACACTCCTCTTCTATTTCACTTCAACCATCAACCTCACAATCACAGAAACAAAGCAGCATTTTCAAGCTAATTCTCACAAATACATTTCCCAAACGCAGTCAACCCCTATCACCATCAACTTTTAATCCAAAGCCAAACATCCTACAAAATGCAGTTCCCAACAGTCCTCACTCTCCTCACCACACTCCTCGCAACATCAGTCTCCGCACTTCCCACGGAGACCTCCGAGCTCGGCACCATCGAAGTCGGCGCTGCCAAGTACCACGGTGAGGTACGTACCCCTCTTCTCCTTCTGCCACGAACCTTCAACTAACAAAGTCCCAAGATCGCAGTCCGAGCCATCCTTGAAAACCGCGGCATCTTACCTGGATGCACCAGCTGCACGCCAGGCAAAGGACAGTGTGCAGGCAAGAACGGGTGCTATTCTTGCAACAACGGGCCTTATTTGTGCCAAGATCCTAGCAAGGGAAGATGCTGCTCTACTGATGGATCTTTTGATATTGATAACTGAAACCGGGCGATATGTCAGGCTAAGGAAGGAATGAAGGGAAGGATCCGGAGTCCGGAGTCCGGAGTCGAGCGTTAGGAGTAAAGGTGGTTAGATGGGAGTTTTGTATTTTGATTTTGTTTATTTTTTTGGGGGTTTGGGGTCCATATTACTCTCCTTTAGGCTCTGTTTTCTAGCTTCCCGTTCATTAATATTCCTAATACATCTATTTGCATCCTCAATTCAGCGTTCACCGGTGATACCTGATAGAAGAATAACCCTTCATGAACTTCTACTTATATAATTAGAAAAGAATGCTCAAAAGATTCAGCTTAAGATTGTGAAAGGAGAGGGAATTTCGATTATTATACTGAATAATCTACCAAATGGGATAACAAACTAGGAAGTAAGATTCATATTCATTTCAAACAAAACAAATGTTTCGTATTTCCAACGATATACCAACTCAACTATCCTTATCTTCCTCCCACACTAGACTATGATCCGGCTGCTGCACAGTACTCCTCTGTTCCTTCGTCAACGGAACCCCAGATCGTCTACTCGCCTCCCACAGCGCAGCTTGCCTGTCCCTCTGCGCCCGCCACGCCTTCGTCTCCTCCGCCGGCAAACTACTTTTCGTTCCATGAAGCCAGTCAAACAGTCCCAGCGTCCCAAAATTCACAGCGGCAGTAGGATGAAATGCACGCTCGTGGTGCAAGTCATGTTTTCCGGGATCATTCCACGTTGATCTGTATCCCGAATGCGCGAGCACACTTGATGCTGCGGCTGCTGATAACCAGACATATAGCGTCACTAGATGTGTTCCCCAGGTATGCGAAAGGCCTAGCGAGTCGGCGAGGACTTGAGTTGCTAGGGGTCCGAGTAATGCGGGGAAGAGATTGAAGACGATTTGCTCGGCGGGCGAGCAATACCAGGCTGCAAGACCGATGTTGGCTTTGGTGCGATGGTGGAGGCGGTGCGAAGACTTGAAGAGTTTGTGAAGATAAGTTGCGAGTTTTCCTGGTAATACACGGTTGTACAGTGAATGGGAAATAGTGGGTGTTGTGTGGGAGATCCAATGCGGGTAGAAGTAGAATAGGTCGTTGATGGTATACCAGATTACGAACTGGACGCCAGGGACGAAGGAACGGGGCAGTGGAGCATTGTTGCGTGTGTCGATCTTTGTCTGCAGTAAGCTCAACCAGAGCGCAAGGACGCAGAATGATGCGATGACGATGTTCAAAGCTACAACACGGACGATTTTGAGGAATTGTTGCGAGTCCTGGAGTGCGGTGTGCTGGCGATCTGCTTGTATCTTGTTCTCCATATATTGATTGTGCTTGGACTCATAGAGCTTGAAGATGGTGTGTAGCCAGCTCTCTGGGACTCTTTTTCCAATGCGTGTCTGCTCTATCTTCTCCAGGTAATGCTGTAGCAGGTCAGGCTTCCAATGGTAAAGTTCGTGGCGCAGACAAAGGAGCGCTGGTACCACGTATGCAGAGCTGGCCAACAGACTTGGAATCACCCAACCACGCCACAGGTGAAGTGAGTGTATCTTGGTGAAATCAAGAAATCCGGTTTTGTGATATACAGTGTCATTGAAGGCATCACGGTAGCCCGATGACGCCTCCGTGAACGACTGCCACAGCCCTAGGTATCGAACATGGTTGGAGATGATGAGAATACTTTGAAGAAAAAGTAAAACGATCTTAACAATCTCGAAATGGGCGAGAAATTTGCTGGGAAGTCTTCGGATCTTGAATTTCACCGTTTGTTGAATCTCGTCCGCCAGTTTCTCATTGGTGCTAGGATCTGTATTCCCGGCTTTATCGTCTCGGCCTGCTTCCTTGTCAATGCTCGGCATGTTGTCAAATTGTCTCCAATGGGGAGCAAGCAGTAATAGAAGCAGAAGAGCGAAGGAAAATAACTAGCCAAATTTTGTTGAGCTCTCTTCCGCCATATATAAATCGAGGCTCTAGTTCCGTGCCACAGAGGGAAGTGGCAGCCTGGAGAGCTGTGGCTGTGCAGGATGCAGGCTACAAGGTATATTTCTTGATTCTTGCAGGGCTAAGACTAGGCTTTCCGCATTTCGTCGAATAGGAAGATTTGATCCACTTCCAGATTTCGCTAAAAGAAGAAAGATTGGCTTTTTGGAAAGAATTCCATCAACAACAGTGAACGATTGGACCACTTGGCCATTACAACCTGGGTAGCTATTTTGCCTCTTTTTGAAATTTCCCCGCATTTTGTCTCCACACTGATACTGGATGACATGGATCCGGATTCGCTCACCGAGCCGCAACAGGCGAGATTACTTCGTACTTTCTCGATTCCAATTCGACCACAAAAAGCCTTGGCATTGGCCCCCAAACCATAGAAACAGGCAGGCTCATACCTGCGGATACCAAGAAATATCCCTTCAATAAAATCCATCAGTAAAAACGTTGGCAAGTTTCCACTGTAGTCTTGATTCCTCTACGAAGGTCCTCAGAATGGTATACGAGGGAACTGAGTAAATTTCTTACTCCCATAAGAAAGCTTGCTTATTTTGCACACAAGAACAAGAAAGGGTTCACAAACATAGAATATCAGCACGCCCGCAAGAGTGTAACAGGAACTTTCAGCAAGTCATTTGATGTAGAAATGAGCGGATTCGCACGATCCAAGCACCGTAGATCGCACGAAACAATTTCGATAATCGAGACCAGATAGATAACGAGACAGGTGTTCAAAGTGGCACTTGGTTTTGCGGGGTTCCACATCGCTTTTTACTTGGAATTCCAAGCATGGGTTTTGCTTTTCTAGTCGGCGGAAGCGGGGAGCCACAAAAGGGGCTCGCTTACGTCCAAAGAATGTTGGGGATATCTTGTCTATACTTAATTGGCAGTGAACTTCAAATGAACCCTCTTGGAAATTTCTGAGGGACTTGCAGGCTCAAGGTAGCTTCAAAGATATAGTCCGGCTCCGTCGATTCATAATCGAATTTTTTTTATGAGTAATCATATGAGTCCGTCAATAGTTCACATTTACCTGGTGTCTCACCCTAGATACCTAACTTTTCTATCGTGTATATCTTAGGTAATGCAATGTCTTTCGTGTCAGCTATGGTACTTATCTAAGTTATCGTTGCTGCAGACTTGATTATCAGGTCTTGCCGGCTATTCAAGCATGCTCAGTCAAATTGGTCACATAAGACTGGGGGTGCCCAGAAGATTCTCTCTTGAGAAGCACCACAGGAGCAATTATCTTTATTTCTCTCGAAAAAAGAAAAAGACATATGTAGGATTCTTCTAGCTCTGAGAAAAAAGAAATACTCGGTGACATATTTTTGAAGGCAAAAGTCTTGCTACAATATTGATTGGTTAGAGTTATTGCATGTTTCTTGACTGGAAGTCTATCGTATGTGTTTCCAGTGTGTAATTCATTTGCCCCATTTTCTGCGCTAATTATCGAACGCCGTACGATTGGTAATAAATTGGTTACACAACATGTGCTAATGTGGCTAGCGTGAAGTTTTGGCACTGCCTCACTCAAAACGAGCCATCTCCCACGATTTGGACTTCATCTTCCTCCAACTCTCTCCAAATCTTGCCAAGGGTCAACAAGATCATTGAACCCCCCAGCGTGGTAGATATGTCGAAAATGATCGAGGCCAAGGCAGAACCGTGCCTTTACCCCTATGCCCCTCTCAGCGAATCCGATGAAATCCGACTTCTCTTCGTACAACCCCTTGAGCCAGACCAGAACGTCAAATGCACCATCATACATGCAAAGCTCTCAGAGCAGCCAAATTACGAAGCCTTGTCTTATATGTGGGGCCCCAAAGAAATGAAGCGGATTGAAATCGATGGGGTTGTAGTCGAAGTGCGTGAGAACCTCTGGGCAGCCTTGCGTCGACTAGCACCCGATAACAGCGTTCGGGTGCTTTGGATAGATGCTCTTTCAATCAATCAGTTCAATACTGAGGAGCGAAATCACCAGGTGGCTCAAATGGGTCAAGTTTTTAGTAAGGCTAAGCAGGTTGCGGTTTGGCTAGGAGAGTCGGACGAACACAGTTCAAATGTATTCCAACTGCTATCTAATGTCAGTCAATGGAAAAAGATATGTCATTCTCCAGATAATCATCCGACGGAGGTTCGGGCTCTGAAGGCGTTCTGTGAGCGGAAATACTGGAAAAGGCTCTGGATTATTCAAGAACTTCTATTAGCCCGCGACATTTATGTTTACTGCGGCGAAGATTCATGCAAATGGTTTCGACTTTGGTGGTTTCTGCAGACTGTGGAAAAATCCTCTCCGGCCCTTGCTCATGACTGGAGGCTTGGCGAGTATTCGAATCTGCCTTCGCATCAAAATATTTTCGCAGCCATTTGTCCCTCCAAGTCACTTTTGCCGTTCCGGATAAAGGACATGAAAACTCCTCAGACGAATTGGCGAGTGTATCATCCTGGTCCTCCACTGATGAAACTTGTCCAAGAATATGGTGATTCCGAATGCGAAGACAGGCGAGACAAAATATTTGGACTTTCTGGCTTGGCTCCTGTTTGTTGTAAAGAAGCAACTCCAATCGATTATTCCATATCGTGGCAGGAACTGTACCAGAAGTCCTGGCATCATTTCTACTCGCATATTTTATATCTCGATCTACACCACCACTATATAAGGGATCCGTTAACCAACCCAATCCTTACGTACCAGATACTTGATCAAAGATTGCAATTCGAAACTCCCATCGCCATTTCTATAATATCACTGATGAGGGAGAATTTACTACATTTGTCCCGTGAAAGAATTTTCACGGCCAGTGAGACAATATCGTCATATTGTTCGATTAGAGGATCTATTTTGTCCGTCGATCGTCCTCAGATCGAGAAAGAGACGTCGACTGCGACTTCTGGAAGTTCTGGTTTTACCAATATGAACGTCGCTCAATTGAAATACATCGAATGGATCTTGTTGAACCGAAGTTATCGGCACTTATCAATCACCCAAGAGTACGATTTAGTCGATTCGATCAAAGGGGAACGACTTGCACTAGAAGACATTTGGACTGATCATCACGGTATCAAGCACCAAGAGGAGTCGCATTCGAGATCAACATTCAGCTTACCTGGGATTGAAGAACTTCAGGCAGTTCCTTCCAGGACAATGAAAGAGTTTGATAGGATTATTTGCGAGGTTAAAAAAGCAATCCCAAATTGTTCTGCTGAAAGATGCTCTGTAGCTTTGGAAAAGAACGGGATGGTGTGCATTGTTCCTCGGCAATCTCAAGTGGGGGATTTGATTTGTGAATTTGCGTCGTCAAACATTCTTGTCATTCTACGCGCTCATGAATTGCCCTACAAAACACCATATACTGAACATCCCTGGACGAAATACAGAGTCATTGGTCGGGCTATCAACTTCGTTAAAGCCCCGCCAGATCAAAGCTTCTCTATCGCTGACTCAATCAGTATCGGCCGACAGACATTTGATCCAAGTCGAAGAGTGTTATTAGATTTGGATGTTGAAGCTTTCCAGGTTCTTACAAGAGTATCTGCGACTCCAAATGTGATTCCCAGTTGACGGGATCCGTGCAAAATATATGATTAAGTAGGGCTGAGGGGCTTGATTGAGTGTAACAGACGGAAACAAGTTGTGGCTATTCTCATATTTCTTGCTCCGACAACACGCGATAGGCCAAGTTGATGCCATTTCTGGGCTGATTCGTGCTCATAAGATAGAGACGGTATCACTGCCTAGCTATCTCTGCAAAATTCTCTATTTAATTTCATGCTTGCTGCTGTGACCACCCCCTTTCGCCCTATTTGAAAACTCGAAAATGGACCTATCTCACGACTGGAACTATCTACATGGCCATTGGTTTTCCATTTGACTCACACTTACAGACTTCTTATCTCATCATTAGCGAGCTTAATTACTAACCTTCCGGTACAAATTATATGAACTTTGATTAATTGTCATTCACTGGCATTGAAGCCTGTTTACGTATCGTCACCTATCTTAAGCCGTCCGTATTGTATCCTTGAAACTGTGATAAAACTTCATTTTTTTTTTGGAATTGTATCGAGGGAATTGATTTTTAAATCCATACAAGAGAAATATAATGGTCCAAGGCAAGCCTATGTGATAAGACTCATGCTGTTTGTGAACAAATGGGGCGTTTTTGATCTTCCATTCGAAGTCATATGACCAACGAAACTCAGCGGTGGACAATGGTTTACTTCCCTAGTTTCGATTAAAATGTGTTTGTCTAGATAGATCCAGAAGCTATTCAGTGGTCGAGCTCTGCGGCCAGAGCCATCTACTCCCTGAGTACGGCACGCAAGTATTCACAGAGTCTAGGGAGTGTTACACGTGACAAGCGCCCCCTTTTTTCGACAGACCGCTCCAACGCGAAAAAAAAATCAAGTCTTTCTCGTTCATAGTAGCTCTGACTCTGTCTAAATCCGATCATGCTATCCTTTCATGATTTTCGCGAGTAACGTACTCAAATCAATTGCGATGAATCGAAACATCCTACAATACCTTGCAGTATCGAGTATCTCAAAAGCTGCCTACGAACAAAATGAAGCAACGAGCCAAATTAAATACAAAAATATTCGGGTACGAATTAATCGTAAATAGGCCTTTCAAAAATTGAATACGGTTACCAGCTCGTACTATGAGCCTTACACTCAGCCTTGTGTTACCCCTGCAGCCGCTAATGCACGCCACCCCTCCATCAATGCCGTCTTCAACTTCAGAGTCCTGATCTTATTCCTACATCTGACATGACATAACAAACCAAAGCCAACCTTTCGACAAGCTACCACAACAGACTTCAAGGACAATATCATACGACTCTGCTCCCATCCAAAATCAACCCTTTCGCCCACCAGGTCGTACAGTCCTTTTCCGCCATCTCCCAAAGCTGAGACCTGTCTCACCCGACCTGCGCCATCGATTGGAACACAGCCGAAAATAAATGAAATTCAGGCGTCACTGCAGGACTCAGTATTTCTTTTAAGTGAGGGACAAAGAGCCCGATAAGAGTCGCCAAGATCAGCCTCATCGCATGCACCTCGTCTCAGGAAAATCGCCAGGCTGAATTTCTGCCAGACAACTGACAACACCAACTGTACTCTACTGTACTGCTTTACTCTCTCCCCGCTTTAGAGATTCTTGCAACCCTCTTGTTTAGTGCCATAATCTTGTGAGTTGCCCTTGCCGCCTCGAGCAAAACAGCTTCAGCTCCTCAAGCCTCAACACCCACACAAGGCTACCCCCAAAATGTCCAACCCACCCGCCAACGCAAACGGAGACGACGACGACTCCATCCTCGTCTCCATCGCAGTAGGTGCCGCCGCTCTCTGCTGCCTCCCCTGTCTCTGCGCCGCAGGTTCCTTCTTGGTGCTCCGCCACGCCATCTCAAGAGCAGCAGCCTACCAACGGCCCAGCACTCGTCGACGCATTGCAAAAGAACGAGCCGCTGAAGAAGAAAGAATGGAGCAGATTCGAACCAGGAGGAACGTACCAAAAAATGTGGCGCCGAGGAAAAGTCATGTTGTTGATCCGAAGAGTGGATTGTTGACGGGGGTGAAGATGGAGAGGCATTTGACGATTGGACGGCCGGTGGAGATTGAGATTGAGAAGAAGGGGAGTTTTAGAGAGGATTTCGGGGAGGAGAAAGTTTGTGGCGTGGTTGAGAAGCCGGTGAAAGTTACCATGGGACAGGAGCAGAGTAGTTTGTTCAGACTTCCGCTTGAGATCAGGAGGCAGATTTATGAGGAGGCCATTGGGAAGTATAAGATTCATATTACGTTTAACCAGACGTATAGGAAAATGGGACACCAGAGATGCAGGCATGCTACGAGGAAGGATTGTTTTAATGGGCAATGTACGGTTCGGCATAAGCAGAAGGGGGCGAAGGACGCATTTGGGCAGGTAGATTTGCTAGCGCTATTGCAGACTTGTCGTGTGATGTAAGTTCTGTTTGTTCTTCGGTTCAAATCATACTGATCTGAATATGAACAGCTACGGCGAAGCAGTTGATGTTTTGTACCGAGAAAACACCTTCACCTTCCCCAAACTCGGCGAAGTATTGAAGTTGTCCATGACAGTTCTTCCAGAAAGAATGGCACTGATCAAGAGCGTGCAATGGAAGCAAGTCCCCTCGTTACTTCCCCTATTGCCCCCATGACTGACAAAAATGAAACAGGGTCTGCTACTGCAGCCCAACTGTCCACACCACTACCCCATGGCTCGAGTGCAACAAGCCGGACTGCAGTTGCGTGGCATGCTTGCCAGATAAGACCTATTCCCAGATCAGAGTAAGCCCCCCTCTCAATTGAGTGGACCGTACTGACATATCGCAGGTCCGCCGTTGGATTATTTATACTTGGATGATGCGAAGTCAGGAGAATGACCCTAACGCTCATGCTTTGGATCACGTATCGCATGCTAGCAGATAAAGTATTTGAATTTGAATACTCTACGATGTAGTATTATTATCGAGGTTGTTCGCGAATGTATGGCGTTTTTGAGTTGGGATGTGTATTTTCGGAAACAGCAAAGGCGCAAAGGAAGACTGTTTTGATTCGAAAGGACGAAATCTAAACAGCTACTGCCAGAACGAAATTATGAATTCTATTTTCTGTTTTGTCCATCTGTTTACGTTGTTATACTCTGTGATTCTAAACAAATATTTTTTCATTTACATTCACGTTCCAATTCTTCTTCACGCCTGTTCTAAATGCTGTTCCTCACCAACTTCCTCAAAGAGCCGTGAATCACCGCTCAAAGAAACCAATATGTATAAAACCTCTCCTCTCACACCCATACAGTCATTTCCCAATCACAACTATCGATAACTCCCAACAGATTATTTCCAACAAACACAACTAACAAATTTCGAATTCATCTTCAATTTCAAATTCAACACCAAACCACAATATGGAACACCCAAAACGCATAGTTAGCGTCGGCATCGCCGGCCCCTCCTCCGCAGGAAAAAGCACCCTCGCCTACCTCCTCCCAAATCTTCTCCTGCAACTCCAATCTGAGACGCAGCAACGTCATCACCCAAGACAACTATTTCCGCTCGAAAGATGACTGTCCACCCGTCTCTTTCCTCTCGGCTCCGACTCCGGACGACATCTCCTACGTCGAGGAGTCCATCGTGAAAGCCGCCAAGATAGCCAAAGAAGAGGAGGAGAAGGCGAAGGAGAAGAAACCAGCATATGACCCCTGGTACCGCCCCTCGGAGTACGAAATTCTCGAATCCCTGAAGACGCGAAGTAAGAATCCCCTCTACAAATACACCTACGAAGCCCTTGCCGGGGATGGCGATCCAAAAAGATGGGTCGTCAGAGGTCCGAATTCAGACTGCCCTGAGGCCATTGACTTTCGCCCATTACTGAAAGATGTAAAGACTCTCAAAAAAGGCAGTTGGTGCCGAACAGCAGAATTAAATGGCTATAGAGCCCACGTCCGTAAAGAGAATGCCAAGCCCGTTGGATCTGGCTCTGATTATGAGAGGATGGGTATCAGGGATGGAGATATCGGTCTCGAGGACGCGGGGCTCTGCAGATTGGAGGGGCTCATGGGTGAGTATGGTGTGGGGGAGTATGACGATTTGGTGAGGTGTGAACAGAGGAGAGTTAGTAAGGCGTTGTATAAGGCGGAGAAGGAAGATTGGGGATTTTTGTTCACGGAAGGATTTCTCCTCTTCATACCTCCTGCCACCTCCTCAGCTTCAGACTCTACATCCAAAGCAGATGCAGAGTTATTCAAAATGAGACAAAAACTCATGAACCTCTTCGACGTCAAACTCTTCCTGCCAGCCACAAAAGAAGATGCCAAAGCGCGCAGGTTCGCCAGGAGACAGTATACCGATGAAGAATCTTCAAAGTATTTTGGACCCCTTAAGACGGGCATGAGACTCCCTGGGCAGATGTGGAAATCTGAGGGGTACTTCGAAGACGTGGCTTGGGATGGATATTGCAAGGAGTATAAGTGGTTGCTTGAGGATGGGAAGGGTTGGGAGAACGGGGTTGATGTTTGGTGGGATGGATTGAAGGGGGAGGAGATTGAGGCCGCTGTGAAGTGGGCTGTTGGTGTTATTCTGGAGAAACTTGAGAAGTTAGAGGAATGCAGATAAGATCAGCCCCGAGCAATTTCCTTTGATTGTATTTCCTCTCCTCTTCTCATTGTTACTTCCTAGTCTGATTGCTTGCCCTCTCCTTGCTGTAAACGTTCTTGCTTGCCGTCCTCGCTATAGAAAATAAATACAAAAAAGGAATTAACGTCTATCCCTGCGTGCCGAAAAAACTTTATAGTTTAGGGGTCTTAAATCTCTACCACATAAATATATAAAGTTATAACCTGTTTGCTATTGTTCTTTAGCTATTTCTCTACAAGGGCTCGACTTGCAGTTAGGGAAAAATACTGCAGACTGTCTATGTGGTCGATCGTCCTGTTGAGAGCGTCAAAAGCTGCTGTAGCTATTAGCCCCTGCTCTATTATGACTATTGACCCGTCCCTGGAACTCGGGGCCATGGCATAAAGCTTCTATTGAGTCTAAATATAGCTCCAAAGTTGGAAGACACAAAGCCAAGGAAACCTACCTGCCGGATTTATCCGGACAATAGTGGGAGGTACATTAAATGCCAAGTATCTTAATAAGTGAGGAAGGATTTATCGCCCTTACCCAGTATTGTATTCACCACCACGCCAGTCGTATTTTATTACGCATTTTATAAATGTCACGTGCAAATGTGACATTCTTCAGAAGTTTCACCACATACAGCCACATATTCTGCACGGAGTTGAGCGATCGCATCAGTGAAGCCCGCGCAGGGTCCTTTCTGCTAGGAATATGGCGAGTATCGAATATCGGCGCACCGGTTTCCGGGGCATGCACCATATTCTAGCCTCCGTGATGTATAGTACGCCCGCTCGGAATGGTCCAGACAGCCGCCATGATCTTCTGCAGTGGTTGGCCACGATTAGCTGGTCTGGCGTGCTCGTAGTAATGCTGCACGATGACACCATGCCGTGAGGCCGTCGTTCACCTGAGCCATGCGAACACAACCTCGACCCAACCTGTACTCCCAACTCAGCAAATACATGCATATCAGCCCCTGCCACAACTATTCACAGACATTTTTTATTCAGAGATTCTCTCAGATCCTGTCTGAGCAATGTGCCTCCTACAGTAAGTTACCCTACCCCTCTGGAGCCTATTCAGCGTCAGTTCTCGCACAGCTCGGGATTTCTCTTGAACAGTCACAGAGCTCTTGCACAGTCTCGCTTTTAGAGGCGGAGGCTGGGTGAACTCAGCGGCAAGCAGCGTGTTTGTCTCGAATGACGGGACGGTCCAGCTCTGGGACACCATCACAGGAGCACCGCTACAGGCGCTCATGGGCCACTCAGACAGGGTCAACTTAGTAGCCTTCTTGCCAGACGGCAGGCAGGTGAATTGAATACTCTACTTGTGTCAAACGATTGGGTCTTAGAAGGGGACACGAAAATTATCTGTTTACCTTTTGAATACCGACAACCAAGTTGTATATCTATTTAGAACCAAAGTCTTGTCTTAGGATACTCATCAGGGAGAGTTTCTATTATCGGATTTAAAGAAGGGTCAAAGGCTATATACTGAGGACTATTCTAGTACTCATTATCGACGTTCTTATAACTCCTAATATGATATCTTTTCTCCTTTTATCTCTATTTCATAAAGGGTTAAGGGGAGCATATGCCTTTATTGCAGTTTGTAATTGCCACTCAATTGCTAGAATCTTCTAGAATAAGCTATTGCATTTGGTTATACTATCGATTATCCCGTCGACGGCGTCAAAAGCCGCTTCAGCTCTTCCCCCTGCTCCACCTCGAATATCGGCTTATATCAAATTTCGGGACTATAATACGAAGGTTTTATTAAGAAAAATAATCTCTCTAAGCTTTAAAGATACAAAGTAGAAGAAAACCTGTTTACCGAGTTTATCCGGACAAAGAGAGAGGTAAGTTACTAACTATATGAATTCCAACTCTTGAGGCTCAATCTCCCTACGCTCAAGTTCCTCCATGATTTCTCCCTTCATCAAGCCATATATATTACATGAACCAATGACTATATATTCCTTCCCCGTAAAACGAATGACAAGAGGAACATCACAGCCAAATGGAATAAATATCTTATCATCTGGCCGCATATCTCGTGGTCCAATACCAAAATACTCGTTCTGAGTGATGAAGAAACATTGCGAGTTGCTCCGAGCTAGTTCTGTCGCATTCAGAAATGGAGGGACATTTCCCTCTAATAAGGAATCTATAGATTTGTCCTTGAAAGCACTAGGTTGCTCTCGACTACCCCACAAAGCATCGTCGAGGTTCTGGGACAAATGCTCCGTTAGGCCACCTTCATACAAGTATTGATAATTTGACACCCAACGAGATCTCTTTCCAAGGAAGGCAACAAGAACACCCAAGTATCCACCGACCAAGTGAGCAGAGCTTCGGTCAGCAAGGTCCTTCCCCGTAAGAAGACAGAACAATGCGAAAAGGACTGTGTCGCCTGTTGGGTAGCGAAGCTTAATAAAATTCCTGGAAAGCATTAAGCACGTCCCAATATGTTCCGCTACTGGGACTACCCCGTCTACCAGTCTAGGCAGAACCGAGATACGCTCATCTAAATCTTCCGGATACGACTCCCTTGGGAAAAAGTGTACGACGAGGATGCTGCTATGTAAAATCCCTTTGGCGAATAGTGATAGGGAGTTTTGAGATATATATGCCTCGGCGATGCTGTCTCCTGATGCCTTGTAACCAAACGAAGCCCCTGGCGTCCCAACTGCTGCCGTGACACAATCAAGGTGCGGCACCCAAGAAGGCAGACTACATGTGTGCCCCGTCCGGAGGGACGAAATTCCACTCAAGGACATAATCTGTATCTTTTTTGATGTTTCTAAGAGTGTTCGAAAAAGATCCGTATAGACTTGTTGTAGAGACCATTCGTAGTGTGGCTTAATTGGACAATCCACAAAGTTGACTAGGCCAAGTATACCGTAAAGTTTGTCTTTTGGATCTGTGGATCCAAAGAATCTAGTAGAGTAAAGAACTTCCAGAAATTCCAAAAGTGGTAGAGGTTTGTCAATTTTCCAAAGGCCCAACGAGGCTGTGAATTGCCCCGAAGAATAACGAAAAAGTAGAGGAGTAGCTTCTGGCACTTGGAGCGCCAATGCCTCTAAGACATTCGGGGCTTCTTTCAAGCAGTTCCAAGCTGCCCATGCGGAAAAGAATGTGAAGGAATCAAAGAACCCGGCGGATCCACACCGAAAGACTCGAGATTGTGCTTTAACATATTCCTGAAGGACCCAGATCCTCCGCCACCAAGGTCGTTCGAAGAGCTTGCCCAGAGCATCCCAAGACGCTGTATCAAAAGCATAAGGTCCGACCTCGTCGAGTATAATTTGAAACTCTTCCACCGTCCTTGGCGTCCGTGGTGATCCCGAATGTTCTTTAATGAACTTAAAGTATGCTTCACCCCAGTCTATAATCAAAGAGCAGGCCAAGTTGCTATCGTCAGATTCGTCTCCCAGCCAGATAACCAAAAGCGAACAGGCTCGATATATTTCCCCCATCAGAAGCACCTGGTTACTCTTCTCACTTGTATCTTGCTGATTAATGCAGATGGCATCGATCCAGCAAACAAATTCCTTCGATTGTTGTCGTAACGCCATAAGCGCACCGAACAAATTCTCTGTGACATGGAATTTCTCCCCATTGAGCTGGATCAGGCGGGCGATGCTTGCATCTCCCCAAACGTAGGAGAGAGCCGTGAACTCCGGGGATTCCTTCAAGCATGTGACCGACAGCGTACATTTGATGGGCAGGTCATCATATTCAGCAGGCTCTATTGTGACAAGCCTTATCTCTTGCTTTGTGGTGTCGATCGGTATGTAACCGCTAAAAGACATCGTCGAAAGGCTATCGAGAGGTATTGTATAAAGCGAATCGGTTTTATCTTTCTTTTGTACAAACAATGATAGACAGGACGTGAGAAGAGATATTTAAGGGACATGTAGAATTGTAAGGCGAGGATGTCCTGTTCGTGGCCAAAAAAACTGTCGTTATGGATTTCGCCTAGGCAAGGACTTTTATATTCCCCCCCCTATTAATAACTCAACAACCACTGATAAAATCCATTAAAACTTGATACGGAGCAATGCAAGACTCATGCGAAACTATTCCCTGTTCCTATAATTAATATTAATTTTGTAAGTCTCGTAATTGCTGTTATCAAATTTCGCGCACGGGCCACATGTCACGGAAACACAGTTTATTCCGCCACTTTTTTTGACCACGCAGAGGTCCTCTTCGTGGCCAAAAAAAACTGTCGTTCGTCCAAATACGCGTAAACATTATAGGGCCGTGCGCCGCTGTTTCGCACTAAGTCAAAATTGTCAGCCGAGGTACTACTACGTACAGGCCACAATAAATGTTAATGAGCATTGACCAGTATTTAACTGCAAATAGCAATATCCCGCGAAAGCCGAACAGGTGATTGGTCTGGCGACCCTTGGACACGGCCACAATCACCTCACATTTAACATTTATTAAGGCCTGTGGGTAGTAATCCGCGTGGCGACCTTACCTAAATCTGCCCGCCACAGCAGCCACAAGGCTAATGACGATTTCCTGTAAAGGGATAAGGCCTTAAAGCTCGGATAAGATTCTTTTACAAAGTATTAGGATGGTATAAGCTTGGTGGTGGAGCTGTGGTAGATGAATCCTATTACGCTATAAAAGAGACTTTTTGCAAATCAGGCGTGAGGGCGACGACGAGAATATAATTTTCTTGGTAAGAGGGGTTTAGGGTATCTGGGAGTAGCTATGGAACATAGCTTATGAAAAATTATAGGAGATACTAAAGTGTACACAGATTTTAAGATGCTTCAAGTCAAAGTACCTATCATTTTTTTTCAGCACATATGGTGTCTTTTCGGCACGCAGGGATGGACGCTATCCCTGAAAATTGACTTACTTCGTTCACCATACCGTTTCTAAATACAAAAAATCATTTCAAAAGCATTAATCCCCTCCTTTCCTCCCCCCCTCAACAACCCCCAACAGCAACTCGACAGCCCACCTAACACTCTCCTCCATCCCCCACCCCTCAGGCCTAACATCTACCCCCTCCCTCACGCTGCCCTCCTCTCCATTCCCACCCAACAACCACCCAAACTCCCTCTCATACCCCACCCAAGCAACCCCCT
>Ga0247778_1000881_pt1 | contig 21105 bp, 26 predicted proteins | sample UWRJL049202B5_FD_179939 | JGI IMG/M metagenome (GOLD analysis project Ga0247778, IMG submission 179939) | Plant litter microbial communities from Arlington Agricultural Research Station in Wisconsin, United States - UWRJ-L049-202B-5 | ecosystem: Environmental > Terrestrial > Plant litter >... | reverse complement strand
AATGGGGGGTTTAGGAAGAGGGAGGCCAAGGCGGCGAAGTTGTTGGAGAGTGTGGTGGGGAGTTTTGAGGGGGGGAAGAAGAAGAGGTAGATGTTGCTTGTGGGGTTATATAGGTTTTGGTTTTGGTTGGCGGGGGGGCTTGGATACTATTTTTTTGTAATAGATTGGGTGGAGGAGCTTTTGGATATATGGTTGGGAGGTTGGCTTGTGATACCTGGTTGGATGTATAGAGCTAAGGAGCCCAATTGGCTGGTTAGATATGACAAATTTAACGACTTAATAATATAAGCTGTGTTCAGCGTAGCTGTTCATACGATCCTGTTTATTACTCGACATCACCCAATACTCCAGGTTTGTCCAAAATTACTGCATATAATTAAAAACGTAACTAAATATTTTCGAGACTTCGATCCTTCCCCACGGTCTGCAAGGGGACCTCCGACGACGGCGTCCAAATCCCCCGGCTACTCCAAACCATATCCGAATCGAAGCCGTAGATCCGATTCGTACCGCGCCCAGACTCGCATTATCGCCATACTCCCGTTGCCTATTCGAACGAGTCGAGTGAAAAGTGAGGCTGTTTATGACGCTACTATTGCAGGATTGCCCATAGTGTCTTTGAGGAAATGGCGTATTGTCGGGAGGCACGCCGCGAGGAGCGCCACGGAAATCTCGATTAGGAGCTAGTATGCTGGTCCTGTTATTGTGACTGAAAGAGGACTTAGGATTGGGACGTATGTATTAGCGGGGTTGAGAGGCGTACGGTCTTGGTCGTCGTTTTCATTATAGCTTTCTGTGACAGTAGTTAGAAGTGATTTGATGCTATGGATATTGGGCGATGCTTACCGTGATAGACTCTGGATACAACACTCAATCGGACGGAGGCAGAGATTATGGCATTGTTTCATATCAGCTCGATTCCATGTCTTTGGGAATTTGAACTACTTACATAAGGTCCACCAGAAAGATCAAGCTAATGCCAAATTTCTTTGATGTGGGGAGTTACAAACTCCACAGCTTCGTATATCATTAGTATATCCTTCACAATTATACAGCAACATTGGGAACATATACCAAAGGAAGCGGGATCAGTAGAACAAGCCAATCAGTAATAACATCGCTAATTATAAAGCAGAACGTTATCAAATGGGTATAGAAACACTTGGGTTTGAGGCCTTCAGTCGGTCTCCGGAGCCCGCTGAATTCCCTTCTGCAGATAAAGAGGTACGTGAAAAAGAAGGGTATGGTCCACAGAGCCACAACGACCATCATACCGAGAATTACGATATGCGCAAGACCTCTCCCGTGGGGACAGAATATTCCGTGATAGGAGGCGAGGAGACCCAATTTGATGAGACCTAATGCTGGGATACATATCAGGTACAGGGCCCAGTCGACCTGAGAAGTGGTATCAGTATAAACAGATACATGCTCATCCAGTAGAAGCTCCTCCGTACCTGGAGATTAATAATTGCGGCGGGAGTGACAGTAGTAAATGAGGTCCTCGAGGTGACATGCTTGTTTGGTGTATCAGGTATTCGGTATCCAATCGAGTGTTTGGCAACACCTGCCGGCAAGTTAGTCTGTAGCCCAAATCGAGAATAAGAGCAACAAACTCACCAATGATCATTGTTATCCCAGCGCCTATGACCAGCATCTATGTACAATTACTCTCATCAGCCCTCGCCCAAGAAGCTTTCTTCAAATTTAACAGGGGAGTCCTACGAGCGCTGGAATTGTAAGCCAGTCATCAAAGCTTAAGCGCTTGCCCTTGCTTCCTTCTAGTATGCAACCTCAAAAACACCGCTCCAACATCGAGAATCGGTAGAACGATGGCAGCAGCGAGGTTCCAGCTCGCCGATTGATAGTAATACTCAACCGGCTCTCCCCGAGTAGTCATTTTCGAAATTCGGCATCGATCTTGTGGTTTGAATTTGACAGCAAGGTCTTGGATGCCCTGCTCTCATTCATGAGGATGTACTGTAGGGGAGAGAGGAAAGACGTATTTTCGACAACAAGTTAACAACAATGTATCACATAAAGAGTGCCTATCCCGGTTCGCGGGATCTACTGCCGCGGCGTCCAATGTAACCATTCTCGGTATAGCTCTCTTCTAAAGTAATCCGGTCCGGTAGTTCGGCGGCATCACTCAAAGAAAGGAACCAAATCTGGGGGGAAACCGCGAGCAAGTCGCCGATTTAAAAAGGGAGCTAAAGAAATGTTTAATGGGCTCGTATGTGTCGGTTGACAACTTGACATTATCATCCTGAGTCCCGACCCCCCAATCCCGGGCTCGGGCTACTCCTAACAAGGGACGGGCCGCCCCCACCGACTAAACAATGATCTGCCAGACTTGCAGCACAGGTAGGCACGGCTTAACTGCTAGCACACACAGGATAAACAGAATCTTATCTAACGACCAGAACGAACAAGACCTGCCTTTATCAGAATCTGACACCCAGGCTTTCGGGGTTGTCGAAATGGTTCTGAAAGGAGTGCGAAACCTTTCACTCACGATTCGACGACACCAACGTGAAATTGAGAGGACAAGAAACAAGTACCGGTACCCCTCACAAATCCAAGTTTATTCGATCAATACGAGTTCACAACAAGCACTGCTTTGTTGATGCCCACTCGGATCATCAGCCCTTCTGAAGGATCGGTTTTGTTGTCTTCGATGTTAAAAGTTCCAGGTTGAGGCTGAACATGGGACGGCGGGGGGCGCTCAAGCCACTAAGTTTAGCGAGGCACCTAGTAAAATTTCAGGGGAATGCTCGCTAAAGCCCCTGAGATTTTGCTGGAACTTCACTGGAATATTGATTTTCCCCCTTCGAAGTCTTGAACCATTCAGCCCAACGTTATCTGGCCTGAACTGGCCTTTCAAGAACCCTCTCGAGGATTCCCAGTATTTCTACTCTTCTTGCAACAATTTACACTTGCTAAAGGAGATCTCAAGTGGTGATTGTATATGTCACAATCGGTGGCGTTTCCGCTTGCTGTTTGGATCCTCCCCGCGCTAGTTTCCTTGCTTTGCATTTAAGTCTACTCTTTTTCAGAGCAGTGGAGGCTGCAGATGCCTCAGGAATCTGTCGGTCTGGCGCTTTGTATCCACATGCAATTGCAGCTTTAGAAAGCCTTCAATTACTATTTGTAAGGCTTCAATAATAATAAAATGAGGTTGAAATAAGAGAGTGGCAGACGCTGCATTGATTTATACGTTGTGAATGTGTTGGCATCGGGTTTGTATTGTTGATACGACCCCCAGCAAGAACGTCTGGTAACATTCTGTAACTGGATTTTGACTTTTTGAAAAAAGGTAGAAAGTCAAGTACCGGTACAAAAATGTCCGGTCTGTTTGCCGATCCCGCACTCGATATGGGCCTCTGGGACCATGAACTTCAAGATCTAGGACGCGGCTTTCAAAAACAAAGCCAGCTTCGATGGAGACGAATATATCTCTGGTTTGTTCGTGTCAAATATTATGAAAGGGTTGAATGGCGAGGGTTGAATTGAGAGCAAGGGAGGACATGAGCAAGGGAAAACAGGGAGGTGGGGTGGCGGGGGTTTGCTTCTTCGCTAATGCAAGGCCCGGCACTTTGGAATATGGGACCTATTCAGGGGTAATTAGTGGTCAGAAGGATCAATTACCTAGTACGCAAGGATTGGTTTGACTTGATAACCTGCCCATCGCCACTACGGATATTATCTCCCAATGCACAATTCGATCCGAAGTGGGTGAGAAAGTTCCCGATCATTGTATTTTCTATTTGATTTGATGGTCAGATTGTATGACATATGACATATGACATATGCACATGGAAAGGGGAGACTTGCATCGCAATGAAAACATGTTAGCCATGCAAACTGGTAGTCGGCCAGGTAAACCAATACAGGACTGGTTAGGATTGGAATGATTGGGGTTTGGATTGCTCAAAATTGAATGCGAAAAACTTGGAGAAGAGTATCTCTTCAATCGAATCTCTAGGATGGGTTATGCTGTTTTCTTCGCGGAAGCCCCCTTCCCCCGCCTCTAGTATCCGAGCATTTTTTCATTCTGCCATTTAAACCGCCCAACCCCACACTCTCAGCAAGACTCCTATATAAATAAAAACGAGAATGTCTAGCGACAAATATATTCGTGGTCTAGTCGTCAAGCACGTTTTGTTCAAATTCACACCTTAACTAACATCTCTGTCGTAGGCAGCCTTGTCCCTCCGCCCTCTGCTCTGTTAGAGCGAAAGCAGGAAACATTCCCCCTTTTCTGTTTCACTAAAATTGAAAATATTGACGTAACTGTTTGAATCAGAGCAAAGCATTGAAGTGTAGCTCTGCTAGAGTCTACTCGTTGAGGCCACAGCTTGTGAGATCCTAAATTGGCGATCAAGGCTGTGCTAGAGTCCCTTGAGATTGGGAGTTTGCTTGCTAAGTAAGTTGTCCTCTGTTTCTTCTATTTGACGACTACAACACTTTTTCCCCCAAAGAAGCGGAAATACGCCGTGTTCTTATACTTTTATTTCTTTTGTTTCTTTGCGAGCAAATATTTATAACTACGGCAAAGACCTGGTGGACTGCCCGACCCACCAATTAGGGACCCACGGCCCGTCCTTACTGCTCCTCTTAGAGGTTTTGGAATTTGGAACGGCACGGCGGTTGTTGACCCAGATTAGGGACATTTGGCCCGAGATCGACGATCTCAGTCCTTCAAATAAACGCAAAGTTTCGGCTCAGGTTGATTCGGCAGCACATCTTTGTCGACGGAGCGAGTATCTCCAAGGTAAAAACTTGCTGCATCTGTCGATCGACAGATCCAAAGTTCAGAATTACTTTTAACTATATATCGGTAAATGTGCCAATGCTGCATTACCTCTCAAGTGAGTGTCTAAGAAACATGATTTGTTGTGGCCGACAGCATCTCGAGCTTCGACAAGCGCTTCAAAAATGACTTTCGCCCCCCGGCGTATGCAACGAAGAGAAAACTGCTCTAATATCATGTTACGTTGCGTCGTAATTCATAGCAGTGCGAAAACCATCCGTATGTTATCGACCTAGGCCTTTGAGATCTTCCAGCCCGACACTACCTTCTTTTGGAACATGCCAGATGGATCGTATTTGGTTGCGACCTTACGGATGAAGTTGATGTTGTCCGCCCCATAACTTTTGAGTGGATTTTGAGTCTTATCGACGTAGTTCAAATACTGCCAATCGACATCAAGACAATTGGTTTGCGCAAACTTCTCGAGTGTCGCTGAAAAAGCTGCTAGCTTCTCCTGCATGATTGCCTGTTGTTGAGGGGTTTCCGAAGCGCCAGTAATGAGCCATAAGAGAGCATTACCATTAACTTTATCAAGGCCCAGCATGTTGCCTCCATTGTCAATCGAGTGCTGGGTGAAGAGGGTTGGAATGGGCTGGAATAGGCACTGAGTGCTGAAGTTACCCGCCGGTATCAAGCCCTTGAGCTCGTTTACCAGCCCATCGTGCATTTCAGCCGCCTTCTTAATGAGTTTGACATTATTTTTAAAAGTGAGGGAGAACCACACTTGCCTTGGTTTGATTATCAGCCAGGCGCTTTATGAAACAGGAACAAGAGGGAAGATGAGCAGCAAACTTACTGTTGATGACTCGGTAGCAGATAGCTATCTGCCATGTTTTCCATGGTCCTCTTCTTGACATCGTCCACGGCTGCTGGTATCTTTCGGATCTTATCGAATGCCGATGCGTTAACAACGCCGTTGGTATCAACAACTACATGGGCGACAAGAACCTCGGGCGAGGAGCTGGGATTGAATGTGTAATTGATGATGTATGCATCCTCTGGGTTCTTTTGGTTATTGTTCGTGAAATCGACCATTGTTTGAGCGAGCGCGTCTCCCTCGCTCCTGGCAGAGGCTCTGATGCCGCCCCAGATGTCCTTTGCTGGGAACGCATTCAAGTCGAAACGGGTCACAATGCCAAAGTTCCCTGAGCCACCCTTCAGGGCTTTCCAGAGATCTGAGTGCGAGGTTTTGTTCGCATTGATGATATCACCATTAGCTAGGACGACCTCAAAGTTAGCAACGTTGTCGCAGGCAAAACCGCGGACGCCTGCAAAGTACGAATTGCCACCACCGGTCAGGAAACCACCTATGCCCACGTTTCCATCACGGCCTCCGGCCACGCAAACATTATACTTCAGGAGTTCCAGGTAAACATCGCCCCATCGCGGGCCAGGCTGGATAGAAGCAAGATTAGAAGTAGCGTCGTAAGTTACTTGGGTCATGAGTCCCAGATCAATCGTGATTCCATTATGGATATCATTTGAGCCTGCCCACTGTGTATGACCACCGCTACGAAGTGCAACAGAGCTGTCAATCCCAGCGAGCGCCTTGACAATGCGAGATACTTCCTCGGTCGTGCGAGGCTGAACTATACAGTTGGGATGCAGCGGGACGTTGGCGGCCCAATACGAAGCCTCCCGGTTTGCATAGGCGTCGGACCCGGGTAAGATGGCCAAGTCCTGCAGGCCCGCGGCGGTAAGTTGATTCGTGAGTTGCTTGCACTGTGTCAACCAGTCAGTCTCCAGGATTCTTGCTGGGGGAAAATAAGAGACGAAGGACGGGGAAGGCGGGAGATGATCATGATAGTCGAGGAAAGTTACAAACGTTGGTTTCATTCGTCCCTGACGCCGTCGCGAGGCACGTACTTGCAATTGCACACAGAAGTACCGGTAATTGCCATTGCAAGAGCAAAGCGCTTGCATGAAGTTGGTCAGATAATAAGAACATGGCTGCGGCAATGCGGTATGATCTTGTGAGACGGTGACACAAAAAATCCTGCAGGTCTGAGTCGGGGGAGGGGGGTTGAGAAATTAATATACTTCGTTAAATGTACCTAGGTAGGAAAGATTTGCATAATCCCTGCGTCTTCCCGCAAATGATGGTCGAAGTTCTTACTGGCTATGTTTGGCTTGCAAGTTGCACCATCCATGGAGCGCAAGGGGATTCCATGCGTTTATCTGTCAGTGTAACATCCGAACATGCGGGCTACAGAGCTAGTGACCTCGTTCCTCTGCAAGTTTGTGCCGCTGTCCAAGCGTTCGGGGAAGATCCGTGCCGTGTCGTGCCGTATATGGGACCTACTACATACAGTAGCCACAGCGTTCTGTCCGGCGTCTTCGGTTGTTGTCGCCCTAGGGAGGAATCTGTCAACATTTGAGAGCCTCGTTCGCATTGAGAAGAAAATGCGACACAATGGTAAGTACGCAAAGCTTACACATGGGACAGGAATCCTGCTTGCATCTACCAGTGTATCCATGTAGAGTATTCACAATATAACGCCAGGATTGAAAATTCATGGATTCCCCAGTAAATAGATCACCAATCACGGCAAGATTCGGGTTAGGCTTCATTGGTCAGCCTCTCAACTCAGATCCTTCGCGCCGAGATCTCGATTTGAGGGGAGCGTTGACTAACCTGGTTGGGTAATTCAAGTAAAGAATAACACTCCCGTAGTCGAGATATAATTTATAAAGTACGAGTCTGATTCTGAGCCGAGAATTGACTGCCGAATCAAATTCTAAACGCGGCCCTGGAACAACCTTAAATATTTTTAATCTGCTTCTTCTACCAGCCTCGTTTCAAATAGCCGTCCTTTGAGCACAGTGCTCAGACTCACTTGCAGCATCTTCACTGCTTCAGCGATCTGATCCACTTCTTATACTTCGTACATGTCTAATCCACTTCTCCTCTCCCCCGATTGCTTACTTTTCTCAAACTTCTCACCGCAGCCTTCAATTCCACCTCAGGGATGGCATTGCCTGTTACTAATGGCGTTGTCACCGTGCTCCCTCCACCTGAAGGCTACATTGTCGACTTTGACAATCCCCAGAGAAATGGAGACGTCACATGTTATTGGCTTACGGGCGTGGGCAGTTTGCTCGCGCTTGTGTTTCTAGGCCAGCGATTATACGTAAAGGGAGTTATACGTAGACAATTGTCCTTTGACGATGGTGTGTATGGAATTGATCCTCTGGATGTGCATGTGCTATTTTCAATGTGCTGACCGAGAGATAGGTATTCTCATAATAGCGTGGGTAGGTTCAGATCCTTCTTGTAGTCCATCAGTATAGCTAGATTTTTCCTAACACTGATCCGCACAGCTATTCTCTATTGCTATTCAAGCTTTGATTGTCCGTAAGTGGCTTACCATCTGACCTAGATGAATATCTGCTCAAAATTTGGGTAGGAGCTTTCGTATTTCAGTACACTGGAGTCCATGCCTGGGAGATACCGTTCTCAAAATTCCAGGAAACCTATTTCGTACGTCTAATTTCATTCGGAATAGTCTTCACAGACCACTGATATGTGTGCCAGTACACCGTGTATTTACACACGATCGTCTACGCCCCATGTGTCTGTCTCGCGAAACTAGTTCTCCTGTTCTTCTACCTCCAGCTGGGCAACCAGTCAATGTGGTTCCGGTGGGCCACATATGCGACCATGTTTATTAACGTCGGTGCAAGCACTGGAATATTATTTTCCTCCATCTTCGCCTGTAGTCCCATTGCGATGGGATGGGATCTCACTATTACCGACGGCAAGTGTATTGATCGCCCAGCCATGTATGAGGCTACGGCAGCCTTTGGAGTCATTGTTGATTGTTTTATCATATTTATTCCGATACCCATGGTCCTTCGCCTTCACACTTCGAGGAGCAAGAAAGCCGGGCTACTTATGATGTTTGTGCTTGGTTCAATGTAAGTGCTTAATTTCAGCTTTCCCTGATGTTGTTGACTGCCTAAAAACTCTACCGGTTCTCAAGCGTTTCAATGCCTTGCCGGTCTCATACATTCAGGTGCTGACACTGCTTCGCTCTTACCTAGAACCGTCATCACCTCGTTCGTTCGACTGATTTTGCTTGTCACCGAGATTAAAGATGCTGACTCCACATGGGTCGGGGGCCCGATAAATTACTGGGTGTAAGCATATTTGATATTTCTGCACCAAATCAACTCTACTTACACATGTCTTAGTTCCATTGAAGCAAATCTCTTGATTATGTGCGCCTCATTGCCGACCTTACGCCAATTCATGCAGCTATTCGTGAATAAGTTCCCCAGCAGCAATGGCAACTCTCACTACTATGTACACTCGGCTTCGGGCGGAAAGAATAACATGCCAAGCATCGGAGGCATCAGCTCTCGCAGCAAGAACAAAAGAGCGCGAGAGACGGATACAGAAATAATAATGGAAACGTTGGCGGAACGCGACGGCGACAGCTGGACCCAACCGCACGATGTCGAAGGGAATGTGCGTGGCAGCGCTGACGGGGATAGTAACAAGGCGATTTTAGACGACCGGGGCATTGAGGGTATGCAAGCAACGCAGGTGAAGTAGGCTCTGTTAAGGCAAGCTCATGCCCGACTCAGCTTAAATCCTCCATTGAAGGTGGTGCTTATGCTCGTGCGAGAAGGGAACCAAACGTGGCGGTGGGAAAATGTATTATGAAGTTTGGGGAGTTGCTCGGGAGGTCGCTGCGCCAATTACAGACGTGGTGTAGATCGGGTATGCGTCAAGTGCTAGTATCAAGTAGCCTCAAGACCGTATATGATTGGAAGAGTATATGACCAATGTAAGGTCCTGTACATTATTTTATACCATGGACTTGAAAGCCAATGGAGGAATAAACAGAAATTCCTATTGCACCCAAGAAATGGAAACTTGAAATTCAGAAAAAGAAGCTGCCGTTTGTGTATGACCCAACTCGCACAAAGGAAACCATCTTACATACCATCTGGCAAGTCGCCCAAACACTCTACCTACAACGCGCCATGAACACCCGTCTCAACATCTCCATTTTCCTGCACATTTGACACCCGTCCCCTCCAACTGGTGGGATTCTTCGACTCCTCATTCTCCTTGATCTCCTTCGCGATCCGCTCAGCCTCTTCCAATTTCTTCTTCAGCGCTCGTTTCTTGGCTTGCAGTTTCATTTGATTGACCTTCGTCTTCTGCTCTTCGTGCAACTTCTTGCTGCTGAAGCGGGTGTCGCGCCAAGACATGTATAATGATGTGTTGGTAATCAACCAAGTCCAAGAAACGTTGAAGGCAAAGGAAAGGAGAGCTCGAATTAATTTGCTGAATGCTAATGTCAGACTCAAACTTGTGACGCAGACCGAGATGGGTACTGAGTTAGGTTAGTGGTGTTTTATGTGGGATGAGGTGGGGTACTTGCTCATGAATTTGAAAATATCACCCCATTGCCAAAGATTATCTCCTTCCTGGCCGGTGAGATTTGTGGCATTCATGCCGAACACACCCGTGAAGAATGAGAGCGGAAGCTATCGATGTTAGTAAGGCTCACAAATATTTCTGGTAGATCCTACGAAGACAATGGTCACTAGGCATTATTAGTAGAGTACAATCAGAATCCCGACTTGAGTGGATATCAACTTACCTATTGTAAACAACATAATCGCGCGGCCTTGCTTCAAAGTTTCTTCTCCTTGCTTCACTGCTTCTCGTGCTTCGACAACTCCAGCTTGCTGCTGTTTGAGACTCAGCAAATCTTTCAACTATACTGAGTTTAGTGACTTCTTTTTGCGGGGGCTGGATACTCACAGCCATCGACGCATTCTCTGCGGCTTCTTTCAAGTATCCCAATTCCAACAGCTGATTTCCTATTCGGTCCAGCAGTTCCACTGCGGCTGTCATCGTAAGATCGTCATCTTCAGTCTCGATTAGATGGTCGAAATGAATAGTTGGGGTCTTTATCAACGATAATGAAGGTCTTTTGGGACTCCTTAGTTCCGAAAAGCTTTTGTCACTTCGGTTGTCAACGCTGTTCTCTCCACCAAAGCTTCCCGGGTGCATGATCCGCCTCATATGTTTGACAAAGGTCCGAGCTACCGTCTCCTCTTGAGTCTTTATCTGCATCATGATGAAGAGTTCGTCAACGATATCTTTGATTTCACGGAGGAGTTCTCCCTCCGGATTAATGTCCAGTAAAACATTTTGCGACTTTTTCGCGGTCCCATTGTCTGGCTCATCGCGGTCGTTATATCGCTTTGAAGCCATCCGAGTGCATTCCCAAAAATGTTCAAAAGAAATTGTTTGTTTGTGAGTCTGCAAGAAGTTAACAATTGTAATAAATCTCAGTCTGGGATACGAGGCATCTTACTACCCTGCCAATCGAATTTGCAAAAGCATCCATAACTTGCGGTTGCAAATCTGTCGGTTGAGTCCGATCAAAAAATACTCTGGAACACTGGTCTATGATGATCAAAGCGAGATCATATACTGAACGCACTTCATCAATACGTGCCTCTCTCAAGCGTGTCCTAATGCATTTCTGTACAGCTGATGCATCGGGCTTGTTTTTGCCCCACCTCTTTGGGAAACAGGTGATGATTGTATCTGAACACGCGTCAGTTTTCAGGCCTGTATTGAGCGCATGCAACATGCGTAATGGATGATTCGAAAATCTAGGCGTGACCTATAGAATCAGGAAGAAAATACAGAGAATGCTTACTTCCATCGAGTACCCACATCCAAAGCTGGTCGACCATCACAATTCGAGAGACTTTTTTGACATTTTCCGTACACTGAACACAAGTTCTATCCTTCTCCCCTGGATCCGCTTTTGTACAACCATAGTGTTCTTTCAAAAGCTTCCGTGATGGTGCTGTCTCACGATATACAACTTGGTCACGATCCCTGCGCCTACAGGCTGTCAGCACCGCCTAAAATTCACAGTATATAAGAATTTGACTAACGAAGTATCTTTCAATGTCCAGTAGTAGCTTTGATCAAGGGTCCTTCGGGGATGGAGCGGAGGCCGCGCCATCAAGTACCGCTCGATGATCTTTTCATCTGTATAAGCATCCATCGCTTCGTACAGCGCTGCTGCAAGGAAAAGAAGCCTTCCAAGTAGTCTTTGGCCTTGGTATGTCTTATGATTTATCTTGCGTGGACTAGAACCTGGTCTTGGCGTCTCTGTCCGAGTTGTGATATGTTCCAAAAAGCCGTCAGAAGTGGTCCGGTCAATGGTCGACTTGACAACAGGAATTGTCACCTCCTCGACTATGTCATCCATAGAGGACCATCTATTGCCACCATATCTACCTATAATACCAGCAGCACGTGCTCTCCTTCGGTCTGTTTCCCAGTGAAGAAAAGGCATCTGCTTGATTGTCAAAACTGCCCATTGGTAGCTCCACACAAATACTTACGAATAGTGCGAGATTCTTTGGTCTGGGTTCTGTACTTTCGTGATCTATAAAATCGGTAAGCATCGGAAAGTAAGTGCTTAAAGTGGAAATTACTAGTTGAAATTGGATAACAGCGAGGACGCATGTGGCGAGTATGAGTCGGTAATTCGATTCGGTCACCATGTTGAAGACCCCTCCAATATTGGGGGCGCAATAGCATTCTTGTCTTTGATTCTGGATGACCCCTTCTCGGCTTTCGATACGGACCATCCAGATTCGGGGTCTCTTCGTTGAAGTACCGCGCTATCGCTTCCTGATTACAGTCATGGTCAGTTTCAGCTGTTGTATTTAGAAGAACAGTGTCTCACTTCAATCCATTCCATATTATTTGCAGGTAGATGAAAGTATCGAATCATGCCCTCTTCGCAAGGCCACATCAAAGGGTTCTTGTCTTTACTACCACTCAACAATAACTTGAGAGGGACCTTTTGATTGGGGAAATTGTCGCTGAAGTCAGGATGATCGTAAGGTCCAGGGTGGGCATGATCCTCGGTCTTTTTGAAGTAAATAGCATTCGCATTGAGATCGCTCAATATCCAGTCTTTCTCTTTTTCTTCGGGTATTCTGGGGTCATTTCGGTCGGCTGGCGGCGGCGGCGTGACTCGAAGATGCTTATAAGTCCTCTTTTTCCTCGGCCAATAATTCGACATTGTCTTCTTGAAGCTGTCTAGAACTTTGCCCGAAGCTGTTCTTGGCCCTTCAACTTCAAAGATGCTTCTCAACTTGGAGATTCGAGCGAGTTCCGCGAGGATCCGCTGCTTAGGTTTGTCTGCATCATCTAGTTCACGAAGAAAGGCCTCACGCTCGCTGAACTTCAAACAACCAAAGTAATGAAGTACGGCATCATCAGGGGATTCTCCGTGGACTAAGCCAGTTCCAGAACTTTGGCAGGTTGCGTAGTCAACCATGTCTGCCACGTGGTGCAGCTTAATTGTTATCCAGGACCTAGTCAAGTGGGAAAAGAAAGGATAGATTCTAGAAAAGTGTGTAATAATTGGAATGAATATAATTACAGAAGGAGACGCGAGGCTCAAAATATGGGGTACAACGTAAGCAATATAATCTTCTTCTCAGCCGCATAACAGAATGATCTTCGTCTCACCAGCTGAGCTGAATACGCCATTGGCTCTCTTCACCGAGCCCGTCTTCTGGAAAAGAAATGTGGAGGCGATGATTGCCGAAGGCTGCCTATGAAAACAATCAGATCTTGGGACCCCAAAGTCGGTGCCTTGTGTCTCTTTACCTCATGTTCGCCTCGTATGTCAAGGGGATGTTATGATGGTGGTGGGAATCGTTGCCTCGCTCGTTTCTAGCTTACGGTGGCTGACCAATTTTTGTTTACCCTGCAAAATCCTGCAGGCTTTATTGCCCTCGACCCAGCCCTCAGCCCTGTGCTTAAAGCGGTGCAACGATACAAATACTTTTAGGTAATAATAGCCCGGAAAAAGGAAGTCTCAGACGAGGCTGGCCAGACTTCTGGCCAAAATCGAATCTGCGATCGAACGTGAGTTATCGGGAATTCTCTTCTGCCAACATGAACACCAAAAATGAGCGACACCTTGCGACGAAAAATTTAGCAGCTCGGCCAAGGCTTCAATCGTATTATCTTGTGTTCAACTCTGAAGTTCCACATGTTTTAACGCTCTCGAACCTATCTCCACACCCCTCGGCATTGACAAGTTTAATCGAGGCCACACATTGCCTCCATCCCAACCAGGGTCTAAGTATACAGGATTGATCACCGTCCACAGCTTTGAACTGATCGCCAAATACTTCAGGCTCTCCTTCAATTGTGCATTCCTGAACAAGAGATCTTCTGCCAATTTCGGATGGAAATCTGAACCGATACAAAGCGTGCCCGTTTCAAAATTTATGTAGAGTGGCTTGCGGCATGGCAGGCCAGTTTGACCATCTGAAAAGGTGAGGGCGGAGAATAGATGCAGAGCAGCCGCGCGTGATTCAGAACAGACAGAGAAGATGGCGGGGGGTTGGCTGCGGGAAAACCACTGGCCTTGAGGTCCATTGGCGTCTGTTGAAGTGCGACCGAGCTCGAGAGTATGCGGCTGGGCTGCTAATTTTTGCCAGATTTTGAGACGAAGTTCGGGAGGAAGTAGTGGAAAGAGAGTGAAGGTTTGAAGGGGCCTGGAGGACATGATTCGGGTTCCGTGAGAAATGTAGTAGCAAAGCCTAAGCAATTGGGGAAGATTTTGGGGGGGAAACAGAATTCTCTGCAGCTTAATATGTATCGAAAGGGTAATGTAATCAGATAAGCAGAATAGTATGTATGCAGAACTAGCCCTAGGACTACAAAGTATCAAGTCCGACAATCTAATCATACTCTCTACTAGGTCTTCCAAGCAGATCATCTCACTTGGTCTCACGTCAGAAGTCTAGGATGTCTCTTGGCTACTCCAAGTTTTTCGGCCGCAATGAAGTCGCGAGAAAGTAAAAGAGCACTCGCTCAGTTCAATCCAGGACATTCTCATACCCCACTAGAGGTTGTTGCTTTCCTTTGACAGATCCCCATGCATGTAGTACATCCCGTAAGTTCGGAGGAAATAGTGATGATTGGTGTTAAACACTGTTCATTTTGGAAGGAAATACAATCATGTTGTTCAAGCGAAAGAGGCTAATGACGATAGATGATGTAGATTTTGGAGATAATTATTTAAGAGTCTAGGATTGAGGTGAGGGTGAGAAATGGAAAGGCACAGGAAAGCGGGGCTGGCGCCCGCTAGTAGCCTTCCAGGGGACAGAACCCCACGACAATTCCCCTCCGTCGAGTCCTTTTCATGTGCAACACCAATACAAATTTCCATTATGGACCATGATACTTGGAGCCTTAGAGCTCTGTGGAACTTACATGCCACAAGTATGTATATTTCTCCAGTTATGCGGCTATGATGCTGACCATAAACAGATGCGATTGCGCTGTGGCACATTTATCGTATTCCTATAATCCTCTCTACCTTCGCTGCGCTTATAACCATTCGCACGATTTTGCACTTTCGAATAAATAGAGAGAAGATATCGAATACTCCTCCTCCGGCATCGCCATCTCTACCAGCTGCGAAGGAGAAGACACCTTTGGAGTACCCCGAGAGGAAGACAAATGGCGAGAAAGCTCCCCGAAGAATTGTGGGGGGCTTAAAAAGGAGGAAATCTGACGAGGAAAATGTACTCCCTGGCGAAAGAAAATTCCAACCGCTGGTTTTCTTCTCATCATTGACAACCACGACCGAGAAAACTGCCAAACTTTTTACGGAAGGGCTTGCGCAAAGCGTCAAAGATATCGCGACCTCGACTTCCGCTACCTTCCTTGAACCTCAAATACATGATCTATCATACATAGATTATGATGATTACTTCATAAATCAACCAAAAACTGATCCCGAAACTCAATACTTCTACCTCATTCTCGTGCCGACATATAATATCGACACCGTGCTCGACAATTTCCTCGAGCATCTCCAAGAGACACACAATGATTTCAGGATTGATACGGCGCCTCTATCAACTCTTTTAGGATATTCGGTGTTTGGATTCGGCGATAGAGAAGGCTGGCCAACGGAGGCGGAAGGCTTTTGTTCGCAGGCCCGAGATGTTGATAAATGGATGGCTAAATTGACTGGAAGGAAGAGAGCGTTCCCTCTTGGAATGGGCGATCCAAAGACAGATGCTGTCGAACGGCTAAATGAGTGGAAAGAAGGGGTTGAGGAAACACTGCGTCACATTGCAGAGACCGGGAGCTTGGGGGAAGGTGTGGTTGGTAGTGGAGACGCTGTGGAGAGCGACGTTGAAGATGTGGATGAGGACGAGGATGAAGTGTTATTTGAAGAGCAAAAAGCTGCCCAAAGAAAAGCCAAGGAGAAGAAGGACAACCTAAATGATCTGGAAGACCTTGGCCGATCGATAGCAAAGACAGAAGCCGACCCTCCTGAACCACTCGAGGTAGACTTCACAACATACAGCAAGAAAGCCGAGGCTCCTGCTGTAACTACAACCAGAGAAATGGTCCCCAAGAATTCGCCAACATACACATCACTCACGAAACAAGGTTACTCAATCGTTGGCTCCCACTCCGGCGTCAAAATCTGCCGATGGACCAAATCCGCTCTTCGCGGCCGAGGATCTTGCTACAAATACTCCTTCTACGGCATCGCTTCTCACCAATGCATGGAGACAACCCCATCCCTCTCCTGCTCTAATAAATGCGTCTTCTGCTGGCGCCACGGCACTAATCCCGTCGGCACAACCTGGCGCTGGGTCGTCGACCCTCCCGAGATGATATTCGCCGGCGTAAAAGCAGGCCACTACCAAAAGATCAAAATGCTAAAGGGCGTACCAGGTGTACGGGCTGAGCGATTCGCAGAAGCAATGCGAATTCGTCACTGCGCTCTGAGTCTCGTCGGAGAGCCCATCTTCTACCCACATATCAACGAGTTTACATCCATGCTCCACGCCGAGCACATCTCTTCCTTCCTCGTCTGCAACGCGCAGCATCCGGATCAACTCGCAACTCTAAAACCAGTAACACAACTCTACGTCTCGATCGACGCCTCAAATCGGGAGTCCCTACGAAAAATCGACCGTCCCTTACATCGAGATTTCTGGGAACGCTTTAACCGCTGTCTGGATATTTTGAAAGAGCGACGATTTGAACAGAGAACAGTATTCCGTCTGACGCTAGTAAAAGGCTTCAACATCGACGACGAAGTCGAAGGCTACGCAAAGCTCGTAGAGCAAGGCCTCCCCTGCTTCGTCGAAATAAAAGGCGTAACCTACTGCGGAACCTCCTCCTCAGCCGGCGCCGGCCTAACAATGCAAAACGTGCCCTTCTACGACGAAATTGTCTCCTTCGTTGAAGCTCTCAATACCGCGCTCGCCAAACGTGGTCTCAGGTACGGCATCGCGGCCGAACATGCGCATAGCTGCTGTGTTCTTATTGCGAGTGAGCGATTTAGGAATGAGAGGGGGAAATGGTGTACAAGGATTGATTATAAGAAGTTTTTTGAGTGCTTGGAGAGTGGGGAGGCTTTTAGGCCAGAGGACTATATGGGTGAAGAGACGCCGGAGTGGGCTACGTGGGGGAATGGGGGGTTTGATCCGAGGGATGAGAGGGTGTTTAGGAAAGGGAAGAACAAGCAGCCTTTGCCTGAGCCTAAAGAGAATGAGGCGAAGCTTGTTGAGATATGAAAAGCTAGCCTGATAATAGCAGCTTTGAACATACGAGCGAAACACAGTCAGAGAAAGATTTTAGTTGATCAAACCATCTAAGGCAGGTAACGAATGTGTAAAAGGTACAGAGAAAGCAATATGCGCCTCTTCGTAAACACGATTTTTCCATCCTGCTCTCCGAACGCCTCCTGCTCCATGAGTGCCACCGATGACGCCTATTCAAGTACAAGCAATTGCAAAACCATCATCCCAAAGATGACCCCTATCCGGTCACAGCTCCACTCGGCTCATCTCCCAATCTTTCCCTCTGCACCATAACTCTCTCGTTACAAATATCAATAAACATTTCAAATTTCTGGATCATCTTGTCCTTTTGTCTCAGCTGCTCCTTGAGGTCTTCCACTTCCTTTGCCCATTCTTCTTTAATCTTCTCATTTTCAGCTTGGGCCTTCGCTACTTCTGTTCTCAGCTCTGCACGTAGCTTCTCTTCAAACGTCATGGGTGGCTTCTTGTAAAATGTAGGGAGTTGTTCCATGGCAGTGGCTTCAACGCGCGAGGGGTCTCGTTTGATGGCTGCGCGGGCATTGTAGATATCGCGAGGAAGGTAGCGTACAGTTGGGTTTTCGCGGTGGAGGATTTCGAGGGTTTCCTTTACCGAGACGCCTTTATACTGTTAGTGACAATGTATCAAGTTGAAGCTCGTAGATATTTACCATTCTCCTCCAAAGCTTTCACTGCTGCAATAGCTTTTGGATCCAACTTTCGTGCTCCCGGATGCTCCGTTGGGCTCTCGCTTGGAGGATGATTGTGTGTCAAATGTTCGCCATCGATTCGTCCTCTCAAAATCCATGCTGTCTTAGTCTCTAAGCCAAAAACTCCAAACTCGCAGCCGCACTTCCTCGACTTTGTCTTTCGCTGACGCTGCTCGCCCGGAACTTTCTCCTTGTTTGTTCCACCTCGATCGCAGATTAGAAAAACCTTCTTCAGACCTCGATTGTCTCGCTTAGATCTTCCGATGACAAACGCGTACCCGTGAGCGAGTGCGTGAGATTGAGCATGGGCAAACAGAGCTTCGAAGGTTGGGTAGCTTCCACCAGGTGGAGCTGACAGCATTTCTCCTTGGATGACTGGTGCTGATTCCTCGGGGTGTGTTTCTGGGGCAAGCATCGATTCGTTGGGGTCAGCAGTTAGCTGTTGATCGATGGCAAGTTGGGGATCAATCATCGAAAGATCTTGTGTATCATTTGGAGAGCCATCCTGCGTTCTTGACATGCTGGAATTGGCTGGGGAGGCGATTAACACTGGTCGTTGAGCTCCCATAAGTGATGGAGATGCATTTTGGGACTGCCGTTGGTTCTGGTTCAAGGTCGTTGTAGGATTCATGGCATGGTTGACGCTCATGGACTGATTTTGCACAGTCTGGATATTCATCGGCGGGTTTTGCGGAGTGCCATGAGGAGGCATATGAATTGTTGTGCCGAGTGGGGGAGGTCTTCGCTGCGGGGTGTTTGATCCGGATCCAGATGATGGGTTACTCAAGACACCTTGAGCGATTTGCTGCTCCGCAGACACCCCGGCGTTTCCATTCTGATTGTTCTGAACGCCATTCTGGCGAGCAACTCCTGGCTGAACTTGGACATTCGTCGGAGTATATGGAGTGGTGTAGGGCGACTTGTGCTGTGGGGGCCGGATGCCTCCCTGCGTAGGTCGAGGAAAGGCAGGTCGTGGTTGCTGCGACGGAGAGGGGGTTGGGAGGTTTGGCTGAGCTTGAAATACGTGACGCGACGATGGCTGTGGTTGTGAAAAAGTTGACCGCGCATTGTCCTGTGGAGTCAACGACATATTGCCGGAAGGTGTTTGAGGCAGTGTAGACGTATCAATTGATGGATGATGGTTGATCTGAGGGCGGTGCGCCGGGAGGAATTCTGGGCCACCGGAGCGCTTGCGCTTGCCACCAGCGCGACGGGGCACGAAGAAAGAACTGGCGTCGCTTAACTTGAATTATTAGTCAGCGTGGTAGTATATTTCACTCAAGCTTTCTCATCTCTTCAATAATATTTAACAATGCTATGAAACCATTGAATTATGGGTCACGTATAAGGAATGTGATATGCTTTTCCTTGCGCGAAATTTATCCTATACCTCCACAGCTCGATGTTATCCCACATAAATCTCATAACTCATCAAGTAGCCCTCCGTTCATAGAGCTCGCGCATCTACACCTTCTTGCGAGACTTTAATCATACTTGCCGTAAAACTCTTTGCACCAGGAACATTCGACTATCAGCAAGAAAAGTTCATTCTCGGATCAGCAGGTCTTTCAAAGTCCAAGAAAGTTAACATTCCTCAACATTCCTCAACTTCTGCCCCCTTAACTAACCTTCTAGCTGCCTTTTGATCGCCCTAGCCAGCACACTAACGAAATAATGCACGTCCCTAAACGTGTTGTATAGTGCCACAGGAGTAACTCTCATGGTATTGGGTTTCCGGACGTCCACGACAATCTTAGCCTCTTCCATGTCAGACATGATTCCATCTAAGAGTTCAACTTTGACCCTTAGGCTCATCTGAGCGCCTCGCTCTTTAAGGGAGGATGGAGTAATAATCTCAACAATTCTTTTGCCTTTATCCATTTCGCGATAGGGGAGATTTGCCTCTAGCAGAAACTCAAGATACTTGGTTAGCTTCCCTGATTTCTCACTGATCTCAAGCATCGTAGTTTTCTCAAAAACGGATAGAGAACCAAGAACACAGGTGAGATCAAAGATCGGTACACTGGAGACCTGAAAACCGGCAGCACCCGGGTCTGGCTGAAAATCTGCAGATAATAAGCATCCTTCTCAGTCACATCTTTCATTAAGCAGGATGCTAACCTTGCTCCATGTTGAATCTCTTTTTGGCCGATTGACCCCACCAACCTGCTAATCTAGGTCGGTATCCATTGATATTTGCAGCTGCATCTATCTTTGCGTGCTTTTCGTGGACGAAAGCACCACCAATAGTGCCAGGTCCCGCGTTTAAGTACTTGTAGCTGCACCAGACCGCTATGTCAACGTTCCACTCGTGAAGTTTTAGCACTACGTTGCCCACAGCATGTGCTAAGTCCCAAATCACAAGCACGCCTTTGTCATGCGCGTATTTGGTGATGCTCTCAATGTCAAGAAATTGACCGGTGAGGTATTGCACTCCAGACAAAAGAAGAACAGCTGTGCTCGACCCATGCTCATCTAGAACACGCTGAACTCGTTCCAATGGTATTAACGGATCGGATTCAATCAGCACGAGGTTCTTTGCCACTTCCAGGCCGTGCCACTGCAGTTGAGATTGTACTGCGAACTTGATTCTGTCTTAGTTAATACGCCTTTCGATACAAGTATCTTACGTACCAAATCGGTTGGAAACGCCTCCTTTTCCATGATGATCTTAGTTCTTGAGGAAGATGGTCGATAGAAACTTGCCATGAGCAAATGGAGATTTATCGTCAAACCTGCCATGAGGACTGTTTCGTCCGTTTTGGCGCCTACAAGCTTGGCCACTGATTGGGTAGTTTGCCCTTCCAATTCGGCCCATGAGGGCGCTTTCGAATCAGGAATAGAGGCAAAGCCCGCGAACACACCTTGCGTTGCCCAGCGATCCAGAAAGTCTTTCACAAAAGTTGAAAGACAGCGCGGCTGAAGATCGGA
>Ga0247778_1000880_pt1 | contig 21185 bp, 14 predicted proteins | sample UWRJL049202B5_FD_179939 | JGI IMG/M metagenome (GOLD analysis project Ga0247778, IMG submission 179939) | Plant litter microbial communities from Arlington Agricultural Research Station in Wisconsin, United States - UWRJ-L049-202B-5 | ecosystem: Environmental > Terrestrial > Plant litter >... | reverse complement strand
CATCTATGTTTCCCAGCCTTATGGCGGTATGTCGCCGCAACAAATGGAAGGGTTCGTATCCACGAACTATCAGAATCTTTTCCTTTATGTCAGCGGCATCAAATCCATTGAAACCAACAATGTCGCAGGGTTGAGCCTGTTGAAGCTGGGTTTCTACGACGGGACCGATATGGCGCAGGCGGCTGCCGAGGTCACCTCTCTGTCTACCCGGGCTTTTGCGGCGATGCCCCCGGGCACTCCACCTCCCCTTATCATCCGGTTTGATGCCTCGACGCTGCCGGTGGGGCAGTTGACCCTGAGCAGTCCCAGGCGTTCCAACAATGAATTGCAGGATCTTGCGAGCATCTGGGTAAGACCGGGGTTTTCCAGGGTGCCGGGACTGTCGTCACCGCCTCCTATCGGGGGGAATGCGAGGACGATCGTCATCAAGGTCGATCCGGGCCTGATGCGGAGTCATCATGTCACTCCCGACCAGATCACGGCTGCTATAAAGGACAATAACCATATTGCTCCGGCCGGCAATATTCATATCGGCAATAGTACTTATCTGACGCCTGTCAATACGGTGATTGCTGAAATTGCTGATTTTGGGAAGATCCCAGTTCTTTATCAAAATGGTGCAATGATCTATGTTAAGGATGTCGCTACTGTTGAAGACGGTGCGGATATTACCAGTGGATTTGCTTATGTGAACGGCAAGCGATCCATTTATATCCCCATCATTAAGAATGCCAATGCGTCGACCTGGTCAGTGGTACAGAACCTGAAGAAGGCGATACCCGGCATGAAAAGCCTGTTGCCTGCGGATGTGGATCTGAAATTTGAGTTCGATCAGTCTGTAAATGTTATCAATGCCGTGAAAAGCCTGATCAGCGAAGGTGTTATCGGCGCGGTCCTCACAGGACTGATGGTGTTATTGTTCCTGAGAGACCCGCGCAGTGCCTTCATCGTCATCCTGAACATACCGATCTCTGTACTGACCAGTACGCTGCTGCTGAAATTCTTTGGTCAGACGATCAATATTATGACGCTTGGCGGGTTGGCGCTGGCTATCGGTATCCTTGTAGATGAATCGACTGTGACGATAGAGAATATCCATCGTCACCAGGAAATGGGCAAATCGAAGGCCAGGGCCATTGCGGATGCATGTCATGAGATTGCGTTGCCTAAATTACTTATTCTGCTCAGTACGCTGGCGGTTTTCGCTCCGGCGTTGCTGATGACAGGTGTTCCTCAGGGTATGTTCCTGCCGCTGTCCATGGCGGTTGGGTTCTCCATGATCCCGGCATTCCTGCTGTCCCAAACCCTGGTGCCGGTACTGGCCAACAGGATCTTAAAGGATCGTGGTCTTTCTCCTGTCGCCGATGTTCCGGGCAGGTTCGACAGGTTCAGGGAATCTTTTATCAGGGTGTTGAAGAAGGGGATGGGGCATGGCAGGCTGGTCATTTCCGGTTACTTTCTGCTGACCATCGGACTGGTTGCGGCCGGGGCATCCATCATAGGGAAAGATATTTTGCCCAGTGCCAATGACGGACAGTTCCAATTGAGACTGAGGGCTCCCGAAGGGTCCCGGCTGGAGCATACGGAAGCAACCCTGTTAAAGGCGCAAGAGGTGTTGTACCAATTGGCGGGCAGGGAAAATGTAGCCATCAGTTCTGCCTTTGCCGGACAAATGCCATCGTCTTTTCCAACGCTACCCATTATATTATTTACGAGCGGATCCAACGAGATCGTTATGCAGGTGAGCATGCGTCCCGATTATAAAATTGACATCGATGCGTTCGAGGACAGGTACCGACAGGCTTTGCGGAAGGCGATGCCGGAGGTCAGCCTGTCTTACGAACCTATTGACCTGACCGATAAGATCATGAGTCAGGGTGCATCGACGCCGATAGAGGTCGCCATCATGGGTAAAGACCTGGTCGAAGATCAGGTGTATGCGGCAAGACTTATGAAGGGGCTGGCGGAAATACCATTCTTACGGGATGTTCAGCTGAAGCAGCAACTGAAGGCACCGACGGTCCTTGTGAATATCGACCGGGAAAAAGTGAAGCAGATGGGGCTGCGTCTGACTGATGTCTCTTCCTCCCTGACTGCGGCCACTTCATCCAGCCGGTTCGTTGAGAAAATTCTCTGGCTGGATATCAATAATGCCAATTCGTATGAAGTACAGGTAGAAGTTCCGGAGACGGATATACATGACATGGCGGATTTAGCTGCCATTCCCCTGAAGCCCAATAGTGCCAGGCCTCTGTTGGGGGATGTCGCGTCTCTTACCATGGATCATGCCATTGGTGAATATGACCGTTCGGGTGCGACCCGTTATCTTTCCATCGGGGCTAACATTTATCATAAGGATCTGGGTGCGGCGGCTGCGGCTGTCAGGCAAGTGTTGAGGGATAGCGGGGCTCCTCCGCGGGGCGTCAATGTGGAAACCAGAGGTCTTTCCAATCTGCTGACGCAGACCCTGGACAGTCTGCAGTCGGGGCTCCTGATTACGGTCGTGGTATTGCTGCTGATGTTGACGGCCAACTATCAGTCGTTTTCCCTGGCCTGCATCGTGATCACCACTATCCCGGCTGTCCTGGCGGGTGCTCTGCTGATGTTACTGGCGACGGGGTCTACGCTGAATCTGCAAAGCTATATGGGGATCATTATGTCGGTGGGGGTATCGGTCTCAAATGCTATTCTGCTGGTGACCAACGCTGAGCAGATCAGGAAGGCTGCGGCGGGCGGCGGTTCTGCTGCGGCGGCCTTTCAGGCGGCGGCTCTTCGGTTGCGTCCCATCCTGATGACCAGCATATCCATGATCGTCGGGATGATTCCCATGGCGACGGGGCTGGGTGACGGCGCACAGAGTGCGCCGTTGGGCAGGGCGGTAATCGGGGGGCTGCTGGCGTCTACCCTGGCTTCTCTGCTGGTACTACCGCTAATCTTTGCGAGGGTACGGAACAGGGCATCGGTCGATTCCGTTTCGCTGGACCCTGATGATAAAAATAGTCTCCATTTTGAGCCAATGGACATTTCACAATCCCGAGCATCAAAAAGTCAATAAGATGAAAAATGGAATTTTTCCTGTTCTGTTCCCGGCCGTCGTCCTGCTGTCATTCTCCTGCAGAAATGAACCCGCAAAAAAAGAAGTCAGCACTATCGCGGACACGCCCGCCGTGCAAACGATCCTCTTACATGGGGGAGAGTTGACGACTCATATGGAATTGCCGGGTGAGCTGCGTCCTTTTCAGGCGGTGGACCTGTATGCCAAGGTGAATAGTTTCGTGAAAGAAATGTATGTGGACATCGGCAGTCCCGTGCGTAAGGGGCAGCTGCTGGTAAGGCTGGAAGCCCCTGAGCTGGCGGATGCGTTGCATGCTTCGGAGGCGCTCTTTCACACCCAGGAAGCGCTGTACCGGGCCAGTAAAGCAAATTATACGCGGATGTATCATACCAGCATTATACCGGGCACCATCGCGCCCAATGAGCTGGATATGGCGTATGCCAAAATGGGAGCCGACAGTGCAAATTTAGAAGCTGCGCGCTCAAGATACCGGGAATCGGCCGTTCAACAAGGATATCTGGAAGTCCATGCGCCTTTTAATGGGATCATAAGTTCCAGAAATATTTATCCGGGCGCCTATGCAGGTCCGGCCGGGAAAGGATCTTCCCTTCCTCTTCTCACCCTGCAGGAGCAGGCAAGGCTGCGGCTGGTCATTGCCGTACCGGAGGCGGCCACCCCCTATTTCCGGCAAAAGGACCGGGTATATTTTTCGGTTGCCGCAATCCCTGGCAGGTTATTTACTGCATCCATCAGCCGGTTGGCGGGCAGCCTGGATACCCAACTCAGGACCGAACAACTGGAGATGGATGTGGACAATACTAACAAAGTCCTGATCCCTGGTATGTTTGCGCAGGTAATGCTGGATCTCAGGAATAATAAAAATGTGTTTATTGTGCCGAAGGCTGCTGTGGCGGGAAATTCGAGGCAGATCTTTGTGATCCGTCTTGACAATGGGCGAACGGTATGGATACCGGTGCGTAAAGGCCGGGAAGACTCTGCCAGCGTGGAAGTCTTTGGAAAATTACAGGAAGGGGACGTGTTGGTGTGCCCTGCGACCGACGAGTTGAAGACAGGGACGGTGGTACGGGTTGTCAGTAATTGATGAGATCATTCCTGAAGCTGGAATAATTCATACCGGAATTATTTTTAAAGTACCTGCTAAAATGTGCACAATCTCTAAATCCAAATGTATAGGCGAGATCTTTCATTCTTGCCTTGTCAAAAATAATTTGTCTCTTGGCTTCCAATATTATACACTGTTGAATGTGATACCTGGCACTGTTTCCCGATATCTTCTTCACAATATAGTTGAGGGTAGCCGGGGTGAGCGCCAGCTCTCTGGCATAATCGGAGACCATTTTTTTGTCCATAAAATTGTCGTTGACCAGCTGCAGATATTTTATCACTTTTTCGGTTTCTTCATTCCATTTATGGCCCTGGCTGCCGGGAGATGCACCTTTTGACAGGTAAAGCATGAAGATCCTCAAAAAACCGGTGAGAAGGTCCATGCGGGACAGTGTATTGGCGTCATATTCCTTTCTCATCAATTGGAGGATTGCATTCAGCTCATTGACCTGTTCCATCCCTGGTGTCAGGCATAATATTTTGCCTCTGCCCGTCAGCAGGTCTAAAAAGAGAAAATCCATTTCACCTTTCATCCTGGCATAGAGTTCCTTCGATACTCCGATATAATAGCCCCGGAGATCCTTTGTCTCCTTCATCATGCGACATTGTCCGGGCGACAGGCAATAAATCTCATTTCCGGAAAGTGTATAATCCTGGAAATCGACAACAAGGACACCCCGGCCTTTTTGGATCCATAAGAATTCGTATTGGGACAAGCGTTGCGGTATGCCTGTCTGAATGCTGTGACCGGTATCTATTGTATCCAGGTTCCGGATCTGAAAGAGGGGATGTATGGCGTCACGGGAAAATGTTCTCTGTGGCATATTTATTCAATTTTGCAGGTCGCCGAATGGATGTGCCGCTATATAATATGCTCTTTGCGGATACCCAGCCGTTTCATTTTCGAATTCAGGGTGCTGGGTGGAAGACCCAGTAATTGTGCAGCCCCGCCGTCTCCGGAGATCTGGCCGCTGCAATATTTGATGGTTTTCAGGATGAACTCTTTTTCAAGGACGTCAAAGGGCTTTGGCGTGAAGCGTTCGGCCGCAGGAGGTAGTTGGGCGTCCTTATTTTCCAGCGGAAGGCATATTTGCCTGATGGTATCTCCCGTGGCCTGCAGGACACTTCTTTCTATCAGATGCTCGAGTTCCCTGATATTTCCCGGCCATTCATATTCCATCAACGCCTGTATGGCACAAGTGTGCAGACCAATGATACATCGTCCGTTCTTTTTTGCGAATCGTTGTATAAAATGCGAGGCCAGCAGTGGGATGTCCTGGAGCCGCTCTCTTAAAGGAGGAAGGGAGATCGGAAATATATTCAGGCGGTAGTAAAGATCTTTTCTGAACCTGCCTGCTGCCATTTCCTGTTGCAGGTCCCTATTTGTCGCGGCGATGATCCGCACGTCCACTTTTATTGTTGTCCTGCCACCTATCCGTTCGATCTCTTTTTCCTGCAGGACACGCAAGAGTTTTACCTGCAGGTCAAGGGGCATTTCCCCGATCTCGTCGAGGAAGAGTGTTCCGCCGTGTGCCAGCTCGAATTTTCCGATCCTTCTATCCATGGCGCCCGTGAAGCTGCCACGTTCGTGGCCGAACAATTCACTCTCGATAAGATTGGCGGGAAGGGCGGCGCAATTGATCTTGACCATCAATTTATTCTTGCGCGGGGAGCCGTTGTGAATGGCACGGGCAATGAGTTCTTTTCCGGTACCGGTCTCGCCGAGGATCAGGACTGTGCTGTCGGAGTCTGCCACCTGGGCCACGAGACGAAAAATCTTTTTTAGTGTTGGACTCTCGCCGATGATGTCAGTATAAGGATTTGATGTGCCATTCCCGTTATCCGGGTCGATCGTTTGTACTTCCAATTGATGTTTGTACCGTTCTATCTCTGCCGACTGTCTTTCTATCGTTTCGTTTGCAATGATGTTGGATAGGACAAGGCCGACCTGGCCGGCCAGGCCGTTGAAAACGGTTATAGTCTTGCTGTCCGGATGGAATTTCTTATTTGTGCAGATGAGCCAGAATCCAGTGACCAGTCCGTTCTGGTTGAATCGCACGGCGGCAAGTTGCCGGGCGCCGCATTCATATTTGAGCTGTAACCAGCCTGGCAGCTGCAATTCCCTGGTCAGCAGGTCCAGGTCGAAAATAACGGGTGCCGGGCTGGCGAGTATCCTGTTAAAGATCCCATCGCTGAGAGAATGATGGTCCTGAACAAGGGCATGCGATGCAGGTTCCAGGTTGACCTCCGGATCCGGGTGCAAGGTGGAGATGCTGACTGTCGTCTGGTCTTCATTGATGAGGGCAATTGCCGCGTCATCGAACCCGAAGTGATCTTTGAGGCCCTGTGTCAGGACCTGCAGCAGTTCCTGCCGATCCCGTATGGCTGAAAGGTTGAGGGTCGAAAATTCCATAAATTTATCGGCTGGATCATGGCGATGTTCTGTGCCCGGTTGAGTACCTTTACCAGGGGGATCTTTCATGCCCTCCTGAGCGGGGGCGAAAAAAGGTGTATCGACTGATGACCTTTCCTTATCCAACAAAATCGAAACAGCATTGGGAAAGCGTAATGTTTCCTTTGAAGTTCTGGTGCTGGCGCCAGGCAGAAATTTGGTACCCATAGAAATCAGTTTTGAAGAGTTGCCGTTCTATTACCAACTTCCATTCCATATGTTAAACATTTGAAGATAAATATATTATACATATTATATTGTGATTATAGTTAAGGATATTTCGCAATGTTGCGAAATATCCCAATAGCTGCATAAATACAGTGATAGCCATGAGATATCGTATGTTTATTATCATCCTGAGCGGCCTGGTGCATTCTGCCTGTATGGGGCAATATTATCCTGCGCCTCAGCCGGTTGATCCGCGGTATGAAGGGGAGCTGTTGCGGCAGTTGAATCAAAAGGGGACAGGCGCCGATAGTATACATGTAGCGTTGCGACTATGCAATCTCTACATTAATAAACCTTTCAAAACGAAGGTTGACGTGAAGAAGGCCATGCAATATGCGAATAGTGCCGTGGCGTTGAGCAAGCGATGGAATGATCGTGCGGGATATACCGAAGGTCAGTTCTTTGTCGCCGATATACATGCACGGGAGAATGAGATGAAGGCCGCGGAAGATATCCTGCCCCAGGTGAATGATACGGCAAAGATCGATCTGCTGATCATGTTGAGTTACCGGTATTGTACCCGTGGGGGCAGTACGGAGGCGGATGACCGGGAAAAGGCGATCGTGCTGGCGCAGCGGGCCCGGGAGATGGCTGCAAGGGTTCGTTTACCGGAAAAAGAGATCTCTGCACTCTTCTATATCGCTACGGCTCATTATCTACAAGATAAAAAAGGTGCCCAGCAGGAATACCTGGACGTATTGGCGAAATACCGGGCTATTGGTTTTCGTAATTTACACTATGTCCTGTATATGCTGTCCAATTACGAACGAAATGCCGGGAACAATGAAAAGGCCCTGTATTATTCGATGGAGACGATCAAGAGCATGCGATCTACGGGCGATACCCTGGCTGCAGGAGATTTTTATGCATGGCATTCAATTATTTTGCAAAGGATCGATGAGTTTCAGCAAAGCATCGACTATGGCCGGCTGGCTATTCAAGCCTACTCTGTACACCCCGGCGACATGCCGATCAGCTCCATAATAAATATGACGGCGGTAAGCTTTCGGAAAATGAAGCGGTATCCCGAAGCCATTCAATTCTTAGAGCAAAACCTGAGGGCGTATCCTCCCGAAACCGGTTATGACAATGTTTCAAATTACGTATCGTTAGGAGAGTTGTATACGGACAGCAAAGAGTTCGCAAAGGCAGAGCGTTATTTGTTAAGGGCCAAAGCGCTAAATAAGAACAATGACTTTCCTGCCCCGATGCTGAACCGGGATATCGGCCGTATGTACTTAGAGTCCCATCAGTATGAGAAGGCAAGGCCCTTTCTCAACGCTTCGCTGGATGATAGCAAGAACAGCGATTCTTATTCCAGCTATGTCCATTACCTGCTGTTCCTGGTTGACTCTGCCGCTGGCCACTATCTGGATGCGATGAACCATTTGCACAAAAAAAATGCACTGCTGGACTCCAGTGTCGAGCAATCCAAGAAAAAGGAGATCCAAAAGCTGCTGATACAATTCCAGACAAAAGAGAAAGAGGATAAGCTGAAGATGCAGGATAAGGATATAGCTCTCCTCAACCAGAAGGCGGCGCTGCAGAAAAGTGAGCTGAGCCGGAGCAATCTTATTAAGAATATTATGATCGGGAGTGCCGTTCTTATTTCACTGATCGCTTTTTTGATTTACAGGTCGTATCGAAATAAACAGAAGAGTAACCGGATGATCATGCAAAAGAATGAGGCCCTGCAAAGACTGGTGAAGGAAAAGGAATGGCTGCTGAAAGAAGTCCATCACCGGGTAAAGAACAACCTGCATACCGTCATCTGTCTGTTGGAATCGCAGGCTCATTATCTTGACAATGATGCGCTGAAAGCGATCGAGACCAGCCAGCACCGGATCTATGCCATGTCGATGATCCATCAGAAAATATACCAGTCGGAGGATATAAAAACGATCGATATGGCGAACTATCTTCCTGAGTTTATCGGGTATCTCCGGGAGAGCTTTGGCTGTCTGGCGCATATTCAGTTCCACCTGGCTATCGATCCCGTGAAGATGTCGGTGGCACAGGCCATCCCGGTGGCGCTCATCGTCAATGAGGCCGTGACCAATTCGATCAAATACGCATTCCCGGGGAAAAGGCGGGGTGAGATCTCCGTTGTATTGCGCCAGGAAGGTGAAAGGATAGTACTTTCCGTGGCGGACAATGGCATTGGGATCAATAAAGAGCTGAGGGAGGCGGGTTTTAATTCGCTGGGGATCGAATTGATGAAGGGGCTATCCCAGGAAATCAAGGGAGAAATTACCATCGAAACGGCTAAAGGAACCTGGATCCGCGTTGTATTTAAAAAGGATCGTTTGGTTGAAATGCAGCCGGTGGCCGAACTTTCACCAGAAATACCTATCACTATATGAAGGCAAAAGTTCTTATTGTCGAGGACCAATTTATCGAGGCGAATAATTTAAGGATCATCCTGAAGAGGGCTGGTTATTCCGTGCTGCCGCTGGCGCAATCTGTCGAGGACGCCCTGCAGATATTGGGACATGAAACGCCCGGGATCGTATTATTGGACATCTTGCTGCAGGGTGCATTGACGGGCATAGATTTGGCAGGTATGCTAAGGGAGAGAAACATTCCATTTGTTTACCTGTCCGCGAATTCGAATAAGCTGGTCCTGGATGGAGCCATCGCTACCAAGCCTTACGGTTTTTTGGTAAAGCCTTTCCGGGAGAGAGACGTACTGGTCATGTTGGATGTTGCCCACTATCGGCACCAGCACCAGCAGGAGTCTGTCAATCAGGGGCAGTATCATGGGGGAGAAAAGAAGGCAACGATGCCAGGCCGTGAACTTCCGGCGATCATTGGGGCGAGTCCAAATTTCCAGGAGGTGCTGACAAATTCAAATATTGTGGCGCCATCGGAAACATCCGTGCTGATCCTTGGTGAGAGCGGTACCGGGAAGGAATTGATCGCCCAGACCATTCACTCTCTTTCCCCCCGCCGGAACAAACCCCTGATCGTCGTCAACTGCGCCGCACTGCCGGCCAATCTTGTCGAAACGGAACTATTCGGTCATGAAAAAGGAGCCTTCACCGGGGCGGTGGAAAAACGGATGGGCAAGTTCGAGCAGGCGGATGGGGGCACCGTATTTTTAGACGAGATCGGCGAGCTTTCTATGGAGATCCAGGTAAGGTTTTTACGGGTATTGCAGGAAAAGGAAATTGAGCCGATCGGTGGTGAAAAACGAAAGATAGATGTGCGGGTCATCGCGGCAACCAATCGTATCCTGGAAGATGAGATGGCGGCCGGCCGGTTCCGGATGGATCTTTACTACCGGCTCAACGTTTTTCCCATTTTCCTGCCTCCGCTGCGCGAGCGTAAGGAAGACATCCTGCTGCTGGCAAATCATTTTTTGCATGTGTATAGTCAGAAATCCGGTAAAATGGTAACCGGGCTGGCTGATGCCGTGATCTATGATATGCTGCATTATTCATGGCCGGGGAATGTGCGGGAGTTGGAAAACCTGATGGAAAGAAGTGTATTGCTGGCGACGGGTCCTGTGATCAGGTCGCTGCAATTTCCTGTCTTCCTTAAACCGGTTGCCGGCAGGGACGCGGGGAGCCATACAAAAACCATGACGGAGAATGAAAGAGATCATATCCTGGCGGTGCTTAAAAAATGTGATTGGAAGGTCCATGGAAAAGGTGGGGCGGCTGAGTTATTGAATATGAATTCTTCCACACTGCATTCCCGGATAAAGAAACTGGGGATCGAGAAGAACGTATCTGCCCGCATCTCAAACGAACCTAAATCTTGAAAGACTATGACTATCATTTCCAAAGAAAATAATTATCTGACCTTCATCAATGTTTTTAAGGTCGATCCTTCCAATCAGCAAAGGCTGGTCGATCTGTTGATCCAGGCCACGGAAGTTGTCAGAACTGCGTCCGGGTTTATCTCGTCGAGTCTTCATGCGAGCCTGGATGGCGCAAAGGTTACCATGTATGCGCAGTGGAAAAGCATTGAGGATTATAATGCTATGCGCAGCAACCCTGTATCTGCTCCGTTCCTTTTGAAGGCGTTGGAAATTGCCAGTTTCGAGCCTGGTATGTATAAGGTCGTTGCATCATTTCTTCCTGACGGGACTGAGGGGGATATATAGGAATATATCATATGTGATTTGAAAAATAACGGAGGCGATCTTGCAGGATTAAATAAAAGTGTGCATATTGTAATTAAAACATGAACTGTAGGCTCTTACCGCTTCCTTTGTTGCTCATGCTGTCCTTATGTGTCAATGCAAACACTCCAGTCGACTCAACGGAAATTTATCAAAAGATTTTCGACCACTTTAAAGACTCCATCAACAATGCGCTACATTTCGGCTCCGGTACCATCAAGCCCGAGGGCGGGCACGTGATGCTGAATATCCCTGAAGGGTTCAAATATCTTGACAAGGATCAAAGTAAGTATGTGCTGACAAAGTTATGGGGCAACCCCGAGTCTGCCGCGTCGGAGGTCATCGGGATGATCTTTCCAAAAGATTCGGGCCCGTTCGAGGACAGCAGCTACGCCTTTGTCATCACCTATAGCGAAATAGGTTATGTAAAAGATGAGGACGCCGGCAAGATCAATTATGATGATCTGTTGAAAAGTATGCAGGAAGATGAGAAGGCTGAGAACGAAAAGCGGACAAAGGCGGGCTATCCGGCAGTACACCTGGTTGGCTGGGCGCAAAAGCCCTATTACGACAGTAAAAGGAAGATCCTTCATTGGGCCAAGGAACTAAAGTTCGGCGAGGAAGGTGGCGATAATACCCTGAATTACCAGATAAGAATTTTGGGTAGGAAGGGCATGCTGTCCATGAATGCTGTTGGGAAAATGTATGACCTGGTCCTTGTCAACAAGGATATATCCAAGGTGCTGGGCGTTGCGAGCTTTACGGAAGGGAATTCCTACTTCGATTTTGATCCCAAGATTGATAATGTTGCGGCCTGGACCATTGGAGGCCTCGTGGCCGGGAAACTGCTGGCGAAGGCTGGGCTCTTTGCACTTATCGTGAAGTTTTTAGCGCCTCTGTGGAAGTTTATCGTGTTGGGGTTTGTTGGCTTGGGAGCATGGTTTAAGAATAAACTGGGCCGGAGGAAAGATGTGCCGGTGACTTCTTCCAACGAGGTTGAGGATGTGGCGCATACCGATGAGGTAGCGCAGCCAGGGGAGGCCACCGATACGACCGGGCATGCCGGTGGAGCATCAGATCAGCATGGTGATGCGGGGCATGGAATGAGTGTTTAAGAATTGTTAAATCCGGCGCAAGGTATTTTCGATTTACGAATCAGTTCGTATTTTTCAAAAAACCAACTGTATGATGAAAAAAATTTCTTGCTTTTTGCTGGCCGGGGCGCTCCTGACCGCGGCGATCCCATCAAATGCTCAATCAAAAACCGGTATTATCAGTTTCAATGAACTTCTCACAGCCATGCCGGAGTTTAAGAAAGCCGATACGACGCTGGCGGAATACCAGCGAACGTTGCAGGAACGGTTCGAGGCCTATCAAAAGGAATATAATGAGCAACGGGATCTATTGTTCTCCAAGGATACGGCCAAGTACACCGGTGCGCAGCTGGAACTGAAGAAGAAGTCCCTTGCTGAGATCCTGGCGAGGCTGCAGGGTTATGAGCAGGAGGCCAGCAGTCTGCTGGATCAGAAGCGGCAGGTCCTTCTGCTGCCCATCCAGAAAAAGGCTGCGGAAGCTATCCGTGCGGTTTCCAGGGAGAATGGATATGCCTTTGTCTTTGAGAAGGATGCATTGCATTTTTATCAGCCTTCCGACGATATCCTGCCGCTGGTAAAGAAAAAATTGGGATTGTAAATGGGATTATTTAAACCGCTCTTTTAATTTCAGAAACGGTTTTTCGAAGTAGTTGTAGGATAAGAACGCCACCAGCATCAATATGGGGAGATTTGACAACATGGACCCTCCATAAGGGAAAGAATCTTTCCATGGCTGGAAAGCACAAAATGGTTCCTGCCATATATACAAGCTATAAGATAACACTCCTACCCATTTAAACAAGGAAGTATTCAACAATTTATAGAACAGGGAGTCTTTATTTACCAGGAGGGAAAATAAAAATATCGCGATGAATATGTCTGATAAAAGGATATTAACATTCCCAATCCAGTGTCTCTTATGAAAAAACAGTACAAGGTATAATACAAGTATTTGCAGGATGGAATATAAATATTTGTTTATCTGTATCGTAAACTTAAATTTAAATAATACTATCGATAAGAAAGTGCCGATCAGTATGGATAACAATCCTCTGTTGAGGATTATATTTACAAAGTGCAACACGTGCCTTAGAAATGGATTGCCGGGACAGTGATGAGTAAATATATAGTGCACAGCAGGGGCAATTATCAGTAAGATTAGGGCGACCCTGTAGTAATTGAGGATCTTAAGCGTTATCATGAAAGGGAAGAAAAGGTAAAATTGCTCCTCAACTGCCAGGCTCCAGTAGTGGGCCGTGTAATAATGATAATTAATGTCCAGATTTTCTGCGAAAAAAAGAGGAAAGATGATATTATTTGCCTTAACGTCTTTATCGAAGATCACATTTAGCACAATCACTACCAGCAGGTAAAGAATTGCAATGGGCAGAATACGGAAGGCCCTGCGAAAGTAGAAATTTTTAAAAGAGATTGCCTGGTGTACTATTTTCTCTTTCAGCAATAAGGAAGTGATCAGAAACCCACTTAAAATAAAAAAGAAATGGACCCCCAGTATCCCTTCCTGAAGGGCGGATTGGACCATGTCAGGCAAATAAATGTCCTTTTCTGCGTCGTGTGCCCAGCCAAGATACCAATGGAAAGCAATGACATAAAAAACCGAAAACGCCCTTAAACCATCCAGCGAGGGTAAATGTTTTTGTTGGAAGAATATCGGTATTTCCGTTATTTCAGAAAATAATTTCCTTTTGAAGCAGCTAAATTCGATCATATGCTTGCTCAACTATTGTCCGGCTGGTGTCGGGGGTTAAAAAATGCGGGGACGGAATCTTGCACGACGAAAGCCGCTGTGGGTTGGATGAAAGCTGAAAGTGGACAGTCCGGGTATATTGGATGCGCCAGGTAGTGATATCGGATCCAAATAAGGGAGTGACCTATTTTTTTGAGGTTATTCAGAAAGGTTCTGCGAAGGTAGAAGCATTTTATTGAAATAAATAAGGTGAAAACACCCATGTTCTTGTAAAAAAAACACCTTAGACAATGATGGGGGGCCGGATCCTCATTCGCATACCAATTTCCAGGAGTCCTTTTATATTATCGATGGTGAGATCGAGGTGAGTTCCGAGGGATCGAAATATACTGCTAAAAAAGGGGTTGTTGTGAATATCCCTACGGGTGGGATTGTCCATTGTTTTAAAAATAAGACGGACCGGGTTGCGCATCGCCGATGGATGAGGCTACCATGAATAAATTAATGGTAGCCGTTGAAAAGCATGGGATGAAACTTTTTCCGCCGGATTATTTGGGATGAAATGTTATTTCAAGGTCCAATCCGGGCGAATGAAATGACAGGTATATCCATAGGGATGTTTCTGCAGGTAATTCTGGTGTTCCTCTTCGGCATTCCAGAAATCCGAGGCGGGTACGACCTCGGTTACGATCGGTCCGGGCCATTTTTTCGACGCGGTCATTTCGGCGATCAGTGCTGTGGCGGTGTTTTTCTGTTCTTCATTCAGGTAAAAAATGGCCGAACGGTATGATGTCCCGACGTCATTACCCTGCCTGTTGCGTGTGGTCGGGTCATGGATCTGAAAGAAGAATTCCAGGAGATTCCGGTAGGGAAGGATCGAGGGGTCGAATGTTATTTGAATGGACTCGGCGTGCGTACCGTGATTCCTGTAGGTTGCGTTGGGTACGTCGCCGCCGGTATAGCCGACTACGGTTGACGTTACACCCGGGAGGGCGCGGATCAGTTCTTCTACTCCCCAGAAGCAGCCTGCTGCGAGGATGGCCGTGTTATCGTTCATATGCTGAATTTATGGATCCCTGCAAGGTACGAAGGGGAGGCAATTGTTGGCAAGCTATTTTTTATTGAAAAATGGCACCTCATTTTATATTATTGATAATCAATATTATATGATGTATTTGGTTGGAAGGTGCGATTTGGCTGTGGATAAGGATATTATTGGTAGCCAAATGTGTAAGGGATTAGGTTGATTTGGCTGTGGATAAGGACAGTATTGGGGGCCAAATCTTGGGTAATTATGGTAGATTTGGCTGTAAATGTGTCTTATTCATGGAGAAGCTCATAGGCCGCGAAGTGGAAAAAAGGATCCTACAGGATGTACTGGACTCGCATGCGCCTGAATTGCTGGCGCTGTTTGGTCGTAGACGGGTGGGCAAAACTTTTCTGGTTCGTCAATATTATGCCGAACACCTGTCTTTTGAATTCACCGGAACCAGAGATGCCAAACTTTCCCAACAACTCCATAATTTTAACAAGGCACTCGGTAAGGCGGTTGGTAATGATAAATTATATAGAGTGCCGGATAACTGGTCCGATGCGTTTGACCAGGTGATCCATTTTGTAACTCCTAAGCTGCAGACGGGGAAAGCTGTAATTTTCCTCGACGAATTCCCCTGGCTAAATACCCATAAATCAGGCTTTTTGCCAGCTTTTGATCATTGGTGGAACAGCTGGGGGAATACTCAGCCGAATCTCGTGGTTGTTATATGTGGATCAGCAGCCTCCTGGATGATAAAAAATATTGTGAATAGCAGGGGAGGCCTGCACAACAGGATAACACGAAAAATACGGCTGATCCCTTTTACGCTTAAGGAGTCAGCCCAATACCTTGAAGCGCTGAATATAAATATAGAACGCTATCATCTTCTACAACTCTATATGGTCATGGGCGGTATTCCTCATTACCTGAAGGAAATAAAAAAGGGTGAGAGTGCCACGCAAGCTATTGATAGGATCTGTTTCGCCAAAGATGGGCTATTGCATAACGAATTTAGAAACCTGTACTATTCTCTTTTTGACGATGCTAAGCGGCATCTGGCCGTAATCCGGGCCCTGGTCAGGAATAAGTCCGGATTGACCCGAAACCAAATCATACACGATGGAGGTATGAGTTCAGGAGGAACGGTAACTGAATTGTTAGAAGAATTGATTGAATCCGGTTTTGTTACAGCATGGCTGCCATATGATAGAAAATCAAAGGATACGATCTATAAACTGGCTGATGAATTTACCCATTTTTATTTAAAGTTCATGGAGAAGAGTAAATCCCATGGCAGTGATACGTGGCAGAATTTTTCAACTGGGCAATCATGGAAAAGTTGGAGTGGGGTTGCCTTCGAAAGAATCTGTCTGAAGCATATTCCGCAACTCAAAAAGGCCATCGGTATTGCCGCGGTCTATACTGAAGAATCAGCCTGGAGGTACTTGTCCCGGACGGGTAAAGGCGCACAGATCGATCTTCTAATCGACCGAAAGGACTTCGCCATAAATATCTGTGAAATTAAATATGCAGAGAAAGAATTTACGATCGATAAAGGTTATTCCGGAGAACTGGAAAATAAGAGAGATGTATTTAAAGGGGTTACCGGGACAAAAAAATCTCTTTTCCTCACCCTGGTCACTACTTTTGGAGTGGAGCCCAATGAATATGTAACTAAATCTATCCAGGCGTCGATAACCATGGATGCCTTATTCGAATAATAAGGATCGTTCTCGTTTTACCACCCTTTATTTGATTTTTCCGCGGCTTTGTCCAATTGTCTTTTACCTGGCAATAGATCCTGTATAGTTTTGGGTCATGGAAAAATTATTCCGGCAAGTACGCCGCCGTATTACGGAAAGAGACTTTAACGCACTACAAGGCTTATTCATCGACCGACCTGTCCATTTTAACTGGGTGAAGGAGGTATTCGAAGCCATCAATGTAAAGGACCATCCTGATGACACCGCGCTGATCTGGACGGATGGTGAGGTAACTGAACGGTACAGTTTTGCTGAAGCCGCGAAATACTGTAATCAATTGCTGAATTTTCTGCGACGAAGTGGGGTCCGCTGGCAGGATGCGATCTTTACTCAATTGCCTTTATTGCCTGCGAACTGGATATGTTATCTGGCCGTCATCAAAGGCGGTCTGCGGCTGATCCCCGCGGCCACGACGCTGACGGTGCAGGATATTGTCTACCGGTTCGGGCGACTCCTTCCCGGGGTCGTGATAGCTGATCCCGGGAATGCCGCCCGGATCGATGAAGCTGAAGGGCTGTGTGGTAAAAATATCCCGGTTAAGATCATTGTAAATGGCGTTCGTGCCGGATGGACTCCCTGGGACCTGATATTGCAGGAGTCAGAACTGGCGGAAGCCGCCCTGACGCGTCCGGACGATCCTCTCTTCCTATTTTTTACTTCCGGTACGACGGGCATGCCTAAAGTTGTCACGCATACTCACTTCAGCTATCCTGTCGGTCATTTGACGACGGCTGCCTGGGTCGGGCTCCGGCAAAAAGATCTGCATTATAATATTTCCCAGCCCGGGTGGGCGAAATTCGCCTACAGCAGTTTTTTTGCGCCCTGGAATATGGGGGCGGGGGTCTTTGCCTATAACCCGCCCGGTAAATTTGATGCGAAAATGCAATTGCAGATCATGGAGCAGTATCGCATTTCCACTTTTTGCGCACCTCCTACGGTGCTGAGGATGCTCATCCAGGAGGATCTGAAGGCCTACTCTTTACATATCCGGGAATGTGTGGCTGCGGGTGAGCCGTTGAATCCGGAGGTGATTGAAGCCTGGAAAAAAGGGACGGGTCTTTTGATAAGGGATGGTTATGGCCAGACGGAAACTTCCATCCTGATTGCCAATCAGCCGGGGTCTCTTGTTAAGCCAGGGTCTATGGGGAAAACCTCCTTCCTGTACGAAACTGTTATTGCGGATGATGATGGTCGTGTGTCGGGGGTATTTGAGGAGGGGAATATTTGTGTCAGGGTTTCCAGCTCCAAACCCAACGGTGTTTTTTCCGGTTATTTTGGGGACCCGGATAAGAATCTGCAGGTTTTCAAACACGGGTTGTATTATACAGGTGACAAGGGTTATATCGATGAGGATGGGTATACCTGGTTTGTCGGCCGTGATGATGATGTTATCAAGGCGTCCGACTACCGGATCGGGCCTTTCGAAGTGGAGAGTGTATTGCTGGAACATCCTTCGGTTGTGGAATCTGCCGTAGTAGGAAGTCCTCATCCCATAAGGGGGAATGAGATCAAGGCCTTTATTATTCTTCACGAAAAATATATTCCGGAGGAGAGGCTGGCCAAAGAATTATTCGCCTATTGCCGGAAGAACCTTGCCAGGTATAAGCTGCCGAAGATCATTCAATTCGTGTCTTCGCTGCCCAAAACTACCAGCGGGAAGATCCGGAGGGTCGAGCTGAGGGCAGAGGAGGCGGAACGGAAGGCCCGTAGGGAGCAGGCGCCCATGGAGTATGTTGGGTAACTTATCTCCACCATTTATTTTTGTGGGCCAGCGTCATGACTTGTGCTCTGGAGTTCACATGCAGCTTGTCATAAATATTTGCGATGTGCTTACGTACGGTCAGTACACTTACATTCAATTCTGCGGCAATCCGTTTGGCATCCCATCCTGTCACCATGAATTGGAGGATCTCTTTTTCCCTATCTGTGATATTGCCCGGTAGTCCTTCCGTCTGTGAAGGTGATACAGGGGCCATGGAAGGGGATTGGCTGAGCAGCTGCAGGGCTTTTCTGGCTATAGCCGGGCTCATAGGTGCGCCGCCTGTTTGGAGGACGTTGACCACGGCGTCTTCCAGGACGCTGGCTGGCTCATGTTTCAGCAGGTAGCCTGAAGCGCCTGCCCGGATGGCCTCGAAGAGTTTTACATCGTCATCGAAGACGGTCAGCACGATGAAGTGAATATGCGGATAGAGTGATTTTGCAAGCCTGATGGTCTCGATCCCATCCAATTGGGGCATTTCCAGGTCCATGAAGACGACCTGCGGCAGTCCTCCGTGTGAAAGACCTTTAAGCTGCTGCAGGCATTCATTCCCATTGTAGGCGGTGAACACCAACTTCATATTGCCGGATATCCGCAGCTTGTGCATAAAGCTGTTGCGATTAACTGCATTATCTTCTACCAGTGCGACTGTACATTCCATAGTAAATTTATTTTGTTCAAGCTACTTCTTCAGATAACGGGCCGGATAACTACTTTTGTTCCTGTGGGTATATTGGACATCCAGCCGATATACCAGCCGGCGGCCGATGCGCGTTCGCGCATGTTGCGTAATCCGTTGCCGGAGCCTGTCTCTTCATTTCCGAAGGCCCTGACGGTCATTCCTTTTCCATTGTCGGCTATCGTGACGCTCCATGCCAGGTCTCCTTCGATCAGGACGGTAATGTGACTGGCGCCGCTGTGTTTCATGGCATTCGTGACGGCCTCCTGTATCATCCGGAAGAGATGGAAGGCCTGGGTAGGCGGCAGTGAGACGTCATGCACGATATTTTCTTTTACATCCATTTCGATGCCTGCATGACTCTGACCGATGCGTTGCAAAAAGACCTTGGTGCGATCGCTGATGGCTGTTATTTTGAGGCTGTCTTTATTCAAGGCCCAGATCGTGTCGCTCAGTTGCGCCACCATGGACTGTGAATTATTGTCTAATTCCTGCAGGGCCACGGGATGACTTTGCGTTCTATCTCCCGATCTCAGCATATCCAGGTTGCTGGCGATGGAGGCGGCATAGGCGCCCAGGTTATCGTGCAGATCCGCCGCGATGCGTTTGCGTTCATTCTCCTCTGCGTCTGCAACGGCCCTGACAGCCAGGCTGCGCTGTCTTCTCCGGTAAAGCCAAAAGGATACGCAGGCTATACCCGCGATGACGATCCCGGCGCTGATGAGCATATATACCAGGTTGTTCTTTCTGGCGATGGTCAGTTCCTGCTGGATGATGGTGTTCTCTTTTTTTTGCACTTCATATTTGGTCTGAACCTCGGCAATGGCCTCTTCCGATTGAGCGGTGAAAAAAGAATCTTTTGCAAGTAGGATTTTTTCCAACGTTTGCTGGTAGCGGTTGACGTCGCCTTTGGCCTTATAGCATTTTGCGAGGGCATCATAATAGGAGAGTCTTACACTGATGGCGTTGGCGTAAACGATGGCTTTGCCGTTCTGTTGTTTGTATGGGTCGCCGCTGGCCAGGCATTGAAGGCAAAAGGCAATGGCTTTGTCGACCTGGCGGCTGGCGAGATAGAAATCGATCAGGGTCAGGTTGTCATCCGCCCAGAAGCCCCGGTCGTTGGTCTTGCCGCGCACTTCGATCATTTCTTTTAAGGCAGCCTCGGCCTTCGCGGCATTTCCGCTGCTGCGGAAGATATTCGATTGCCGTTGCAGCGCCAGGGCGAGGCTTGCCAGGTTCTGCACCTTACGAAAAAGCCGTATGCCTTTTTCGCTGTAATAAATGGCCGAGTCCTTGTTGCCAATTAAAAAATATCCGTCTCCCATGTTCACGTAGATGGCTGCCTTGATGGCTTCAAAGCCTTCTCCGGCGGAGACATAGGAAAGTGCGTGTGTGAACCAGGTCAGGGCGCCTGTGGGTGATTCCCGCTGCAGGGCGATGGAGCCGATGGTGTTCATATTGGCACTGATGACGGGCGTGTCATTGTATTTTTCGGCGTCGCTCACCAGCCGGTAAAGGATGGCCAGGGATTCAGGGTATTTGCCTTTGCCGCCGTAGTAGAGGGCTTTTTGTCGGGCGGCCTTGAAATGAATGGCCCTTTCTTCGGGCAGGCTCAATCTATTTTTCTCAATGACGGGTGTGATCGCTGCTACTGCACTATCCGTCCAGCCCCACCGGCTGTAACAATTGGCGAGTGCGATGGCGGCCAGAGAGATCTTTTTCTTATTTCCCGACTGGTCGGCCAGCTCTTTTAGCCTGTAAGCATAATAGTTCAGGGTATCCCGGTCCAGGTTTTGGTATTCATCGCAGAGGGCCAGCATGGCGTCCAGTTTTTCCAGTTGACCGGCGGCATGGTGTACCCGTTGCAGCAGGCTATCCGTATTGCGGGTCTGTGAAAAACCCGCCGCCGGCAGCAGGAGTCCTGTGAACAATATATAGGTCAGCCTGAGATGGCGGCGGGTCATGGGGTAGAGGGTTCTTTTGATATGTTAAATATACATTATTTGCTGCATGATCCGGCCTTCAGGTCGTTATAAGTCGGATTGTATCCATTGCCCGAGACCTGGTAACTGTCGAGGGTCCCGCCATCCTTTACAATTTTTGTAAGACCACAGAGGTTTTTCAACTTTGGGTTGTCGTTAATTCCCAGCGAATGTG
>Ga0247778_1000879_pt1 | contig 21186 bp, 15 predicted proteins | sample UWRJL049202B5_FD_179939 | JGI IMG/M metagenome (GOLD analysis project Ga0247778, IMG submission 179939) | Plant litter microbial communities from Arlington Agricultural Research Station in Wisconsin, United States - UWRJ-L049-202B-5 | ecosystem: Environmental > Terrestrial > Plant litter >... | reverse complement strand
GCGGGAACTTATGACATTACGTATACCTATGCAACCGGCACCGGCTGCAGCAATACGGTAACCAAGCCCATCACCGTCCTGTCATTGCCAACAGCAGACATCGATACCAGCAGCATAGAGGCCTTCTGCAACAAACTGCTGCTGACAGCTCATCCGGCCGCAGGGTACGAATGGAAATATAACAATAAGCTGATCGATTCCGCACAGTCCCTTACACTGGATCTTACTGCCAAAGACGGGGCTTACCAATTGTATGTTACGGACGCCAATGGTTGCAGGAGCGCATCGCCTGCCATGTATAACTATGCCAGCCAGCATGTCTTTAGCAATTACACACTGGTGGCCATGAGATCAGCTGCCTTCAACCGGTACAACAACGTGCAGACAGGCAGCGTAGGCGTCCTGAAAAGCAATGGCAGGATCGACTTTGAAAAGTTCTGTTCTGTTGCAGCCCCCGGCGCATTCGTTAAGGCACGATATATCAGCATAGATAATCCATCCAACATACCAATACAGATCTCCGCGCCCGCCACAATAGTATTGCCGAAATTCGAATACAATACGACCTCTGTCAACAGGCTGCCCGCATATGAAGTAAAACCCTATAAGACCGTTACCCTGACAGGGAACTATAGATCGCTCGTCATCGGAAGAGATGCCAACGTAACACTGGCCGGAACCATCTTCGGCACGATCATCATAGAAGGAAGAGCAACCGTCCGGTTTACAAAACCTGCAATCAACATTACCGGCCTTTTTGTTCAAAAGGGAACCCCCGGCAATTATACGACCGTGGCATTTGCTACAGATGCAAAAGTAATGGTCAGGCAACAGGTCCGGCTGGAAGAAATGACACGTCTGAATGAAGACGGTAAAAAAGTGACGTTCTATGTAGATAACGGCCCCTGCAGTGAAGAAAGGTTCATGGTTAAAGCCAACGATGTAAAGTTCACCGCGAATGTTTACATTCCCGATGGAAAACTGAAAATCGTCGGGAGCAATAACTTCCGTTGCGGTGGATTCTCCCGTTCCAGCATCATGACCTATATGCGTGGTATATTCATTGCGGAAGAATTGGAGAGCGAAGGCATCAACGTCACCTGGAACAACAATAATTGTGCGCCGAATGCCTCTTCGGCAGCCATCGCGGAAGAAACCCTCACTTCGCCACCGGATCAGACGGCAGATGCGGCAGCAGACGAAATGGCCGGCCACCTGATCGTTACTGCAACGCCCAACCCATCAGGCGCTGTGTTCAGGATCACCATCACCGGCAACAACAGGCAGGAGGCTACCGTTCGCCTGTTCGACACTTACGGAAAAACCCTGGAACTTGTCAAAGGGATACAACCGGGAACTACAGTCACAGTGGGAACTGCGGTTCGTACTGCAGGGATTTATTACGCGGAAGTGATCCAGGGAACAGAAAGGAAAATACTCAAGCTCATCAGGATAAATTAGCGCAACGACGGGTATGACATACGAGAGCACCAGGTCTAAAGCCTGGTGCTTCTTTTTTTCCAGACAGAAACACACCATTCAATACAAATTGGGCTGGATTCCATTGAAAATACAGCATTATCCGCCTTTCCACTACACCTTCCCGCCTTTTGGCTACACCTCCCCGTTTAATAAACCAGACTTTTGCAGGTATAAATAAACAACCTACAAAAATGAAAGTATCATTAATTACCGGCGCATCGGGCGGTATAGGGGCCGCATTTGCTGAAAAACTGGCAGCAGAGCAGCACAATTTATTGCTGGTGGCCCGGTCAGAAGAAAAGTTAAAAAAGATCTCCGGCACACTCAGCGCAAAATACAAAATAACAGCCCGATACCTTGCAGTTGACTTATCAAAACCAGGCGCGGACGAACTGATCTACGACGAGACAGCACGCAATGGCTGGCAAATAGAATATCTCATAAACAATGCAGGCATTGGCTCCGGCGGCGATTTTCTGGAATACAAACTGGAAGAATATCAAACGATGATGCAGCTGAATATGAATGCCCTTGTAGCATTGACCTACAGGTTCTTGCCACAAATGCGCGAACGAAGGTCGGGGACCATCATCAATGTAGGCTCCATGGCCGGTTTTGGCCCCATACCGTACATGAATGTCTATGCCGCTACAAAAATATTCGTAAGGTCTTTTACCCAGGCCCTTTGGGAAGAGAACAGGCCGTATAACGTACAGGTGATGCTGCTTTGTCCGGGCGCCACTGAAACCGGGTTTTTTGATGCAGCAAAAATTGGCCCGGATAGAAAAAAAAATTTCTCCACTAAGAGATTGGAAACACCGGAGCAGGTAGTCAATGCGGCCATGAAAGGACTAAAAAATAAAAAGGTAATAACCATTTCCGGTATGCAAAATAAAATAGGCAGGGTGCTCCTTTTGGTCCTCCCGGTCCCAATGACAGCCTTACTCAGGGTCTACGGCAATATGATGCGCAGGAATTTGAACCTGGAAGTGAAATAATCGGTAAATTGACCAGAAATGAAAAATGAAATCCTTCATATCAAATCGATCCGGGAGCATCACAAGATATTGGGATACAAGAATCTCAGACATCCATTGATCAGCATCATGCGATTCGAGGATTTCCCTCCTTTCAATATTCCCCAAAAAATAAAATTCACACTTGGTTTTTACACCATCACACTAAAGAAAAATTACGATTGCAAAAGCCTTTATGGGCAGACAGTCTACGATTTCGACGAAGGCCTGATGGGCTTCACAGCCCCTGACCAGATCTCGGGGCTTGACGAAAATTTCAAGAAACCATCATCAGGATGGCTGCTATTGATCCATCCCGATTTTGTTCGGGGTTATCCGTTGGCTCAAAAGATCAAAGCCAGCGATTATTTTCAATACGCAGTCAATGAAGCCCTCATCTTATCAGAAGATGAAGAAAGATCCATTGATGAGCTGTTCAAAAATATCGAAAAGGAATATCATCTGCCGATTGATACATTCAGCCAGGATATCCTGATTTTGCAGATTGATTTACTTTTGACACTTTGCAATCGTTTTTATCAACGACAATTCGTCACCCGAAAAGTGATCAACAGTGATTTGCTTACAACATTTGAAATAGCGCTAAATGAATATTTCAATAACGAAACACAATTGCATACCGGATTGCCGACGGTGACCTATTTTGCAGACAGGCTAAACTTATCCAGCAAATATCTTTCAGACCTGTTAAAGAATTTAACAGGCCACACTACTCAACAACACATCCATAAAAAGCTTATTGAAAAAGCCAAAGAGAAGCTTTCAGCCACCACCCTGACCATTAGCGAAATTGCATACGAATTGGGCTTTGAACACTCACAGTCGTTTAGTAAACTATTTAAAAGCAAGACAAATCAATCGCCGATTGAATTCAGACAGTTATTCAACTGAGAACAACCATAAACCTCCCGCCTAACCCTGGTGAGTCGTAATGATCTGTCCGGTTCCCGCACCCAGCACGCTGCGGATATAGGCATTCACAACCCTATCCATCGGAACAGGAATATGCCCTGGGAAAAAAGGGAAATAGGCAGGGGAATCCTCCACAACGCCGGGACTGACCACATTGATCCGCACACCATTTTCCAGTTCCAGGGCCGCGGCGCGCCCAAAGCTGTTCAAAGCCCCGTTGATGGCACTCACACCGGCACCCATCGCAATAGGATCTTCAGCCAGGGTTCCTGAGGTAAGCGTGAATGAACCCTTGGCCCGGATATGGTGCTGACCGACGAGTACCAGGTTGACCTGACCCATCAGCTTACTATCGATGCCCTTGCGAAAATCCTTGTCCGTCATGGTGTTCAAGGGTCCGAAATGAGCATCCCCGGCCGTGCAGACCAGTGCGTCGAAGGGCCCGGTCTTTTTAAAGAGATCTTCAATAGAGGCAAGGGAACTGATATCTGTTTGGATATCCCCGGTTTTGGTGCCTACGGAGACAATCTCATGCTCCTTTTGCAAGGCGGTAGTAACTTTCTTTCCAATGGTGCCGGTCGCGCCGATGATGATGATTTTCATACTATTAATGTTATTGAAATGCAAACATAGCCCAATGATGGATAAAAGTAAAGTAGTTACCTTTTTGTACAGTAATGACAAAATTGTCATAATTTTACGGAACCCGGGTTTCGGGGGCAAAAAAAATGGAAAAAAAATTTCACGGAATAACAGAATGCCCGATCACAGCGACCATCGATGTCATCGGCGGCAAATGGAAACCCATCATCATCTGGCTGTTAATGGAAAGGACCCACCGGTTCGGGGAACTGAAAAAGATTATCCCCGGCATTGCCCTGAAAGTATTGTCCCGGCAGTTGAAAGAGTTGGAGGCCGATGGAATCGTAAAGAGAGAAGTATTTGCGGAGGTCCCGCCCAGAGTCGAATACTCGCTGACCGCCAAAGGCAGCAGCCTGTCGGACGTCATGGTGCTTCTTTCCGATTGGAGCAGGGAACATATCCTGGCTCCCGCAAAGGCTGCGGCATTGCAATAAATTTCCAGCAGAACAAAAGGAACGACCATTACAATTATACAGGTCGATCAGACAGACTATCCGCGCTTTATTTCAATCTTTTCATCCTAAAATTCCGATACGCGATCCGCATAGGCGGCCCAACATGCACCTGCACACCCAGGAAGCCCGTAAACCGCCGGTTGACCGTATCGTTATCCGTCACATCACTCATCAAAACCCCGTTGATATAATGCTGCAGGCGATTGCCCTTCGCAACGATCCTGTATTCATTCCAGTCGTCTTTTCTGATCGCCCCCTTCAGCACGGCAGGATCGCCGAGAGATCCTGTCACGACCTTTGGCGCCCATTGATTATTCCTGATATAAGCCTGTAAGGAATCCGGGGAACCCTCCATTGGCGGTATCACGGTTTTCTCACCCTGCGATGCCAGCGTCGTCCGCCTGCGTTCTTCGTAGTTGCTGCCCGTATAGGTATTCGCACCATTCAGATCGGCCTGGTAGCCTCGCAGGGCATTGGGAAGGCCCTCTATCATCTCGCTGCGGTAATTGATCCCGCTATTGCCATCGGCGGTGATCTTATACTCCACCCTGATCTCAAAATTTTCCGGCATGGCACCCTGGTAGATAATGAACGTATTGCGTTTCAGCAGCGTCGCCGGCGTAACCACACCCACCAGGCAACTGTCCTCCACCCGCCAGTAGGTCGTATCCCCTACCCAATTGTTCAGGGTCCTGCCATCGAAGATCGGGACGAACCCTTCTGCTTGCCCAATCTGCTTAGTGGACTTACAACTCGAAAAGATCACCAACAAAAATAAGAGCGGGGCCATAATTTTCTTGTACATGGCCTCAATATAATCATCCCGTCCTGAATTCCCAAATAGACAACGATCATGCATACAGCTGTTAATCTTTTAAACCATCACCACAACCTTCCCCCTCGTTCTTCCCGACTCGACCTGTACATGCGCAGCGCCCATCTCACCAAAAGGGAAGACCTGCGAAACATGGGACCGCAACACACCGGACTGCAGCAGTTCCGCAATCTTTGCCATATCCTCACCGCTGGACTGCACCATAAAAAAAGACCCGTTGATACCTTTCTCCCTGGCCTTGTCTACTACCGCTTCCCGCAGACCCGAAGGAATACTGATAATGCTGCCCCCTTTCTTCATAACTACCAGCGACCGGTCGATATTATCCCCGCCGATCGTGTCCAATACGAAATCGATATCCCCGGTAGCCTTATCCAATGGCTGAGCCGCATAATCGATATGCTCGTCCGCGCCCAGGCTCAGGACAAGATCTTTGTTAGCGGCAGAAGAGGTCCCGATAACATAGGCGCCCAGGTGCTTCGCCAACTGTACGGCATAATGCCCGACGCCGCCGGCCGCGGCATGGATCAATACCCGGTCCCCTTGTTTGATTACGGCATGTTTCACCAGTCCCTGCCAGGCGGTCAGCGCGGCCAGCGTGGCCGCTGCAGCCTCTTCATGAGAGGTATGCGCGGGCTTAATAGCCAATTGATCGGCAGGCGCGGCGACATATTCCGCATAAGCCCTCCCATGCCCCGGGAAATTGACCATTCCAAATACTTCATCACCCACCTTAAAGGCAGATACACCCACCCCCACAGCCACAACTACGCCTGAGATATCCCACCCTAAAATGATCACCGACTCCTCCTTGAGCCTCCCCGCTACCCCCTTTCCCGCACGGGTCTTGACATCCACCGGGTTGATGCTGATGGCCTTGACGGCTACCAGGACGGCCCCGGCCCCGGGGACCGGAACGGGGATCTCCGTATATTGAAGGACCTCGATCCCTCCAAAACCTGCTAATGCGATTGCTTTCATATTTTTATATTTATAGGACAAAATTATACCTCCTACCACCTTATTCACTGGTATAAATATTGCATTTTTCGGTAGTTTTGCCCCATGAGCCGCGAAAATCTACACGAACCTTTCTCCATCGAGTTCAAAACATTGGACGAATGCCCCAAAAAAGGACATGAACATAATTTCTTTGAACTCGTCTATATCCTCTCGGGCACGGGCACCCAATGTATCAACAACAACATCTCCCGCTATCACGCCGATCACATGTTCCTCATCACCCCCGAAGACTGCCATTCATTCAACATAGAGACGACGACCGAATTCTTTTTCCTGCGGTTCAACAATATCTATATAAAGGAGAACAGCATTCTGACCGACAACATCCAGCGACTGGAATACATCCTGCAAAATGCCAATCACCAACCGGGATGCATTTTAAAAAATAAAACCGACAAGGGCCTGGTGCGCCCCATGGCAGAGGCCATCATCAGGGAATATCTCCACCGCGATCTCTACAACAGGGAACTGGTGCAGCATCTGGTCAACACGATGATCGTCGTTGTAGCACGCAATATCGCCAGGTACCTGCCGCAGGAAGTAGATCAGCAGACGGATGAAAAGGCAATGGATATCCTCCAGTATATTCAGAACAATATCTACTACCCGGAAAAGATCAGGGCTGAGATCATCAGTAAGAAATTCGGCGTATCGGGATCCTATCTCAGCCGGTATTTTAAGAACCAGACCCATGAGACCATGCAGCAATACATCACCAGCTACCGGGTTAAAATGATCGAACACCGGCTGATGCATAGTAATATGCGGATGGGAGAGATCGTTACAGAGCTAGGCTTTACCGATGAAAGTCACCTGAATAAATTCTTCAGGAAACAAAAAGGCATCAGTCCCACCGCCTTCCGGAAGTCCAGGGGTAAAACCCCCGAAATCGCTTAAAAACCCCGACGCACTAAGAAATATCACTCCCACAGGCTATCTTTATCATATAAACCCCAAAAATTGACAAGACCATGACCCAAAAACCGTCTAACGCATTTATTGGAGCCTCCTGGGTCGCCCTCGGCGCCGGCATGATAGGATTTCTTGTCGGACTCTGGAGAGCCGAAATGCAGCTGAACGAAAAAGGTTATTATTTTACCGTCCTCATGTTCGGCCTCTTTGCCGTAGTATCATTGCAGAAGAGCGTAAGGGACCGCCTGGAAGGAATCGCCGTAACGGACATCTATTACGGACTGAGTTGGTTCGCCACCATCCTGTCGATCGTCCTGCTGATCATAGGACTTTGGAATGCAACCCTCCTGCCCAGCGAAAAAGGCTTCTATGCATTCGCATTCCTGCTGGCCATGTTCGGCGCTATCGCCGTGCAGAAAAACACCCGCGACACCGCGCTGGCGACAAAGAAGGACGCTTAATGAGAGAGGGAGGCCGCCGAATGGAGACCTCCCTCTCATGTGTCTCATGTGCCTATCTATTCCCCACCGCCGAAATTACCGGTGCTGCTGAGGAGATTGCCAAAGAAGAGAGCATTCAGAAAGATCCTGTTCGTACCCAGCCAATAGCTCCGGTAGGTAGGATCGTCGGCGAAAAGGATCACCGTACCGGCACCCTCGTTGCTGGTAACGATCGCAGCAGAATTATTCACCCTGCCAACATTCTCTTTCGACGCATATCCGTTGATAAATGCATGGGCCGTATAACGGGCAACGGTAGCATATTTATTCTTTGACGGTAAGAGGATCGTTGACCCGTTCTTATTGATGAACAGCCTGCGGTCGTTGATCCCGAAACCAAGGGGATGCGTCGTGTCCAGGTCGGACTGAAAGATCGCTCCATTCACCCGCTTGGCCCCTTCAACATCCTGTTGACGCACATAATCCAGCCGCTCGGTCTCTCCTCCTTTTACAGCACTGCGGCGACCGGCCGCCGTATCGGCCTCAACAGCAACACTCGGTCTGCGCTCGGCAAAAGGTAATGGATCTACAAGGGAGGCATGCGCGATCTCCTGCTGGATGGCCCAGGCAGTAGCATTTTGAAAAGTCACCAGGGTCCCGCCATCCGCTACCCAGGCCTTGATCTTCGCAACAACTGATTTGTCCCAGTCAGTATAATTACCACCCACCAATACGATCGTATTATACTTCTTCAGTGGGGTGCGTGGCCAACTGCCCACATCGATCTTCACCAGGGGCAGACCCAGCTGCTGGTTCAGCAGGAACCATACCTGCCCGGCCTCTTCAGAATTTACACCCTGGCCAAATGCGATCGCAACCTCAGGCTTGCGAACCGACCGGATATTGCTGCTGCCAAGATCGATGCCTTCCGCATTGAACCCCGTGGTAACACCCGTGATACTTACCCGCGCCCTGGCCGCCACGGCTCCCAACAATGTATACAGGGAGTCCGGAGAGATACGCTGACCGGCAACAGGAATAACAAGAGATCCATAACCATAGGCCTTTTTCCCACCCCCGTTGACAAAGGCGGTAAAAGGCTTAAAGGCCGTCTTTACCAAAACCCCGCGCGTCAGCAGGTCATACAGCGCGGCACTGGCATTATAATCGGACCAGCTCAGCAAATAGGCATACGAAGAGGGCCCGCCGGCCAACTCTCCCACAGGCAGGCGGACGGCATCCACCGCTGCGCCTTTGGAAAAGACACCCGTTATTTTCGCATATTGCAGGCCGTAAGCATGGATCACCGACCAGCCCGTATTGTCGTAAAAAATACTATCGGTAAGTTTATTCTCTTCAAAAAGAGAATGGACGATCCTGAAATTCGGCTGCTCGGAAGGCACGATAAAGGCCTTCCCCTTTTTGAAATTTTTGCCTTCGGCACGCAGATCATCCGTCAGCTCGTAAACCTTTACCCGATGCTTCAGCAGCAGGTTAAGAAATTTCTCCGTCAGGGTCTCATCCCTGCTGTCACCAAACACAAAGGCCTTATCAGGGTTCGCACGGGCCTGATCCAGGGCCGTCCGGAAAAAATCCTTCTGCAGTTTGAACAGACCCTCTTTTTCCGCCACCGCACCTCTGACCGTCGCCAGCCCCGTCACCAGGTGATTGCGGATGGTAAAAGAAAAGGTCAGCAATCCGTTGCTGGTCTCCCGGTTGATACCGCCACTACTGGCCTCTTCGAAGGTCGCGCCTACCCCGCCATAAAATTTGGGATAGGTACTGCCATAAATAGGCGACAGGTTATCATAATTCTCCTTCGTGAAATACAGCGATCCGATCTCATCCAGGGCCTTCGCCTGGTATTTCGCCAGCACGGCATTGAAATCATAGACAACCTGCGGGATGATAGGACTCTGATGACTCTTGGGCGTAGGTTCGAAATAATACGTGGCATTGGAGCCCTGCTCATGAAAATCTATCTGGACATTCGGATACCACTGGTGAAAGAACTCCAGCCGGTTACTGCTCTCGACCTGGGTAACACTCAGCCAGTCGCGGTTCAGGTTGTTCAGGTAATGATTGCTCCTTCCACCGGGCCAGATCTCCAGGTGCTCCTTATCGTTACCGTCGGCGACGGGTGGAAAAGACTTATAGGAATTATACCAGTTCGCCGCCCTGTCCCGGCCATCCGGATTCAGGGAGGGATCGATAAACACCACGGCTTCCTTCAGCCATTTCTGCGTTTCTTCGCGCTGACTGGCCACAAGATAGTAAGCTGTTAAGAGACTCACCTCACCGCTGGAAGTCTCATTGCCATGCACACTATAGCCCAGCAACACGACAACAGGCGCCGTGGCCGCGATTGCCGGTTTGGCAGGATCGACCAGCGTGCTATGCTCCTGCCGGATCGATTCCAGCCGCCCGAAATTTTCCGTGGAAGTAATGGTGGCGATGATCTGGGGACGTTCCTCATAGGTCTTGCCGATCACCTGTACATGGATCTTCCCGGAGACCCGGGCCAACTCATTGAAATAGGCAATGATCTGATCATGCCGCGTATAATGCGACCCGATAGGATAACCCAGAAATTGTTCCGGCGTGGGGATGGCCGGGTCAAATCCACCGGCCCCGGGAAAATAATAATTCGATTGCGCCCTGGCCGGCTGGATCAGCAGCGACGCCGCCAGGATAAAAATTCCGATTGTGTGCAGTATAGCCTTCATGTATCTCATTTTTTATTCTTATTCATTATCTATCGAAACTGAGTGTGCAATGCGACAACATTGCGCACTCAATAGCCAGGGTTATTCTTCCCGCCCAGGTCCGGGTCCGACAACACATCGGACAAAGGCAGGGGAAATAACCAATAGTTCGCATTCGTCACACCCAGCACAGCCCCTGCCCTGCCCGTCCTGACAAGATCGAACCACCGGTGCGACTCGAACGCAAACTCCACACTATTCTCATCCTCGATCGCTTGCAGGATCTCCTCCTGCGTGCTGGCAGCCGACGCAGACACACCCGCTCTCGCCCGGATCACATCCAAATCCGATAACGCATCGGCCAAATGACCCAGCTGCGCCCTGGCCTCCGCCCTTATCAGGTACAGTTCCGCGATCCGGATAAGATAGGCAGGATCCGTACTCGTCGACGTGGTATTATACAGCACCCCATACACCGAGGCGCCGGAACCCGCCAGCAGGGCCTTGCGGCTCCCCCCGATATTCGGATCGTTCAGCTTCGTGATCAGACTCGCCGAAGGCTTCAACGTATACTGCCCGCCGAACGAACTGGGGTACCAGAGGTTCCAGAAGGAATTCTTATCATTACTGCTGAAACTAAGCTCGAATACCGACTCCGTACTTAAAAAAGGACTGGCGAAAAAGGTGGCATAGTTCGGCACCAGCGCATACTTGGTATTATTGATGACCTTCGTCGCATAGACCTCGGCCGAATCCCAATGCTGACGATACAATTCCAGCCGGGCCCGTAAGGCCCTTGCCACACTCTTCTGCGCCCGGTTCCGGGTCGTGGCGTCTTCCGGCAGCAGGGCCTCGGCCTGCGTGAGATCGGCCTGGACCTGGCCATAGGTGGCATCCAGCGAACTGCGCGTGATCCCTTTTAGGGCGGCCAGCGAGATCGTGGGCTTCAGCTGCAACTGCACGCCGCCCCATCCTCTCCCCAGGTCAAAATAACCCAATCCCCGGATAAAATAGGCCTCGCCCAGTAAAGAATTTTTCTCCGCGGCGCTCAGCAGGGGGTCGGTCACCGCCGGGACATAGGCAATGACTCCGTTGGCGGAATTGATAGCCTTATAGATCCCCTGGTAAGCGGCGACAGTCGTCACATTATCCGCAGGGATCGCATTCTGATCCAATTGCAGATACTGACTCAGCGTCCCGTTGAACACCACATTGTCCGCCGTGATCGTGCCGAGGGTGGGATAATTGGAGGCATAGTAATTCTGTACCCCGTCATAGGCGCCCAGCACGGCAGCCCTGGCCGTTCCCAAATCGACAATGGACTGGTTGGTCAGCAGTGAATTATTCGGAGTCTCTTGCAGGTATTTCTTGCAGGACAACAACCCGATCGTGAAATACACAACAACCAGCGGGCTCCGATATTTTAAAAGATTCATGATAATAAATTTAGAAGGTTACATTTAATCCTACCTGCACCGTACGGGCCTGCGGGACAGTAGCCCAGTCATAGCCGGCCGTATTCTGGTTATTACTTTGCGAACTTACTTCCGGATCCAGACCCCGATACTTTGTCACCGTAAATACATTGGTCGCCTGCACATAGGCCCTTGCATTGCTGAGCCCCAATCTGCGGATGGCTCCCAGCGGCAGCGTATAGCCCAGTGACAGGGTCTTCAGCCGGAAGAAAGATCCATTCTCAAGATACCGGCTGCTGAGGCTTGCCACATTGCCGCCATAATTATTGGCAGCGCCGCCATTTTGATCCGGGTTGGCGCTAAAGGTGGTCAGCCGGGGAATATCCGTCTTATCCCCCGCCTTCTGCCATCTTTCCAGCTGCCGCGGCACAAATCCAATATTGGCCTGGGTCCCGCCATGGATCATAAAGAAATCATTCATGTTCATGATCTTGTTGCCCTGCTGGAAATAAAAGAAGAACCCCAGGTCCACGGATCGATAGGAGATATTATTATTCAATCCGCCAGTATATTTTGGCAGCGCGTTCCCAACGATCTGCCGGTCCTTTGCGGTGATCGTAGCGCTCTTATCCACATCATCATACACGGCATTCCCGGTCTGCGGGTCTACATACAGCTGGCGGTACAGCCAGAATGAATTGACGGCATATCCATTCCGCAGGATGGAAATATTCCTGCCGGACGCACCCTGTGCGATATCGGATGCCAGCTTCTTGATCCTGTTCTTGTTCGTGGAGATATTCAGGTCCGTCGTCCAGTGAAAACCCCGGCTGTCGATATTGATAGCATGTAAAGAGAACTCCCAACCTTTATTGCTGATAGCCCCATAGTTCTGCAGGTAAGTAGCAAAACCCGACCGGTTCGGCACCGGCACACTCAACAGGAGATCGTAGGTATACTTGTTATAATAATCGACGATGATGCTCAGTCTTCTGTTCAGGATCGTGAACTCCGTGCCGAGATCGACCTGCCGGGTAGTCTCCCAGGTCAGGTCATCGTTGGCCAGCTGGGTGGGCGCAGTACCGGGACTGTTGAGATAATTGGATCCGCCTGACCAAAGACCCAGGGCCGCGTATGGACCGATCCCGCTCTGGTTGCCCGAAAGACCCACGCTGCCCCTGAACTTCAGCTCATCGAAAATTCCCAGGTTCCTGATAAAATTCTCCTGGCTCGCCCGCCAGGTGACGCCGCCGGAAGGAAAATACCCCCAGGGTTTGTTCTTTCCGAATTTGGAAGACCCGTCCGCACGGATACTGCCATCGATCGTATATTTATTATCGTAGGTATAGCTGGCCTTGCCAAAGAAAGACACCAGCTTGGTCCTTGTATTCAATGAAGAACCCGTCGTGGTAGCCGCTGAAGATATAGTGGTGATGCTATTGGCGGGAAACCCCTGTCCCGTGGCATTGGTATTCTGCGTCTGAACGGAGTTCAGGGTATTACCCACCAGCGCGTTGAGGCTATGTTTGCGCTCTCTCCCGAAAGACCTGATATAGGTCAGCACCTGTTCATTCGTGAAGACGACATTCTTGGTTGCATAACTGGCGGCCGATCCATTCGTCGCAATACCGGCGCTGATCAGGGTATTGGCATAGTTGTTCTCATACTCGTCATTATTATCGATGCTCCAGCTGCTGCGAAGTTTCAGCTCCGGCAGGATACTGTACTCACCAAAAATATTCCCGATCGTTCTCCAGCCCACCGCATTGTTATTGAGATTCCGGATCAGGGCGATATGGTTGTCGAAACTTCCGTACCGTGCATACGTGCCGTCCGCCTTGAAGATCGGCAGATAGGATCTTACAAACAAGGCAGAATTGATCACCCCCTGCGGGTTGTTATCATTGCTGCTCACATTTCGGGTGGACCGGGAGAAATTCAGACTGGTCCCGACCTTCAATTGAGCGGAGATATAATTATCATAATTGAACCGGACCGTATAACGCTCATAATTGGAAGGCCGCACGACAGATTCCTGCCGGTAATAACCCAGCCCGGTATAATAAGTGCTCTTCTCCGTACCGCCCTGCACCGATGCTTCATAATTCGAGGTCGCCGCCGTACGGAAAAGATCCTTAAATCTGTCATAGGTCGGCAGAGTATCGGGATTGGAGAACGGCAGAACGACAGTGGAAGGATTTAGGCCCTTATCGATCGCCGTATTATAGGTCGATTCGTTGCCCAGCAGACCCGTTTGTGGCCCGGTGGTCACCTTGAATTGCTTAATGGCATCCGACCATCCATGATAGGCATTCAGATTGATCCTGGGTTTTGTATTCAGCCTGCCCCGCCGGGTAGTAATAAGGATCACCCCATTGGCGCCCAGGGAGCCATAAATGGCCGTTGCACTGGCATCCTTAAGGATCTGGATATTCTCTATATCGGAAGGATTGATATCCGCCAGCGGGTTCGAGGGCGCCTGCTGGCCGATAGAAGTCTGTATAGGATCGGTGCTGCTGACAAAAACCCCGTCGATGACATACAAGGGATCGACAGACGCATTGATGGAGTTATTCCCCCTCACCCGGAAAGTGATGCCACCACCGGGAACCCCCGAATTGGCCAGGACCTGGACCCCGGCCGCCTTACCCTGCAACAGCTGGTTGAAGCCCGCCGCCGGCGAATTCTTAATGGCATCCCCGCTGACGCTGGTGATCGAGCCGGCAATGAACTTCCGGTTCTGCGTGCTGTAACCCGTTACGATCACATCATCCAATTGCCGGCTATCCCTTTTTAAATAGATGGTCAGAGGCTCAGAACCTGCAATGGCCGCCTCCTGGCCTTCATAACCTGCATAGCTGAAGAGTAAGACCTTATCGGAAGGATGGACGACCAGGCTGAAAGACCCATCCGCCCGGGTAGTAACACCCCGGTGAACGCCTTTGACGGAAATGCTCACATTTCCCAGACCCTCGCCCCCCTCCCGGGAAAGGACCCGCCCGCTAAGGGTGATAGGACCATTCCCCCCTCGCTGCCCCTCCTGGGCATAGGCCTGCATTTGATAAAACGTTGCCGCGAGCACAGCAATGAGTGCTAATAATCGTCTCATAAGCTTAACTAAGTTTAAAATCACCTTAATTTTATTAGTCTACTAAAATGGTAGACAAAACTATTAACAAATAGTTCACGAACCAAAAAAACCTAAAAAAAACATCAGGATTGATTATCTTTATGCTACTACACCTTTCTTACATAGTATATCATAAAACAATCGCCCATGTCACCCATTGCTATTTATCACGAACATCCCGATTGGTTCCGGCCATTGTTTACCGAACTGGACCGGCGTGAACTTCCTTATACAAGACTCAACCCCGCAGCCCACCAGTTCGCCGTCGAAGAACCGGCCCCGGATTTCTCCCTTTTCTTTAACCGCATGAGCCCCTCCGCCTACCTTCGGGATGGGATACAAGGCATCTTCTATACGCTCAACTATCTGAAGCATCTTGAATACCATCGTATCCCCGTCGTCAATGGCTACCAGGCATTCACCTTCGAAACGTCCAAGGCGCTTCAACTGGAACTCCTGCAATCCCTGGGCATAAAATATCCAAAGGCAAGAGTGGTCAACCATGTCTCCCAACTGGTGGCAGCAGCAGAAGGCCTTCGCTTCCCCGTAGTCGTCAAGGCCAATATCGGCGGCAGCGGCGCAGGCATCACAAAATTCAATTCCCTTCAGGATCTGAAAGACGAGGCCGAAAAGGGCGAACTGTCTTTCGGGGTAGACCATACCGCTCTCTTACAGGAATTCATCCCGGCACGGGGCGGCTACATCACCCGCGTAGAGACCCTCGGCGGTAAATTCCTCTACGCCATCCGCGTCCATCTGACCGGCGACACCTTTAATCTTTGCCCCGCCGATATCTGCCAGACCAGCTCCGGAGTCGAACTGGTCCGGAACGCCTGCGCAGTAGAAGCACCGAAGAACGGACTGAAAGTGGAAGCCTACACACCTCCCGCCCAGGTCATCAGAACGATCGAGACCATCGTCCAGAAAACCGGGATCGACGTGGGAGGTATCGAATACATCATCGATGACAGAGACGGCGAGATCCTTTACTATGACGTGAACGCCCTGTCCAACTTCGTCGCGGATGCCATCAATGTCATTGGCTTCAACCCCCATGAGAAACTGGTGGACTACCTGGAAGCAAGAGCCGGCGTCAAAACCGGGAAAACACTGCTGGTAAATTCTTTATAGACCCTAACGCACAAAATCATGCAATACGGATATTGGTTACCCGTTTTCGGCGGTTGGCTGCGCAACGTGGACGATGAAAACATGGAAGCCAGCTGGGACTATGTAAAAAAACTTGCCATCAGCAGCGAGGAATGGGGCTACGACCTCGCCCTGATCGCAGAACTGAACCTCAACGATATCAAGGGCGTGAATGAACCATCCCTCGACGCCTGGTCTACCGCAGCAGCCCTGGCCGCCGTTACCCAAAAGCTGGAACTGATGGTGGCCGTCAGACCCACCTTCCATAACCCCGCCCTGCTGGCCAAACAGGCCGCAAACATCGACCATATCAGCAACGGCAGACTCTCGCTGAATGTCGTCTCATCCTGGTGGAAAGACGAGGCCACGAAATACGGCGTAGGCTTCGAACAACACGACGACCGCTATGCCCGCACAGCCGAATGGCTGACCGTCGTCAACGGCGTCTGGCAAAACGACGGATTTAATTTCTCCGGAAAATATTACAACGTATCCAATAACTCACTCTTCCCCAAACCCGTATCCCGCCCCCGGCCTCTCATTTATGCCGGGGGAGAATCCGAGGCGGCAAAAGACCTCATCGCAACCACCTGTGACGGCTATGTCATGCATGGCGATACACCCGACACCATCGGCACCCGTATCCGCGATCTGAAAGAAAGAAGAGAAAAGAAAGGATTGCCGCCCATGAAATACGGCGTCGCCGGCTACAGTATCATTCGCGAGAATGAGTCGGCCGTTAAAAAAGAATTGGAAAGGATCACCAGCGTCCGGCCAGGCAGCGCCGGCTATGACAACTACCAGCAATGGTTATCCGGCACCCAGCTGGAACAGAAAGTATCCCTGGAAGACTACTCCGTATCCAACAGGGGCCTGCGCACCGGCCTGACAGGCACACCCGCACAGGTCACAGACCGCATCGGCGAATTTGAAAGATCCGGCGTCGACTTCTTCCTCCTGCAATGCAGCCCCCAATTGGAAGAGATGCAGCGCTTCGCAGAAACTATCATACCAAATTAAATTAGCGAAGGGTTACCCCTTCGCTAATTCTATATATACCGATAGCTCGGTCACCAGCTTCTCATTATTGCCGTCAAAACCTACCGCCTTGAACACGACCTTGCCCTGGGGATTGATGACGAATTTTGTCGGGATGCCGCCGACGCCATACTCACTCACCATACTGTATTGCCTTTTCTCCAGGTCGACTACCTTATCCAGCAGCACATGGAAGCTGTATTTATTGTCGGCTATAAATTTTTTAACCGCTGAAAACCTTTCATCCGCACCCGTCGATTCCCAGGTGTCGATAAACAAAAAAACAACATTCGTATCCTTTTGATAGTTGTTGATCGCAGTCTGCATGGCAGGAAAAGAAGCCTTGCAAGGCCCGCACCAGGTGGCCCAAAAATCGACCACCACCACCTTCCCCCGTAAAGAAGCCAGCGACACCTCCTTCCCGTCAATACCCGGCAGGGAGAAGGGTTTCGAGGGCAGGTCCATCTTCTCTTTCAGCGCCTGCTCCCGGAATTTTGTCTTGGCGACAGACATCAGCCCGGCCAGGTAGGCATCATATCCTTTGTCAGATCCATTTTCCTTTACATACAGATCCTTAAACCAGATCCTCACCGAATCCGATGCATTATTGCCCTGGATATAGGCGGCCGCCCGTTCTTTCGCCTTTTTTACATCCCCGGCCCGCAGCAGCGCCCTTACATAATGCTCATTAAATCCATTATTTTTCCCACCGGACAGCTCCACAGACTTCTGCTGCACTTCCAACGCCTTTGCATGGTCGCCTTTTTGTACCAGTACTTTTGCATAAGTATCGAAAAAGGCCGCATAGTAATAGTTGTTCAGATCCTCCTTCCAGTCCCGGAGGGTAATGCCAGGCCTCTTGAACTTCTCCGGGTGGGCCGCCTCATAGTCCAGACCAGCCAACGCCGCCTGTACAAGGCTGTCGGCAAGGCCCGTGGCAGAATCGCTCTTTAAAAGTTCCAGGGCGACCCAGCTATACATATAACCCCGGTAATCGGCCAATACATCGTTCATCCCTGCGGCATAGCCGATAGCTTTCCGGTATTCCTTCTTTTGAATATACCGGGAACTGATGGTCGCTGCAAAATAGGACCCGGCCTCCACAGCAGGATCCTTAGGATCCACCCCCGCAAAATTCTTTGAAAAATCCGTATAATAGGCCGCCAGGCTGTCCAGGTCCCTTATTTTATAAAATTCATTTTCCGCATGTTGCACCGCCAGCTCGCTGCCGGGAAATCTCGCAGCGGCAAGGTCGATGACCGAATCCGCCGTTTTCTTCTTCTTTTGCAGCTGATAGAGCCGGATGGCTAACTTATAATCCGTCAGACCAGCTCCCGGCGCGGATAATAATTCCAGGGCCCGCTGATCCAGTTGGGGATAGGCGGCCTGTTTTTGCACGCTCACGAGATTAGTATACCACGAAGATTCATACTTCCCTCTTAGCTCCGGGTGAAGGGCCAACTCTTTTTCTAACATAGCCATGGCCGTATCCGCCTTATTCGGCAGTCCCAGCAGGGATTCCGCATTGCCAAACAACAGGGCCGCACCACCATAAGAACCCGGAACAGGAACCCCTCTGCTATATACCAGCGATATATAACCGCGTCCGCCATTATCTTCCGTGATCTTGCCCGATCTCAGCCGGATGGCAAAAGCTACGGCCGAATCAGGCAGGATGAAACTGCCCTTATAATTTTCTTTACCGGCCAGTTTCAGGTCGATATCTTCGGCATAATAACCCGTGACCTTGGTAGCCGTATAGTAGAACAGGGCGGCATGTACATCGGCCGCTCCCGCCAGCTTGCCCGAGCCAGCGGCATAATTGAATGAGATCCGCTGACCCGCCCGGGGTTTCTCCGTGTCAAGATGCAACGGGTCGGCCTGAACGATCTGCACGGCCGTCAGCAAAAGGGCGCTTATAAAGGCGTTTTTTATCATAACGATTGGTTTCAGTTTTGTTTGGGAGCGATCCGAATCAGCGTCTGGAAAGGAGCGCTCTGTTTCGCACCGGTCAGCTGCTGCTGGTTGATATCCCTGCGTACCTGCAGGGCAAGGTCCTTCTGGCCGGTCTTTTCCAGCAGGCTGGCGTAGAGGTCCAGGTAGGTCGCCTTGTCAGCCGCGTTGACGCCATTGATGTCTGCGCTGATCAGCTTCGTCCATTTCGCAGCATCGGATAACACTTGCTGATCATCGCCGGCAAACCGGTTGACAATATCCGCAAAGGAGAACAGCCATTCCGCACCTTTAGGGTCCATGGGAACGATATGATCGGCCAGCATCCCGTTCACGGTAGCGGTATAGCTTCGCCATTCCCTCAGCCCGAAATCGACGGTGAGCTTCGCCCGGGCCTCGATCTCCGCCTTCTTTGCATAGCTGCTCTCTCTGACCTGCCGGAGAAATGCATCGAACGCAGCCTGGTCCACCGTGGCCTTCCCTTTTTCGGGATAGTGAAGATAGGTCTGGGGCCATGCCATATAAGTCTGATAGATCTTCCTTTCTACTTCCTCCTGGCCATAGAGATGGCCATAGACAGCCTGCTCCTTCACCAGGGCCAGGAATGGGGCGGCGGTAGCGTCGTTGACATATTCCTTTACGATCTGCCAGCCGCCCGGTTGCTGCCAGGCGGCGGCGCCCGTACTTTCAAGATACGTGACCGCAACCGTATCGGCCAGCCCCATCTCATAGGCATCCTTTAATGCTGCCAGGTAGGTCTTCACAAAGTCCTCATCCTTCTGATGGCCCTTATATTCGGTCTGAAAGTACAGCAGGTTGCGGCTGGGACTCATTGCATCCAGCGCATGCTGCCGGAACTCGGCCGCATCCGTAGAGCCCACAGTCTTATGCACGACCTCACCCTTACCGTTGATAAAAAGAAAGGTCGGATAGGCCTTTACCCCATATTTTTTCCGCAGCATGATCCCCTCCCCTTTTTCCATATCGAAATCGACATTGATGAAGTTCCGGTTAAAGAGCCGGGCGACATCCTTCTGAGGAAAAATATCTTTACGCATCTGTTTGCAGGGACCGCACCAGCTGGTATTGGCATCTACAAAGATCAGTTGACCGCTCTGCCTGGACCGGGCCAGCAGCGAGGCCCAGGAACCTTCCGCGAAATGCATGCCCGTGTCGCCCGCGTTGGCGGGATCGCCGCTCGGCAGGGATGCACTGCCGGATTGCTTGGCAACAGCAGTTCGACCGACCTGTAAAAAACTATCGGCCTCCTGGTACCCACCGTCCTGGTGTACCAGCCGCCCATCACCGTCTATATACAAGAACGTTGGATATGCCTTTACACTATATTTCTTCACCAGCGCAGGACCCTCGCCTTTTTCCATATCCAGAGTGACATTGATAAAATGATCATTGTAGAAATCCGCTATCCGGTCAAGGGTAAAGATATCCTTGGCCATCATGATACAAGGACGGCACCAGGTAGTCTGCGCATCTAAAAATATCAATTTCTTGCTGGCCTTCGCCTTTTGCAAAATATTTTTCCAGCTGTCTTTCTCGAACGTGATGGAACGCGTATTGGAATTCTTCAGCTTGTCAATCGCCAGGGACGAACGCACCTTCGCCATCAATACACCGGGGTCTTTCGAAACAGAACCCGCATTGGTAAAGTCCAGTTGATCGCCATTACGGCTGTGGAATACATAGACGGGATACATCAGCATGGCCAGCCGGGGAGCGAACTTCTTCCCTTCCTCCGTACCCATGTTCATCCGAATGCTGATACAATGAGCGTTGAAAAAATCGGCAACGCTGTCCAGGGTGAACACCTCCTTATCGATCTTATCCGTATAGGAGTTGGGGTTCATCCCCCGCACGTCGATAAAAACGATCTTTTTCTGGGACTTGGCTTTTTCCACGGCTTCGTCGAAACCTATATCTTCAAAATGTATCGATTTCTGGGCATGCACGGCAGCACCGCCGATCAGCAGGCAAAACAGCATCAGAGAACGTAAAGGGATTCTTTTGGGTGGTTGCATTATTGGTTGATTTGAATGATTT
>Ga0247778_1000878_pt1 | contig 21224 bp, 6 predicted proteins | sample UWRJL049202B5_FD_179939 | JGI IMG/M metagenome (GOLD analysis project Ga0247778, IMG submission 179939) | Plant litter microbial communities from Arlington Agricultural Research Station in Wisconsin, United States - UWRJ-L049-202B-5 | ecosystem: Environmental > Terrestrial > Plant litter >... | reverse complement strand
TATTATTTTTTATATTTTTTTATATTAAATAAAATTTTTATATAATATATAAATTATAAATGATATTTTTTATATTAATTATTTTATTTTTGTAACTTTTTCCTTGATTTATATACCAATTAATTATATTTTTTATAAACCCCTAATTTATATAATAAATTTTCGAAGTTACAAAAATTATTTTTATTATTAAATTCAATTTTAAAAATCGAATCTAATATATTTATATTTATTATACTAAAAAAATATTAAATATACAAAAATTTATTAAAAAAAATCAATAATATAATATTATATATATCAAATAAATAAATTATTTTATTGTATATTATATTAATATCCAAAAATATTATAAAAATTTTTAAATAATTAAAATTTATAAATTATAATTATAATTTAATTATCGATTTTTTTATTTTATTTTTTTAATATAATTATTGATTAAATATTATTTATTCAAAAAAAATAATTTCAACATATCGAAATATTATAAATTATTAAAAATTTAAAAATATATTAAAAAAAATTAATTTTTCTGATTTTACAAAAACAAAATTTTATAATTTTTATTACAAAATTAAATAAAAATTAATATTATTATAAAAAACAATATTATAAATTAAAAATTATTTAGAAAATCAAAATAATTATAAATTTGAGATTTTAGAAAATTATATAAAAAACATAATTAAAATATTAATTTAATAAATCGTTAAATAATAAAAAATAGTTTATTAATTTATTCTTTAATTTATAATAATTATAAATATTATTTTTAATATTAATATATATTTTTTATTTTTTAAACAATTAATAAAAATTGATAATATAAATATTATATTTCCAATTTTTTTTGTTTTTATTATTTTTAAATTAACCAAAATATTTTTTTTCTTTAATAATATTCTTTTTAACTATTTTTTCAATAATTATTTTAAACCTAAAATAATTATAAATAATTTCTTTAAAGAATTTATTATTACTATTATTTAAATTATTATTAAACAACAATTTAAATATATAAAAATTTTTTTATTATATAATTTTTTTTTAATAACCCCAAAAATAAAAAATTTATTTATTTATTTTAATCAATTAAAAAAATTGGCGGGAAAAAATATATTTCCAAATTGTATTTTTATAAATATAATTATTATAAATTAAATTAAAACAATTTCAAAATTAATTTATATTATTATTAAATAAATTTTATTTTTATAATTTTATTATTAATATATTGAAAAGGCCAAATAATAAGAAGAGTATACCGCATCCCTTTTGATAGCGGTTTGAACTTAATAATGAGGAAAAAGTATCTTGTATTAGTTATCCTTTCTACCGAAAGAAAGATCTTGTATTTATATACAAGATCTCAGGAAACTAGCTAAATCACATGATCTAGCCCATCACCAGATCACCCACTACAATATATTTAAAATTATCAAAAAGAGACTAATTAAACAAAAATATAAAAAAAATTAATGTTTTATTTTAAATAATTTAATTTATATAATATTTTATATTCTAAAAAATAATAATATCTCAACAATTATTATTTTCTTAAAAAATATTAATTCATTTTATATTATATCAAAAAATATTCTAATCTTAATATATATTCCTTGCAAAAAATTATTTATATTTATATTAATATTAAATATAATATTAATAAAAATATATTTATTTAATAAAATATAAAAATTATTATAAAAACTTTTCAAAATTTAATTAAAGATTATAATCGACAAATTAATAATAAATATAAAAAACAGTTTTTTTTTATAAATATAGATTTTTCTATTAAATATATTAATTATATTATTAAATTTTTTTTAATATAAATTTTATTTAAATAAATTTTTATTTCAATATAATATTTTATATAAATATTAAATAATTTATTATTATTTTTATAATAAATTTTTTTTCTCAATTCTTTTTATTTTCAATAGTTTTATAATAAACTTTTTATTTTGGAAAAATTTTAATTTATAAAATAAAATATATTTATTATTTTTAACCAAACTTTGTAATTTATAAATCGATATAAAAATTATAAATAAATTATTATTAATTTATAATTGAATTGTTTTTGAATTATTTTTATTATTTTGTAAAAAAAAATAATCGAGAAATTAGAAAATTTTTATTTATTATATTTTAATTTATTATAGAATTATAATACATAAAATCAAAAATAAATATTTTTATTTTATTTTATATTATAATTTTAAAAATTTTTTTTTAATAAAAAATTTATTTTTATAATTATTTTTTTTAATTATTTAATTATAATATAAAATCTAATAAAAATATTAAAAAATTTTTTTTATAATAATATTAATTTGTTTTTATATATATTTTCTAATCAATTTTTTTTTATATTAAATATTAATTTTTATTAAATTTGATTTTTTAATTAAAATTTTTTTTCTTTTAATTTTTTTTTAATTATTTTTGATTTTGTTTAAAAATCTTAATTATAAATAAATCATTATTTGTTTTTAGATCAAAATTTAATTGAAATATTATTAATATCAAATTAAAATTTTTAAATAATCTAAAATTTTGAATTAAATTAAATTTAAATAAAAAATTTATTAAATTTTTATTATTTTTTTTTCTATTTTTTTTTAATGTTCTAATTCTCGAATTATTTAATTATTTATTAATTTTTTTTTTAATTTTTTTTTAATTTATAATTTTAAATGTATAAAAATTTTTTGAATATTATTTTTTAATTTTTTTTTTATTATATATTAATAATATCTTATATTTTATTTTATTATAATTTTCAATTTATATAAAAAAAAAATTTTTATATCGAAATTATTATAATTTATAATAAAACAAAAATCGATAATTTAAAATATTTTTATTAATAATATTAATTATTTTTTTTAATATTAATCGAAGTATTATATATTATATTATTGAAAATATATATATTATTAATTATAAATTGAAATTTAATTTTAATTTTATTATAAATTATAAATTATATTTTTTTTATAATAAAATTTAATATTATGTAAATTTAGATATCGATATCGATTATTATACTATATTTAGTTGAATTATTATTGTAAAATATATTTTGTAGTAGCGGAAAAGGGGGTGTGGCACGTGGTTCGCAGACACGTGACCACATGCATATAAGGCGTTTTCCTGTAGTTAGACTCTTGTTCTTTAGTCAATTCTACACCAATTGAACTCCCTCCATTTATGGTTGTATATCTGCCCTTACAATTTTTATTTATTTTTTATTAAAGATTTTAATTAAATCAATTATTAATAATTCCATGTTTTTTTTATTTTTTTTATATATATAATATAATTTGAAAAATTTATTAATTATTTAAAATCCGAATAAAACAATTAACTATTTTATTATAAATTTTTTTTTAATAATATAAATAAAATAAATATTTTTATTTTATTTTTATTTTTAAAATATATTTTATTAAAATTAATTTTTTTTCGTATAATTATTTTAAAATATAATTTATTATTTTTAATTTAATTTAATTTTTTTGAGGATTTTATTTATAAAATAAATATTAAATTATTTTTATTTTTATTTTTAATATTATTTAAATTTTTTTAAATTTTTTTATTAATATTACTAATATTTTAATATAAAATTTTTATTTTTTTTATTCATATTTATTAAAATCTGATTAATATTTGATTAAAAAATTTCTTGAATTTTTAGATTATTTATCTTTTATTTAAATTTTATATTAAATATTTATATAAATTCAATAATTATTAGGTTTTTATATATTGAATTTTTAATTAATAAAATAATAATAAAAAAATTATTTTAATAAATTTTGTTTTTATATTAATAAAATCTTAAAATTATTTTTAATAATTAATAAAAAAAAAATTTAATTTCAAAAATTATATTTATTCGATTTATTAAATAAAATAAAAATTATTTATAAATATAGCATTTTATAATAAATATAAATTTCTAATTTAAATTTATCGATATTAAAATATTTTATTAATTTTTTTTGTATTTATTTCAATAATTTTATAAATAAAAAAAATTTATTTAATCTTATTCAAAATATAATTATAAATTTATATATATATTTTTAAAAAAATAATTTTTATATAAAAATTTCGATATTATAATAAAAAAATAATATTGTTTTTTTTAATAAATATTTTTATTAATATATTTAATTAAAAAAAATTTTAAATTATTTTTAATTTAGATTTATTATTTTTTATTTAAATAATTTTTTATTTTTATTTTTTTAATTAATTTTAAAATAATAAAAAAACTATTATAAAAAGTCAAAAATTTGATATATATAATATTATTTTTTATAATATGTTTTTTTATAAAATATAATTTAGTATCTAATATTATAAAAAAATGAATTAATATAATACTAAAAGAACTAAAAAATAATAACATTAATAAAATTTGATAAAAAATTTAAAAAATAATAATAAAAATAATATAAAAAAATTTTATAATTAAAATTTTATAAAATAAAATCTGATATATTTATTTCTAAATTATATTAAAATAGATTTCATTATAATTGATTTTATTTCGTAATAATTCAAAATTAATAATATTAAAAAATTATATTTTTTAAATAATAAAATAATAAAAAATAAAAAATATAATTTTTAATAAATAATATTTGATTTATTTATTGCAAAATATTAATTTTTAAAAAAAAATTTCTAAAATAATATTGAAATTTAGTTTAACAATTATAAATATAATTAAATTATTATTTAATTAATTCTAAATTAAATAAATAATTCCCAATTTATTTTGTTAATTTTTTTAACAAATTTGTGGTTTAAATTTTTTATTATTATTATTTTATATTTTTCGGGATTTTTTTGATGTATTTTTTATTTTTTATAATCTAATTATTATGTTTTTATTTATTTATTTTTTATCAAATTTTTTATTTTTTTATTTTTTTTTTAGATATTTTTTTAATTATAAATCAAAAAATATAATATATTTTTATCCAAACAATTGGATATATATTAAATTTCCTTATGTAAGTCATTAATAAAAAGACTAAAATAAAAAAAAATTATATTAAATTTTTTTTGAAATAATAATTATTATTTAATAGTAAAAAAAAAAAAATTATATTTGTTATTTTTTTATAAAAAGAAGAATCTTGTACTTAAATACTAGATGTAGAGTCTAAGCAGATCACCTGACGAGTAGCAGTCACCTGATTTACCACTATACTAATAGTTATATATACAAGAAAACTGGATGCAGTATTTCTGCTAGGGTTTCCATTATTAAAATTTGCGGAGTGAATTTATATCTTTACCCAACATCCTTCAATTATAGATATTACAAAAATAGTATAAATTGTGCTCTTAAAAACTGCTATATAACAAATATTCAGATTTATATTTTAACTTCAATTTTCACAACAACGGATACTAGTTTGCATATCGTTATTATTATAATAGCAATCTAAGCAATTATAATTTCAGTTACTCTAACTATTACTACAAATATTGAAAAAGATTTAATTCCGAAATTATAAACAACACCAATAACAATTGCCAAGATCTCTACCTCCGGGACACCCAATAACAATAATAATGGTCTCATAAAAGCCAAAATAGGCAACATAATCGGCAAAGTAATAATCTTTCTTGCTATAATCTTAATAATCGTTTTCTTCATTCTCCACCGTTTTAACACCGTTATAAAAACAATTTTAGACCGCCAATCCTACATTTCCTCCAGTTAAGCCCGTTCAGGCCGCTCACGATCCCGCATAGTCAACACCCCAGACATCGATGCTATACCCATGGACCCCCTAATGATAACCGGCTCCGAATCCGGTACCACCATCTGCCACAGCTCCTACCAAGCCTCCCCTTCCTCAGTCCACGAAGTAGACGCCAACTCCCCGCCCACCTTCAACTCCCCCTTCTCCCCGCGCTCCCCACCACACACCCACTACCCCCGCGGCTACAACACCGTCCCCTCCGAATCCGCCTACTCAAACGCTAGTTCCGGCCGCAACCCATCCCTAGAATCCACGCCCCCAATGTCCCAAATAGATTGCGGAGATTACTTCGACATCCTGCTGCACTCCGAACGAAACTCCCAAGGTTCACTCGCCCGCCGCCCCTCCCAACACGGCCGCAATTGGTCAAACCCATCCAAATAATCTAAAATTTCCGCCGCCTTTTCAGTTCTTGCCGAACTATTAGCGCATTCCGAGCGCAAACTTAGTTTCTAGAACGTGTTCTTGAGGTTCGGCATGGGTCATATGGTATCTGTGTGTCGAGCCAGCGATACGTCTGTTTTTACGGATGGACCGTCGAATAATCCACTTGCGTATCCAAGTCCGACGAGCCCAAGATTGGGATATATTCCGGAGGCGGGCGAGAGTAGGGATAATATTACTCTGGTGGAGCCGCATCCGGGCATAAGTGGGTTGACGGGTATGCAGTTACGAGAAGCCGGATTGAGTAATAGTCAGTTGAGGGAGATGACGCTTTTTGAGCATGGGCCTTATCCGCCTGAGAAGGGTGGGAGGTAGGGGGTTTGTGTTTTGGTTTGGGATGGATGGGGGTAGCATAGCGTTGGGAAGGAAATATATTGAGCATTTTCTTGTATTATCTACTTACTTATCATACTCGTAGTATCTAAGCAAGCACACGTCTTTGTTTTATTTAAGATTACTTGATAAAATATATCATTTATTCGTTTGATTTCTTTTGTCTACTCGCGTTTATGTCTCCATTCCATCTTTCTCTGAAATGATTTTTCTCGCAGATGGGATTCGATCTCAAGAATCTCTCCCCTCGAGTTCTCGCCGCACTTGCCTCATTGGTCTCCTCCGCACTAATATATAAATACCTTAAGGTTCGACTCGTTGGACTAGCGTCCTCTATCGCGGCACAGCAGTACATAAGCGCCCACACTTATCACACTTATGTACTACATGCGGCGTAATAGTCTTTGTAATCTAGACCCGTTAAGAATTCGATCTAGTTTCTAGCGTATCGAATCTAAATCTCCATTTCTGGAAGCTCAGCGCTCACTGATTCGCTAGATACTGCGAAGCCGAAAACGGCGAGCCAAAAGCATTTACGCCGTATAGAGTGTTGCCCTGTCCACTTCAGCACTTGCGTCCGGCTATCTGGGGCTTTTTTATTGAACTTTCTTTTACTACGGTGTGACCAGCTCGAACGTCTTTTTCAAGATCAGATGAGGGTCTTCGCCAGATCTGCCCTTTTCTTTTGGGTAGAGTAATTTTCTTTTGCTGGGAATTAGACTGAGGGGTTGTTACATGGGCTTGGCGAACCAAGTGTTGTTCTGTAGCTTGATGCAAGGACTTACTTTTCAGGAGGATATGATCTTGGCTTCCTGCTAGATTTACAAAAGGCCTTTCAAGCCAATCTAAATTCTCAGAGGAAAATATGCCATGTTTGGCGGGTGGAAATTTCAACGCATTTTCCAAGTCCCCGCCCCAGACTTCCTTCGAGCCGCAGAATATTTGTTTCCGAGTCATGTCGATAAAAGTGGGGGTTAGACTCATCATCCTCAAATATCGACGTAGTACAATGGCTTCAATGGCGGGGTCAGATGGTGTCTCCTCGCCAATGTTACCCAGAAAAAGCAGAACTTGTTATACATGTGCAACCAAAGAAAGAACTTTATCGGAGACCGAACTATGAGAGCCGGAACAGATACAGTCCTCGTATGTGTATAAATATTGCCTTCCTTCTCCCTCTTTCTTCCTCAGACAATCCCTAAAACCAAAACTTTTACATCTTCATCCAGAATCATCTCTGGAATCAATCGAAATGCGTCTCTCAAAAATAAGTCGTCTTGTATCTGTCCTGCTCCTCTCTTCGCTTCAATACATTGCATCGGCAGCAACATGTCCATCTGGTTCCATTCCGCTATGCTGCCTTCAGGAACCGACGTCCAATGAAGCCGCCAACAGATTGGAAGCTTGGCTCGCAAATGCCAAAATTACCGGCATAGTTGCTCACACCTTAAAAACAGGAAAATCACGTCTTTGTAAATTATATCCCCTGCAATTTACATTTGCCGTAAACTGATCTGGCGGCAATTGAAGGCCAGAACCCACCCGGCCCAAACTTTGATTGCTCGCAAGCCATTCTTTTTGAAAACGTCAATAGCTGCTGCAGCTTTTATACTGGCGGGTTCGAACTCGTACGTGAAATACGTGCTATTTGAAAGAATCATAAATTGACTTTGCCGTTCTAGCTTCCTGAGGGCCAGTTGGCAGCTTTTGGGTGCAAGGATGCTACGCCCTAATCCCTGAGACTGAGCTTTATGGCAACTACCAGGACGAGCCAGAGATGGTCTGTTGGGTGTAAGATCAGACGTTGCCTGAAGTACAATTTTAGTTTAGCTATTTTATTGGAGAGAGACAGAAACATTTCACTACCCTCAAAGCAATTTCTCTATTGTATGCAATGTATTCATCGAACTGAGGATGCACTCACGAGCTCTTCAACCTACAAAATGCCTCGCCTGATGTTGGTGCTACTATAAATACATGACTCTTCTTTTTGAACAAAGTCGCTTTTTCTTGTAGTGCTGGTCGCACATGTAGCTGTGCAACCTTGTGTCTCTTTCTACAACCCCTTGCGCCTTGCTCCCACAGCATTGGCTGTAGCAGAAAAGCATTTGACTCACTACCCACAGCCTTTCTTTTAGTCCAGCGATCAGTCTAGTTTTGCTATGTTGGCGGGAGATATGCCTTTTTTTGGCAAATTTCTTAATTTTTTGGTTTTACGCAGTGCATTGATTGGGTCGAAATTTCATCAGTGATTGATGGTTCCACTAGAAATAGACTAGCTTTCTTTTGAACTCAAGTCACCAAATCAGGACCTGTTGGACTTTCAAGCAACTCAAGCTACAAATATAGAACTTGATGATCATTCTCAAATCGCCTCCGATTTCAACCTAACTGCACTGATCGCCCCCAAACATCCTTAAACCAGGCACTCTCGGCGTTAGGGCTTATCAGGGTATGAGAATCTAGTACCGACAGAGTCCGCCCCTCAATCCCTGAGCCAGCATCATGAAGATTGCGTAAATCATCGCCTCGGAATCCTAAATGATAAGTCGTAGACTCCAAGTCGGAAGTAGACGGTATCTCTAACACTTAAATCTATGGTAAGGCCACGACATCTCTCTCCACCATTTCGCACCCGGCTCGATTCCCGTTTCCTAATATTTCCCGACAAATCTGATACTCCTCTCTTACTACAAGAAGACTTTGGCAACTGCTAACATATTCTTTAAACGTATTGTCCAACGATCCCAAGTTTAATTGGAAGGCGTCTTGGCAAATAATTATTAGAATTAAGAAAGAGGGTTTCAGGGGCTTTGGCGGGGTATGCTCGCTAAATTCAGGGGTGGAACCCCGCTCCGCTTCTCACTCTGCGCCGGGACTTGAATTTTATACAAGTTTCAACAATTCGCATTGGCTCGTTTTCGATTTTTGTGATAGATCTTCTTATCCCGGTTGAGCGCCTCCAGGCTCCCCTGGTTGTATAGTTGAGTATTAGAAATAAACGGCTTTGCCGGCGATGCTAGCAACGCTAGTCATACTAGCCGGGCTCAAGCTGGGTCTGGGGGGCTCAAATTAGCGAGGGTCGGACCGACCCCGATACTTCTAAAGCAAAAGCGCTCCAAGACCTCTTTTCCATCTTTATTCATTTTGTCTCAATTTCGTTTTCCTTCATTCCTCCGGTTCTTTCCTTCTAACACGGGCAAATAGATTCGTGTGTACCGCCATTTCTTCTCCTCTGCCTCGCGAAAATATCCATCGGCAATTGCTAACCATAGGCCGGTACGACGGATAACCTGGGTATCTAGGCACAGTACTTATTAGTAAGTCACGGGTGCACAGCCCACATTTGTGCGCAGATTAGGATGGGAGCCTCCTAGAATGCCTATCATAGAAAGTGTGGCTTACCGTGCATGAGCGCTTCTAGCCTCTTCTTTCCACCGACTCCGAGTCTGCATCTCCCAGCCTCGCGCTTCCAAATGTTCAACTTTATGAATTTCTGCTCCCTCCGGGCTCGCAGCGCCGATGAGAACAATGCGCATCGTCCCTTCCTGGCGAGAATGTAACAATTCTATGCGCGGGAGTTCCTCTTGATCGTTCGTCTGGTTATGGATCCCATCACAATCCTTGGCGCTGCAGGGTCCGTAATTGGGATTGCAAGCTTCGGTCTTCAGCTCGCAAAATTCCTGAATGGTTTCATCGGTGAATATTCATCAGCTAACCAGAGTTATTACGAGATACTGGACGGTATATACGCTACTAGCGACGCATTAGAGCAGGTCCGTGGCTTCTTGGAGGACGAGAAGAAGAATTTCGACAGCGAAGGCAAGCTTAAGCTTTTTTCAATCGAAGCCCTTGCTACGATCGAAACAACGGCAAATAAGTGCTTGAAGATTTTCTGGAGAATCGAGGCCAGTGTATTGAATAAATCATCATCAGATCTCGAGGAGAAGATTTCCAAGAGCCTTGCCTTGTTCCATGAAGAACTACGCGTCAAAAAGCAGCCACCAGTATTGAAATTGGACCCAGAGTGCAAATTGTCCAGGCGCCAACGTTTTAAATGGTCATTCAGCACTAGTGACAAGTTAGAAAAGTACAACAGACAGCTTGAACGACTCCAGACTACCCTGATTTTGATGTTCCAAGTCATCTCAATCCGGGCCAATCTGACAAAGCCGTGAGTAGACAATGCCTGTCCAGTATCTCTCTAATCATTCGCAGAAACCCGGGGATTCAAGAGATGTTGATATCTGCCCAATTTTACGCTGAAATACCGCAAATGGCCGCCCAATCACGATTACCTGAGGCAAAGCGAAATCGCCCTCCGTCGTACGCCCAACACCCGCCGTCCTATGGACCTTGGATGAATGAACCCCCAGGTCCTATTCCACCCCCTATGAGCGGATTTGATGACATGAGATACATCGGGCGAGGCCCTCGATATGCGCCAATTGGAGCCACCAAAGGTCACCGAGGAGGTCGCAGCTCCTCCGAATCGCCTCCTCGAGGCCGTCCCAAACGCCGACACAAGCAACGGGGACCTGGAAATTTAACACGAGATAGTTCTCAGGATTTTGAAAATGAGCGAGAAGCTGTTAGAAAGGCAAGAGATAGACCGCTTAGTAGTTCCTTTGGAGACGACCCGGAAGAACCTCAGGGCGATACCATTTTGCAGCACAAAATATCGATTGCAGAGAAGAGGATTGCGAAGAACAACGCTGCTGTCGAGAAGAAGCAAAAGTCGAAACTGTCGAAGGATGTCCCGGGACCATCATACCAGCCGCAACCTCCATTCGAAGATTCACGATTGACGCACTCACCTGTTAGCTTTGACGAGGAAAACCTCTCGGTCCTGCCTCAAAGGGGCTCACTCATCGAAAATCCAGGCTCTCCTGAAGCCACGGACAAACCTAGAGTGAAGCGTCCAATGCAGTATCAAAAACCCTCAGTAGTAAGTTGACAGCGCGCTATGGATCGTTTCTATACTAATAGCAATAGACCGATCACCCTCCTGATTCGCCAGAAGAAGGACATCAGTCCCATCCCCAAAATTCCGAATCTCGACAGAAAAGTCCTGCTCCGTTTCTCGATCCAGTGGTCTCGGTTTTCAACGATCGACGGGAACCATCAATCGCGGAGAAGTTCGAGAAAGGAAAAGAGAAACAATATTCCAAATCATCAAAATCTCTTGAACTTGCAGAGGAGCAAGTAATTCCGTTTTCTAAGATCGAACCAACCACCCCATTGCCGGGTATCAAGGCAAGTGTTGTGCCTACAACTCTACAAAACCGTGATCGAGAACGGGCCACGGAGAATCGGAATATATCACCTACCAAAATGGATGCCGCAATTCTAGCCATTACAGCTGGAGCAAAGCTGCCAATGGATGGAGCGAGCAAAACTGAAAAGCAAATTCCGATACTAGAAGTCATACCTAGTGATTTCTCTGCCCCAGTGAATCCTCAGATACCTCGCGCTAAGGCAGATGATTCTATTCCTGTACGGATTCCAAACGAAACTGAAATGCATAAGTCTTCGAGCCTGAATCCGGAAGCTACGAACACCAAGTTTATCCTAATCCGCGACGAAACCCCGGATTTTGAGCCTCCAAATGTGCAGAGACACTCGTCTCCCACTGTTGTACAGCACCAAAGCCCTGAGCGTGAAAGTGAAGCTTTGGGCCCGCGCAAAGTTTCTATGAATACCCCAAACACTGAACCTTCAGCGGAATGGCCTGCGCCTTACTCGTTACCAGTCTCGCCACATCGAAACGGCCTAATTAGCAGTAATATTCAACTTCAGGACCCAGCAGATGAATCTTCCGAACGTCCTCCAGAAATCCCCAAAACGGATACTAAGGCATTGAAGAATGGTACTGCAACTTTTCGAGATGTTCCTCTTCCGCAAAGTATGTTGTCAATCCCTGCAAAGGATATATCCATGAATGCTAGTCCAAAATCTTCGCCAACAAGCACAAGTCCGCAAATTACTTTTCCAATACTGAAAGGACCTCCAGATAAAATGGAAGAAGGAATCCCTTATTCTAGATCTGGTCAGATAGCGTCGGTGAAGCTGTCAAAAGAAGCACTAGACGAGCCCTCATTCATCCTCCACCAAATGCCAAACCCAAACCTGAACAAGGAATCGAAAACAAACCTTGAGCCGCCCACCCTGACTCCAATAACCTCCGCAACAAGCAATGTTTCATCTCGTAAAAAGTCTCTTGCCTTTGAAAGTCCCGACTGGATCACTCGAGCGCTCTCAAAGGTTGCAATCAATGACAAAAATCATGTCGACTCATCCCTAGAATATCCTGGGAATTATCAAGATAATTATAACACCAGGAGTGGTGCGTTAACGACAAAAGTTTCAGTTGCATCGGAGAGCGAGACTACTAGTTACGTTTCTCTCGGCTCTGAAAGTAGGAGAAAGCGAGATATGGTGTACGAAAGTCTCAAAAGACTGGCTCGGCGGGACTTCATGACGCAGGATGATGTGGAAAACATGTTTTCCGGCCCCGGCTGCTTCATCACTGCGTTCGTTGTGAAAGGAGGGAAGCACCACCAAATTCCATATGATGGGCAGTTTTCGCTTCGAAAATCTCACATCAAAAACCTCCATGCTTCAAAATGGTGGAAAGATTTCGCTTTTTTGACTACAGAGGAGATTTCCTCTCTAACCGAGATTGTGGCAGACGGGGAAGACTACTTTAAGACGCTGGTCCGCTTGCAATGGCTTCAAAAGGAACGCTTCAGATTCTGGTCCTCAAATCAGGGTGTGCTCGTAGCGATTGTGAAAAATGAGCCGTTAGCAGCAGCTGAAGATGAGACCACTTCGCAGTCCACCGGCAATGGCATCGAAAGGCGACGTCGAATGTCTGCCCCCAGAAGAGAATTACTACAAGATCGCACAAAGATTGAATCCTCATCTCTTAGTGACAAAGTTTCAGTGCTGAACAATTTGATATCGCCGGGAGCATTGGAAGACGAGGAAGCCCCAAAGGAATTCATCATCTACACAGCTTACACTATTCGAGTGTTCGAACCGCATAGCCTGTACGGTGATCCTACTTCCTTTGAACCGTCTATCACGAAAGAGGGGTTTTCCGAAGCGGATATTCTCCAGCGGATTTCTCAACTAAACGATCAAGGTCCGCAGCTTATCCAGAAGAAACTAAACTTGCTCAATATTCAGCAAGAGCAAATCGCCAGATTGTTTCAGGAAATCTCAGAGACCGAGATCAACACTGGGTTTGCTTGGCACTTGGCCCAAATTGACAATATTGGAAACTCGTCCCAGGGCCTCAGGTCCATTACGGTATACCTGCGAAAGACTCCAACAACAGTAAAGAGAGAGTCTGATGCTGAAGTGTACCGTCAATCTGGACAAGTGTCACTAACTTCGATACCAGATCAGGTGTCTGTTGTGTCACCTCCAGAAGAAGCGCCAGAAGTAGTCCGCCCGCGCCAGAATGTTACGTTCAGAAAACAGAATTCGGAGATCAAAAGTCGGAGGCCACCTCCACCGAATAGATATCATGACAGCGATAGTTCAGATGATGGCCTTCAATTGGATTCGGATGAGTCGAACACCTCGTTGACCAACAGTTCGGCGAAGACACGTACTCGATCTACAAAGAAGAGGAGAACCTCCACAAGGAAGACAACATACAATCGCTCGCCAGGGTCGCGCTTACCTCCGAGACCAGAGAGCACTCTCGTTCCTGAGCAAGCATATCACCCGTTTCCTAGCACCGGGCCGTCATATGATTTTTCTAGCGCCCCAGTACAACCGTATGCACCATATGGGTATCCGATGGCCCCTCCTCCAGGACTACCTAGCTATGCGCCACCCTTCTCATCTCATGGCATAGACTATGATAGGTTAAGGTCGCCACACTATCCTTACTATGACCACCCTCCGCAACGAACAATTCCATTGGCCCCACCCCCTAGTGTACCTCGTGCACCTCCGAAATCGGGCTCTCGACGAGAATCATCAATGAAGGATGAACAAGACAGAGCTACCTCTGTCAAAGAAGATTACGCTCCAAAACTGAGAGAGTCGATATCAATCCGACCTAGAGGAGGTACTACAGCAGCATCGGAGAGACCTTTAGCAGATAGGTTCTCCGTCCCCAGTCGCCATGCTCTGACTGCTGAATCAGCATTCTCAGCCAAAGACTCCTCCAAATATAGCGGTCGTCGTCAATCCTACTACGGAGAACCATCTCACCACTCAAGCTCTGGGTATCCTGCTGGACTCAGTGCTCCACCCTCCCAATATGCCCCTTCCCAGTACGCCGCTTCGCAGTACGCTCCTTCCTCCGCGCCAGCATTCCCACTCCGCAGAGTCCAATTACCTTACCCAGAATATTATGATGGGAGATCCTTCAATCCTCGAGCTCCAATAGAACCAGATGAATTAGATGGAGATGCAGACATAGTGCAGAAATTGTTGATGGATTGGACGCCAGCGGGCGAGGAGCAAAAGGCGCAGAACACGAAGGATAGCATGAACGTCACGCCGGATTCTGCTGCAGTTAGGTCTACCGTGGGAAGCAGGCACAAGAAAGCAGCTGCAAAGGCAAAATGGGCAGCTCGCGACGACGATATTGAAGATAACGGAGAGAGAAATACTGCAGCTGACAAACAGACGAATGATAGCGATGGTTGGGGCAGCTGGGGTGCCGCAAAACCCAAGAAGAAAGGGAAAAATGCCAGCATTGCAGAAGGTTCCTCTAAAGTTCTAAGGCCAGCGTATGTAGTCGAGGTGGATGATTCCGGTAAGCGACGGAACAAAACAAGGGAAAAGTTGGATTTAAGTTTTGATACGAGTGATAAGCCAAGCACTTCCGGACTAGGTGTTTAGGGTGTTGGTTGGAATCCGGAAAGCACAAAATGAGTAGATCAGAATCGTTGGGCTTTTCGAGGGATCTCCTAGTTCAAGATTCATTGCAATGTTTACTCCTTTTTACTTCCGTAGTAATGATTTTGAATAGTACAGGTGCTGCAGATTTCTGCGCCACAGGTTCAAGTCACAGGGATGCAGGTCACTTCCATATATGGACATTGCCGTCGTCAAGGACAGGAGCCCATACCCCAGATCTTTTCGTATTAGGAATCAGAATCTTATCTCCTCCATACCTCCCGAAGACTCGCGAGACTGCGGGATGGAGTCATGAAAGGCCGCATGTAGAGAAGCGGGCCGCATACACAAGGCGGGGAAGGGGGGAAACTAATTCCCTTGGCAATGGAACATGATACCTGGCCACCATAATTGACACGGCGACCAGGAGAAGAGACAACCAACATGTAAACAATAGAGAAACACATACATGACTTCAGACTAGCCAGCTCCAGTGATTTCGGCTGAGCAGCTGGCAAAGTAAATCGACCGAGCGGGGTATGTGCGGAAGAACAAGCGTACCTAGATAAGTCCCAAGCATGAGACTCTGGAGGGTATAAATAAGCATTTATATATTCGCAGCGCTTCTCACTGATGGCCCGGCAACTCATGTCGTTGGGGTTCTGTCGCCTTGTTACCCGCCTGATCCGAATACATCTCTTGTACAGCGCTAACTGGCCTGTCCTCTGCTGGCAACTCCGATTTCAAGTTATTATCTGGCGCATGCTCTGTCGATCCGATTTCCGTCGGTGCCGCTTGGTATCTTTGTCGTCTTTTGAATATGAAGAACCCAATGGTTGCAGCCAAGCCAAGGACCACGAGTGAGACGCAAACTCCAATGCCCGCCTTAGCGCCCGTTGAAAGCCCGGCCGAGGCCGGTGTAGGAGATGCTGAGCTCAGGGTTGGATTTGGGGTGTTGATTGAAGATGATGTGGATTGTGAAGCGATCTTGGAGGGAGTGAGCGCTACTTTGTCGGATGCTTGAAACCAGATAGGTATTCCATCTCCAAACACTGCCCAGTCGCCTGAGCCGGTTACGGTGTGAACAATTGTGCTAGGCGCAGATGCCGTATGCCAGTTTCCCCCAATGTCCGAACTAACTGGCAGATATTTTATCGTATTTGTTGCGATCGGAAAACTTGATTGGCATTGATGATCGAAAAGTCGAGCCGTGTAGCCGCTATGAGGATGTTAGTATGCGTTTTGAGGCGGTATTAGAAGGGACATACGTCGGGCAGCAGAGCGCTGCAGTTGTATCAGAGCCTAGGCTGAGATATGAACTTGAAAGTCCTCCAAAAGTTTTCGTAGCTGTTGAAGCGGTCGACCAGCCCGATGGACAAGATACTGCCGGGCTATCTTCTAGATGTCAGTCTCTTTCTTGTAATACAATGATGGTCTTCTAACAGTAGTACAAGTTCCACGGGGCATTATTAGTCGTGGTCAGAGGAGGATAGCAGGCAGGGTCCCAGTAGCCATTTTGACTATGACCGAAATACAACCCTCCTCCTCCTCCATCAACAGATGTCAACGTGGACAGGCATGACCCTGGGGCAGAGAAATTTGTAGGAATGGGTCCACGATTGAAGATTGAGACTGATGCCGCATTACTGATAATTATCGCAGATGCTGTGGTCGAAGATGCCATGGCAAACAGCAAAACGCGAGTTCAATAAACAATCCGCAAGGTCAAGAAAACCAACCGCGAGGATGATGGAGCCTTGAGAAATCCACCGGCGATCATGTGTCGAAGGCGCAAACCCTTCTAGGAATTTCGGGGCGTTGCTGCGACCGAAAGAGCGCGATCATGGGGGCCAAAAGCGGCTTGAAACGTCCACTTGTCAGCCGATCCCAATATCGATTGGACACTTCGTACGCTTTAAATGCTGACTGGGGCGTAGAATAATAATACCCTGATACGTTATGCGCGATCGATTTTAGAGCCAATGAGCCTGTCCAGGAAATGCGACTTTGCGACAAGGGTCGACATTGATTGAATGACCTGTACAAGCAGGATTTATCTACTTTGTCTGCCACACTCAGCGTACGATGACAGACTGAAGGGTCGTATTGTTATCTCTTGATTTTCAAGGCAGCAACCAAAAGTCTGCTTCTGCCACGTTGAGAGAGCTTTCATGTGCTGCATCTCATCCTCTGGGTCCCATGCAGACGCGCTATCAACGTTAACTAGGTCAAAGTTCCATATCATGGGGGTCGGCACCAGCCACATTTTCACGTAGGACAAACTTTACTGGTTGTAGTGATGTACGTAACTCATCTGCGAGAAAGGAGGGCTTCGTATTATTCACTATCACCAAGATATCTCTCGGGAATCAAATTATCCGGGTCATTGAAGTTTATTGGACTATATTGCGCACACCACGAGCTGACTGCAAAGGGTTGTCTATCAACATATTAGCAGAGATAGGGTACGGGGTACTTCGTAGACGGGGAGTCTTGACTTACCCCACAATAGATATGACCCCATTACTTGTATCACCACCAACTTTGAAGTGAAGATGGCGGTATACTTATATCTGAAACGGTATTGTGCTTGTGCTCTAGGAAACTTTGCTAGAGGATGGAAAGAGGGACGATAAATTGCGACTCCCAGTACATAAAATGCCTCAAACACAACAGACCCAACGCAAGCAGAGCTCTTGACAACGCTGACCACTCCCCAAAAGACTTTCCAGCACTTAAAACATGACGGTTGCTAAGATACTTCTCGATGATAGAAGAGGGGAAAGAGTAAATTGAGAATTGGGACGTTGTTTGCAGCCACTGGACTGTGCTGTCGTCTTGACACCGAGGAAATACATGCATGACAAAGTGTTGACATTCAAATAAAGACCGATATGTGAATCGCTGCCAAGACAGTTGACTCCCATGCGAGCAATGACATAGAAGAAATAGAAGGTTTCCAATTTGATTGGGAACATCTACGACAACATCGCCTTCGGCTCCTTATCTTGCGGCGCTGTTCCTGACGCGACTACGCGTTCGAGTTCGACCGATGAGCCTATTGAAACATCATCTGGAAACAAGATTATTTTCTGCTCGGAATGATGCTGCAGACCAGGTTAAATGCTCGCCTGAAAGGGTGATCTGAGAGGAAAAGGAACTTGAGTGCAAACGCGTCGAGATGTTGCTTGTGTTGGTAAAGCATCGGGCAGCACTTGGCCCAAGCTTTGACTCCAACTTCAAATTCTCAACTCGCGATCCGTATCTGCTCTGCATTCAATTCTTGCTAATGTCTTCCGGGCATGCTTGGAAAGTCTTCCAAAGGTGGGGTAAATGACATGAAACTCAATACCTCTCGATGTCTGACATCTATCAGATGTGGTGGTGGTAGCTTCAAAAGGGGCCTCTTACCCCTCCGCGTATTGTTTTCCGACGCGCCAACGGACGCCTGAGAACGCGCATTGAGTCATCGTGAGGGCTTGTTCAATTAATGTTGCCGCTATCCGAGCTCTAGAAGTCTTAACCCGGTAGTCATTTACTGCTATATATCGAGGGAATTTCTTCCTAATGCATATAACGAATGTACTCTGCATTAAATAACTTCTAGATGAAACTTTCTAATACAACTCAAAAGAAATAATTGAATATTTTATAAACTATAATAAAATTATCTCAAAATATAAAAATAAGATTTTTGAATATATATAAAAATTTCAAATATATATATTTTTTTCTAATTCCTATTTTTTTATTTATTTATATTAATTATTTTAAATAAAATATTTCTTGATCTTAATTATATAATTATTAAATAAAAAAATATTTATCTCAATTAGAAAATATATTTGCAATTAATTTTATAATTAATTAAAATTTATTTCCATTTTTTTTTGTAATCAATTATATTAATAGATTTTTTTTTTAAAAAAAATTTTCTAATAATAAATTATAATTCGTCGATATAATGATATTTTTTATTATTGTGAAATATAAAAATAAAAAAATAATTATAATAAAAAATCTTTAAAAATTGTATAGAAATAATTATAAAACGGAAAAGTTTTTTAAAATCAAGATTTATATATTTAACAAATTATAATATAGATTAAAATAATCAAATTTATTAATATTTTAAAAATTTTTAATAAAAAAATAAATAAAATAAAATTTAAAATTAAAATTTTAATTAAATATTTTTTTGAAACTCTTTTTCCAAATAAAAATTTTATTATTAAATATCTAAATATAATAATAATAATAATATATTATTTTAAACTTTTATATATATATATATTTCCAAATATAATTATTTTTAATTTTATTCTTTTATAACAATAATTTTGGATTAATTTAATTAATTATAAAAATTATATTTTATAATTTTTAATAAATATAATTTTTAACAAAATTTAAAAATATTTTTTTATAAAAAAAATAAATAAAAAATTTTAGATTTGAATATTTTTATAAAATTAAATATTAAAAACAATTTAAACAAATTTTTTTTAGAAATATTTATAATATTTAATAAAAAATTAATTTTGTATTTTGAAATTAATTTTAAAATATTATTTTTTATTTTTTATTATTTTAAATTATAAAATTCAAATTTCTAATATAAATAAAAAATTTAAAAAATTTGGAAATAATCTTCTTATAAACTACAAACGAATTTCTATATATAGTATAAGAAGATAACGTTGGAGCTGGATTTACGCATAAAGAGAAAGGTTATAAATCAATCAGAAGCTAATAAACTATTATATATCCCTAGATAAGGAAAAAACTAAAATAACTATTATTTATTTTTATAATAAAATGATCTACCCAGCTAGTAAAAAAATTATAAATATCTCCTCTTTAAATATCAACTTTCATTTAGATTATTCTAGAATTTTTTAAATAATTTAAAATATATTTATAATAAAATTATGAATATTTATTTTTATTTATTCGATATAATTTTTTTTGCGATTTTTTCAATTTTTATATATATAAATGTTATAGCGAGGTGCGTTATAGCGCACGCACCATAGGCCTAGCCTCGCCTAAATATTTAAAAACCAATTTTTATATATAAAAATTATAAATCTAATATATAATATTTTTTAATATAATATATATAAAAAATTAATTTTTTAATTTTTTAATTTTTAATTTTTATAATTTTTTTATAATAAATATTATAAATTTAATAATAAATTCAAAAATAAAATTAATTAAATTCGATAATAATTAATATTTAAATATAATATTTATTAATTAAATATTTTCAAAAAAAAAATTATTATTAATTTTTTTTATTTATATTTTTAATTATTAAATTTTTTAATTTTAAAAATAAAATAAAATATAATAAATATTTTCAAAAAAAATTATTAATATAATATAAAAAATAATTATAAAAAATAATTAAAAAAAAAATAATTAAAATATTAATTTAAATTTTTTAAATATTATAATATTTATTTTATTATTATATTAAAAATTAATTTATTTAAAAAAAAAATTTCTAAATAAATGAATTTTTTTTAAATTTAAAAATATTAAAAACATATATATTATTATTAATAAAAATTATATAATTAAATAAAATTTTTAAAAGTTTTTAATATAATAATATAAATTTATATAATTTTAAAAAAAATTATTTTTTATAAATTAAATTTTTAGAATTAATTATATTTAATATATTTATAATATAAAAACAAAATTTATTATTTTTTTTATATATTATTAATTATATAAATTTATTATTTTATAATTAATTCAAAA
>Ga0247778_1000877_pt1 | contig 21227 bp, 22 predicted proteins | sample UWRJL049202B5_FD_179939 | JGI IMG/M metagenome (GOLD analysis project Ga0247778, IMG submission 179939) | Plant litter microbial communities from Arlington Agricultural Research Station in Wisconsin, United States - UWRJ-L049-202B-5 | ecosystem: Environmental > Terrestrial > Plant litter >... | reverse complement strand
TACTAGCTCAGATGATTTGCTATTTTATTTATAAAAGTGTATAATATTACAATCTCCTAGGACTTACGCGTTCGGGGAGTGATTTTTGACAGATAGAAGTATGAGGTGAGGCATGGTTTCTTTACTGAGACACCATGCCTCACCTCATCGAAAGATGAGCCGCGCCGATGCGGAAGGCGTCCGCCTTCGTGAGTATCAGACAGGAGTCAACCATGACCAAGCCCCAGGTGTTCCTCGGCGGCAGCTGCAACCCCACCACGTGGCGGTTCGACACCGCGATCCCGCAGCTCGAGAGAGCCGGCATCACCTACTACAACCCGCAGGTGGACGACTGGAAGCCCGAGCTGGTCGAGATCGAAGCCCGAGCCAAGAACGAGGCGGACACGCTGCTGATCGTCATCGACGCACAGACCCGTGCCCTCGCCTCCATCGTGGAGGCGGTGGAGAACATCGTGCGCGAAAGTCGCGTGGCCCTCGTGGTCGACGACATCGTGGATGGCACGGTCATCAGTGGTCAGACCGTCACCGGTGGTGAACTCAAGGACCTCAACCGTGCCCGCGCCTATCTGCGCGATGTCGCCAGCCGATACAACGTGCGTGAATACGCAGACGTTGCCGATGCCTGCGCCGCCATCGTGCAATACTACACCTCGACTGGGGTGCGCTAGCCCGACGAGTCTCTGGGCTGCCAATAACATTGGCAGCCCAGAGACTGCAATCATCTTTCTTTTACCTTCTACCTGTCATATCCGCTTCTACAAATGCGCATTTGTACTGAAGAGCTGAAAACAGCGAAAAGCGGAGCGTTAGTCGACCTTGATGTATTTGTGCACCGCATGCGCCTTGGTGTACTGCGCGACATACGTTGCAATGTCGGTAAGTTTGAACGAGATATGTGCAGCCTGCATCTTGCCGTTGGCATTGCCGGTGAGTTTGACGATTTCCAGGCTGTTGCCGGCCTGTACCACCGTGCTGGTCTGCCCCACCTGGAGCTTTTCGAGTGCCCGTACTACCGCTGGCGGCACATCGGTGCTAGCCTCGGAAATCGAGGTATCGGCGTATTGTCCGGCATTAGCTTTGTCGGCAGCGTCGGAGTACTGCGTGACCAGCGCGGTAAAATCTGCCCCGCCCTGCAGCTGGCTCAGCACGTTCGCGGCCCGGGACTGGGCTGCCGTATCCATGGTGGCGGAAACTTTCTGGGCCAGCAGTTCCTGGCTGATTTCGCGCTTTAGGTCGCCAATGGACCATCCGAAGAAATTGCTGGTAACATCGGCAAGCTCCTGCTGATTGGACTGGTTCTGAGCCTGGAGCGCCTCCATCTCGGCATTCACTTCGGCAGCGGAAACCTTTACGTGGTTCTTTGAAGCCAATTGCTTTACGTATGCCGCCTGTACTACCTCGTCCATTGCGGCTGGCTTGTAGCGGTTGAGCTGGCGTTTGCCATCTTTGCTACTAAAGTCCACCCGCTGCTGGGTCTGGTAGTAATGTTCGTAGCGGCGGAGTTCGAACAGATAGTTTTCGTATGATACGAAATGGCTGCCCGCCCGGGCGACCGGAAACGGCACAACCTGGGTCACACGATACATGAACGCCGAGGATGACTGGAACTTGTACAGCGCCAGGCATGCATACACAAAGAAGCTGATGATAGCCAGTACCAGCAAGCCGGTCGAGATGACGACGATACGGTGTTTGGAATGCTGCAGCGGGTATTTGTACTTGCGGGCGCCGCGCAGGACGTCCTCGCGGTGTTCTGCCACGGTTTCGTTGGTGATGCGAGGTATGTTTTCGAACGCCTCTTGGATGCGCTCCTCACCCTTTACACGTTTGAAGCGTTTCGGGACAGGCGGAATAATGGTACGCACGCTGCGCAGGCGATCGGTGGATAGTTTAGGATGCGGTTTTTTCATAGATCTAATTCGTGGCCGCAGCTGGCGAGTCGTTGACCGCCACACCTTCCTCGCGCAGGATTTCCAAAAGCTTCTTTTGGATGTGCGCAGGATGGTGGATGTAATGAATGACCAGGTCACCTACAAACGTCTGCATCATTATTGTACCAAATCCCAGCAGCGTTTCCTGCAATCCGGACACTTCGTAGTTGACCATCTGGATCTGATTGAGGCCCATATCGACCACGCTCCGGTGGAAAAAGCCCTTCTGGGTGATCTGTATGAACCGTTTGTTGCTCACGATGAACACGCTGTACCACCAGCTCATCCAGCTGGGGAAAAACAGGAGTGCAGCGATAGCAAAGCTGGCCACGAAGCTCAGATAAAAGAATGTGAGCGTGGGTGGGTTGTCTGGTTTGACGTATGTCAGCACCAGTGTGTACAACGGCCCAACAAGCAAGCCGAGAGACCCGTATATGATGCCCTTGCGCATCACCACCGGATGCTTGCGGAATACGTATAACACCTCTTCGTCGTCGAATTGGTCGGGGAAATATTTTACTTTGCCTGTTTGTGTTGCGGCGGATTTGCGTGCCATAGCAATATTGTATCAGGAAATGAAAACAGGACCCTACTGATACGCATATGGTATGTTCGGGTCCCGGGTCTGCGGCCCAGAGTGATCATCGGTGCCACTCTGGACGTCCGCGGTAGAACGGAAGCATTACGCTTCGTAGTACTCGTTGCCGGCCGCTCGCTGCCGCTCCAGCTCGTGCTGGATAAGCGCCAGGATTGCCGTCAGCACCCAGCTGGCGAACATCTCGTCGAACCAGGCTTCCACGCCCGAGAATGCGACGACGATGGAGCCATCCGGGCTCACAACACTACCGTAATATACCGTGTCACCGGCTTCAAGCATTTCGGGATGCATCAGCTGCACCTCTCGCGTGCTCTTGCCCGTTCGCTGGCTGATCGCCTCCTTGGCTGTGGCGTGACCCGGGTAGTCGTGCTCCCATTTGGCACGGCTTCCATAGTCACGCGTCGCCAGCAATACCCACCGGGATTTGTCGTACGATCGAGCTGTCACCCGCAGGTGCCCGGCAACACGCTTGGCCGTTTCCGCCAATGTGAGCTGAATCGATGGCTCGGCCATCCGGAAGGCCCGCTCAACGAGCTCAGTGGTCACGAAATATGCCATCGCTCCGTACCTCCGAAACTGGTAGTTCTTGCAATGTACCGCCATTCCACCGTGGAAAGACAATTTAGTGTATCACATGCTGTACGACTTCACCTGCTAGGGGTGAGATGCTATTATTGCACCATGCATGAGCCCAGTTTTTACCGAGTGAGCGTGAAAGGAATCGTGGTAGACACCGCCGGCCGGTTTCTGCTGGCCCGCGAGGAAGATGGCAGGTGGGATATGATGGGCGGCGGCCTGGACCACGGCGAGAGCCCGATCGATGGGCTGCGGCGTGAAATCATGGAAGAAACAGGCCTGATTGTCACGCATGTATCTGCCACACCCAAATACTTCACGACTGCGCAGCGGCTGGGCCACGATACGTTCGTTGCGAACATTATCTACGAAATCAAGCTTGAGAACATGGATTTCACACCGTCAGATGAGTGCCAGGAGCTGCGGTTCTTTAGCATGGCCGAGGCCCGGACCATCGATACGTTCCCGACCGTTACGGCGTTGCTAGATGTATTTGACCCCACTTTGCACGGCTAAGATTCACTTTGGCGCTGGCGAAGCAATCTCAAAATCGCCAGGTTCAGATCAATCTCTTCCGGCTCTTCCCGGGGAGTACGATACATGCCGACTCGATTGCCTGTCGCTTCAGCTATACGGCTGAATGTAGATATGCGTGGTTCTGCCCTACCACTTTCCAGGTCCGATATAGCACTTTGGCTGGTTTTGGCAACCGCCGCTAGATCACTCTGATTGTACCCTGCGTCTGTACGCATTTCCCGCACGTGCTCTGCCAGCTTGGCCGATACGGTTTGGGGATTCGAGTCTGTGTCTACCCGTATGACTTCACGTACGCTCATTGCGCTGATGGCAGTGCCACCGAGACGTGCCCGGAGCAACCACTCGACCGCGATAGTGATTTCTTCGAGTTGCACAGCAGACAACTCTTGGAGCGCATCGCCGGTGACAAGTATAGCGGCTCGTGGCTGTTCGGGTTCGGCAGGTTCCGGTGTTTGGTCGTGTAGTGCGTTTTTCATAAATGCGTGATCAGTGTGTCGTGGTGCCCCCGAACGGATTCGAACCGCTAGCTTCTCCTTAGGACGGAGTTGTTTTATCCATTGAACTACGGGGGCGAGTGAGGAAGTGTAGAATGTGCTCGCACATTCTACACTTCCGAACGAGCTCCAGATTTGCGTAAGCAAATCGGGGGCGACTCCATACTCGTGGTATCTGCATCAGCAAATCTGAGGGGCGAATGAGGAATCGGGCAGAGTTTAGTCTGGCAAATGTTAAGCCTGATTCCTGCATTTGTATTCAGCTAAAAATGTGCATTGAACAATTTAATTGTTCAATTCTGTATCTGTTAGTTCTTGTTTTTGGGCTGAGTGAAGCGCTCGTGGACCGCTTCGTAATCGTACAGTTCTTCTGGCTTGAACCAGTGAGCAATTTCTTGTTTGGCCTCGCTCAGTTCGGCGCTGGCGTGTACGATATTCGCGACACCCTTGCCTACTTTGCTGGGGGCGCTGTAATTCACATGCGCATAGTCGCCGCGGATAGTGCCGGGCTGGGCGCTCTTGGGTTCGGTAGAACCGACCATCTTGCGCACGAAGTCTATAGCTTCGACGCCCTCCAGGACCATGGCAATGACCGGTCCGTCGAGCATGGTCGACAGCTGGCTTTCAAAAATCTCATCGCCTTTGCGGGTCTTGAGCGTGCCGATGCCTTCGTAATGTTTGAAGTAGTGGTCGTAATCCGGCTGGACCATCTTCATGCCTACGATCTTGAGGCCGGCGCGTTCAAAGCGGGTAATCACTTCGCCCACGATGCCACGCATGACAGAATCCGGTTTAAAAATAATGAGGGTTCGTTCGACATGTTCCATAAATATAATCCTTTTTTACTTGCCTTGATTCTACCAGATGTAGCCCCTGTTTACCACCGTACCGCTACGTCGTACAATGCGCTATACTGGAGCATATGCGTTTTAGTAAAGCCCGGACTGACTTTTTGGAATACCTGGAGATCGAGCAAGGCCGCTCAAATAAGACCATCGCCAACTACGATCACTACCTGATGCGTCTGAGTGACTACGCCGGCGACATCGCGGTGAGCGACATCGATGCGGAACTGATCCGCAAATGGCGGCTGTGGCTGAACCGGCTCGGCACCAACACGAGCGACGAACTTGGTAAATCCACACTCAACTACCATCTGATCGCCCTGCGCAGCTTCTTGAAGTTCTGCAGCAAGCGCGACATCCCCGCCCTGGCTGCCGACAAGATTGAACTGGCCAAAGCCAAGCGCAAACAAGTCACCTGGCTGGACGAAGATGAACTGGAGCGGATATTCGCCCAGCCGGACCAAAGCAAACTGGCGGGCCTGCGTGACCGGGCGATATTAGAGCTGCTGTTCAGCAGCGGCCTACGCGTGAGTGAACTGGTGGGGCTGGACCGTGACCACATCAACCTGAAGCGGCGCGAGTTCATGGTACGCGGCAAGGGCGAGAAAGACCGGCCGATTTTTATCAGCAGCGAGGCGGCAGATTGGATCCAAAAATATCTGGACGCACGCAAAGATAATACCAAACCGCTGTTCATACGGTTTTCGGGCACCAAAAAGGTCGACCTGACCGGTAACTTTCACCGCCTGACCGCGCGCAGCGTGCAACGCCTGGTGGCACAGTATGCCCTGCTGGCCGGCATCACAAAGCATGTGAGTCCGCACACACTGCGGCACAGCTTTGCTACTAACCTGCTTATGAACGGTGCGGATATCCGCAGCGTGCAGGCCATGCTGGGCCATAGCAATATCGCCACCACCCAGATTTACACCCACGTAACCGACCCACACCTGAAAAAAGTCCACGAAGAATTCCACCACCTGTAACAGCTAGCATTAGAGGTTTGGCATATTTCCTCAACGGGGGCGCTTTCTCGCGGGGTGGCTTTGCCACTCCGGAGGCGCTTGCACACCCCCTTTTGATGAAACACGCCAAACCTCCTCGCAAGTTGGGTTACTGGCAGAGGTTGTTCGGGTCGACGTTGTTGCCGGCTATGATGGAGAAGTGCTTACACAGGTCCGTGCTGCTGCTGACGGCGCTGGCCGGAATGGTATCGGCATCGGCCGTGGAGCTCAATTGTACGCGTACCTGGATGCGGCGCAGCTGGTCCTGTGCCTGGCCGGTGGTATCCACCACTGCCTGAGCGCCAGAGAAAGTGGCCGGTGAACCGGATGCCAGCGTGCCGCTGATGGTGGTGTTCTGCGCATCACGGTACATGCTGGTGATACGGGCACCGTAACTGGCGTAATTAGCCGGAAATGTTACAGTTGCGCTGCAGATGCCACCCGTACAACCGCTGGCAGACCCTACGAAGGCGTGCTCGGCCGATGGGAACGCAGTCAGCCCTACCGTACCGGTGTGCGTGCCTAGCGGCGACAGGAATACTGTTTTGGTAGCGCTGGCAAGATCACCGATGAATCCTTGTGGATTGGCGACCAGGTCGACGCGCAGGATACCGAAATCACAGTCCCAGGCCGCAGCCTGTGGAAATACCTGGGCATTCGAGCCGGAACAGCTGGTATCGCTGCCGCCGGACTGCACGTTCCAGGTGAATGTCAGCGATTTGAGACTGCCGTTCGCCTGGATGGGTACTATGGTCGAGCCATCCTGTGTCGGGTTATATTTGAGCGTGGAGGGATTGGGGTTTACCAGTACACAGGTGTAGCGCACACCGTTACCCAGGTCGGCGATGGCCGAACCGGTGCCCGAACTGTTAGTTGGGTCGTAGTTGGTTGGGCACGTCGTCTTGGACGGCAGGTTCACGTAGCCGTTGGTTTTGACATACGTAGATATCGCGGATGTAGTGACATTGGTACCCGATTCGGCAGCGTAGAGCGCCTGCGAGCTCAACTGACGGTCGAGCGCCTGGCGTACATTACGGCGCGTAACCTGGGAAAAACCCAGTACTATCAGCGTAATTACTACCATCATAATCATAACTATCAGGAATGAAGCCATACCTGCTTGTGACTGTCGTGCACTCATCTTTTCCCTCATGCTTATCATATTGTAACGCATTAATTGTTAATCCGCTGCCCAATAGCTGCTGTTAAATTGGAAAGCGAGCAATATTGCGAGCCGGTCTGCGATTTGCAGATCACGTCAGTGCCTGACACGGAAGTAACGGGGGCGTATGTGGCAGCATTCGAGCTACAACTACCAGGGTTAGGGCTCGCGATACTAGTACGACACAGCAAGTCAGAATCGCCGTAAGCCACATGCAGTTCCAGGTTCCATACTTTGGTAGTGCCCTGTTGGGCCAGATTCACATAGGCTACACGCATGTTCTTGCCAAGCAGCTGAGTGCCACCGGCCGGAACAGATGTGGGTATATCGCAGTTGGGGGTCGTTTTGTTGAACTGGTACAGTCCCCAGTTGCCGACAGCTGTCGCGCCGGTGAGCTGTTTGCCCAAACTATATACGAATTCCTGCGAGCCAGCACAGAATACACCCGGGGTCGTACTGCTCGGTGTGGGAGCACTGGCATTGAACTGGATAGCGCGCTCAATGACGTCGATAGCATTCTGCGTCGTCGCCTGGGTATTCGAGCTGTTTATGCCCTTGTAGTAGTCGCTGGTAAAATGCACGATACCTACGGTGATAACCAGTAATATCATCGACGACACCAGCGTAGCAATCATCAGCTCTACAATGGTAAAGCCTAACTGGTCAGAAGCTGTAGTGGTGTGTTTTTTCATGTTAATTAAGCCTGTAGTACATGGTTACATTGCTATCGTTGGTCTTTTTGGACCCTAAGCTCGTCCACACGGCGCTCACCGTATAGGTCCCTGTGGGGGTGGTAGTGCCTATCGGGCCGGTGATGGATAGCGTGTACGTGGCGGCACTGTATGAAGAGCCTGTGATATTACAGGGCGCGCCCGATGTTTCTGTGCCGCCTACAAAACAGTGGCCGGTGCCCGTGATTCCGCCCTTCGAACGGATCATTTCAATCTGCGATTCCACCAGCCGCTGTGCCTGCTGGCGTTCCTGGCTGCTCTGCATGAGCGTGGTATTGCGCGTGCTGGTCACATAGGCGCTGGCCAGAACCAGGCTGATGATAGCCATGGCGATCAGCACTTCTACGATGGTGTCGCCACGCTGGGCCAGGCGACGCAAGTGTATATGGCTCATGTACATACTCCGTTTTGTATCTGCAGATCGACTGATTGAGCATTCCCGGTGCCGCCGATGGTGTATACGGCAGATTGTTTGGTAGTGCCACTGTTGAGACATAGCTTGACTTGATCGGTAGGCTTGTAATTTGCCGCACCGGCAACATTCAGAAGCGTTACAAATCCATCCTTAGCTTGACTGTTTAGAGGGGTGGAACCTGTACCAATAGCATAAAGCGTTAGACCTTGGGAGCCAGAACAAACACCACTACAGTCACTTCCTGATGCTGTAGTAGTAGCGAACGTGGTGAGAACTGCAAAGCCAGTAGTGTCCACAGTGGGAGTTGCTCCGGCTGACGCCGCATACTTCATAGTGCCAGCCTTGAGACCGTTTTCAAGCCCTTGTTTGATGGTGATATCACCAGTAAACGCCCCATACTTTGCCACGGCAATCGGATTAGCTTGTGTAAGGCTAGTAACTTCTGCACCAGCCTGCTGACGATTACCTGCAATTGAGTATGTAAGATAGCTATCTGGGTCACCATTGATGCCAAATTGCACAGCTTTTCCTAAAAATATACAATCACCATTGGTACCCTGGCTCTGCGTAGCCACAGACAATACTGGCTGCATCCCCATGCCTCCTGACACGCATTTGAATGTACCAGAATTAGGGAAATACCCAGTGGTAGTCTCGTTGATAGTCTGCTGAATCTGCTCCTTGAGGTCGTTCGTAGCGGTCATGAACTGCGTCTTGCCGGTGCGGCCACTAATAAGCAGTACCGCTGCCAAAAACATAAAACCCGTTACCGCCATAACGATGAGCGTTTCCACGATTGTGAACCCTGCTCCGTCACTTCGGTAGCCACCCTTTTTCATGATTGTAAGTATAACAGCAAGCATAACTATAATGCTACCCGACTAATACGTTTTGATACCAGTTTATAAAATGCTGCCCGTACAGCACCACGATAATGGTCGCCGCCAGCAGGTATGGACCGAAGGGAATCTGCAGCTTGAGCCCTGCTTTGCCACGGGCTAACAGCGGAATACTTACCAGCGTACCCAGCAGCGATGCTACGAATATCACCAGGAACGCCTTCACCGGCGTACCCGCCAGCAGCCCCAGTACTATCGCCAGCTTTACGTCGCCACCGCCGATCCATTTGCCGTCAGACACCTGGAATAGTGTCCAGAACAGCCCGAAGATGATCAGTGCACCCACTGCCGGCTGCCAGAGCGCACTAAAGCTATGCAGCCAGACCGCGGTAACCGCTACCTGCGCCAGCGCCAATACCATAAGCGGCACCACGATACGGTCCGGCAGCAAGAACCAGCGCAGATCGTACACCGCCAGCGCCATGAACGCCACCACGAACACCAGCCAACACACCAGCTGGAATATACCCACCCCGTTGAACGCCAATGGCCAGTTGGCGTAGGACAACACGAACAAGCCGGCGGTCGCAAGCTCTACTAGTGGATACTGCCACGATATAGGCTTGCGGCAATAGCGACATTTGCCGCGCAGACTCACCCAGCTGAGCACCGGCACCAGATCCCTGCCTGCAAGCTCATGGCCGCAATTGGGGCACATGGAGCGGCCCTTGGCTATTGAGAGGTCTCTGCGGCGCTTGTGGGCGGCCTTGCTGGTCTTGCCGGCCAGCTCCTGGGTCTCGTGCAAACGCCACACCAGCGCGTTCACAAAGCTGCCCAGCAGGAGCCCTAGTACCCCGATTGCCACTATAATCATTACCGTTATAGTACCATAAAATAAATAGAGCGCCGAAGCGCTCTATATGTTTATTATTTAGTACCAACCATGTGAATGTGCTGTACTCAAACAATTATCATAACCACTGTTAAGAGCGCTGACGGTTGCTATCTCTTCTAAGAGGTCGCCGCCCGTTCCAAATACGAGACCTACAACATGACTAGATTCTGTTGACTCAATCCAATCGCTAGCAGCAGTTAGATATGCAGTATAGTACCCCACAGGATTAGAGATGGGACTTCCGCTAGGCAACGCAAAAGATGCATTACTATTGGCAATATCCCAAGCATCCTGAATGCAAGCATTGTAAACGGTAATGTAGTCACATGCATCATGATTTGAAGCGTCACAACTAGTGTTTAAGTGAGCAATCTCAGTTTGGTAGTCGCTTACGTGAGCACTCAATACCGCGGATGGAGGTTGTGTACTATCACATGCAGGCGTAGCAAATACATCGTGATTGCTGTAGTTTACAGAACTGTACACCCAAGGATTTACCGACGTCTTTCCGCACACCAGAGAGCCACCGGATGGATACGGCCCGCTTGCGCTGCCCCAATCCACGTATGCGGCATCCACAGTACATGAAAGCACCCAGTTACATGCATACACGCCATGAGTAGCACCATGGATGCTTCCCCTATATATAACATCGCCGTTGTTCACTTGCAGTGCGGTATTTACGCTACTTGTGTTCGTATGTTCAAAATTAGCTTGGCCATAATTTTGGTAGTATTCGAGCGAGCCATATTTCATATTTACATAGTCTGCGTCTACCGAGCCACCCTCGTTGTCTATGGCTTCATAATAATCACTTGCAGTTCCGGTCGTAGCTCCATTTTCGGTTGTATCTCCGCCTATCGAGTCGTCATTTGAACTAGTGAAGGTTATAGGATTGAGGCTAGTTCCTGTAGCAACAAGTTCACCGCCTGTATTAATTTTTATTCCTGTAGCGGCCGAGTTATTGGAAATTTTTAGAGTAGTACCAGCGGTAAGATTTACACTACCACCGTTTTCGATGACTACAGAATTTGTACTGCCATTTGCCAGATACACTACATCACTTGGCATATAAACGGTGCCACTTATGCTATATGCATCTGCTTGTAAAAACACCCCGCTTGACGATGCAATACTCCAAGTTGAGCCCGTCGGCACTGCCCCACTACTATGCAATACTGTGCCGCCATGACGACTAGCAGTAAAGTAGTTAGTATTAGCACCCGTGAGTGCAATCTCACTTAAATCAGGTATGCCTAACGCGCGTACGGCCTCAGAAGCAGTTCCGTCTTGTAAATTGAATGTGTTGCGCTTCAAGGAAAGTGGGCCATACATATGGTAGACCGCTTGACCACTAATATGGTTAAACGTACTATCAGCAACAGTCAAAGAGCCATCGTTGTAATTTCCGCCCGTCGCTATTTCCTGATCACCGTAACGGAAATCTACATAAGACACAGCCACGGTGCCGCCATTCGTAACTATAGCAGTCCGATAGTCTCCTACCGAGCCAGAAGTCGCACCATCATTAGTCATATCACCACCGATCGAGTCATCTTCTGCGCTGGTAAATGTTACTGGGCTCACAGAGCTACCATTTACATTTAAAGCGCCACCGAGTTCTGTCTGGAATCCAACCATACTAGCAGAGTTTGCAAACTTCATAACCGCACCCGCAGGCACTGTCACTACCGCGCCACTGTATGCAGTAACCGTTGGACTCCCCGTACTATTAACATAGGTTAGTCCATCTGACAGATTCAATGTTCCATAGACATTATACTTAGCAATCTGTAGTACTACGCCCGTGGATGCATCCACATCCCATGTAGAAGCCGCCAAGACCGTACCGCTAGTGTTAATCGTACGCCCGCCTAAGCGTGTTGCAGTAAAGCTGTTTGCGTCAATACCGCTCAGGGAAACTGACGTAAGATCAGGCACTCCCCACGCATGAATGACTTCTGGTCCACTTCCATCTTGTGCATTGAATGTGTTTCGTGCCAGCACTAATGGGCCATACATATGGTATATTGCTTGATATTGAGTGTGGCTAAATGCACTGTCCGTCACAGTCAGTGAGCCGTCACTGTAGTTTCCGCCAGTCATCACTCCGACTCCACCATACTCTATGTCCGCGTAAGCTATAGAGACCGTTCCTCCATCTGTAATGACGGCGTTCCCATAATCCCCTATTGTACCCGATGTTGCCCCGTCGCCAGTGGTATCACCACCATGGCTATCATCCTCTGCACTCGTAAATACAGCTGGACTTAGGCTGGAGCCATTAACGTTCAATGTTCCTCCTGTTTGCACTTTTACGCCCGTAAGAGTTGAGTAGTTGTGCATTTTCACTATCGCCCCAGCCGGAATGTTTACCGTACCTCCATTCTGCACAGTTATACTCGCATTCACATGAGTTACGTCGGCAGGTAAATCTAAAGTACCAGCAACTGTATAGCCAGATGCAGACAATATCGCTCCACTGGTTGCCGATACGTTCCATGTGGAACCGATAGGAACGGTACCGCTTGCGTCAAGCGTCTTAGAGCCAACACGCGTACCAGTAAAAACATTCTGATCCGTTCCTGACAATGCGATACCGCTTAAGTCGGAAACGTATTGTAGCCTGAGAGCAAGTGATGACGTTCCGTCTTGGAGACTAAATGTATTTCGCTGCAATGAAACTGAGCTATTTTGATGATAGATAGCCATTTGGTCGATATGATGGAACACACTATCGGATACGGCAAGATCACCATCAGAATAGTTACCGTCAGTTTGTATAGCCGTGGTAGCATATTCAAAATCACCATACGATATATTCACAGTGCCTCCGGCCGTTTTGACAGCACTGCCATAGTCGCCAAGTGAGCCACTAGTCACACCGTTCCCAAGTGAATCGCCACCCAAAGAATCATCCTCTGCACTAGTAAAAGCCACAGGGTCTGAATTTGTACCGTTCACATCTAGAACCCCACTAGAGGCTACTTTAATACCAGCGTTAAAATAGCCCGAAGCGTATTTAACAATTGCGCCACCGTCGATGGTGAGTGTAATTCCAGAAGGAATAGTAAGAGTACTATCGACCATATATACATTGCCTGCTATCCACGTTGTATTAGCAGTAAGTGTTCCAGATACGTGGGTTACAGGTAAGGGAGTAGCTCCTGTTGGCGATGAGCTAACAAACGCTAGCATTGCCAGACCAGTAGCGAGAGATAGCACGCTGGCATGTCGAAATTTACCCCATTTTTGCCGTGGTGTATAGATCGCATTTGTATTAATTTCCATGTACACTCTCCCGCTAAATATTTGCTGAATGTAATTATACATAAGGATTATTAACTTGGCATGAAATATCAAAAAAGAGCGCCGAAGCGCTCTTTTTATTAGAAGCTAGAATCTACTAGTTACCGACACACTTCAGGATTTTGCCGCTACCGCTTTCTGCAACATACAGAACAGCGTAGCTACGGGGTGAGCCAGCAGCACCTAAGCCGGTGCCATTAGCATCACAGGTACCAGCAGTGCCTGTGACAATCTGAATGGTGCCTGCAGCTGACGCAGAGGTGATAGTCGTGCCGTTCAGCATGACCGTGGACACTCCAGTGTCAACTTTTGCAGTTTCCTGATTAACACCAGTAGTAGCGCCAATGGTGACAATACCACCACTTGGCGTAGCTGTTGCAGCGCCATTTAGGCTAGCTGGCAATGTGCCACCATTGTTGCTACTGTAATTTCCCACAGCAGTCAGAATGTTATTAGCATCGGTATTCATAGCGTTGTTACGTCCACTGCGCTGCAGTGCCGGAACAGCCAGGAATACTACCACCATGATCAAACCGGCGATAGCCAGCACGATCAGGACTTCGATGATGGTGAAACCACTCTCTTTACGTTTTTGTAATTGTCTTAGCATCTTGCAGGTGCCCCTTTGCAATTTTTAGTTAATACTTATGGTTGGGATAATACGGTTAAACGCAGTAAAAAGCAAGCGCTTATCCACAGTTACCCGTGTTATCCGCCAATGTTACTGTTGCCTGCCAGGCCGTAAATCGGCAGCAGCACAGCAGCCACGATGATGAACGCCACCACACCCAGGATAACCATCATCACCGGCTCGATGATGCTCGATATGTTGGCGACCTCGGTGTCGACCTCTTTTTCGTAATATTCGGCCACCTTGCCCATCATCTGCTCGATAGCACCGGATTGTTCACCGATACGCAGCATATTGGGCACCAGCGGCAAGAAGTTACTGTCGTTTTCGATGCTGTCTGCCAGGCTCTTACCACCCTTCACCTTCTCGATCGCCCGCTTGATGGACGCCTCGATATGGATGTTGTTCACGGCCGCGCTGGTGATATCCAGCACCTGCAGCAGCGGGACGCCGCTAGCCACCAGCGTGGAGCCGGTGCGGGCAAACCGCGCCATGTACACCTTCATGAACAGCGGGCCGATCGGCCAGGCCTTCATCTTTGCCTTGTCTATCACTAGCTTGCCGGGTCCGGTTCGGGCCCATTTGGTAGTTACGAATGCCATTACCACCACAGCGATCGCCACGATCCACCAGTAGCCGATAATGAAGTCGGACACCCCAAGCAGAATGGTCGTGACCAGCGGCAGCTTAGCGCCAGGCAGGCCGGAATACAGCACTTTCACCTGTGGCAGCACCTTGACCACCATGAACCCTACCACGCCGCCCATCACGAGCAGCACGATGATCGGGTATGTCATGGCGCCGCGGATCTTGCTATTCAGGTCGGCTTCCTTTTCCTGCTGGATGGCCAGACGTTCCAGCGCGCTATCGAGCGTACCCGAGGTTTCGCCGGCAGCGATCAGGCTGACATATATCTGATTGAACACCCGCGGATGTTTGGCCATGGCCGCAGACAGCGTCGTACCACCCTCCACATTGGAGATCACCTGGCTCACCACGACTTTCAAGGGCTTGCTGACGGTCTGCTGGTTCACACTGCGCAGTGCCTGCAGCAGTGGCAAACCGGCGTTGATGAGCGTGCTGAGCTGGCGGCTGAAGAGCACCCGGTCTTTCGCGCTCACGCGACTCGTGAGTGCAGCCAGTGGGTTGCTGGCGTTGCCGCCCAGCCGGATGTCGACCGGTACCAGGCCCTGGTTACTGATAAGCTTGGCCGCTGCGCCTTCGCTGTCGGCCTCCACGGTAGCTTTTACCTGTTCACCGGTTGCCGGGTTACGTGCTGTGTACTGATAATTGAGCATCTTAGTCTCGCATCAACCTATCTAATTCGTCTTGATCTACCGCAAAATTGCGGGCTTCGTCGTAACTGATGCTGCCCGAGTGGATCAGGCTCACCAGTGTCTTGTCCATGCTCTGCATGCCGAACTCGGTACCGGTCTGGATGACAGCGTCCAACTGGTGGGTCTTACCTTCGCGGATGATGTTACGCACAGCCGGAGTGGCAATCAGGATTTCGGCGGATGCGATACGGCCGCCGCCGATAGCTGGCACCAGGCGCTGGCTGACGATTGCCATCAGGATGTTGCTGAGCTGCGCCCGGATCTGCGGCTGCTGGTGCGGCGGGAACACGTCCACCATACGGTCGATACTCTGGGCGGCACTGTTGGTGTGCAGCGTTGCGAACACCAGGTGTCCGGTTTCGGCGATGGTGATGGCGCTGGCGATGGTTTCCAGGTCACGCATTTCTCCAATCAAGACCACATCCGGGTCTTCGCGGAGTGAGCTGCGGAGCGCGGCACTAAAGCTGTACGTGTCGTAGTGGACCTCTCGCTGTACGATCACACTCTTCTTACTCTTGTGTGTATATTCGATCGGGTCTTCGATGGTAATAATGTGTTTCGCCTGTTCCAGGTTGATCTTGTGGATCAAGGCTGCAAGGCTGGTAGATTTGCCGGAACCGGTCGGACCGGTCACCAGGACCAAACCACGAGGGTATTCGGCAAACTTAGTCACGATCGGTGGCAGCCCCAGCTGCTCGATGGTCATGATATCGCCAGGGATAAGTCGCAGCGCCGCTGCCAGGTTGCCACGTTCGTGGAAGGCGTTCACACGGAACCGGCCCAGATCGCCGAAGGCGAAACTAAAGTCGAATTCTTTGTCTTTGAGTAAGATCTGCTTCTGGTCTTCGTCCAGGATGGCGAAGATCAGCGTTTCCACCGACTCTTCGGTGAGTACGTCCGCCCCGTTCACTGGTGCCAGTGCGCCGTCCACACGCATCATTGGCGGCAAGCCAACTTGCAGATGAAGGTCCGATGCCTTCCTCTTGACTACCTCCTCCAGGAGGATTTCTATTCTTGGTTGTCCTTGCATTGCCACCTTGCTTGTCTCTTTCTTTCTGCTTATGCGCTATTAGCTGACGCTACCCGGTTAACTTCTTTTACGGTCGTACGTCCAGCCAGTGCTTTCAAGTAGCCATCCTGGCGCATGGTAACCATGCCTTCTTTTTGAGCCTGTTCCTGGATTTCCGTACTGGTCGCCCGTTTCAGGATAAGCTCTTGTATCGCCGCACTGACATCGAACACCTCGTATATACCCATTCGGCCCTTGTAGCCTCCGGGTGAGTCCGGGCCATCCACGCCCTTGGTTAAAGTATAAGCGGAATCGCCCCGTAATGGCAAGCTATCATAGCCCAGGTCTTTGGCAACTGCGGCCATCTGCTCTGCCTTTTCGGGCAAGAAACCGCCGAGCGCTTCTTTGATAGCTACCGTCTCGGCCGCATCAGACTTATAGGTTTCCTTGTTGGCACCGATGCGGCGCACCAGCCGCTGACCGATAACCGTGTGCACGGTGCTGGCAATCAGGAACGGCTCGATGCCCATGTCGAGCAAGCGCGGCAGAATGCCGGCAGCACTGTTGGTGTGCAGCGTACTGAACACCAGGTGTCCTGTAAGGCTTGCCTGCACTGCCAGCTCGGCCGTTTCGCGATCACGGATTTCCCCTACCATCACCACGTCGGGGTCCTGACGCAGTATGGAACGGAGGCCGGCGGCAAATGTAAGGCCCACATCGGCATTCACCTGTATCTGGTTTACACCATCCATTTTGTATTCAACCGGGTCTTCGAGCGTCACGATATTTACACCGTCGTTCTTGACCTCTTGTAGCAACGCGTACAACGAAGTCGACTTACCAGAGCCGGTCGGACCAGAGGTCAGTACCATGCCATTCGTCCGCTCCAGCCCCGACTTGATAGTCCGCAGCGAGCGACCGACGTAGCCCATATCCTCTAGGTGCAGGCTGGTCCCGCTCTTGTCCAGCAGACGGATGACCACTTGCTCGCCCCACACGACCGGGCTGATAGAGATACGCAGGTCGATATCCTTGCCGCCCACTACCACGGTAAACTCGCCGTCCTGCGGCACGCGGTGTTCGTCAATCTTGAGGTTGCTCAAAATCTTGATACGGCTGATGAGCGGCGGTTCAGTGCTCTTGGGCAGCTGCATGATCTCACGCAAAATACCGTCGATACGGCAACGGATCTTCAGGCTGGCCTTGAGTGGTTCGATATGGATATCGCTGGCGCGGTTCTTGGCGGCGTATTCCAGGATGGTGTTGAGTGCCTTACTGATCGGCGAATCCTGTACGATCGTGCCGATGGTGGCGGCACGGTCCGCAGCCTTTTGGGCTACTTTTTCTTCTTCGCGCGTCATGTCTATCTTGACGTCGCCGGCGAGGCCGCTGATCTCGTCAACCACCGCATCAGAAATCTTGGTCTGGTACTGGTGCAGCACCTGGCGGATGCCTTCCTCGCTCGCCGCATAGACCTTGAGCGGCCGGCCGATACGGTTGGATAAATAGTCGGCCGCCTGCACGTTGTCGGCGTCCAGCATGGCCACCACTAGGCGGTGCTGCATTTCGCCCAGCGGCACGGCCATATAGCGCTCTGCTACGTCTTCGGGCAGCAGCTGCAGCACTTTGGGGTCGATACTGGCATCACTCAGGTTCACGTACGGCACCTTGGTAACGTGTGCCATGGTCTTGGTCAGTACTTCGTTGGTCACCTTGCCGCTGCTTACCAGCAGTCCGAACAGCGGTGTACCTTTTTCTTTGGCTTCGGTTTTCAGCTGCGCCAAATCAGCCCGTGTCAGCACCTTATCGGCGACGAGCTTGTCTTCTACTTGGGTCTGGGCTGTTGTGGACAGGACGCTCATAGGAGGTTCCTAATGTTTATTTGGGGGTTCCGTTAAACGGATCTGCGTTCGTATCAGTACCGATCACGGTACTCTGCGTGGGGTCGATGCTCGATGAATTGAAGTACTTCTTATCCGGAGTCTGGAATGATGCAGTGATAGGGTCGACTATCTCGGCTTTCTGGGCCCGGTTGTCGGGCGTAACGAACAGCTTGTTCGATGCGAAGAACGACACGACTCCGCTCACGAATGCGATCACTATGATGACTGCTATATCTTTTTGTTTCATTACTTGACCACCTCCTGCTTGATTTTGAGTGATTTAGCGGGTTGGTAGAAGGTCTGCGCGGTTACGGTCAGCGTGAGCTTGTCTTTTTGGCTGCCGGATATATCGATGGTCTGTACCTGGATGGGCCGGATAGATTTCTCATAGGTGTTTACCACGTTCTGTACATCGGTGTAGTTGCCTTCGATAAGCGTCGTGAACGGTATGGCTACCGGCTGCGGACTTGAGCTGCTCTGGTTAGCACTCTGCGCCACTTCGTCGTCGGTGCCAGTGATGCTGTTGATCTTGACCTTCTGGCTGTTCAGCAGCGTATCAAGGCTGGTTGTCAGACCTGGGAAGTCATAGCTGCTGGGGAGTGCGTCGAGCACGATCTTGGCGTTGTTGCCGTCCTGCTCGCCGATGCCCGTGGGATTGCCGCCCAACACATTCTGCGGCGTGCTGTTGAACGCGTCGTAGGCGGTTTTGAGCTGGCTGGTAGCAGCGATGTCAGCCCGCAGCTGCGCAACGGCCGTGCGCTTTACCTTGATGACCTTGTTCTGGTAGCCTGCCTGGCTGATGAGCGTCTTGGTAGCCACCAGTGAGAATACCAGTATGAATGCCGCCACGCTCACGTATACCACGATACGCGCGTTGGTCTTGTCGATCATTATTCGTTTTGCGGATGGTACGTTTGCCATGATTAGTTGCCCCCAAACAGACTGGACTGATTAGCATTTGCCGTTGATGGTACTTTGAGCGTAACCGTGTGCTGTGACTGGAAGATTATCGGATCGAAGCTGGCGGTGATGGTAAAGCTCGCACCAGTGTCATCGCGTGAGAATGCAGACAGCACCACATCACTGAACGCATGTGCGCTTGCATCGCTGTCAGTCTTGTAGGTAGTACGCTTGAGCGTGTCGGTGTAAGTACTCACCACATCCAGCGACGGTGCGCTACCACCGAACGTGATAGTGTTGGTCGTGTAATCGACCGTCAGCTTGTCCAGGCTGGCCTGCTGCGGTGTGATCTGCGATATGTATGTGAACAAGCGGCTGGTTACCGGCTTCTGGTCGTGCAGACTGGTAAGCGTGCCCAGTTGGTTCTGAACCGTCAGGATCTTGTCCAGGTCTTTGACGTTTTTCAGCTGCGTACTGTAACGGCTGATATCGTTGTTCAGGTCATGCAGGCTCTTTTTCTGTACTACATCGACCGAAAAGAGCGATATGACCAGCACTGCCAGTGCGACCGCACTCACCGCTATCGACAGCAGTGTCAGCAGATGTTTCGTACGCTGCGTTTTGACATATTCCAGTTTTACATCAGGTAATAGATTGAATTGCACCATGTTATTCGTCCCTCTCCGCAAGTCCTACCGCCACGCTGAACTGGTTCGATACTGCCAGCAGCTCGTTTTGGCGCTCAGCACTGAACGCTACGTTGCGCCAGGCATTGCCGATCTCCACGTTCAGGCCGAATTTGTTGGCTATGTAGAGCGGGAATTCAGGAATCGCCGACGCACCACCGGTCACGATGATACGCTCCAGCTTGGTTTCCGGATAGCGGGCCTGGAAGAATTTGATTGATTTGTCGATTTCGTTCACCAGCAGGTCGACAGTGCCGAGGATAGCCTGGTACACCTGGCCCTCAAGCTTGTCCTTGCTGACGCCGAACTTGTACACGAACTGCTGTGCCTGCTTATCGTCGATGTTCAGGTTCTGCTGCGCAGCGCGTATCACCGCTTCCGTACCGGTTGGGATGGAGCGGCTCAGGCGCGGTGCGTCGCCCATGGTAATCACCAGGTCCGTCGTCAGGTTGCCCATGTCTACCACCAGCTGTGGCATAGTGGTGCCGGCAGGCACGATCGCACGTGGCATAGCCAGGTTGTCTGGCTCGAACGCGATCACGTTCAGGCCGATGCCTTCGATCATGTCGAGCCGCTGCTCGATAAAGTTGTTCGGTACGCTACTGAGCAGCACTTCTACCTTGGTTTTGTCCTTTGGCGAATCTCCCACCAACGCCCAGTCGATCTTACTTTCGGCCGGTGGTGTCGGGATGAGTGAATCTGCCTGGTACATCAGGGCTTTGCCCAGTTCTGCGGCCGGTAAACGGTCCATATCTGCGAGCGTGGTGAATACACGGCTGCTTGGCAGACCCACTGCTACGTTCTTAGTTGATAGTTTTGCTTCGGCGACTAGGTTTGCAATTGCTTGCGCTAACTTCTGCTGATCGGTCTTGCTATCGCTCTGCGCCATCTTGGCATCGATCGGAACGTATGCGTACTTTACGAGCGTCTTGGTAGCACCGCTACCACGAAGTTCGACCAGCCGTATGCCGGTTGTTCCAATGTCTAGACCAAAGAACGATGATACCCCACTCAATATACTCATATTGTCTCGATTATAGCATGAGCGTCATAGGTGTTGGCAAGCAGTTTCTGGTACTTCATTACAGAATCGGTGCCAGATTACTGTACGACTGGTAGTTAAAGCCCGGCGTAACAGTCTGCGCCATCCACAGTTCCGGGCTGTACTGGAAGATTTCCGCAGGTTCCGCAGGCGCACCCGGCGTAGCCGATAAGTTGCCGTAGGTACGGACCAGGCGTATCTTCACGTCAGCCGCCATAGCCCCTACTATCTTCAACTGCTTGTTGCACGTAGCGTACGGCTGCGGTGCAGCGACCGTGCCGGGGTTGCAGGTATTGATGGTGCCGCCGCCACTGGAGCTCTTCTGGGCCATGTACACACCGTGTATTTCCGTTACGTTCGGGTCGATGTAGATATTGCCCTGCACGTACAGGTTCAGGCGCGG
>Ga0247778_1000876_pt1 | contig 21366 bp, 24 predicted proteins | sample UWRJL049202B5_FD_179939 | JGI IMG/M metagenome (GOLD analysis project Ga0247778, IMG submission 179939) | Plant litter microbial communities from Arlington Agricultural Research Station in Wisconsin, United States - UWRJ-L049-202B-5 | ecosystem: Environmental > Terrestrial > Plant litter >... | reverse complement strand
GGTTGCGCATCATCCGCACCGCGTCCCGCTTGAATTCTTCCGTGTGCTTCTTTCGCTGTTTTGCCATGTTCCGGACTCCGGGAGCTTACTGGCTCCATCTGGGGTCCGGGAAACCGGATCAGCTCCACCCTTTGCTGTCCGAGATCGTGGTGTAGCCCCGGGCCTCGCGATCTGCGCACCACACCTTGAACCACGGCTCGTGTGAGTCCGCCGGCTTGATATTTTCTACGGTTGGCTTCGGTCGGGTCAGCCCCTGTTCATGCGCGCGTTCGGAGTAAGCCGCCGCTTTCTCGCGAGCCATCGCTTCGCTGGTGCCCTTGGGGAAATGAGGGAGCCGCTTTCGGCTGCCATCTGCGAGCGTAATGAAGGCCTGCCACAAGCCGCTTTTCGTCTTAACTACCGTTCCAGTTTTCTTCCGCGCCATAGTCTTCTAGTTCCTTCGCATCCGAATTGATCTCCACGTTGGCGTCGTAGATTTCGCCCGTATCAGGATTGAAGTACACGGTCGTCAACGCGACCGTATCGATCGCGTTGGCGTACGGCCGAGGGGAGTCGTGAAAAGCGATGATGTTCGCGTTCGGCTCGTTCTTGTTGTACTCGGGCTTCGCGCAGCTCACCGGACCAAAATCAGTAACCTGGATGCTGGGGTGCGTGCCATTGCCGCAGTCGGCGTTGGTCCATTGCGCGAAAGCCTTCACCATGACCGCGTGTACGGTGTCGTAGTCGATGTGCAATTTCGCCGAACCGTCCTTCTGCACGTCGAACGAGACGCAGGAATTCGGCCAGAACAACACCTTGCCGCTGAGGTTGCAGCCTGTTTGATCGAACTCGCATTGCTCCGTCTTCGGATTGCAGGTGCGCGTCAGGCAATACGCATAGCCGTGAGCGGAGATCGCGACAGCGATTGCGCCGACCGCAGCGATCGGGAGCGCGCGAAAAGGTCTCAATGGCCGACTCCGATGATCAAGTCGCGCGCCTCGCTGCTCGCAAGCCGGAGAGCCTCATTTCAAGGCCCAAGCGCGCACCGTGCCAACGGCGTCCACGCCAAGCAACCGATTGCCGTTGAGGGCCCACGCAAGTCCCGTGACTGTCTCGCACAAAGAACCACTGCCGATAGGCGAGGAGGTCCGGTGCGGATCCCAGAGCAGAACTTGCATGTCATCGGCTCCAGAAGCCAGCAGCGCTTCGCCCGGATGAAACGCGAGCGCCGTGCAGAGCGCGTCGTGACCCACGAGCTGGATGGGGGGCCTGCCTTCCGGCCCTCTGTCGTCGAAGCTCCAGACATTCACGGTCGTGTCGCCACCGGTGGCGAGCAACTCTCCCCGCACGTCCCAAGCAAGGGCCCGGGGCTTGGACGGGAACCCCGACATCTGCGAATCCTGCCCGGTAGCCAGTCGCCAGAAGTGCACGGAGCACTCCTGCGTTCCGCAAGCGAGCACTGAGCCTGTAGGGCTCCAGGCCAGCGAAATGAGCGAGCCGCGCCATGGGAATCGTCGCGCCCTTGGTTCAGGGCCAACGCGGAACAATTGAGCCCCGCCATAACAAATGGTTACGAGCTTCGAGCTTTGGTGATTCCAAGCGACGCCGGTCACTGGGCTTTCGTGCGCGTCCGTCTTCCAAGCGAGCTCGCCCAACGCCGTCCAGATGCTCGCGACGTTTCCTGACGCGGTTGCGAGTTTTTCCCCGTCGGGGGCCCATGCCACCCGCTCCACCCAGGCTCCAGCTCCCGGAAGCTCAGCGAGCTGACTGCCTCGCTCGTTGTAGAGGCGGGCGCAACCGTCTTGCCCCGCCGTGGCGAGCACGCGGTTTCGCGGCGACCAGTCGAGCGAAAGCACGCCGCCAACATGCGCTGCAATTCGGAAACGCAGCGCACCTGACTTGGCATCAAACACGAAGACCATGCCGCCGTCGGTCCCGACCGCGAGCAAATTTCCGTCGTGCGAAACGCTCAATGCGCTGACGTAGTGGTCAACGCGGACGGTCCAAGCCTGCTGGAGGTCGGAGCCTTCCTCGGTCAAAACCAGGTTAGACCTGCACTCGCGGATCACGGCGCAACCCCGTTGCTGAGGCCCATGGCATTGTTGGCGCGACGCTCCAGGACGCTGCCCACAACGAGACCGAGCGCCCCGAGCAACTCGACGATCCGCCCACCGTGCAGGGCATGAGTGGCGAGGAGCATGCCTGCGCCGGCGGCGACAAACAGCAGCGGGCGCCAGACCTTGGCGCGTCGGGCACGCAGTACCGCCGGAGCGAGCGCAACGAGAACGGCAATCCCGATCCCCACGGGGTGTACCGCTTCGGGAAGCGCGAAGCCAAGCCCGAGGGACGCCAATAGCGGCGCCCAGAGCGTCAGGCACGCGGGGCAAAAGGCACACGCGATCAATGGCAGCAGCACAGTCAGCGATGACACATAGCCAGGGCGAGCTGGGCGCGCGGAGACGAAGGTGCGATGCGCGGCGCAGTCGCAACAATCGGCGGCGTGCGAGCCCGCGGGGCCTGAAGCAGCAGTCGTGGCAAGCGGATGCGAGCGATGGGCGCCTCGCGAATTGGATGCGAACATAAAATGAGATCCTTGCGAAGTTCAACGTCGAGAGATGCGAACGCCCCAACCCCTCGCCTCCGCTGGACGCATCAAGCGCAAGCCGGAGATCGCTCGGGGTTAGGTAGGCGGCAAACGCGGCGGCGCCAGATCCACGCTGCGCGGTCGGTGTGCCGATATCCTGAACGGCGAGCCAATCCGGGCTCAGGCGCGCTCAGGCGAACCGTCCATACATCTCAGACTGGCGGCGAAAGCTTGGGCGCGTAGCTCAGGACCGAACGCGTTACGCTTTGCCGCGGGCTGGGCGACGACGACAGCAGCGACACTTCCGCGCGGCGAACTTCGGGCTGTCCGGGCACGATAATCGCGGAGAAGCAGTGGACGGCCCCACCGGCATTGCAATCGTCGTGATCGTGATGCGCCACGACTGAAACCGGTAGCGGCGCGCGCGCCGACCCCGTGGCAGAAAGCGCAAGGGCGCCTGCTGGCAGCTCGTCCTCGTGCACCAGGGCGCCGTCATAGGGGCAGCGCACGTGAGGAGTTAGGAGCAGGTGACCCGTTCGCCAAACGTCACCAAAGAACGCGAGCACTGCGAGCACTGCAAGCACCGCCCGCAACGCTTGCCAGCGGCGCGGCTGACTTCTGGCTCTATGACGAAACGTTCGCACGGCGGCTGAAGCGCATTTTTTGCGCATAGCCGGTGGGTCAGTCAACACAAATGCAACCGGATTGCAGAATCATCGCAATTTGGGAGTCCTCGTCCCTGTTCATCGTCGCCAAGTGACAAACGGGTTGCGGCGCGCTGATGTGCGCGAGATCATTAGTCCATGAAGGCGTCAGCGCGCGAACGAGACCTCCGAGAGCTGCTCGCGTCACGCGGGCTACGCGTGACAGAACAGCGCGTTTTGTTGCTTCAGGAGCTCGCCAAGGTCAAGTCGCCCATCAGCCATCCCGAGCTCACGGAACGGATGGCGCATTCCGGGCTCGACCGCGCGACGGTCTACCGGAATCTACTCACACTCGCTGATGCCGGAGTCTTGGTCCGCGCCCAGCTCGGCGACAACGTGTTGCGCTTCGAGCTTCCGAGAACCTTGAGCTCCGATCATTCGCACCACCCGCACTTGGTTTGCTCCGAATGCGGTAACGTTCGGTGTCTGCCAGCTGGAACCGTCAAGCTTCATGGCGAAGCCGCCAAGAGTGAGGTAGCCGAGGTGCAGCTTCGGGGACGTTGCGCCACCTGTGTCGGAGCCTAGTCGGCCGCGTTAGAGCGCGGGGAGGTCTCGATATGCAGTGGCGATGAGCGCCACGCGGATGACTCGCGCTCCTTCGATCGGCGGTGAGCGATGAACTGCGGCATGCTCGGATATCGGTCCGAAATGCGCGCCCTTCAGTAACACGACGTCTCCGGCGCGCGCTCGTCGGATCTTGCTGGACTCTTTCACGATCCGGCGGTTGGCCTCATCGAACTGATTTTCGAGCGGCGAGTCGCCGTGCGAGGCATGGCTCGCGTCGGCCATCGCGGAGCGATCCACCGCCTCATCGGGCAGCCACTCGGTGCCCGGCCCTGCGTAGGTCGTGACCAGACGCAAGCGCAGGTGGTCGACATGGAACTTACGGCACTGGTCGCTTCGTATTGCACCGAAGAATAAGCGAAAACGAGGGGCCCGAGCGAGCGCCAGGAAGTGACCAATCAGGTGCGCTATGTCGCCGAGCAGCCAGGCTCGCGCGTCGCGCTCGAGCCCTACTGCGACGTCAGCTAGATCGTAACCCTCCGAATGCAAGACCGAGTCGAAGGGAGCCGGTGCTTGGACGCCCCACTTGGCGATCTGAGCGGCGACAGCAACCGGCGTCGCGCGCTGCCAGATCGCCACGTTGATGTGACTTTCTCGGATCGCATGAAGAGCGCAGCTCTCGAGGCCCACGTGAAACGACGGAGCTCGGTCCTTCATCGGCACGACTCACGCTCAACGTAAAGAGCGGCCACGACTCTGTTGCGACCAGTTGCATCTCGAATCACGCGGTGCCCGAGTGCGATCATCAGGGCGGCGACGGATAATCCCGCTGAACGAAACACAGGCCGTCGGAGTTGAGGTGACCCTGCGTGCTCTGGTTGTAGGTCATGTAGTCCAGGTAGTCGCGCATGGAGGTGGCGGGATCACCAGACGGATTGTGCGGTACGTTGAGCGAGTCGAACCCCATCTGCGCGTTGCTGTTCGGAGGCATGTAGCCGGGCGCACACGCACGCCAGGGCAGCGGCTGGTCGCCGAATTGAAATGCCGTGTAGTCGACGCCTTTGGTGTCGTCCAACGTCACGTGGTACTTGCCTTGCGCATCTTTGACTGCGAGCGCGGCAAGCTGGTCGAAGTGCGCAGGCGTGTCGTGAGTGAAGCTCTCCCAAAACGGATGATCCGTATGCACGGTGACTTGGGCAGTGACGGTCTGATTGGCCATCACCTGCACACCGCGTTCGTGCTCCTCGTCCCCGAGCGCTTTCGCGGGGTCGTTGTCCGGATTCTGGCAGTTTACGTAAGTGGTGGGCGACTTGAAGCCGAGACGGAAGTTCACCGTCGTGGGTAGCGTAGAAAAATCGAATTTCGGATCGCTGGAGGTGCAGCTCGTGCCACCTTTGAACGTCGCGGTTCCAACGTACAACACGACCCAGCCGTTCGTCACCATGTCCGCATAGTCAGGATCGCTCTCGTCGAGTTGCAGCTTGATCGCCGAATCGGTCGCGGGAACGAGATCGAATCCGAATGCATAGCGCTGCGTGGGGTCGAACGCGGCGTTGCCGTTGAGGTTCTGATTTTCGAGCAGGGCGATGGGGTACGCTTGCTCGTCAGTGCCACCCTTGCCGGGGAGGGGGCCGCCTTGGTGCAGATCGATCGCCCACGGGCCGTCGACCCGCGCAACCTTCTTTCCAATCAGGGACTGATCTGCCGGCGACGTATCGGGATCTTCAGAAAGGGTGATGTGGTCGACGGTGACCAAGAGCTTGGAGAATCGCACTTCCCAGCCGTCCGCAAAGGCGGGATCGTCCGCCGTCGCGGGGGGGAATGCGTACCCGCCGAGCGCAAGCACTTCGCCAGACGCGGAGAACTGCACCTTGCCCCCCGCCCCGTTGCTGTTCGAGTCCGTGCTACCGCAAGCACTCAGCGTGATGCCTGATAAAACCGTGAAACAACCGATCAATTTGCGATTCATATTCGCCTCTGTTTGATTTTCAAGAGATGTTGGTCCGTGTAGAAAGTCATTGGCCTGGCTCGCGAAAGCCGAACGCGTACACGCCAAAGTTCGCCGTGAGCCCCTTGAACAGCGCGCCCCCGGGCCCGTCGCTCGTGTCCGGGATCTGATACAGCGGCGGTTCGCTACTGACAGGAGTGGCTTTCGAGAAGTCCACCGCGTCGAACATCGGGCGCGGGTCGATCTGGAGCGTCAGGGTTCCGCCGTTCCCTGGCGTGAGGTCCACCAAGATGGGCGTGACGATGCGCTGGTGGCAGATGGGACGTGCTCCCGGCATTGCTGGATTGGTGACATTCGGCGTGCGGTTCGCGCCGATGGTGACGGCTGCGGTGAACGGATACGTGGAGCCGGCTTGCACCGCCGTGCCCTCGACAGCGAGGATCACGGTCGAGTCGTCGCTGGTGTTCACGTCGCCCTGACTCACCTCCCCGTTGGCGTTCGTACCGCCCCCGACCAGCCAAACTTCGGCGGTGCGAGCGCGCGTCTCGGTGCCCTCGCCCGCGTTCGGAAACGGGACCGCACTCGAGGAGAGCAAGTCCACGTCGAGGCCACCGAAGAGCTCAGCGACGTAAGTGCCCTGAGAAACGCAGGGCCCGGCGGCCGCTCCGGAGGACGGAACGGATTGATTCCAATAGACCGCGCCCAGGTGAAGCTCGGCTTTGCTCAGCGTGACATCCGCGCCGATCCCAGTCGTGAACGAGAGCGGGCCACCGGTGACGTCGCTCGGGCCTGAGGCCTCGCCCGAAAATGTGACCAGCGCACTGCCGGTCGTGCCTCCGCAGCCAGTGATGAGCAAGAGGCTCGCGAATAGGAGCTTCACCCCTCGCCTCCGTAGTTAAGGGTGAGCGAGAACATGATGGTGCGCGGTGCGCCGGCAGAGAAATGGCGCACCGGCACCAGCGTCGGAAACGACTGGCTGTGGAAATCGGAGGCGTAGTTGTACTCGCCGAGTCGATACTCCGTTCCGAGCAGATTTCGGACCGATACGCCAACGTCGGCAAATGACCAGCCCAGCGTGAGATTGTTGTCGATGGTGAAGATGGTGTCCGAACGACTCCCGTAGGGAAGCGGCCGCGGTCCGACGTACGTGACCCCGGCACGGAACGCTGCCCGGAGCGGACGCCCACGAAGGCGACCGGCGAACCACGGTAGATCCCCAAACAGCGCGCCATCCCCGCGAATGACGAGATCAGGCACGTATGGGATCAAGAGATGCGTGTCGTCGAACGTGGCCTTCACATAGGTGAAGTTCGCGGAGACATCGTAGAAAGGGCCCGTGGCGCGCAACGAATTGGCGGAGCCAACGCGAGTCGTGGGGCCACCCAAGACGTTGCGCCCGACCGTCTGCGAAAAGATCAGATCATGATCGACCATCGTCTCGAACAGGACCGAACTCACCCCGAGCTCCACGCCCGAAAATGTGCGCTGAAACGTGAGACCGGCCTCGTAGGCCTTGATGCTGGCAAACGGAGTCGCCGCGTCCTGCGAAACGTACACGGGATCGATCGAACGGACACCCTTGCCGGCACTGACCGACGCGCTCACCCCGAAGAACGGTCCGACGATCAGGGAAGCACGCGGCATGAGCCCGCTGCCCACGGTTGTCACCCGCTGGTTTGGCTCTCGATAGGCGCCCATGTTCTGTTGCGACAGGCACGACTGATCGCCTGGCGGGTTGGTTTGCGACGGGTGCTCGACGGTCTGCACCGCGCACAGGTCATTGACATTGAACGTGTACAGATCTCCCCGCACACCCCCGCGCAGCGCCAAAAAATGGAGGGGGCGGAGGTTGGCATCTGCGTAGAGGCCAACGTCTCCCAGGATGGAATCGAGATTCGTGTCCATATGGTACGGATGACCCGTGGCAGCTTCGATGCGCTGCTGCGTCGAAGACACGAAGTCGCCGCGCGCGTAGTACCCGATCTCGATCTCTTGTGGCTTCGAGGCTAAGGTCTCGGTCAACCGTGCACTGCCGCGAAGGCCGACGGTCTTTGCCAGGTTGTTGAGATCGATCAGGTCACCTCGCTGACCATGCGGGTTTTGCAAGGGCTCCTGAAGATCCAGCAGAAAGCCCGTGAAGTTCTCGCGCAAACGCAGTGAACTGATGATCGCGAAAGCCTGATTTTGAGCGGTGATCTTGCCGGCGTGGTTCTCGACAGCTGCCACGAGCGAGTAACGGGACGCATCTTCACCCTGGCGTGGATCGTAGGTATCGAAGAAGCCCACGCGCCCCGCCTGATAGTCGTCCTCGCGCAGCACGCCGGCGGTGTGGAAGCTCGCGATGTATGCGTTGGCCGCGACGCGATAGCGGGTTCCCGCACTGCCTTCGGTCTCGTACTGCAGCATCACCGTGCCGCGCTTGCCGTCGCGGTTCTGACCGAAGCCGTCCGTCTGATAAAACTCCCCCGCGGCAAACGTCCCCGGCGCGCCCGTTGGCGGCCGATACGTCAAGAGCACTCGAGACGTACCGTAGCTGCCTGCAGAAAACTTGGCGCCGATACCGGGTTGGGCGAGCTCTAGGTGGTAGTCCGCGGAGCCGGCCACCGCGTAGTTTCCTTGCCGCGGATCGTAGGGTCCTTCGACCACGCGGAGCGAATGAATCAGCTCGGGAATAATGAAGTGGGTGTCGGCGTAGCCATTGCCGTGCAGGTTGCCGCTCTCGTTGATCGGCGTTCCATCGAGCGTAAATTCGATGTCTTGGCCCTCGCGCGCATCGAACCCGCGCAGAAACACCTGCTCGGCGTGACCCTCGCCGCCCTCGTTGGTCAGCAAGATCCCGGGCGCCAGCTTCAAGACGTCGGCCGCGTCTTGTCCCGGAACGACGGCCAGATGACCCACGGTAACGTGGTAGTCGGAGCTGCCGCGACTCGGCGGCTTTACCCGTCCAAACACGGTGATCTCGGTCGGCGCTTCACTTGGCCCTGGCGGCGGTGGTGGCGCCGGGGCTGCTACTGTCGCTGGCTTGGGGACCGGTGGTGGTGGCAATGGCGCTGGCTGGGTCGCCGGCGGAGCGGTGGGCGCGGTTCCGACGTCCGCGGACTGGGTTGGCACCGGCGTAGGCGCTGCCGCGGGTAGGACGAAGGCAAAGGGAACCCGAATGCGGCTCTCGATCGGTTGGTCGCCCCGCCGTGCCGGCGAAAACTTCCAGTGTTTGATCGCCGTCAATGCCGCCTCGTTGAAGGCATCGCCCGCGCCCTCAGCGACGGTGGCCAGACGGACCGAGCCGTCCACTCCTACGGTGACGAACAGCACGACCGTCGCTTCCGTTCGCGCTACCAGCGCCTCCGGTGGATAGATGGCGTCAACGCTTTGCACAACCTCGGGTGGTGTGATCGCAGGAGGAGGCGTTGGTTCTTGGGCTAGGACGTGAGAGGCGAGAGAAAAGACCAAGCAGAGAACGGCCCAAGCGCTCCAAGGACCAGAGTGTGACGAAGTTCGCCGAGAATCGTCAATCGGGGCGAACGCGGGACGTGAGGCAATTCGCGCGGGATTCGCTGTCATGCTTGCATCAGCGCGAGTATCACGCCGCTCGCCCCTATGCAACCAAGTTGCACGTACATTAAGGACCTGGTCGCGTTCAAATTATTCCGCGACTGCGGCTCGCGACCTCACTGCAACCGGGTTGCATAACGGGACGACCCGGAGTACACCGCATCGATGGTAGATGCCACGACCGTCCTGCTCGGGCTTGGGTTGGGACTCTGTCACGCCACGGAGGCCGACCATATTGCAGCAGTTTCTACGCTGCTCGAACGAGAGACGAGGTCGCTTCAGGCTGCTCGCATCGCAGCGCTTTGGGGTCTCGGACATGCCAGCTCGTTTCTCGGTGTCGGGTTGTGCATCGTTCTGCTCGGGCTGCACGTCCCGCCCGCGTTCGAACACCTGAGCAACGCTCTGGTGTCCGCGATGTTGATCGGACTCGGCGCAGCGCATCTCCTAAGAGGGCGCGCTGCGGCGAACCCCGGACCAAGAACGACGCGGCCCGTTGCGATCGGCATTCTTCATGGCCTGGCGGGCTCTGCCGCCGTAGCGCTCATCGCAGCAACGACCATTCAGTCGCGGCTCTGGGCTAGCGTGTATCTCACACTGTTCGGGTTCGGCACCATCGTAGGCATGTCCGGGCTGACGTTCGTTCTGTCTCAACCGATGGCGTGGTTGAGCCAGAAGGACGGACGACTCTCGCGTTGGTTGACCAGGGCCCCGGGCATTGCGAGCGTCAGCCTCGGAATATTGTGCGGTGTCGAGACACTCGCGGCGCTGGCCGGCTGATCCCAATGATCTCGAAAGGAACAGCTTCGGATCCGCTGGTCCTCACTTCCGAAGCGCGATCGTTCGCGACCGTCGTGCTTTCGGACTTTGACGGTCCACGCGCGCGCCATCGGCACGTACTGAGGGAGGGCACAATGCCCGACTGGGTTCGATGCTTCGTGCCTCGAGTGCCGACCGGCGAAAGCGTCGTCGCGATCGCCGGAGGCCGGGTGCGTGGCGCGAGCACGACACGCGTCCGCTCGATCATCGTCTATCCGACGCGAGGGACAGAGCCGGAGATCGCGTATGTCTACGTCGAGGAGTGGCTGACGGGGGCGCGCGTGGCTGAGGGCAGCGCGCCGTTCCACATCGTCCGGTGCTCGGCGTTGCCTGCGCGCGTGCGCTTCGTCGAGGTGCCTCGCGAAGAGCGAAGACCGAAAGTAGTTGGCTCACTGCGACCCGTCTAGAGAGCCCCCGCGGTTCCAAGTGCGGCCCTGGAAATCGAATCGGGAACCGTCCACTTCTAACGATGGTCAGCCAGTTTCCCAGAAGCGCAATGTTCCGTGCGCGTCCCCACCCAAAAGCCCGCAGTGATCGGGATGCCAGACGAGCGCGGCGACTTCGTCCTCGAGAAACGCGTAACGAATCGGCCGCGTGCTGCGGCGGGGCTCCCAAAGTAGCACCGAACCGTCTTGGGCTCCGCTCGCGAGCACAATCTTGCGAGGACTGAATGCCAGCCGCGTGCAGACGCTTTTGTGAGCCTTCAGTTGAATGGGCTGAGTTCCCTCGGGCCCCTTACCTCGGAAATCCCAGACTGTTGCCGTGGCGTCGCCACCGGTTGCCAGCAGCTTCGACTCGCTGTCCCACGCGAGTGCCTTGGGCTTGAACGGGTAGCCGCTCATCTCGGAATCCCGCCCACTAGCGAGGCGCCAAAAATGCACCGAGCCGTCCTGGCTGCCGCAGGCAATGACCTTTGCGTCGGGGCTCCAGGCGAGCGAAATGAGCGAGCCCTTCCACTCGAAGCGCCGCGGCTTCGCTCCGGGCACCAACGGCCAAACGTGGACCGCGCCGTACCCGATCGCGGCGAGGGCCGTACCGTCGCTACGAAAGCAGAGTCCGCTTACGGTACTCTCTAGCGGTTCAGTTTCGAGTAGCGGCGCGCCGTCCGCATTCCACAGCCGAGCTTTACGCCCGGCGGCCGTCGCAATCTGCCCGCCAGATGGAGCCCACGCCACATGCTCGACCCACGCCGCTCCACCCCCGGGCAAATCGCACACGAGCTGGCCCGTCGCGCGCCAGATCTTTGCATTGGGCTCCTGCCCGCATGTGGCAAACTGTGCACTATCGGGCGAAATAGCGATGCCCAACACACCACCAGCGTGCGCCTTCGAGCGGAACAGTTCGCGCCCCGTTTCGAGCTCGAGGCCAAGCACGGTCCCGTCGCCCGTACCGACGACGCCCAATCGACCATCTTGCGAGATCGCCGCCGCAGCCACGTAGTCTCCCGCGTCACATTCCCAACGTTGAGTGAGCTGCGACTTGTTCGAAGCAGAGCGGCTCGTCACACTCGGCATCGCTTGAACCCCTGCGTGAGCGCCGCTCGGTCGAGATTTTTCCCGATGAACACGAGATCGTTCGTCCGCGACGAAGTGCCCCACGGGCGATCCTCACGACCGTCAAACAGCATGTGTACCCCCTGAAACACGTAGCGCTTGCTGAGTCCTTTGAGGTTGAGGATGCCCTTCATGCGAAAGATGTCCGTGCCCTTTTCGCGCAGAAGCCCGGAGATCCAGGTGCTCAGCCGATCGCCGTCAATTTCGCCCTCGAGATGAAGCCCAACGGAGGTGACCTGGTCGTCGTGGGAATGACCGACGGCGAATTCGTGTTCAGCAAGTGGCGTTTTCACGACGAGACCACGAAGCAAACGCAGCTGAAACTCAGCGGGCAAGTGCTGGGTGTAGAAGCCGATTCGACCCGCTTTCGGTGCGCAGGCTGAGAATCGTTTCGTGTCCTGGGCGTCGAGGCGAAGCGATATCGGCCGGTCAGCTCCGATGTCGAAGCTGGAGGAAGGCGCCAGTGCCAGGGCCTGTTCGGACCATAGCCGAAGCGCACGCTCCGCCGCACCCTCGGACGACGCGAGCTCGTTTCCATCGAGGTACATCGTGATGAACGCCATCGTCGGATCCGGGCCGTCCTCGAGCATCAGCTCGTATCGGCCTTCCTCCACCTCGAACGTGCCGGCCCACTCGAATGGGTATTCCGGCGACAGGAAGGCAGGCTTGATCGCCACGGCGCGTTCGAGATCGAAGCCCCCGACATCCAACACCGCGGGGATCGGTACATCGGCGTTCCGCGCACGGAGCACTCTGGCCATGGAATTCATGCCAGAAACGCGGCGTTCCAGCGCTTCCAGCTCCGCTTCGGTCACGAGATCGGTCTTGTTCAGGATGAGCACGTCTGCGAACGCGATCTGTTCCTTGCACTCGCTCGAGTCCTCCAAATGCAACTGGATGTGCTTGGCGTCCACGAGCGTGACGATGCCGTCGAGCACGAAGAGCTCCCGCAGATCCTCGTCGACGAAGAAGGTCTGCGCGACAGGCCCAGGATCCGCCATGCCCGTGGTTTCGACCAGAATGTGGTCGAATTTATCCCGACGCTTCATTAGATTCCCGAGAATTCGGATCAGGTCGCCGCGGACGGTGCAGCAGATGCATCCGTTGTTCATTTCGAACACTTCCTCGTCCGCGTTGATCACCAGCGCGTGGTCGATGCCGATCTCGCCAAACTCGTTCTCGATCACGGCGATACGCTTGCCGTGATTTTCCGTCAGGATTCGATTCAGGAGCGTGGTCTTCCCCGAGCCGAGAAAGCCGGTCAACACGGTCACTGGGATTTTCTTCATGGTGCCTCGTGGTTGCAGTCAGCACCTCGCTCTACCCAAGGCGCAACTAAGTTGCAATAAAGAACTGCCACCGCTCTGAGCGGCGCGACCAGACCAACGGAGCCGTATCTTCCCGTTCGGGCCGAACGCGCGCCACAGAATGGGCGCCACCCGCGACTTCCCCCCGAACCAGGGGAAAGGCGCTTGGAGCGCCCTCCGCTTCAAGTCGAAGACGGGCAAGTCATCCGCGTCTATCCCGGCGCTGAACGCGAACGCCTGTCACCAAATAGCCTTGCTCGGTCTCGTTTTTCATCATCTTACGACGGCCGTGACCCTGAATCGTCACGGCATCACGCACATCGAGAGTTCCCGACAAGCGGCAGATGCACTTCGGCCGTTGGCCGGTCGCTTCGCTGCCACGCTGTGTGCGATCGGCATCCTCGGCGTTGGTCTGCTCGCCATTCCCACACTGACCGGATCAGCGGCGTACGCTTTGGCCGAGACTCTCGGTGGCGCGAAGGTTCGAACGAACGCTTTGGCGATGCCAAGTATTTCTACGGCGTCGTCATGCTATCGACCGTTGCCAGGGTCGCCCTCGATTTTGCGAAGATCAGCCCGGTGCGCGCGCTATTTTTGACCGCCTTCATCAACGGCCTGCTCGCGCCTATCTTGCTGATCGGCATCCTCGCGGCGGCGTCGGATCGGAAGTTGATGCAGGGTCAGCCCAGTTCGCGGCTATCAAGAATCGTCCCCGGGGTAACGGTGGTTGTCGTGATAGCTGCAGCCGTCGGGATGTTTGTTTTCTAGCCGATGCGGCTCCTACGAAGCAGCGCTCGCCGGTCGCGCTTTCATTTTGCGTCCGAGTCGCGTTCTGCAGCCTGTCACACGCAGCTGCTTCGTCTCCGCCACTTGAAGTTGGGCAGTCAGGTGCCGCGGTTCAATGGCGCGCGCCAGCTGAAACAGCTCGACCGGGCCTCGCTCCTGGGCGATCTGGACAACCAACGGACAGCTAATGGAGCAAACGGCCACCGATCAGCGTCGCGGCAAGCAATGCGCAGCTTACAACCGTGCTGACGATTGTCGTACGCTGGTGTCCGCGCAGCGCAGCGATCCCAGCGATCGCGGCTGCGGCTAAGCCCAGGGCGCTCAAGACCGGAACGTGAGGACTCCTGGTAATGTCTAACAGGAACACTCCCGGCATCAGCAGCGGAAGCCAGCATGCTGCGCGCCCACCTTGTCGAAGGGCGTAGACGCTGATCGCGCCGAAGCAGGCGGGACTAGCGAGCGAATGTACGTAGCCGAACGTGCTTGCACCGCTAGGACCGACTAGCCAGCCCACCGCGATCCCCGCAATGCAGATCGCGAACACGACGATGACCGCATTGCGTGGTCGGCCTTGTGACGAGATCATTGGGTTTTGCAGTCATAGGACGCCCGCAGATCCTTGCCGCAGGAGATGCTTTCGGCAAGCGTCGCCGCGACAACCAACGCTGTTCCGACTACGGTCGTCCCGCTGGCGACGAGGGCGGCGGCTGCCAAACCTGCCTTCCCACACGAAAGCGCGGCGTTTGCGCCTTGGGCCGAGCAATCGTGCGGTTGGCGCGCCGCATCGTGCCGTTGCACCAACTGCTGTGCGCCGGCATCTCCGGTAATCATGACCGGTGGAATACTCACCTCTCGAGGCGCGGCAACTCCGCTCGATGTGGCGACGGGGTTGGATCCGCCTCCGTCGGCCGGCGTAAACAGAGCGTGGGGATCGTAAGACGAACTATTGGGGGACGAAACGGGCGTCGGCATGGCTTGGGCCTTTCATTTTGCCAATCGGCTCGCCCGGGTCGCCGGTTGCTTCGAAAATCCGCTTGTTGTTGACCTGAAGACCCCCGGGCAGGGTAACGGACTCGAAGCGAGCGTGCCCGGCGAGAGCGTGCGCCCACGCCTCTTGGTCGACCGGAAGTACGTTGTGATCGAGGGCTCCCCGTATGTAGATGATCGGAACATCGAGTCGTCGCGCGATCCCGAACTCGTCGCGCCTCGCCAAATCTTGCCAATACCCGGCAGGCATCCCAAGCACCACTTGAGCCGCGGGCGCCGAGGGCAGAGATTTGACTTGCCGCTCGAGGGGTGAGAGGTCGGCTGGCTTCTCCCCACCGTCTCGGAGCTACTGCAGGATGGACTCCGTAACGGGTCGCCCGGGAGCAGCAAGGAGAATCAGATTGGCGACGTCCCCCGCGCGCTGTGCGATTTTCGGGTGCGAGCAAACCACCCAAGCTGTGACCGAGCACGAACAGCCGACGAGGGTCCACTTCGGGCCGGATCCTGAGCGTGTTCACGGCACTTACGGCGTCCGCTAACCGCTCCTCCTCGACCGTGCCGACCTTGCCTGAGTACTGGCGAGGGTAAGTAAACGGCCTCTTGTCGAAGCGCAGCGAGATGACGTTCTTGCGAGCGAGACCGTAAGCGAGATCGCGATACGGCCGAGCTCCCTGCATCGTGCAGTCGCGATCAGTCGGACCCGAGCCTCCGACTATCACCACCGCTGGCAGCCGTGCGGCACGGCATGGCGCGAGCGGGCGACATGGATCAGGCGAAGCGCGGGACGCTTCCCGCGTCAATTCGTCTGTCGGCGCGCTCGGTCAGACAATTACGCCGCGGTCGTTTTCCGTGCACGAGCCGGGCGCCGTCGACGTGCGCTGCTACGCTTCTCCCATGAAGCACCCTGAAGGACGATACTGCGTCTGTGACGACGCGCGCCGCGCGCCCAACAACTCGTCTGTCGTTGCCGGCGGGAACGGAGTCCAGCATTGGGGCGACGACGGCGAGTCAGAGCGCTTCGACGACCTGCAGGAGGCTCAGGTATTCGCCCGGTCGCTTTGGGAGAGCCAGGGGCGGCACCACGTGATCGTCATCAAGGATAAGACCGAAGGTGCTCGCATCGTTCAAGCGTTCAAGGCCGAGCCGCACGACACCATGCCGGAGACATCAGCGGACGAAACGCAGCGAGTACAGGTCGTTCCGCTGGTCCCGCAGAGATGAGTGCATCGCGGCACGCGTTCCGCTGCACGCCGCCGCTTGGGGCGACGGTCACGCCCGGCCCACTGGGTGCGCCGCAACCCGACTCAGTTCGCGTTGAGGTTCACGAATCGTCCGGTCATCATCAGCAGCGACAGCATCGACCACGACTCGTTGTAATATACGCTACCGCCGATCAGCGTCTGCCACGCGGCGAGCGCCGTATACGATTCGTCGCGCAGCTTGGCGTGTTCGGACGTTGCCATGGCTCCGACGCCCGCGCCGCCCACGAACGCGGCTAGGTGCAAGTTCGCCCCTTCGTGCACCGAGCCGTCGAGATTGTACGCATCCACGATGTTGGCCGCGCCAACGCCCGAGTAGAAGCCGTTGATCTTCTTCAAATAGACGAGGGCGCGCGGCTCGTTGAACCAACAGTAGTCCTGCGCGAGTCGAAACGGCGTGCGGCAAGAGTCGAGCTGGTGCCAAGTGGGGTGATCGCTTCCGGGCGGCGCCATCGGCGTTCCCGAGGGGGTGGACCAGGCCGGGACGAGACCATTGGAAGCGTTCTTGTTGGCCGCGTTGAGCGTCGCCTCGATCACGTCGTAGCTCGTCTTCGCGGCGCGATCCCAGTCTGCGTTCTTACCCGTCACCGTCCCGAAGATGCGATAGTACGCGGGGGCAAAGTACGAGATGTTGATGACCGACCCACCATCGAACTGATCGCCGGGCATCAGCACGTCATTTCGAGTGTGATCGACTTCGTGCTCCCAGATCAAGTCGATCTGTTTCTTGGCGTAATTGAGATACGTGTCGGGTAGGGAGCCTTTGCCGCCCCACTTTTTGCTGGCCATCACGAGCGCGAGGGCCATGTCCTCGTCGCCATCGGACGCCGCACCTTGCCCGATGACTTCGCCGCTCGGGGCGATTTCCCATTCCATCAGCCCGTTTGCCCCACGATGAGCCTGTTCGTACTGCCACAGATTGTCGAACAGGTTTTGATCATCCAGGTACACGGAGATCTCGAGGCCATAGGCGATGCCCTCGGAGTTCGAGGAGTTGACCTGTGTCCCGGAGTTCGGGCGTCGCACCCGCAAGAAGCCGCCCGCCCCGTCTGCGGTGACCAAGTCGGTCTTCCACTTTTGGTAGTTCGCCTTCACCACTTCGAAGTCTGCCCCCGTCGCCAGCGAACAAGCGCCGAGGCCCGTCACCGGGCCCCCCGCGCTGCCTCCGCCCGCCCCCGCTGACACGGCCGTGCCCGCGGAGCCGCCGGCCGCACCTGGACTGCCTCCAGCTCCGCTGGCGGAGCTCGTACCGGAGCCTCCGTTGCCCATGGCGGGGCTACCAGCCAGCGATGAAGTGCCCGCGGTCAGGGCCCCGCCGCCCGCGCTCGACGTCCCACCCTGATGACCCTCAGCACCGGTTGCGACGTCGTTCGAACAACCGAAAAGAGTCAGAGCGCCGAAGAAGTGCAGGGCACGCAGCTCACGGAGCCGCGCGGAACGAGAACATTGCATGAGAATGGAGGAATAACACCGCAGGCTGATGATGGCACGCCGGCCGAGCTCACCCGCACCCCAGCGCCGGCCAGGTTTTCTATCTGTAGCCGAGGATTGCACCCGCGGCGTCGAACGGTGGTTGAGTCGAGCGGAAGCTTGCACGACGGAACATCCAAGCCCAGCCGCCGAGCTGGAGCCACTTCGTGTTGCTGTGCTCGGTCGCGTCGCGTGCGTCGCTTGCGGCCATCTTCGAGCAGTGGCTGGCCAATCCGATTGGCATCCGTGAGCCGGCCGCCCGCTGACGCATCAAGACCGACAGCGCAGCGTCGTCCCACTTTGCTCGAAGTCTTCGGGGAGCAGAGATCCCGGACCAAAGGACTTCTGCTCCGAGCAGTACCTCGAAGATCACGGGCGCGTCAGCGACAGCCCGCCCCCGCCATCAAGGTATCGAGGATGCTGGGAAGGGGCGATCGCGAACCGGCAGCGCAGCTCGCAGCCTGCCGTGTTCCCGCACTTCGACGCCGAAGGCTTTGCCGCCCCGCAGCGAGCTCCGTGACCATCAAACCACTGCCCAGTAGACCAGGCCGGCCGCTACTTGGCGCCGAAACTGAAGCCGGCCGATGCCTTGGCCCCGCCGCCGGCCTTGGCCCCGCTGTTCGCGCTCGAATTGGTGGTGACGCTCACCTTGGGAGGCGTGACTTTGATGGCTGCGTTGGCGCTCTTGGTCAGGGCTGCATTCGCTTTCGCATCGAGCTTGGGGTCGAGCTTTGCGTTGCCCTGAACACCCAGCGCGGCACCGGAACCGAGCTTCGCGTCAGCGTTGGCTTTGCCCGCCGCGTCGAGCTTGGCATCGGCTTTCAAATTCGCCTTGGCCGCTGCTTGCAGCGATGCGACCGCGCCAACGAATGCTTTGTCTCCAGCCCGGAGCGAGACCTGGATCCGCTGCAGCGAGAAATCCAGGGTTGAAGTCAGCTTACCAGTGTAGCAAAGGCACAGCGCATCCCAGGCCAGGGCTAAGTTCGAGCCGCCGCCCGCACCGATATCCAGCTTCAAGGCGAGATCGCCCGCCGTTTGGGCCTTGCCCGTGGCATCGAACGCGAACGCTCGCACCTCCCGACCCTTTGCAAGCAACTCGACTGAATAATCTCCCACGGTGACGAGCTGTCCCACGTGAGTCGCGTCGAGCGTGAGGGCGATCTGTGCGAGCCCACCGGCTCCGGCTCCAGCCTTTGCGTCGACGACGAATTCGAGTGGCCCTGGCTCGAGCTCGACCCCCGCCTTGGCTTGGCCTGCAAAGCAGGCGTGGGGCGCATCGAAGTGCAACGCGATCTGCTCGGTCGCGCCGCCTTTGGCTCGGCACTTGGCCAAGAAGCTTGCGCCCACGTCGCCGTTCACTTCGGCGCCGGCGCTGTCGCGCACGAACGCCTGTAGCTCGCCCGCGCGATGCACCAAAACCTCCGCGCTGAAGTCACCGGCCGCCAGCACGTGGCCACCAACCTTCGGCCGCGGTATGACGACGCCGACGTTGAGCTGAGATTGCCGTTGCTGGCCGCCAACTTCGAGTGAAATAGTTACCGGACCCGGGGCGAGCTCGATGTCACCCTTGGTATGCCCTTCGAACCGACCGCGCGCCGGCACCAAAGTCAACGCAACCTTCTCGGTCGCGCTGCCCGCCGTGTGAACCAGGGCCGAAAGCTTCACGCCTTCGTTCACGAGCTGGCCCTTTCCGTCAACAACGAGTGCTTCGATCAGACCGCCTTCATGGAGCGCTAGCTCGAGCGAAAGATCGCCCGCGCCGATCACGCCTCCACCGATGCGCGGGCGCGCGAGAACCGCTTTGACCTCGCTGCTCGCGACGGGCGCGCCGAGCACCGGTGCGCTCGCGGTCGCCGCGGCGCTTGCGGTCGCCCCTGCGCTCGATTTTTCTTCGCTGCTGCAGACCCGTGCAGAGCCCGCAACCAGCAAACACAACGGAACGAATAGTAATCGCATCGGCCACCTCCTCAGGGAAACGCGCAGTATCCGCCAAACGCAGTCTGCGTGTTGGCCTTTCGAAGGAATACGCGAGAAGGTCGCGCCAACCTGCCCTTCTACGACGCCTAGCTTTGGGTGAGGGCACGCAGTGTGGCCCGATTGTCAGCGAGCTTCGACGAATCCCGCTGCTGCGATCGGGCGGCCGAAACTCAGCGCAGATATCGAAACTCAGCAACAGATTCCCGACTCAACCATACAAGTCTGAGCCGGTGTCCACTTCGAGCAGTGAGTATCCGGCGCTGACACCGCGCCCCCGCAGACGCACCTTTGCATCACGGCGAGCGCTCGACATCTTCGGTTGCAAGGGCCCAGAACCAGCGGGATCCGAAAGGAAAATCGGCGCAATGGAAACAACATTCGAACAGCTCGAACTGGCCGCGCGCCGAAATTTGGGGTCATGATGCAACGGGAAGGGCGTCAAGGGAGAGTTCACCAATGACCAAGTCGAAATCAAAAGCTGCGCTTTGGGGCATCGCGGCGTTGCTCGTGTCGGGCTCGTCACAGGCCGAGGGGCTGCGCTGCGGCGAGAAGTTGGCTTCGAACGGCGCATCGCTCTACGAAGTGCGCGCCAAGTGCGGTGAACCGGACGACGCCCAGCACAGCATCGAGACGCGGACCGTCCAGCGGAAGGTCTTGGCTCCCTGCGCCAACGGCGCGCGTATGTGCGAGGTGCTCGAGAACCAATCGGTGCTGGTCTCGGTCGATCGTTGGACGTACGACTTTGGGAGCAATCGGTTCCTGCAATTTGCTCAGTTCGAGCAGGGCAGCCTGGTGCGCGTCAGCATGGGACCATACGGACAGAAACCGCCGACGCCCTGATCATCTGAGGTTGTTTGCAAATTGACGACGGGCAGTTCTTGGCTGGTCACACTCCTCCGCTTGCTCGAAGTCTTCGGGGGAGCAGAGCTCTCAGCCCCGGCTTGTGCCTGACCGCAGGCCAGCTCGGCGCCCCTTGCTGCTCGACTCACGCGGAAGTGCTGCGCCGTTCGCGCGACGGATAATGCCAGCCATGGTGCTCTGCCGTTGCCGGCCAACGCGGCCCATAACGTGTCCTGCGGCAGGGCGCGCCAAGTGAGCGATGGCTGGGAGAGGGGCGATCGCGAACCGGCAGCGCAACTCGCAGCCGGCCGTGTTCCCGCACTTCGACGCCGAAGGCTTTGCCGCCCCGCGGCGATCTCCGTGACCATCAAAACCACTGCCCGGTAGAGGTCGTTTGGATGAATGAACTTTCGCATCGCCGCGCCGCCCGCTCGTATTTCACGAACGATAAACAAGCTCAGGCAGCGCATTCGAAGGCAGAGCGGAGATGCCCAGACCGCTAATGCACGAGCAGGGCAAACACAATCACGATACACGCGATGAGCGACCATACGACCAACACCGTGTCGCGTCCGCCAACCTGATAGCGCTCCTGGTCCATCAACTGATGCTCGGAGTGCGTCATATTCTCCGTGTTCGTCATGGAACTACCCTTTCGTCGGTGAGCCACGCTCTCGGCTCACGAAAGCGAGCCGAGGCTGAAACGCCTGTGGCTAGCAGAGGAATCGAGCGAGTTGCGATCAGTCTACCCTCCCATCACTCGATCTGCCAGGAGCGACTCGCGCCGAATGCGGCGCAGCCGTCGCCTGCGGCGCCATCAGCGCCTCCGTGTCGGCACAGGGGAACGGTGGAACGCGGATGACAGGTGACCAGCCTGCTACAGGGCTAGCCCCCGTGCCCGAAAGAGGCAACGGGCGCGGCGGATGGCCGATAGGGTGGGCTGGATCTGGATCACGAGCGTTTGGATGTTTAACACCTCGCGTTAGATTTTCTGGTTCTCGCCAGTGAGCTCATCGAAGGGTTGCCTCGCGGCCGAAGCCACCTCTCGGATCAGTTTTCCAGGGCGTCGCTATCGATCGTGCTGAACCTCGCCGAGGGAG
>Ga0247778_1000875_pt1 | contig 21396 bp, 17 predicted proteins | sample UWRJL049202B5_FD_179939 | JGI IMG/M metagenome (GOLD analysis project Ga0247778, IMG submission 179939) | Plant litter microbial communities from Arlington Agricultural Research Station in Wisconsin, United States - UWRJ-L049-202B-5 | ecosystem: Environmental > Terrestrial > Plant litter >... | reverse complement strand
GGGGGCTATTACTGGAAGAGATTACAATTACGGATGGAGAGAAGTGATGCTCTGGGTGTGATTTCGCTGCTTGGAGCAACGGAAGAAACGCAACAGTAGTGAAATCTGGAGAAAGGGGATTCAGTATTCTGTTTTAGAAGGGTGTTCAGGAGTGAAGGGCGGATTTTAAGCCACAAGCCAAAGCGTCCGCCAATACTTACACACCGCTGAAACGTTGGTGTTGAAAGTCGTTGACCATTCGGAGAAAGATTCGGAATTGAACAGATTCTCTTTCAGCTTTGACGCATCTTTGCTGTCCGGCGCCGCCTTTGGCCCTGATATCCCGGCGTTGGTTATCAGAAGATCGATATGATCCTCCTTCTTTGAGATGTCGGCGACGAGCTTCTCAAGGGAAACCTTGTCGGTCACGTCGCAAGGGCCGATGCTGACGATCTATAAGCTTGAAGCCTAAGGGAACGAAAGGAAAGAAGGAAGATGATGTGGGATCTTACGGTACTATACTTCCTCCTGAAGCTGGCGAATGAGTTTTCGCAGCGTTCTCAAGAGCCTCCATGCGTCGACCTGTGATGTATACCGTTGCTCCATTAGCTGCCAGTGATTGCGTCGCCCTGAGACATTTTCAGCTAAGTCACCCTCGGGAGTCATGGAGGTGTTCCAACATCAACCCAATTCCAGTGCCTCCGCCTGTCACAACACAGACAAAGCCTTTCACAGAGAAGAGCCTTTCGGCTGTCAATTCATGTGTAGACATTTTGGAATTCTTATAAGTCTGGATGCACAATGAAAACTTTGTGGCTTAATAAAACGACGTGGGCTTTATATTCGAATGCGATCTTGAACCGTCTCGAGTTTGAATATGATGAATAACCTTTAAAGAACATTAGAAATTGGGTCCAGAAAATCGAGGAGAATATATGGCATAATTATCCGCATACGTCACAAAAGAAGTGGGGCAGCCCGTTGATTTATTAGCTACAGGTTTTAGACCCCCTTGCCCGTGCTCCTAGGCAGCGGCAGAAAACGAGAGCGCGAGCAGCAGGTCGACCAAATTTTGTCAGGCTCATACTGGACATAGAAGCGGCATCCATTATTGCGGATTTTCAATGTTCCACTCGGCCCGATCAGTTTCAGATTGTCCTATTATGTCTAGCATGACCTGGCAATCAAATTCGCAACGACAGATGAACAAAATTGGAAAGTCCTTGCCAAAACGGGTTTCTAGGTTATTGCTATGTAACAGTGGTTCATCGATTCAGGTCTAATAAGCTTTCGATGTACCTCTTAGTATCAACTCCAATTCCTTGAGCTAATTTGCTCGGACCCGAGCCCCAGCCTGTCTCTCTAGTAGGGGCTGAGGAGCTCACGAACCTTGAGGTGGCCATAGACGGCATGTGATCGCTTGCTTGCCGTACCAAGAATATCTCTTTGTCCTTTGGTAGTCCTTCCTGGGAGTTGGAAGGTATATCTAAGAAAGGATGGGCTGGACCCGAGATGAGACTTGAACCACCAAACGTGCTCGCGCGTGATTTATCGGGTACTATGAGAACATTGGTATTAGACTCAGCACTATCTTCAGTGATAAGCCCAGGGACTTTGACAGGGCTAGAAGCAAGCGGAGGCTCTGGAGCTGAGGCGGGTATCCTAGTCCATACAACCCACCAGCCTCGACTAGTCTTGCTCGTTCGTTCCATCTCAACCTCCCCCTTCGTGGTAGCAATGTAAGTGGTGATGATTTGCATGTGTGTATTTAACGCTTCAATGCGTGACCACGGAGAAACAACGGGGGACTGACTGGTCGGTTGAAATGGGTCGGGTATGTTGGGAATGGTTGAGTTGACGGTCAATAGCATTGGGTCCCACACCAGGTCATAAATTGGCGAATCGGCGGCCTTGTCCATTGTTGAAGGAGCAACCTCCGGCTTCGAAGCTCGAAAAGTTGTTGAGCTGAGTAATGGTTTCAGAAGTGGCGAAATTTGATAGTGAAGTGAGCGATAGAGGCTCTTGAACGCAAGAGCGTCAGTTCTTAATTCGAACAAGAAGACAAAAACGAATGGCCTGTTCACGTAAACAACAACTCGTAGTTTCTTCGTCTTGTTCCGATCCTGGCTTTCGAAAGAAGTGCTAGACGTGGCGGTATGCTCAGATCCAGTGTGCTTGGATGTCACTTTGTCGTGTCCATTATTCCCAAGATCAATACTGATATCAGCCTTAGCACGAGCGTCTTCCTCCCGTTCTGATTCAAGTGTCAAGGTCCGCAGTACTAGTCTAGTATTCCCATTGTTCAGAAGAGGCCGTTCTTTGGAGGAATCTTCTGGAGCGTCCTCGACAGGCTCTTCATCGTCGAGGTCATTCTCTATATCCCCCATAAGTCCAATCAAATAATGGCCTCCAGAGTCGTTTCTGGATTGAGTGAAGACTTCTGCTGCGGTCACCTCAGAAACGGGCGGGGTATTTCCTGTCGGATTCTCGGGAACGGAGTTCATATTCTGGGTGGAGTTCGTCTGGGGGGGAGTATCTTGTCGGTACTGTGTCTTTCCGATACTTCCACCGAGACTCCAATGAGTTCCATAGCCAAATTTCAGGTATCGAACTAGGGCGTTACTCTTGCTCGAATCGCTATCTGTACTAGTATGGCTTGAAGGACCACGGCGTAGTGACGGCCTTCTTAGTTTACCTTTCGACTTATTGCAACCTTCTTCGCCATCGTTCATAGGCATCGGAGGAATCTTTGCCAGTGAATCGTCCTTTGGAGAGGAATCATCGGGAAGAGAAGCCAAGCCATAGACTTGTCTAGCATTATTTTTCGCAACTGGTGATAGTTCTTTCTTGGGCTTCGCCTTAGACTTCTTGGCGCGACGGGTCGATGTCGGATTATCCAGAACCCCATAGGCATATGGTCCCCATCTGTAGAGATCTTCGACCCAGTGAGAAACGTCGCGCAGTGATTTCCTGGACAATGCGCCAGTTCCGAGGAATACGACACCATCTTCAGCCCCAGGGTCATTTCCACTGCCTAACCAAGGCTCCACGGGCACATCTTTCTTGCCTATCCCGACCTGTGTGTCCACTTTGGAGTCTGCATCCCCAAACTTCGACACGATCACATCTACAAGGCCACTTATCCTGCCGACGAATCCTTCCAGAACTTCCCGTTCCCCACTACCTCGTTCTTCCTCGCCGACACCTACTCCAAGCTCCCCACAAGCTGCGATCTTGATACCGCCATACAAGTTATTGGCGGGGTTGCCATGCATGAGCACATTCCATGTTGACAAAAATGTATCCCAATAGCGGCTCAGTATACCGATGAATTTAGACCTTTTTGTCCGGACGAAAAGCGCGCTCATTGACGCGGCATGATGCAGAAGAAAGGTCGAGTGTGCTCGGAGAAGGTCACCGAGAAGCAATATAGCTGGTTTCACTTCGCGAGACGAGTATTCCGTGGTGTTTTGCTGTTCTGGAGCTTTGCCTTTTGTATTCGCCTCCTTTGGCTTACTTGGTAACACAGTCAGATTGATGGACTAGCAGATTATTAGCAAGCGTAGCTAGAAGGAAATGCTAGGACTGACAGCTAAAATCCACCAACCAGCTTCTAACTCGTGTAAGATGATGCGAGACTTCTCAGTCTCGATCGTATCCACGGATCTGCCATCTGAAAAGCTCCTTCCAAATTCCACCATACCCTGAGCCAGGCCAATCTGCCTCAACTGCAAGTTACTCTCATCTCGGGCTGCATCGTCGGACTGCGAACGGGAACTATAGAGCCGCCTGGTTCGCTCCGCGGACTTGGACTCCGGCGAGGAATAATACACAATCTGGTCCGCGACAGTCTCGTCTGTAGTTCCTAGGGAAGGATTGTAGATAGCCAAGAAGCTCAATTGCGCAGGAATCACCCTCAGGGAAGCATCTGCGGCTGTAGACATGGCATTTTTGGAGTTGGGGGTTGCGACGGTGGAGGACGAACGACGCCGACGCAGGCGTGAGGGGAGGAAAAGAGAACGTACAGTATCGACACTGGCACTACTAGACCTATGTACCTGTACCTATGTCGATGAGGGAGGTGTCAAGCCGGGTTTCTCCCAAGTGCAAGCCTCGAGCACACCGCGCGCCTTGAAGTTTCGAGCGCCTGGCCGCCTGGCTGCCGCTGTGATGTCAACAATCAATTCATTCATTCATTCCCTGCCCTGCTTGCTGTTCAGCCGGGAAGATCTTCGGCCCGGTAACCCCTGACTCTCACTTAAGCGACCCCTATCTTTTCAACCCAAGCATAGATTAAGTCGAACATACTAAACATACAAACATACAACAATGTAACGGGGCCCGAATAACAATGCAATAAAGGAACATACTTCCAATAGCAAGGCAGGGTCGTCAGCGCACTGCCCCACTTCAATCGTCATCAGTGATAGCTAACAACAGCATAGCATTCATAATATTGGCGATTCATTGAAGTACATCTACAAGTCATGAGGGTGCTGTTGTCCCTCCGTACTCTCAAATGTGATCCAAAGTACCATTCTTCTCGTCTCAAGTCTCTTGGGCGGCAATTCTACTCATCCAGGGGGGGAAAGCCGCTTCGTATCCTTTTCTGCGGATCAGATGAATTCAGCGGCGAGTCGCTACAAGCACTGCATGCAGAGCAGCAACGAAACTCCCAGCAAATAGCATCTATTGATGTGCTCTGTCGACCCGGCAAGAGGAGTGGAAGATCCATGAAATACGTCCGCGAAGGTCCATAAGGAGCCCAATGACGTGAGGCTAAAGCTAACAGTATTCCAGTACCAATCAAAGCTGTTGCTCAGAAGTTGGGGCTGACAGTTCATGAGCGAGATACCTTTACGGGATGGGAAGTGAGTCAGAAATGGCTGTAGATTGTAATGGATGCTGATTATCACCAGCTACCAAGGCCGAAAAACGAGGCAATAAACCTCATAATAGCTGTTTCATTCGGCTTATTCGTGCCTCCGCGGATTCTGAAAAATGCCGAGTACGGCGGACTAAACGTTCACCCTTCTTTATTGCCAAAGTATGTTACCTGTACGTTTTCATTATTCCTCTCTAACCCTACCGACTAGTTTTCGTGGTCCAGCGCCACTGCAGCACACAATAATGGCTAGACAAGATCGAACCGGTGTAACACTTCAAACTTTAGACGAGAAGTCATTTGACCATGGAACCATTCTAGCACAGACTCCCCCGCCAGGTCTTCAAATCCCGTCACCGGAGACTTGTACATATGACGATCTTCTCGAATTCATCAAGCCCAAAGGCGCCTCGTTGCTTGTCCAAGGCATTCGAGATCAAGTCTTTATAGGACCGCGTGTCGATGTCGGCAAGTTCTATTCAGAGAATATCACACACGCTCCCAAAATCACACCGAAGGATAGGATGATTTTATGGGACGCATGGGACGCTCAAACTATATATGCCCGACACCGTGCCTTGGGCCGACTGTGGAACACAGTGTCGCGTGGTGACAACCGCAAGGTTACGAAACGAGTAATTTTTGAGGACTTTGAGGTACTGGAGACGGCCTCGTTCCCAGATCTCGAAGCTAAGACACCTGGCTACCTGCCTGAACACAGAGGGGATGGGGTGTATCGGTTTTGCCACAATGAGTCTCAGGAGGAAGAAGGTCCTGTTTCCATACTTTGTAGGGATGGGCAGGCTCTCAGAGTCAGGGAAATCACAGTAGAGGGTGGAGAGAAGAAAAGTGCTAATAAGGCAATGAGAGAGCTAGGCTGTACTTTTAGAACATAGAGAGAGAGAGAGTTCGATCGAGAGCTTGTTAGAAAATGGAATATAGAATGATCAATTTCGTAAAACTAACAGATGTACGTGGTATCTAAAGCCCACTTGGCTCTCAAAATCGCCACGGTGTATTGGCTCTTTCAATTGCTTGTACCTTTTCAATGATCATTAAATCACCGGGTGGTATCTATAAAAGCGTAGAACTACGAAGGCAGCAGCGTTGTCTCAAAATCCAGCTTCTACTGTAGTCAAGAGGCCCCAAACAACAAATGTGGGGGCCGCTTTTGAGGGGTATACAGGAGGGGAAAATGCATGTGTGTGGAGATGACGACTCTCCATAGATCAACAACGAATGTAAACTTTGGTGGCAGTGTTTTAGTCTGGTGGTGCGGCTTTTGGCGGGGATTCCTCTACCTTACGTATTTCCCAGGGCGATTCCGCTTCAAAGTGGTTACAGCATATTTCGACAATGGATATTATTGCACGAGCACGACAAGAGGACTTGTGAAATGGCATGGTGGAACAGCACAAAGGTATTCACAAGTATAAGGGCCAAAAGCAATGGTAATTGTCTAGCTTGAAAGTTCCGAACTCATTGTATATTCCCATCAACCTTATCAAAGGCGCTTCACCGAACATCAACCAAACATTTCATGTACATCAGCACGACGGCCGCATCCTCTTGTTAACGCCAACCCAAACAGCAATATTTACAGCTGCACATCGTTATTAAGTAGCCGTACTTCCTCTCCGGGCTTGAAAGCTGGCATGCCAATATAAGGGCATCCATCGCAACGGAAAGCGTCACCCAGACTGCAGTTCCCACAAGACCCAACTTTGCCTTGCACGGTAAAGTCTACCTCGGCGAGATCATCAGCTCCCAGCTTGAGTGTCTCAAGCTGTGCGTCTGCATTTGCCCTTGTAGAAGCATCTTCAGCCGCAATTTTCTCTGCTAGCCCACAGGTGCAGTCCTTGCATGCCCTACGACGCTTGCCAACACGTGGAGCACACTCAGGCGCTGGAATAAGGTATTAGCATAGACTTCGCGCAAAATAAGACAGTGCGTAACCTACGGATATTGACAGGTCTCTTCATATCCTCTTCGGTCAGCAGTGTATCCTCATCAATAAGCTCATCATCATCATCATCCTCTCCCGTTATCATAGGATCCCCGAAATCATCACTGAAGTCCACAAATCCTACACCAGCAGGTTTGTTCTGTGCCATATCCATGCTCTTCCGCTTGCCATTCAATGGTACAGCAGCTGTCGCCACTGCAGGTCCAGCATTCGAGACTGCGGCTCCTTTATCCTTCCTCCGCAGGCGCAGAGGTACAGCCTCGCTGGCACTGTAGCCTGGCTTGACCATCGCACTATCTTCGACCACAAGCCCGGCCAATATGGCCTCTCTGTGCTCCACGCCAGTAGTATCCTGGCCGAAAGTGCCATGCTGGGCCTGGAGTTTCCCACCAGCCTTCAAAGCCTGCACAATTCTGCTAAAGACATCACGCCCAAGCAGGCTTGTAGACTCAGATCGCGTCCCATCAGCGTCGGTCAGAATGAGGATCAGGTCGTAAGTGGAGTCGGGGAGTGTCACAAGTCCCGCAGAGAGGCGATCGAGCATCTGCAGATCGGTGACGGCTCTATCGTAGGAGGCAAGAACGCTTCGGAGGGACTCTTCATGGCTGGCTATGGAAGGAGGGGCTAGGAGGAGAGTTCGCGGGTTGAAAGAAGAGGTCTTTGTTGGCCGGGAGGCAATGGGATTGAAATCGGAGTCGTTGTCGATGGTGACGGAGGGGGCCATGTTGCCCTTGAACAGGGTGGTGGGGTGGAGTGGGGTTGATTTTCGTAATGCTTCGATTCTTGTTTCGTTGGTTGTATGAGTGAGTGTATGGGAGGGAAATGGGGTTTGTAACTTGTAACTTGTAACTTGTAACTTGTAACTTGTATCTTGACACTCGACCGGAACGATCAAAGCATATAGATTGTAAATAATATGATTGAGATGCAGCGGAGATGCTTGGTGGATTTGGAGTAGTGCGAGTAACAATTATTCAGCTATGCCATGGCCATGGCCAGGGCCAGGGCCAGGGTTTTCTCCGGTGCCGGTGCCGCTCGCATTCTTTTTTGATGCTTGGCAGTGACGTTGCCCAGTCGGGCTAGGTTTCGATAGAGTAGAAGTGCTGTAGCGGGGTGGGCGTAGCGTGTCCAGAGTCAAGCTAGGCTGGCTGCTAGGTACCGTAAGCCGTACCCCGGACCCGGATTACCTTTATTTATTCCACTGGAGTGGGTAGAGCGCTGCAGGAGAGCATCAATTGGGTTCTCACGAGTCATGAGCACACACAGGGAGAGAAAGAGAGAAAGAGAGAAAGAGAGAAAGAGACAAAGAGATGAACATTATTATCATTATCATCATTATTATTGTGTAGCAATTAAAGTTTCCATTGTATGTGGATGTGGATGTGGATGTGAGTGACGCCTTTCTTTCTTTGTTCCATCGAACCATATCACACGACAGTTGCCCCGCCTAGTCTCGTGCGCGAGCTCGAGCTCGTGCCTGCCCTCTCCTGTTCCTGTCAAGCTTCCGTCGTCTTCTCCATTCATCTTCCTCTTCCTTCCTCCATCAACATCAACATCAACATCAACATCAACATACAACTCCAACGCCTCACCATCAACCTAGCAAAGTCTCACAGCAATCCGACATCTCTCAATCCTACCTCAAGCTTCATCAGTAAGTGCCTTTCTGTTTGATGCTGATGCTGACCCCTCCTTGCGTGACCTCTCCGTCACACCAGTCACATCCCTTGGTTCCCACATCCGAAGCCCCCAAAGCCCCGAAAACATTGCTAACCATTCCACCCATTGGCAGTGGGCCACACTCACAAGTATAACGATCGTGACCATGCCGGCCTCGCCGATGGAACCGCTGCTCCCACCGAACATCTCCCCCGTTACTTCGCCAAGTCAGGCCATGTCGACGTTGATCCCAAGAAGACCAAGAAGAATGGCGCCGGCAAGGGCGGATGGTGAGTTACTCTCTCTGCAACGTCTGCAATATCCAATCCTACATCCCATACTCAAGTACAATGCTCTTCTCCTGCTCCAAGTCCCCCTCGTACACGACCATGCTGACACAATTAGGGGTGTCAAGGGCGAAGAGGTCCAGGATGAAGGCTTCAACCTTGCCAATGCTCGCCGCCGCTCTAACAGCAGCAGCTACACTGCCGGCCTGAAAGACTTCAAGACCAAGTTCGAGACTGTTGAGACTGAGCCCGTTTTTGAAGAAGACATTCACGGTGCCGAGGAGGAGCTTCCAGAAACTCGTCGTGTCAATACCGAGAGCTCCGATGGTAGCATTGATGAGGAGGACAAGCCAAAGAGCGTTTAGATTGGCGTGTGTGATTCAGAAGTCATGTTGTTATGATTTGGAGATATGCAAGCGGGCATTTTGTTGTCATTGTCTGCTGGGGATAGCAGAATACAGCTTCTCATCAGACGTCGGACAGGGATGAAATTACTGGCAGTATAAGACCAGATGTATTATCAAGCTTTAGCTTCTCGAAAGGCATAGAGGATTTGCCCAGTACCTCTTGGTTCCCTTTGATTGCAGTATCCCGATGAATTCTTGTTGTTCTCTCCGGCTCATAACCTATATCTCCAATGTAGCTGCCAGCCAACCAACCACTGCTCACATTTCAACAATATCAATAGAAACCGGCAGTTGCTCCATCTGTCGTCATTTGAACCGGCGCCAACAATTCCATATCCGAGGCTCAAACCGTATCACGTATTACTGGGAAGGTGTCTGTCCCACCCTTGATTACCCACCACTTCCCGGACATTTAAGATCTCTATCCTATTCTCATTCCTACCGCCTAACCTCACACTATTCTCAAGCAACCGGGATGCCTTACTCACTCAAGGGTCGAAACGTGCTTGTCACTGGTGGATCGCGGTAAGTAACGTGCCTCTATCTTATCTCTCTTCCGGCCCCCAATCTCCAGTTTACCCCGCATTCGTCCTTGTACGCTATTCGCCCCGCCACGTTCCATACAAGCCAAGCTTCCCCAAATATAAGCAGTAGAAGCAAAAGCTAAACCGACATTTAAGGGGTCTCGGCGAGCTCATATGTCTTAAATTTGCTGCGGAGGGATGCAATGTTGCCGTCAATTATAACGCAAGTGAAGAGAGAGCTAAAGGAGTAGCTGCGAAGGTTGAGGGGTTGGGAGTCAAGGCGTTGCTGATTCAGGGGGTGGGTCTACTCTCTTTTGGGAATTTTTGGCTGACCGATGGTGTAGGATATGGGAGTAGAAAAGGACTGTGTGAACACGGTGAAGGAAACCATCCAAGCCTTTGGGGGTCTCGACATCATTATCTCCAATGCAGTTTGTGACCCTCTCCTTCTCTTTCCTCTCCCTCGACTGATCAGTTACTAGGGGTACACGCGCTTCTCTAATTTCTCGGACCTGTACGCGCCAACGATTGAAGACTGGGACACTTGTCATGCCGTGAACGTCAAGGCCCACGTCTTTCTTATGCGAGAGGCGCTCCCTACTTTCAATGCCAACCCTGAAGGCGGCGTCTTCATCATTACCTCTAGCATAGCAGGTGTTACCGCTGGAGGGAGCAGTATGCCGTATGCCGTTACCAAAGCCGCACAGCTACATTTGATGCTCTGCTTGGCCAGCACCCAAGGTCCTAAAGTCAGGGTTAACGCCGTGTTGCCAGGTTGGCTGGATACCGAATGGGTAAGTGAGATCATTTGACCAAAGAGTGTGAGACGCTAATTTGACGGGCCAAAGGGCCAGAAGTATGATCCTGTCCTGCTCGAGGCAATGAAAAAGAAGTCTTGGTTGAAGCAGAAAGTGAGAATGGTCTCTGTCATTCCTTGGAGAAAGTATTAATCCTATCTAGACGGACTTGGAAGATTGTGCCCAGGCGTTCCTTGATATTGCCAGAAACTCTTCCATGACTGGTCAGAAAATCCAAATCGGTGAGTGGGAATGCTGCCAACGGATCAAAAAGAAAGTTGACTGATTCCTTTGCAGATTCTGGTCGTAAGCAACTCTGGGTCTTTGTTCATGTGTCCCCCAATCCCTTTCAGTTTCATCTGATGTACTCCGATTTACTCCACCCATTTCTCAAAGAGGAAATAACACTCCCGAAACCTTCTTGAACAGGAAATTACTGACTCCCCTGTGTTGCAGTGGGTCAAAACTCTTGAATGATGTTGAAAAGTTACCTCATCTGAACTGAAGAACGATAGCTAGTACTTCCTATAGATACCAATGCTCAGAATTCCTCCCCAATTGCCAAAATCAGAAACGAGGTTCTTTTTTTAAAGGTCTTCTTGCCTGGGGGGTTGAAATTGCCTCAGTTTTGTGAGACATTCTCGACTTGAATTGTACTTCGCCAGGCACACTACAATTCACCTTTTTCTTTGCAGACTTCTTATATCATTATCAATCTTAGGTCAAAAAAAGTCCGAAAGTCCAAAAGGCCAAATTCCAAAATTCACCCAAAAAAAACTGCTTGTATGTATTCGACATAGATTGTTGCTGAGGTAGGGCGTATTGCACTTTGTCAGCACGGCCATTGTTATTTGTTAGAAGATGGGGATCCAGAGGAGGTCGATGACAGAGGCAGGAAAAATGGTTTTTTCTTTGGTAGGTACTTTTGGCTTATTTTAAAATATAACGGCATCATGTTTGTTGCCGAAGTGGAGCCTGAAGATCGCAGGTTGGATGTGAATGTGACTCTTGAGCGAGAATTCGATGTTGAAGACAGACGACTTCGGATGAACTCGAGTTCAGAATCAAATGACAAGAAATTTACCTAGGTAAGAGCACGAGTAGAACACAACCCCAGGTAACAATATATATACTGTAAAAGCTGGTTCCTTCAAGGAACCGTTGAAAGTGCTTCATTAAAATCATGTATCCGGTAACCTCTTCAGAGCTACGAACAAAATGAGAAAGAACAAACGCCAGCTCGAAGTTGTCAACCTTTGCATACCGCCACCAGGCAGTTTGAGGGATACAAGCAAGCAAACACAATCAGGATCGAATGCCTGATATCAAATACTCCGTCGCTCCCCGGAAATGATCATCAAGTCATGAAACCTCTAGACGGCAACTTTAGGAGCGCTGTGCTTTGCACCAAGCACATCATCCACGAATCCACTCCACAGCTCTTCCAAGAGACCCGGCTCCTTGACCTCGGCACTCGTGAACCCGGACGTCAATTGCCCAATATCAACGTCCAACCCGTCATTACCCACAACCTCGCTTATGGTTGCAGGAGCAACATTCTCTGGGTGGCTGGCAATGATGCTGATCTCAGGTCGAGGCACAGCTTCATCGAGCGCCTCAACTGCGTTGCCAGAGTTGGGCGAGCGGTCTGGGCTGTAGTTGTCTGGCAGCAGCGGAACGCGAAGTTTGGAAAAGGGATTTGTGGGTGGGGGAGCCGGAGGGTCGGGAAAGAAGAAGAAGTCGATGGTGGACGTGTCCCGGGAGGCTTGCTTGGGCGCTGAGGTGCGGAAGCCCTGCATCAGGGGAATTGTTCTGTAGACTGTTGGGGACTGGGAGGGGATGGGGCGATGGGTGGTGTGCATGCGTTGCTTTTGGATCAGGTCGTATGTTGCCAGGCGTTCAACGAGCTATTCGGATGTTAGAATGAGACGTAAGAGCAAAGAGGGAATGAAGAGGCTACCTCGGCCTTGGTGCCGCTGGTTATCAATTGACGCGTGATGCATTCTTCCTTGAGGTCGGATTTCTGGCGGGGAAGATAGGGATTCCTGGCCTGAGAATCAAGCAGAGGGGAAGGTCTTCCAGCATTGGCTGTAGAGCTTATTCTTCGCGCCGCTTGAGCGAATTTATTGACTGGAGGCGTGACTCTCGACATGGAGAGCTGGTGTTGTTGAGCTGGATTGAGATAGGAGAGATTGCTGATGGAATTGGAAGTAGAGTAGATCAGAGCAGATCAGAGCAGAACACCGCACAAGGACAGGAACAGGAACGGGAACGGGAAGACGGAGTAATGGCCCGGATTTATAATTCTGGGCACAGGGGGAACGTGAGAGGGAAGATGCTTAGATGAGACCACCAGACCTCGCAGATAGACAGGGTGCAGAGGAAAGCGGCTTGTATTGAGCGTACTAGCTGACGCGAAAGCACAAAAGGCGGTCGGTCATGAAATGTTGAACATGCGATGCGATGCGATGCTGGGGAGATAGGCTTAAGCTTTTTGATACGAAGCGTTGAGAAGCCAAGCCCTTGACAGGGGGAGCTTAAGTGCTGTTTTAGCGGGGTCTACTCTCTCACTCCCTACACTACTAGTAGGGTCTCACTTCTTTCTCCTACGATACAAGTCCCTCGCCCTCGGGAACCGAAAATAGACTCCTATTCGACCATTCAACATTCTAGACGGAGCTTGATATGGCGGTGTACCATTATTCTTATTTCCCGTCTTCGAAGTACCAAGTTTTAACTGACTTTTACAGCCCCTTGTGCGTTGACAGTACGTACTAAGCCTACTACCTACAGACTAACTCCTATCTGCCGCCGGGGATGGACTCTTGGCGGTCCATGTCAAACTGAACTAAGCCTATTACTAGCGTTCCATAGTTTGGACAAGATCCCAAGAACTCTTATCTTCATGAAATATCCTTTCACATCTTGTTTCGAGCATGTGACTTCACCGTTTCGATAGAAGCTCTGGAGTCGTGTTGTGATGTTTATTAAAAGTCCGAGAGGACCGTTGCGAGTCTCAAAGGGTATCTATCCTCAAGTGAAGTCGAGCCGATGCACGAACCGGTTCTACCAGGCTCATCGTATCGTGTATGTACAGCCAAATTCCCAGACGCCGCCAAGTGCAACAAAATGCCTCGCCCCTATTCAGACTTGCGATTCCCATCTGTCAAAGCAGAGTTCTCTTGAAATCCACCAACATAGCAGCCCGTCTTCTCCGTACTTTATGGTCAAATCTTCTCTTCACAGTGTGATGGATCTTATCTTTCTACGGCCACCAACGCCGCGCCTAATGTCTCACAAATGAGAACCTCCTCAAGTCGTTCAGTCTGTCTTCCAGTGGCCTGTGAGCGACCCATCCATGTCTTCTTTTCCAAGGTAGAGTTCCAAAGCATACAAAGCCATCGTTGCAGCTACGTTTATCCACCTCCAGATGTTCCCTCCAGCATCACCGCCTTGCATAGTCCACCACTCGGCACCATTTCCCTCGGCCGTGGAAAAGTGTTGCATCAAGAGGCTCGTATAAACCGCCACGAGAATGCTTGGGCTGAACCAGCTCAGGAGGCCCAAAATCTTGCCAGCACCGTCGCTGTCATCAATGCTTGGTTCCTCAGATAAGGCTCGAGCTCCTGATTCCCTCACTGCTGGAATGATTCGCGTGGCGGCATAGAACACAAAGATTCGATATGCTAGAGAAATAATGACAGACGGAGTGATGGTCTGAAAAGCGGCGTAGAGAAATGTGAATCCTGAATGCACCGCTGAAGGCAAAGTCGACAATACATATACCAGCGTCGAATATGAGGCCATGATAATTGGCGGAAATGGGGGAAACTCCGGCTGCGTGGGTGGTGCTGGAGTCTCGTTCGACGCTGGGAGGTAGTCGGTGAAGATCTGATAGATGCACAACACCACATACGCAAAAAGTAGAGAGCTCTCCACTGGATTCCCTCTGCCACTCCCAATCCCCCACGCGCAGAGAAACACCGCACAAGTGATGGTGACCCCTATAAGAATGGCATCCACATTGGAAATCTCTGGGAAGTTGGTGATTCTCCAGAGGAAATAGACCGAGCTCGATATGATCGATGCGGATAAGACCAGTAACCCAATCATCCAAGTATCGCTACCTCGACCACGATTGACGAGCCACCTGGTAATCTGCCCTGCTGCCTGAATAACGAGCAAACTGCAGAAGCCTTCTGCAAGTTGGAATAAAGGTGTGGAGTATCTTAGTACAATATCCCAGGTTCCAACCGTCATCATTTCCAGAAGACCACCCGAGCCAAATATCCACTCCTTGATACCAGTATCTTGTGCCCGCTTTCGGTCAAATGTCCTCGCAACCCAGTCCCCACTGGCATTCGCATCAACTGCGAATCGGTTCATGCTCCATATCAACAGACCGGGTAACAGAATCCACTGCGCCATGCTAATAATTTGTATTAAGGCCCATCGTATCCTCGACTCGTCCGGAGTCGCTAGCTTAAGGGTGGAATAGAAAAAGTAGAAGCTGTAATTGAACGGGTCAGCAGTAGCCCAGGAAGAAGTAGCAGAAGGCTTGCTGCCAGAGGTACCAAAGCAAAGAGCGGGGCATGCTTAGAAGAGCGAGATGGAAGAGACGTTTCCTTACTAGAATAAACTCAAAGAAAAGGCCAGCCCACAATCCCTCCCGCCGACATCAAAGGCTATAGGAATCGAGAGAATAATCGACAGGAGGAATATCGCAGAGGAGAGAACTCTAAAGAGCCACATCAGCGCAGTATGCGCCGCAGCGTGCCGTGAAGCCCGCCCAGCTTAGTTTTCGTGATATCCAGCCGTATTTGCGCCTTTCGAGTGTGCTCAGTAGAGAATAACGCGTCGGAGGTAGCTGGCGATCGGGCTCGTGGTCACCTGGTCGTCCTGTGTTGTCCGCAAGCCTCGTTGCTCCTCTTGTATCCTACAGTGTGAGTTTGTGAAAACCGCTCCCTTATCAGTACGCTGGGTGGGCTATGGCGTTTCTTTATCAAGGTTAGGCGCGGGCAGAGAGCGACTGTGCCTAGAAATCGTCCTGGCGATTCGAAGCTCGGATAGTGAAGCTCGAAGTCTTCACGCCAGAATGTTGCCTGGTGAAGGAAGCCTTGGGACCAATGAGTCTTTGTCGCGTGCGTGCTATTTTCACTGCAGACCCAGACCCTGGATCGCGAAGATGCTCGCCGCTTCAAAATCAAGAAAGATGATTGAAGAGCAAGGCTGAAGGGTAACAAACACCTCTCGACACGTCCAAGTTGGATTTGCAAAGCGACGGGGTGGGCAGAAAACACGAGTAGATAGTTGAAGAGGCCAACTATTAAAATTCCCGGACCAGCTGCAATTCATTTCAAAATCTTTTGAGGGTAAATTATCTAAGATACTTCACGTGTGAAAACCCCTTATAAGTCAGGCACCGAAGGCACTAGAGACCTAGTGTAGGCTGCCCTAAATTTCCTTGACCGTTGCCCCTCGTCAAACCCCTCCCCTCCAAGCAAACCTTCCAACAGCTTTGCATGTTCTCAAAGACGTTGAAAATGGCCGAGACAGCAGCAAAAAGACTCAAGACCTCGCCCGTCAGTATCGGTACCCATAATGGCCATTTCCACGCCGATGAAGCATTGGCAGTGTATATGCTACGACTTCTCCCTACATACCAATCTTCACAACTTATCCGGACGCGGGATCCAGCGCTGCTTTCCACTTGCCATACTGTCGTAGACGTTGGTGGAGAGTATAATCCTGCGACTCACCGATACGACCATCATCAAAGAACCTTCGACACCACATTCCCCAGCCGTCCAACTAAGCTCTCGTCCGCAGGCTTGGTGTACATGCACTTTGGCAAGGCAATCATTGCACAGCACCTTGGTCTGTCAGAGGATGCAGAAGAAGTCGGCGTCATATATGGCAAGATCTATGAGAGCTTCATTGAGGCATTGGATGCACACGATAATGGCATCTCGGCGTACGATCCTAAGGGGATTGCCGCAGCGGGCTTAGAGAAGAGATTCACCGACGGAGGATTTTCACTGGGTGCAATGGTCTCAAGACTGAATCCAAATTGGAATGACCCGACCCCGTCTGATCCCGTTGAGTCCCAGCAAGCTGAGGATGAGAAATTCTTAATTGCGAGCAAGCGAATGGGCGAGGAATTTTCCAGGGATTTGGATTACTACACCAAGGCATGGCTCCCAGCTCGGGATATCGTGCACAGGGCTTATGCAAAGCGCTTGGAGTATGATTCAAAAGGAAGAATTCTGGTGTTCGATGGTCAATCTGTGCCTTGGAAGGACCACCTCTACACTTTGGAGGAACAAGAAGGTGGAGATGCCAAGGTTCTTTACGTCCTGTACCCAGAAAAGCCGTCGCCAGATGCAAATTGGAGAATCCAAGCCGTTTCAGTCAGTAAAGATTCGTTCGAGAGCAGGAAGCCCTTACCAGAAGCTTGGAGGGGATTCAGAGACGAGGAGTTAAGTGAGAAAACAGGGGTTACTGGAGGGGTGTTTGTGCATGCTGCAGGATTTATTGGTGGAAATAAAACTTTTGAGGGTGCAAAGGCGATGGCAATCAAGGCATTGGATCTCTGAACTCATATGGATGATAAGAAGCATTGCAAGGCGTTAGGGAGTAGAAAATCACGAAACTCGCTTGGCCATGTCATGACAGAACCGCCTGTATTCTTCGAATAACGAGACCAATAAAGTTACTCACAAGAGCAGAAACCGCATCGTTATTTTGTGTGGCATAGCATCTCGCGAAATACAGCCGTAGAAGAGCGAACATGTACAAGTAATAGCGCTATCCGAAGCCCAAAACCCATTGTGAAAGCCTATAACGCCAGATCCATCATTCGTAAAACATCATGCCCTCAGACAATAACTCTTTGTGATCCGCAACAGCAGCCTATCTTCTGATCGGGATACCTTCCTTCGCAGGAGGCGGGCTGACATTCAATCCCCTCTCACCAGCCTTGTCTTTGTCATCCAACTCGTCCACACTGGTTTCTCTGTTCAAGAAGCTACTCTCCTTGACGGGACTTCCACTTTGCAAACCAGCCGTGCTTCCGGAGTGGATGTTGCCATTGCCGCTGCCACCCTGGCTTGCATTTCCTACGCCGGGTGACGACAGGTGCGGGATGTTTTCGGGGAGGGGATGTTGGGAGCCGACGCTGCCTGTATCGACAGAGCTTGCTTTACCAGCTTTCGACAAGGCGTAGTCGCCAGAATCGAAATATTTGCGCTCTTTGAGGTGTTTGGCTAGGTGGTCGGACTTGGAGGGGAGCTTGCCATAGAGGCGGAAGAGTCGTTGCTCATCTGGAGAGAGCGACTGCGTCTGGCAATTAGCAATGGTCCCCGAATCCGAACATGGGCCAATATAACGTATTGTAAAAGGTATCCACTTACGTTGATGTCGACCTTGTTCTTTTGGTGGGGGTTCATCTTGAGTGCGGGGAATGCGTTGGAAGATGAAGTCTGCTTTGTAGAAAGGGCTGCTCTTTTGGTGGTGGAAGTGCGAGTGTCTCCTCGAAGGCCTCGATATAGTGACTCGATAAATGTTTATGTGCTCGTCGTCGAGGTTGCGCTTGCGTTGTCAGTGACGACTGTCGTTGGGTCGTCAAAACAATTATGGAAATGATCCTTGCACCCTAGTTGATAATAGCAGCAGGTCCAAGAAATCAAAGGATGGCGTGGGCTCGATTCCTTGCACGGAGAACTCGCCACAAAGAACCGGTGTCAATGATCCAGTCGGAGACAGGGCAGAGCTCGTGGTTCAAATAGCGGTACGAGTATTTTGGCAGGGAAACAGAAGAAGATACAGATCGGCAGATGGGAGGACGTTGCTTGTCCGGGTGTGGTGGTGATAGTTCCACCTTTGCGCAAGACCGAAGGGTCTCGCTTAAAATTTCTACGCAAAAGGCACGAGGGGAGGAGGGGTAGCTTCAAAGAAGCTCTTGATTCTGTATATCGTTGTACCCTCGGAATAAATTCATCTATGTGCTTTGTCAAATCGCTGGATCACCTTGACGTAAGTGTGTCACAGCTCCAGGATTCTTTTCATAAATTGTCCTATGATTTTCTTTTCCACATTCTACAGCTGCAGCTCACACGAGTCCTAGGTGCGCAAAGATTGACTTCAGTGAGCATAATCATTGGTTCTTCAACATCACAAGACCCTAGAAACAGCTTGTCTCAGGGGTTCATTCCGGGCAATCATACGATACCTTGCCTTGAAGCCTCAAAAAGGGCAAAAATCTCCGCTCACCACCGCACGAGTCAGACCCTCCGCGTCTTCTCCAAGACCTCCAACGGCATTTCAAGACGATTTACCCCGCAAGGAGTCAAAGTCTCTTCGTATCCCCCTTCCAGCAAGCTTTCCGATTCGCCGTAGGACTCGTATCACTCCAAAGTCACTCATACCTATCAATTTGAGGAATTTACTCATTCTCCAGACTTCATTGAATCTGGTGTAGCCAGGCATTCTAGAAACTTGACCATTCAGATGGCGTCCAAAACATACATCGTTGAACATCTCGATGATGAGCTTGGACCCTGGTCTGAGTTAGAATATCTTACAATTGCAAAAGAGTCTAACGAAGCAAGCGCAAAGTTCTGTTTGTCATCGGTTCCTTCCTCTTTGGAGCTACCCGCCAGACTGAAGGCTGTACCCGGTTTCACGGCAGATGGCAGAAGCGTTGAAGTTATTTACGCGCAAGACAAGTCTCGGGTCTGCTTGCTTGATCCATCAGCGACGAAGGAACTGAGCCCAGAAGATGGTGTGAAGTTCGATGTTTTCCTATTCGGAGGCATATTAGGTGAGTTTCTAACTTGCAAATAAATCGCTGTCCGCCCCATCGAATGCTAACGTGATTAAGGGGATGACCCACCAAGAGGTATGCAGTTCAATAAAATCAAAGTATCATGCGGCTAACCAGTACCAGACAGAACCTCAGAATTGAGAAAGAAAGGGTTTGAAGGTCGTCGTCTAGGCCCAAAACAGATGACTACAGATACCGCGGTAAGGGTGACGAGACTCATCGTACAAGACAAGGGTACGCGCGCCCGTCCAAATGAAAGTGATGTTCTAATGGGTTCCATAGTTGCACTTGATAAAATAGATTATGTTGATTACCCGGAGTTGCGTATCAACAAGAACGAAAGTACCGAGATGCCTTTCAGATATGTGAAGGGTAGCAATGGAGAACCAATAATGCCAGAGGCAAGTCTAGGGTCTAGGGTCGGTGCCACTACAGTATCCTTATACTAACACGAAATCCTAGGGAATGGTAGATTTGATCAAGAAGGATTCCGAAAAGGGCTTCGGAGATTTGTTCTAGCAGAATCCTATAGTTCTCCTCTGTATTGACAGACGTCCCTATTTAGGAAGACCTAAATCATGGTGTTCGTCAAAAGCTCGCGGGAGCATTGGATTGTTAAAGTCGATTTGACCAAAGGCAGCCCAGCGTTACAGCGTTATTGGCGGCAGTCCGCTGCAGTGAAGTGGCAGCTGCAACGTAGAAAAGAGCCCCACAAAGAGAAGCGGATATTTGTCGTGGTTCACATGCCGAGAAGCTATTACTATACAAATCAAATAGAGGGGCAAAATGTCATATTTTGTGCAACGAGCCCGATATGGTAACCGACGAACCCGCTTACCTCGCTCCCGAGAGGACCAAAGGACATCTTATTTGATTTTGGTACGTCGATTGATAGATCGGCATTCATGACGCAGTGTATCCATGTCGTAAGGGTCAGTTTATGAGGAAGGGTGTCTTCTAAATCGCCAAGGAATTGAATGCTCCTACTCTAAGATCAAATACGGGACACCTTCTCAGCTCTGATGGCATTCAATGATATAGCAGGCTCTGAGTTCTGAGCAGTCCTAGCCTCGTTTTTGTATTCAGTGGTCTATTGTTCAATATTCTCAGAGCTTTAGAAGCTTGTAGATGTTCTAGGTGGTGAAGTGGCATACTAAATAGCGCGCGGGCAGTGGTTCGAAGCCAAACTGAATAAGCCAGAAGCATTTCGACGAGGGAAATAAGGTTATGAATCAAGCCCTCAAGACACGAACGCTTTGAAATGAAGCCCGTACAAAAGGTGTAACTAAGAGGACTACTTATAGAGTCCTAACGAACTCTTCAAATCCCCTGGTGGAAATTTTCAGTGAAAGGTATCCCACAATTCTGGTAGGAATTTGCTAGAAATCTAGTTCCAAGGTTGTAATGATAAGTGTTTGAAAACATAGTAGAACAATTACTGTCACTCCTGGAGATAAACTCACAAGGATAGTCATGCCGCAGGTTCGAAGTGAACATTAAGCAAAATAAGACAGGAATTTGCACACTTCAAATTAAAAGCAATAATTCGACGAAGATCGCAAAGTAGAGACATTACTGGATGAGACGCAAATAACTGGATCATGTAGTAAGATTGACTGGTTTGACTCTACGATTGTGAGACTGCTCAAGCTTCAGACACTGTCCGCTGGTGGCAAAGTCGCATCGACGCAATTGTACAACTGGCATGAGATGATTGCTTGGAAGCTCGTGGGCTGGTATATTCAGCGACATCATTTCAAGTGATCCGTGGTGAAAAGTAGTCACAGAGCTTTTTTGTTTGAAGCGGTTTGTAAATGGCTATGTCCCCAAAGATTCAAGATGGAGTTGCTTTATTAATAGACGTGCCAAGGTAACGCTCAAAGCCACTCAAGGGTCTCGGGTTTCAGTGGTGATTGGCCGACCTTGAACAAAGCCGCGACGCACCGCCGCAACTGCCAACCTACCTACTCTGGAGTAGGGAACAAGCGTAATGCGTACTCGTGAGCCGTCAAGCAATCCGCCTTGTTGAGTTGGGTACAAAAGACACACAGCAAAAGGGCCCCCCCCC
>Ga0247778_1000874_pt1 | contig 21424 bp, 23 predicted proteins | sample UWRJL049202B5_FD_179939 | JGI IMG/M metagenome (GOLD analysis project Ga0247778, IMG submission 179939) | Plant litter microbial communities from Arlington Agricultural Research Station in Wisconsin, United States - UWRJ-L049-202B-5 | ecosystem: Environmental > Terrestrial > Plant litter >... | reverse complement strand
GCTGCTTCTCTTGGTGGGATGACGATAGCAGGGAGCGTGAGCGGCACTAGCGAACGAGGGAGGAGGGGGAGGGGTTGGCTGGGGGGGCGCTTGGGGCGGGCTGGCTGGTCTGGAATCTGGAATATAAAATGGCTGGGGTCTTGTGTGCACCAGGTGTGATGGAAAAGTGAATCTGTGCGTGTCACAGGCTACAGACAGTGAAACCCACAGCTGCTGCTCTCGTAACTGGTCCACTAATCCTGCTGAATATGCAGCTGCTGCCAACTTCAGCATCTGCTTATTCGGTGAGAAGTGGAAATGCACCAGAGCGAAGGAGTCTCCGCTACTGATGTAATACTGCATCCAGAAAGTATCTTTTCTAGAGCTCTGAACTGGGAAATCAAGGCCGGGGACTAAGAGCCAGGAGCTATATTAGGGCCCGGATCGAGCTTGAGCACAGAACAGCGGAGACGATTTGCCTTGACAAGCGGGTGTTCCTGGCGGAGTGGTGCACCAGGTGTTGCGAGGCTCGGGAAGAGTGGGAAGAGTGAGAACAGTTCGCCTGAACGCCTGAAGTGGGGTGAGGAGGGGGAAGTTGCAGCCCAGAAAAAGGAAGGCTGGGGGCCAAACAAGGAAAAGAGGGGTTACCGAGTAGCAGGCACGTGCAGATTTGGGCTTTCGTCAATTTGCTTTTTCTCTTGTTGCCTTTCTCGTGGTTCTCTCAAGCTCTATTCTCAATTTTCATATGATTAGATCAAATTGATTCTTTTCTATAACGCTATATCCGCATGACCAACATTTCCAACCATATGAAACCTCTCAGGGGGATGGGCTGGTGGCTGAGGCTCCTTGCTGCTAACTCACTCGGTATTTACATGCAGTCAGCAAGAGCTTTTGAGCCTCAATCCTACGAGACATATGTCTCTTCTTCAGTGGCTCCTGTTGAGTAGGGGCAAAGCCATACGTGACGACTCAAGCAACAACGTTGCCCGCAACCAAATCTCGGTTTATTGTATTCCCGAATCAAACTCTCCGGGCCCTCCCAACGGAGAAATTCCTATTTGGTTCCAGAGATGTACGATGCGGGGGATCTGCATAAGATCTTGCGGCCGGCATTTATTTGATATTGTCCAGTGGTTCACTTTCCCGTCATACCCCGCAAAGTTCAACTTTTTCTGGAGACATATAAATGGCAAGTAGCCATGACCTTGATGCATGTCGCTCATTGAAAAGTCTTCAAACAACTTTCAGTCATTCGTTTGTTTGTGTTATTTGATTTCCGCCATGAAGCTCGTAAGTCGCTTCAAGCTCGTTCTCCTTACAAGCCAGCTTGTAGAGAGTAAAGCACTTTGGTCAAGTAGTCCAGCTTCATTCGACGATGTCATCAGGCAGGCATATCCGATAGGAAATGGTCGTTTGGGTGGTATGTTGTGGGAATAGAATTCCGATTTCTGTGCTAAAGCACCTCAGGGATGCCTTTTGGTAAGCCCGGAGCGGAGAAAGTGGTCTTGAACATCGATTCTCTCTGGTCTGGAGGTCCATTCGAATCATCCGTAATCTTCAAGTCATACTAGTTAACTTTATCTCATGCTAACGCATCTAGTCATACACCGGCGGAAATCCCGATTCAGACAAGTCACAATATTTACCTGGAATAAGAGAGTGGATTTTTCAAAATGGAACAGGAAGTATGTCTCCCAAATATCAACGGTTTTTAAAACTCTAATTTATAAATGCTCAGATATGTCCCACCTTCTTGGGAATGGTGACAACTATGGATCTTACCAAGTCTTTGGCAATATTTCAGTGGCACTTGATGGAGTTACAGCTACCACCAAATACAACAGATCTCTTGACCTCGATACTGGCCTACATTCAACTATATATGCCACAAACAACGGAAGCACGTACACGACGACCATTTACTGCACATATCCTGATAAAGTTTGCGTCTTCGACGTCACATCTTCAGGAGACCTGCCAGAGATCAAAATCAGTTTCGACAATCAACTGGCAGACCCAATCCTCTTCAACACGACTTGCGGAGATCAATATGTACGCTTAACCGGAATCACTCAACTTGGACCGCCAATGGGGATGAATTATGATGGTATTGCCCGCCTCATTGGCAATTCGGCAACATCGCATTGCAGCAACACTACATCCGGCACTTTGATCGTCCCAGCTAGCTCAGGCAACCGAAAGGTCACCATTGTCGTCGGTGCTGGCACTAATTATGACCAGAAAGCAGGCAACGCTGCATCCACCTTCTCCTTCGAAGGAGTTGATCCCGGGCCGCATGTCGAGGCTGTTACAAGTGCGGCATCTAAAAAGACTGAAAAGGACTTGAGGCAAGCCCACGTCGCCGATTATCAAGGTCTCATGGGAGAGTTTGTTTTGGATCTTCCCGATACTGCCGGATCAGCTGCCCTCGAAACGTCTGTCATTCTTGACCGGTACAGTGCCAATAGTACGGGAGATCCACACGTGGAGTCGCTTCCGTTTCAACTCGGCAGACACTTCTTCATATCATCCTCACGAGACAACAGCCTGCCTCCCAATCTGGCCGGAAGATGGAGTGAGACACTTACTGCAGCCTGGAGCGCTGACTATCATGCAAATATTAACGTCCAGATGAACCATTGGGGTATGGACGCCACGGGATTAGGAGATCTCCAAGGCCCTCTCTGGAACTACATGGAAGATACATGGGTACCGCGTGGGACTGACACAGCGAGGCTTCTCTATGGTGCCCCAGGATGGGTGGTTCACAACGAGATGAATATCTTCGGACACACTGGCATGAAAGACACTGCTCAATGGGCGAATTATCCAGCAGCAGCATCATGGATGATGCAGCATGTTTTCGATCACTTCACCTACTCTCAAAATATCACTTGGTTAGAGAGCCAAGGATTCCCGCTCATCAGAGGGGTTGCAGAATTCTGGCTCTCCCAACTCCAAGAAGATAAATTCTTCAACGACGGAACACTCGTCGTCAACCCATGCAATTCCCCCGAGCATGGCCCTACAGTAACTGTTCAATCCTCCTTGAAAACAAAATACTAACCTTCAAACCCCAGACATTCGCCTGCACACACTACCAACAACTCCTCCACCAGATTTTAAGCAACACCCTGTCCCTAACCTCTCACCTCCCCTCCCCCGACCAATCACTCTCCACAGCCCTATCTACCGCCCTGCGATCCCTCGACAAAGGCCTCCACATCTCCTCCTTCGGCACCCTAAAAGAATGGAAACTGCCCGATTCCTACGGGTACGACTATCCCAACGACACACATCGCCACCTCTCCCACCTCTACGGCTGGTACCCCGGGCACAGCATCTCCTCCCTCCTCTCCGGCTACACAAACACCACAATCCAATCCGCCATCTCCACCTCCCTCTTAAACCGCGGTCCAGGACTCGGGCCCGACGCTAATGCAGGATGGGAGAAAGTATGGCGGAGTGCTTGTTGGGCGATGCTTAATGATACTTCGCAAGCATACTACGAACTCCGTTTTGCCATCGAGCAGAATTTTGCGGGGAATGGATTGAGTATGTATAGTGGTAAAGAGAAGCCGTTTCAGATCGATGCTAATTTTGGCATTGTGGGCGCGGTGGTTGCGATGCTGGTGGTGGATTTACCGGGTGGTGAGGATGTTGTGCTTGGGCCGGCGATCCCGGGGAGTTGGGGAAATGGGAGTGTGAGGGGACTAAGGTTGAGGGGCGGGGGAGTGGTGGATTTTGGGTGGGATGGGGATGGGGTGGTTACTTGGGCAGGGGTGGAGGGGGGGAGTGGGAGGAGGGTTGTTAATAAAAAGGGGGCGGTATTGATTGGAGGGTGAGGTACTTATAGAATGTTACATACTTGCTCGAAATTGATGAATTCTACAGTAGGTGTTATCTTGTTTGGGTAGTGGTCGGCTGAGTAACGGGTCGTTTTCTTACAGCCTGACAGCGCCTGTCCCCTCCCCACCGCCGACTGATAAACTCCAAGAGTCCAGTGACTGTGTTATATTGCGCCCCACGTGTCGGCACTGCAATCTTAGTGCATACGAAGAAGACGCTCCATGGTGTCACAAGAATCTCAGCAGCCCCTGAGATACAGAGGAGCTCAAAGTGAGTGTAAACTCATAATCTATCTTTAATTTCACTTCACCTCATTTATCTCGTATCTCAAGACACAGAAATCATCGGTAATCCATTCAGTAAAGTGCTTTTGTGGGGAAATATCATGGGCTGCGACGAGAGCACTCGAGACCTCGGACTGGGTGGGCCTCGATTCACAGGTCCTAGATCTACAACTAAGTACTGACGGTAGAGATAAGCATAATAGATCCCTTTTTCCTGATCGTAGAAGTACCAAGGCAAGTCACAGTCTCCAATGTGACGGATCCGGAGCGCTCTTAATAAGCCAACTTTACGCCGGCCAGTTTCCCAAGTGTCCTACTGATGCATGCTCCGCTTTAAGCCGCGGTCACGTTCTCCAGAATGTATCTATCTATAATTGCTGCAATATATGCGCGCGATGTAACCCCAGCGTTACACAAGCAACGGGATCGAGACATGTACCCGCGATATCTCACATCGATGTGTCAATCTCAGCCTCCGAAATCCCTTTTGAAGCCACGCGTTTGAACATAATAGATCTTCGTCTCACAATCTTTCAGACCATATCCCGCGCAAAACCTTCACTTTCTTCCTGTCAATCATGGCTCTACCTAGGGACAAACCGACCACTGAACAATTCGCCCGCGCCGAAGAATTCCAGCGCCCCTCCCAGAAAGCCAAGAAAACCCAGCCAAGCCCGGACTTCTTTCCGGAAGAAGCGGGCGGCGTGCTGGATGAACGTTTCTCTGAACGTGTGGTTGCGGAGGCGCTAAAAGACCTCTTTATGGCCCTTGAAGACGACAATGAAAACGGGAGGCATATAGGGAACTGTGAGATCAACCTTGGAACACTGCAGCGCATGAATATCCATGCGATCCAGAGGGAACTCATACAATTGACCAGTGAAATTGTGAGGACTCGTAGGATGACCGTTCGTCCTCGCTCTGGGCCATTGTCACGACAACCTAGTCAGGCGCTGGAGCTCAGGGAGTTGATGAAAGAGTATTGTGAGACCCATATGCCACGTATCCATTCAACATACGAATTCAGCCGCTGATACGTACAACATATAGGCACAGCCTGGCGAGACTGGGATTTGATACTGAAGTCCACATCGAAAGCTGAGAAAGATCCATTCAGACTCACCACCCACACGCAGCTCACTGCGAGTCTCATCGAAGAGTCTGGGCTTCTGACCAGAGCAATGATATCGATGGCCCAAGGCAACATTCCTGAAAGTCAGAAGTTGCCACTGATTCTGCAAGAAGCGACAGATCGCAAGTCCAAGTCTAAGCTACCTGGAAGCTCACGACACGCAAAAATTTGGGAAGAAAAGGTGGAGGAAGCAATTCAGCGTTTCATGTGGGGCATGGGCGGAGGTTTTGCTCTCATTGCTCCGATGCTTATCATGGTTCTCCATAAAACTCTGCTTACAACTCTTCTGACATCCTCGGTCGCAGTTATATTGTTGGCTTTTTCAGTGGCTGTTATTTCTAGCGGCTTGATACCAGGAACTAATACTATTGATCTGGGGCCGAGAGATGTGTTAGCAATTACGGCGACTTATGCCGCGGTTCTCGTGGTTTTTGTCGGAGCTAATTCTTAATCATGAATGCTTTTCTCTATTTGAGGCAAATTTCTACGGCCTCTAGGAGACGCAGGAACCTCAGCAGATGACTTCTTGCAATCCATCGGTCTGTAGCTCAAAGCGACAAACTTTTGTGGTCTTGTGGCAGTGATAGCGAGAATACGAAGTACTGCTTCAAGGATGGAGTTGAGAACCTCTAATAGGTAACCTATTATAGGTCGCCTTGTTCAAACAAGAAACGTCAGTTGTTCAAGCACTGCAGTTTTGAACCGGGAGATGAAGTTGATTTATGACCCAGAACGGATCTGTGAGAGTCTTCGTCATGTATCGTAGATGCGGATAATTGGGAAGGGACACCCATGGCGGGGGTCTCTGGTAGCCCCTTCTCTAAACCGAGCTTCAAGGCTTATGTACCCAGCAAATTTCATACCACGCACCCCAGAATCGACAAGCTGTGTGATAGATACCGAACTAAACGTACAATTGGGATAGAAGACAGCATTGCCAATAATTTTCTAAAGTATCCGAGCGTCGCAGGCGGGAGGACTCTAGTATACAATAGTTTGGGCTGTACTGAAAGTAAGGACTTCGAAATTGATTGGAACTGCAGCAATTTTTCCGTTCCACAATCACTTTCCGAGAATGCTAAGACCTAATTCGAGCATAGATAATGATCCCACATAAACCTCCAGGCAATTTGGGATGGCTCTTGCCCTTCCGATGTCGGATTATATACCCACTTTCACTTTCCCCGAGGATCCCAAGTGTGACCGCCACTTGTTGATAGATTCAGCAGTCTATTGCAATTCGAGAGATCATGATACATATCCTTCAGGCATGAAAGGCTACCTTCCTAGTCTTGACAGAAATAGAGTTTGCGCTACCGGCCCGTCCCATGTTCTAACAACACTGGATACCCTTTCGGAATTTTGTTGCACATCCCAACCTTTAGAGATCTATCCTCAACTTTAGAGCATATATAATTTCAGTGAGACTCGTGAAGATGCAAAACGTCAGGCGTGGTGCTTTCGGTACATCATCATCGCAAGGTAGGTTGCATAACAACCCAGACTCCTAGATTTGAAAAGCGACATTTTAAAAAATAAATAAAAACAAGACTGTCAGGAGAGGATAGTCATATCAGGATTGTGAAACATAATGAGATGGATCGTTTTCTCAAGTGCATCCGACATATGGGAAGCGAATTTGCGTTACGAACCAGGACTATTTTGCTTTGGTCCGCGTTGAAACTAACCGGGGAGATCCTACTGCGTTACTCAAGGGAGGAAGATATCCAACAGTGCTCAGAGAGGCCTACCTGTCGTGAGGGGTCATTGGTGAACACTATGTTCATGACATGATGTGTTGAGAGCCCCATCACGATATGGATTCAAGAAAACTTACTCAGATCTAGAGTCGGCAGCAATATATATTGCTAGGTTGCCTAAGCTGCTTCAAATGAACTAGCTAGTGAATATTCTCGTCGCGGAGTACGCGCTCACGTATCTAGGGCAAGAACTTGTAGCCCGATGAATTTTCTTGGACAGCATCTCGAAATTATCATCATTGGTGTTGTTGTCTGTCGTCTTTGCCAGAACTTGAAGATTGTTCTTCTGAAATCCCTTTTCCACAGCCGATTCTAAAGAGGTGGCCCTGAAAGTTCCCTGCATGTCTTCCCGGAGCCTAGCTTCCGCGTCAAATGTTCTTCGGGCCCTCGTACGTATCTTCATTTCAATATCCAACTTCTCGAAGTTTGTATACCAGTAAGACGATGCCTCTGATATAGCCAAGCGTACGAGCTTGAGGCCATCACTAATGCGTGGATGAACGACATCCCAGTGCCAAGGTCAAGCAGACAGCTACAACGCCTCGATAGTATTCCATCTAGTCGAACATTGGGCCTTCGGAGCCCACTGAGTCGATGGAAGGAAGGAGATCGTCGCAGTCGTCAGATATCTCAGAGTATGACTCCGCAACAGAGTTTTCGGAGTCGTAGCCTGTGTAATTCTCGGGAAAACGGCTGTTCTCTGGGAATAATTGAATGTTCTTTAGGACTTTAGATAACAACTTTAGTTCTTCCGTCTCGAATTTGTTTCGATCTCGGAGCGTTCGTCGAATGATTTTTTGTATAGGATGTAGCGCAAATTCTGCTTCCGATCATCGCTTCCAGGAGCAGTAAACCCAGCGTGTATAGATTGAAGTCTTCGATGATGATGATTGACATCCGGTCTTGTATCAGTTGTCTCTCACCCTTGCCGATGAAGTATTCCTCTCTTCGCCATTTAAGTTCTCCTAGCCATCCATTGGAGAATTGGTGTGCATCGTTATCGAACATAATCCATGGGCCATACCAATTCGCTGACTATTTTATAAAAGACATTTCAGTACACAGCAGGTGAGGAGCCAAGCATATCACGCTAGTGGCAACATCCTAATCAACGAGGAGATTTGCTATCGAATGCAATTGTAAGTGTTGGGCTAAATGGGGAGAGCCTGTTATATAATCACGGATGATCGTAGAAGCGTCAAAGAGACAGCGTGCGTTCCTCGATCAAATCAATGAATTATGATGCGCCGAGTCTTTGCCTTATTTGCCGCCCAGTAATCTTCCCATAATCCCATATCTTTCAATTCTTTTTTCTCCGAAAGGGGGAACTGTCCAGTGGTACTTCCTACGAGTCGATATTCGCTGTTCTCGAGCCGTAAGAGGAACCTAAATGAAGAACCTCGCAGATAGCATATAACATCTCCAGGAGCAGGTAGAACACCCCGGTTGCGAGGTCTTCCAAAGTTGCCCTGATCATCTTCGTACAGGGAGCGCTGCAGATCCTTAGAAATCATGGCGCAATAGTTTGCTAGCGCTGCAATGACCTCTATGATTTCCGCTCCGCCATTAAACTGCCGGATGTTCATTAATTTCCTGTACACCTCCTCGGCGGTGTATCCCTGAATAAGTTGCTTCTCTCCCAGCGTGTTAAAGCCGATAGTAAGGCCGGAAATCCACCTCTGAAGCCGCGAGGCCTCAAGGTTGGCATCCAATGCCCTGCAGCCGAACCACTTTATCTCACAAATCGAGAGAGCTTTGTAGACCTTAGCGATGTCTTTAACCATCTTCTGGAAAGCCATCTCTGATGCCAAGGTCATTTGGCTCGGTTCTTCGGAATCAAACTCGATTGCCACGTCCTCGAATTCGACGGGGATGTGTACCGGATGAAGAACCTTGTGGACGTGACCGATAACCATACAATCCACCTCGATCTTCTTGTTGTCTTCCAGAAACCGCAAGTGGGATATGTTGCCCTGGTGGAACTTCGTGACCGCAAAGCCCGTCTTCCAATCCGGTACCCACGATGGGAGCCCTTGCTTGGAGTTGGAGGAACACGTTAGCACATCAAGACACTTCGTCCCCTTCAGTATATAGACCGCGTAGTGCCAAAAGACTCGCTCCGCGCTGAATGTGTAATTGGGCTGAAGTGCAAGCGGGAGACTGTGGCATGATAATAGTCCCAAAAGGGCGTAGATCTTGTCTCGCTCATCAGTTGTGTCAAATCCACTAGCCCCCGCTGAAAGGAACCAGGCCAATTGCTCTTCCGGCGTAAAGCGAACTTTCCCGGTGAGGAGCTCATTCCGGAGGCGGCGTAGCTCGTATATCACCATTCCTTTGTTGTCCCCTTCCGAGTGAGGCCCGCTAATTTTCCGGTGTATCAGGTTCTTGATCTGCATAGAGGCCAATGTCAAGGAGTAGAAGGGAATCGATGACCAGCCACAGACGAAGATCGGGCTCTCGTCGAGGAGGTGATTATCCGGTGTTCTACATGCGGCCGCTTCCTGTATACACCATACCCTACTGAACCACGAACGGCTGATCAGACCAAAAAGGGTGCGGATATCGCAGAAGGTGGCACTGTCTGTTCTAGAGTAATCTCTAATAATCGCTTCCTTGGTGTCTGCTCCGATCTCACTCTTTGCCATAAGGTAGACGAGTTTGTTTGCGAACTGAAATGCCGACTCGACCTGCTCCCTGATATAAGGTGCATAGGGCCCAAGCCAGATAACTACCTGCGTCGCTTGCTCGTATACGTATTTCATCCGAATGACCTGGGCATTCCGTTCCTGTGTGTTGCGTTGATCGATGCAGACGGCATCGACCCAGAGAACTCTCGGAGATCCCTTGTGCCGCAAATACCGCAATGCGCATTCTAAATTTTTCGTGATATGGTACGGCACCCCTTCAAGGCTCATGGGCGAAGTGTCACTGGCATTCCCCCAGACGTATGAGAGCGCTTCGTAGGCATGCCCAGCGCTAAGGGATACTTTTTCAAGCTGGCAGTGAATAGAATCGTCGAATGAACCCGGTCGAAGGATTAGAAGACGAATATCGTCTCCAGTAAGTGGTCCATGAACAGAGTCCACGGGATTTCGTCTCTCAGGTTGATTTGTTGTGCTAGCAGAAGCTACATTTTGGCCTAACGTTTCTTAGCATTAATTGGGGAGTCATTTGTTTCCGTGAATCGTAAACTCACCCATTGACTGAGGGTCTGAACTAGGTTGCGGGGGCGGGGTTGACGAGATTGAAGTGGAAGTTGATGTGACAGACAGTAGCGCTGTCGACATGCCAGACTCGTGCGGTGATGACGCCCTAGCAGATGGGTTCAAAGTGGCATGTAAATCCGTCGATGATGATTTTTTAGTCTGGGAAGCTATACCAGAGGCAGAAGATTGTAGAGGCAATATCGGTGAAGTGCATATTTCTGGCGCCGGAACAGAATTTATTTCTGTAGCTTGTGCTTCACATGCTCGCACATCGTCCAATGCTCTTTGGGCCGTAAATATATTAAAGCCTCGTGCGAAGTGAGTAGCTTTGGTAAGTGCCTCTTCAGCACTTTGTAAATCGCCTCTTCGCAAAAGCACCCGCCCTCTCTGCAACCATCCCTGCCACCAGTTCGGATTCGATTGAATAACACGATCGGCATCCTTCAGCGCGAAGTCAAGATTGGGCGGTTCTACCATGGAGTGGGCCATAGATCTGCTCAAAAGCAGACTCAAGTCGTTCGGGGCAGAGCGTAAGGCTGCGTTATACATGACAAGCGCTCCATTATAGTCATTATTTCGAGCGAGCTCGTCACCTTGAGAGCGAAAAGGCTCGCCGGGTCGTACTTGACTGGCTTGAACCGGTGTTTGATTGCCTTGAACTGCCGGTTGACTGGCTTGGGAAACGGCGGGAAATACATGTCCATGATCAGCGACGGGCGCATATTCGGAATTTATCGCGGGATGGCGAGGACGGCCACGGTTCTTCGTTCTACCGAATAGCTTCCGCATGGCTGTTGTGCGCTGCGAGCCCACGCCTAGAATGCTTCTTAAGTTGGAAAAAATCTTCGAGTGCAAAAGGGGAATAGAAATATGAAGCAGCAGCCAGGGTTCAGCTAGAATAAGCACAGGTCCGGGGGGTGCGGCTGACGAACACCTGGACGGCCGTCCGGTGAATACATCTAACCAACTACCAAGCGATGCTCGCGACGGAGCCACTCGACACCGCCAGCATCGTCGACGTCCCTGTTGACTTACCTTCGACTACCTGACGAGCAGCGACACCGACGCGGGACAACGTTGGCTTGTGCAGCGTCCGTCGGTGGCCATGTTACTGCAAGGACCCCTCGTGCCCCAAGTCTGGATGCCTGGTCCTGCAAGTCCAACTCCTGGCTACATCTATCTATACGAGACGGCTGTGCACCGCGCGGGTGTACGTCGCGAGCTGGCGAGGGAGCGGGGAGTCGAGACGGATTAGGAGATGAAAGAACCAAAGCAGCCCAAGCCCGCTACGCGACAGAACTTTATGCCATTAAGACAACTTGTTGGATAATGGTCTTTTTGAGAGGATTGACAGAAGAGAGGAAGAGCCTGAAGCAGGGATTAAAACCTCGTAAAATCTTAGCTCATCTCTTGGCGTAAGCACAGTATAGGGACAATGATTTGATTACCTGTCCAGCCCAAATATAGTTATACCTGATTTTAGATACCGTGTAGAGAGCATGCAGTATAGTGATGATGTCCAAAAGCCGTTGAGAAGTGTTACTGTACAGGGGCGAAGCTCGCACGAGTCGATTCGCTGCCCTCTCGGTTGCTGCAAGCTACCATGATAGGAATGAACGATAAAGATACTTGCTAATTTCAGATTTCATATAATAGCTGTGCCAAATAGGAAGGAAAAAATAGCCCCGACAAACTTTATATTTCGTGGCCATGCAATTTTCCCAGCTTCAAACGCCAGTAAGGACGACGTGGGACGTAATTCCAAAAACCAAACCGAATGTAGACGTATGTATTTATCACAGCTCTGTTGCCGTTCATATCGTGAGCCCACTTGGCAGACGCGTCAATCCCTGAACCATCAAACTTCGAATTCCCAGGCATCCCCATCCCCAGTCCCAGCGTCCTCGGCCTCAAACCTATACATCAGATCCGATCTCATAGTATATTTGATCCCGGCCGTAACATCATCTCCAGAATGATAAAGCCCTCGCTGTTGGAAGATCAAGACTCGGCCAATTTTAGGATCGACATCTACCCTCCTTTTTTCATCGCTCGAGTGAAACGTCGTTGCACCTCCACGAAGCATATCCTCTTCTCCTTCCTTCTTGCCCTTCAAAAATCCAAGCATGGGCTCCTTGATTCCTAGTGCTTGAGCAGAATCATTCAGGTACAGATGCAAGGTGAAGAAGGAGCGCTCCTCCCCATCGGGAGTTTCATATATGCCATCGCAATGCGCTGCTCAAATTAGCACCCTTCAACATTCAGATAGAAGGAACGACTTACGTCGAAAAAATTGCCCAGCTCCATACTTCAAAAAGCGCATACGCTCGTTCGGACCCTTGGGCGAAACAACCCACCGCTCATTGCGCCTGGTCATCCCATCCCCAACAACATTGACATACTCCTTCCCCTTCATCACACTAAAATAATCTTTCATCCCCTTCGCCTGCATAATTCTCGTCCAAAGTCTCTGCACAATAACCTCATTATCCCAAATAATACGATCAGAATTCCTATAATCCAGCGCCAAGAACTCTTTATCGCGTCCAGCATTCACCATCGCGGGTCGCCAGCCATCATTCTCGACAGTAGCATCTTCGCGATGTCCACCGGCTGAGAGCTCGGTCATGTGTAGTAGCTGCTTGCATTCTTCTTCGTTCATGACGTTGTCGAGAACGACGGCATACAGGCCTTTATACCCTGGAAGCGCGCTGTTGGCGAAGTCGATCTGGTTGACTTCGATGGTGGAGGGGTCCGCGACGGGCGCGAGAAAGTCCTCGGGAATATCCACGGGAAGAGAAGTGTAATTCGTTTTTACGACTTGAGGGAAGCCAGAGGTGCCCTTGGCTGTGGCCTTGTTACGGGCCTTCTGGAGCATAGTTGCCATTGTGGCGGTTGGTGGGGTATTGGATATGTTGGTTTGGCGGGGTATGCAAGATTTTGGGGATTGATGTTGCTTTGAAGCTTGAGATGCAAAATACGATACGCAAGTGAATGGACAAAGAATATGGAATGAAATGAGATGAAAAACAGAACGGGGTTTTAAGAAACAATTGTTGTGAGTCTTGTTAAGAGTGAGGCTGTTGCCTGCGCCCTAGGCAGACTTGATACAGCCTTACGTGAAATTTAAAGCGGTTTCCGGGCAAGAACGAGGGTTTCTGATTGGAGGAAATCGCGAACATCAAAACTGTCCTCATTATCAATGACTCGTTGCAAAGAATGCCACTTGGTTATTATCTCGCTTTGACTCCCAAGAACTAATGCTGAGGCGGGAGAGGATATAAAAATTATGGCAGCGCGGAGTTCCAGGTTGATGGGGGCGTTGGGGGTTCAGGTCTGGAATGAGTCAGCTCGGCGCATCACCCCTTGACGATCGCGCATGTCGCAATCCGTTGCCTGGGTGCCGTGACTTGCGGACTGGGTTGTTTACTTCCACACCTCCTTTTCCATGTAAATATCTTCATTTCCAAGGGCTGCATCTCTCTCATCGATTCCCATTTTCTTTTTTTCCCGTCGGTTGAACTCCTTTCATTTTTTCTTCATGTGTAACAATAAGACGGGCGATGTTTCACGTCCGAGCGGATTACAAATTCAAAATGATTTATCAGCCAGCACAAACTTAGAGCCAGTCAAAAGTCGGTCAACCGATAGTTCGAGTACCAGTGAGGAGTGGGCTGTTCAACTACATAAACCCCACCATGCCCCTCTTCAAGAGTAGTCTCTTCAGCTCCACCATCAATCATTCCATTATTTCAAGAACACAGATCAGAACCAGCACATTTCGTTCTCTTTCCGCACATCAATCTTTCAAAATGGCTCCACTTTCACTTTACGATATCACTATCCCACCTTTCATCAAGCAGCTCCAAATGCTCTCCAACATCCTCGAAAAAGGCCAAGCCAAATTCGCCGGCAGCGAAGCCACGATCCTCGAGTCACGTCTCGTCGCCGACATGCAACCCCTGACCTACCAAATCCAGCGCGTGAGCGACACAGCCAAGGGCGTCGCCGTGCGTCTCGGCAAAGCAGAGCCAGAGGCATGGGCAGACAACGAGAAGACGTTTCCTGAGTTGCAGGAGCGCGTCAAGAAGACGATTGCGTTCTTGGAGAAGCTTGATTCGAAGTCGATGGATGGTATGGAGGAGAAGGAGATTGTGCTGAAGACTGGGGGTGGGGAGAGGAAGATGTCGGGTACTAGCTATGCATTGGGTTTTGCGATTCCTAACTTTTATTTCCATTCTGTGACTACTTATGCCCTTTTGAGGAAGGAGGGTGTGGATGTTGGTAAGAAGGACTATTTGGGGGCTTACTAGGGTTGGAAAAGTTTAGCCTGTTGATATCCACGGAGATAGAAAATCAATTACCTAGGTATGGAAAAGGAAACAAAATGGACGATAAAAAAGTAAGGCATTGTTGGAATTAAACCCTCTTCGCCTGCCCTCATGCGTTCCTGCATTCCGCAAAATTCATTTATGGTCTCCTGAAATGTCTTTCTTTTTGTTGCGCGCAGGGGCGCGAACAAGCAATATCTCCCATCTCTCTCCCCAGCGGCAGTACCCTGCGTTAATCAAGCAGACGTTATTGAAACAGCGATTCAGTTGGACTACGCCGCTGGCAACAATTCAACTCGCGGAGCCCGCACAATATTCCTACCCGTTTTGTTCTTCCGACCAGCGCCGCAGAATTTTTGTTACAGATACTGTGTATGGATGATCGGTTCCCAATGCTGTCTCGAAGCGGCCGACGCACTCAGTGAGTAATTCCAAAGCATCCTTTTTCCGTCCCTGGCATCGCCAGATCCAGGCAAGGTTGTTCGAGCATATTATAGACGTTTCGTGCTCTTTACCTTTAGTTCGCTCATTTATTTCCGTGGCGGTTAGTTGAAGCGCCTCAGCTTCGTCATATTTCTCCTGGTATTGGTACGTTGAAGCTAGATTGCACATATGCGACACTGTTTGTTCGTGTTCGGGCCCGAGTGCTCTCTTGGATCTGTCTATCGACTCAAGGAACAATCCTGCTGCATCATCTAATCACCCCAGGTGTTTGTATGCCAATGCCAAGTTGGAGGTGCTTGCTAGAGTATTGGTATGATCCGGCTTCAGCACCGTTTGGCTGTGTCGGGATACGAAGGAAAATCAATATGTAGCTGTGAAAGTCCATACTGCAGATAGATCAGTAGGAGATATTGCAGATCTTCGCTTGAAGGGTTTTGATTCAACGATTTCAGAGGCTGAATATATCAATATTCCGAAAGATCATTTTGAGCAAGAGGGTCCGAATGGAATTCATCAGTGCCTTGTGTTTACGGTTCTTGGTACCCGCGTTTCTCCGGAGTTGTGGATGGGAAATGGAAGATCCTGACCCACGATTGCGGAGTATGTGTCAGCAAGCTGCTCAAGCCATGAGCTTCCTGCATCAAAATGGGCTTTGCCATGGAGGTATATCCCCCACCTCAAATGAAGTTCCTGCAGCTAACGTATTTAGACTTCCGCACGGCAAACATTCTCATTAGGCTAGCAAATCTAGACCATCTCAGCGAGGATGAACTTATCTCTCTTGTTGGTGCGCCCGAACGATCCGAAGTCATGACTGAATCCGGGGAAGAGCTCCCGTCATCGACACCAAGCTACCTCGTTCCTGCCCTGGGCTTCTTGCTGTCAGACAGCAGATATATGACGGACCAGATCTGTATTATCGACTTCGGCGAGTCAATCCCGATGGCATCGCCACCAACCGATCTAGGGATTCCTGAGGAATATCTCCCTCCAGAAGTTCTCATTGAAGGTGGATCAGCTATCGGTGTAGGATCTGATCTGTGGGCACTTGGCTGCACGCTCTTCGAGATTCGGCGCCAAATGCCCTTGTTCTATATGATCAACGAGAAAGATGAGCTGCTGGCGGAGAGGGTGTATTTTTTGGGGGGGAAGCTACCAGGGCGATTGTGGGGCAAATGGGAAGGTCGGGCAGACTTCTTTGAGGAGAATGGGAAGAGAATTGAAGTTGAAGGTGTGAATCGAGAGGCGTATACCTTGCGGACAGTTTTGAACCACAAACTGTAAATTTTCGAGAGTGGAAACCACACTCCGCAAAAGGTACTCGCCGTGCCAGAGGATGAGCAGAGGTCGATGGAGGATTTGCTTAGGAAGCTGTGTTCTTACAAGCCTGAAGCCCGATTGAGTGCTGAGGAGGTGATTCGGCATGATTGGTTCAAAATGTAGGGCGAGGAATAGTATAGAATTACTCTTTCCCTAGCCCTGCAGCGTGTCAGACCCGTGAGACGTAGGGTTCAACCAACATGTGCAATCTCTGTGTTGGTTTGAAGTTTGAACAGCACGAATGCTTGCAGCTGCTAATTCTTTCGGATGTCTCGGGAGAAGTAGGACATTCTTTGCGCATCTGTTGGTTGTCCCTGTGGCGAGTTGGTATCATGGTCGAGATGAATTGCTGACCAATAACTTTGTCCACCAACCAAATATATGAAGTACTGGGGTCTCAATATCAGGCTGACGAAAATGGGGTTAATCAGATGCTCTTCGCCCCAAAGTTGGCTAAGACTTTTCGACTGAAAACAGAATCTCAGAGTTGAGGATGTGAATCCTAGGGTAAAAGACTCCCGCTTCTCCCCGGCATGCAGACGTTTAGAAACGAAATTCCAACCGGCCGATAACTTCCTTGAAATTGGAGACGAAAACTTCGTATCAACTTGATCCAAGTTTATTATCCGAGGCCACGGCCTTCAGTGGATATGAAGTGAGATTCCAAGAAAGCGCCAAGCAGACGGAAGCGACGTTGACTATGAAATACCCTCAACAAGAGGCATTCTCGCGACTTTAAACCTCTCACTTGAGCATCAGAAGTCACTTTGTCAGCTATACTACTCAGAACATGTCTTGATAGGGTTTGTAAGGGTAATGTTGCGGGCGAGGAGAGATTCAATTGCGTTTCTCATACCCGTCATACTGGTTCTTGGAAACACCACCCGCCAGGAGTAACCCTGATAGGCTTCGAGCTGAAAATCGTGCATATTAATAAGATTTTAGCGTCGTTATGGAGAGAAATGGTATGCGGGGTTTCATGCAAGAGCGCGAAGACGTACATATGAGGTTGCACGAAAGCTTTCCCAGCCCCGCGCACCTCGACGCCACCGTCTGATGTGACCAACACACACGTACCAACCGCCTGAACGCGTGCATCACAGTCCAAAATGTTGTTCTGCCAAGAGTAACGTGCAACCGGAAGTGCCGACGAATTCGGACAGCATCTGCATGGCTTCAGGGATAATTTAAATCGCATGCCCTATGAGGCAAATCGCTCCTTCCTGGTGGGGAAATGATCTCGAATGTCGGCCGAATGTGTACCAAAGAGAAGGGCACCTTCGTACTTCGGTAGCCTTTTGATGGCTAACAATTGTCACATGCGATCTGAGATCCTTGTTTACCTCGGAGTTTGGATATATTTTTGCTTGTTCCACAAAATTATTCGTATGAGGGGTGTGACAGAGTTCCGTGTCTACAGTGCTGAAGACCCTTGAGCGCGCCTAAGCGAGGCTGGGTACCAACGTCGTTGTAACGCCCTCTCTCGAGACTTTATATTTCTTCTTCCTCGACATCCGGCATAAACCTCTACTCGGTTTGAACCAAGCATTCAGCACTTATCATGGTCTTGGTGAATTGGAGGCTTACGCGCTGTCAACAAATGTCTTGAACACAGCAGGCGAGACATCGTCCACATCTTACAGTACTCTCGACGCCACAGCGGCATAGAATGGGACGCATGACACCTTCCTGCTAAATATTCATCAATCCCCCGCAAACGCATTAGAATATTCAGAATTGCATTCGCGACGATGGATTTCCTTCAAGATCGATCACCAGCATTTATCGGCGCCGCCGGCCTCGGTTGTGTGTACATTCTCTATCTTCTCGTCCTTCAAGCAGCCACCTCCTATCGACGCTCCCTCATCTCACGCAAACATGGCTGCAAGCCAATCGCCAAATTCCCGCACAAAGACCCTATCTTGGGCATCGATACGTTTCTCAGAACCGTGAGACTCGCCAAAAATGGAGGATTGTTAGAAGATGTCCAAAATCGTCACGAGAAGGTCATGGGCACTGGCCATTATACATTCATCCAGCTCTTGCTTGGAGATCCCATCATCATGACTGCGGAGCCTGAGAATATCAAGACGATTCTAGCGACTCAGTTCAAGGACTTTGAGCTTGCTCCTCGTCGCAAAATGGCGTTTCAACCTGTTTTCGGCCATGGAATTTTTACCACCGACGGAGGGGAATGGGAGACGTCGAGGGCGTTGCTGAGGCCTAGCTTTACGAGAAGTCAGGTTGGGGATCTCGACACGTATGAGGTTCACATCTCGAATTTGATAAAGCGGATCCCGAAAGATGGTTCGACGGTGGATTTGCAACCGTTGTTTTTTATGTTGACCATGGACTCTGCTACGGACTTCCTGTTTGGACACAGCACGGATGTTCTCGGTGGGTCCGATACCTCCAAAGCTGGTGAACGATTTGCGGATGCCTTTTCATATGTCACGTTCAGAGTAGGAGTCATGTAAGAATTGTTCCCAATAGTATAACAGGGAAATTACTGACCAGCCTGACAGATCTCGAGGCGGCAAAATCGCAGGTTTATGGCCCGACAAGAAGTACGATGAAGATGTCAAATTTGTCCATGAATACGTTGCGAATTATGTGGATAAAGCAGTGGATCTGAAAAAGAAAGAACCGCAAGTGGAAAAGGAGGTTGAGAACCACGGGAAATATGTGTTCTTGGAACACCTTGCGAAGACACCCTACGGGCCAAAGAAGATTCGGGATGAGCTCTTGAACGTCCTATTGGCAGGCCGGGATACGACAGCAAGTCTTCTCAGTTACTTCTTCTGGTATTTGGCTCGCCGCCCGGACGTTGATGCGAAACTCAGAAAGGAAATCAGCGCTTTAGGGAAGAAGCGGCCATCTTTCGAAGATATCAAAGGCATGGAATATCTTCAGGCGTGCTTGAAAGAGAGTAAATTTTCCCCTAATCTATTTCTTGCACAAGTACTGACTTTATATAGCATTGAGACTGCACCCCATTGTTCCGATTAACGGCCGCACTGCAATTCGCGATACAACACTCCCTCTTGGGGGTGGGCCTGATGGAAAATCGCCAATCCTGGTTAAGAAGGGTCAAACGATTAACTATCAGGTATACGTGATGCATCGACGCAAGGACATCTACGGCGAGGATGCGCACGAGTTCAAGCCAGAGAGATGGGAAAGATTAAGGCTCAGGTGAGACCTCAACTACCTCACATTTTTGGGAAGTCGCTGATGTGTTTTGAATAGTTGGCAGTACCTCCCATTCAATGGGGGTCCCCGTATTTGCATCGGACAACAATTCGCTTTAACGGAAATGTCCTACACGATTATTAGGTTGCTCCAGAGCTTTTCATCGATCGAGAAAAGAGACAACTCTCAGATTTCGGAGTATCTTACGCTTACCTCAGCAGTGCGAGACGGTGTTAAGGTTGCGCTTACGCCTGCCTGAAATTGGTATCTCGCATAGCACGTTTTGGGAAGATGGCGTTCGGGTGGCTGGCATTAAATGGCGCAGTTACTGCTTTTTATGATCTCACACGAGATTCCCTGTTGAGCATGTTTGCTTCTATTGTAGAACTGGTCTCTTGCTCAGGTAATGAAGATTAAGATGAAGATTCCAAAATCTTGCTTGTAGAGAACCCCTCATGACTAGTTTCCCCCGGAAACGATTCATTCCAAGTCCCGAGGAGATTCCACACCAATATTCGGTGCTCCCGCATGTCTGTAGATCTATCCCCTCCTCCCAATAAGAACCGCCATAAACATAAGCTTCTTTGCCCCTAAACCCCTTCAGCGCTGCTGCCGCATCGCACCTTCCCGCATGCATGGGTGCTAGAACCCCTAGCATGCGGGGCTCGTGTACCTAAACTGATCGACATCAAGTCGTCATTTAGCGACCGAGGCGTTTGGGGCGCTGGCGTGCGCGATTGTTCACCACCTTTTGGAAAGGAAGCCATATCGAGCAATTGAACACGCTGGCCTTACTGTCCGTACTGCTGCTTGCCTTTTCTACTTCTATAGAGCTGGTTTGTGTCTCGAGAAGAGCGTATTGCGGCGTATTGCGCATTCCGGATTTACGAGCTGACTTTAGCCTTACGCGTACCTGATCCGAGGACCCTGGGAATATTTTTGGGGAGTTGGCCTTATATTTGGACGACCGGCCAGCGAGACTCGACAATCTTCACGATGGCTGCTCCAGTTGACCCTGCGACGCGGAAGAAGGTGTTGAGGGTGGTGTTTATATCTCTGCTGCTGGATCTGGTATGTTTCCTTTCTACGGCGCCTACCGCTGAATCCCGGCGCAACGTATACCCCACCGAGGCCAATACTGATATTTGCGAATAGATATCATTCACATTCATCCTGCCTCTCTTCCCATCTCTGCTCGAATTCTACAGATCGAAAGAAGCGCCTGTCGAATTCTCTTCCTCGAACAAATCGCCCTCCGTCCTCGCGCATATCCTCACATACCTCAATGCCTATAAAGCGTCCTTTTCGAGACCCATTGATTCCAGATATGATATTGTGCTTTTGGGAGGAGCTCTGGGTAGTCTGTTCTCGTGAGTACAACATAATGCTCCTCAAAAGCGCACCAGAAGCTAATACATGCGAATAGCATTCTCCAAGCCATAGCATCACCCATAATCGGGACCCTATCCGACAAATATGGCCGCAGAACCGCTCTCATGTGCAGTATGGTAGGAAACATCCTCAGCGTCCTCCTCTGGGTCTGCGCAACCGATTTCCGAACCTTTCTCCTCTCTCGAGTCGTGGGCGGCCTCTCAGAAGGCAATGTACAATTGGCCATCGCTATTGCTACGGATATATCGGATGAGAAGCAGAGAGGGGCTACAATGGCATTGGTGGGGATATGCTTCAGCATCAGCTTTACATTTGGGCCAGCATTGGGAGCTTGGCTCAGCACCATCAGCTCCGTCAAGGCGAACCCATTTGCGACAGCGGCTGGATTCTCGCTCTTCCTTATTGTTACGGAGACGGTGTATCTATACTACTGTCTCCCAGAGACTCTGCCCAGCAAGGTAGCTTCAGCAAAGCTCAATGGCGTCCCCGCAGCCACAAACGGCATCACAAAGCCAACCACGCGCTCCGAGTC